>Ga0179591_1287367_pt1 | contig 15779 bp, 20 predicted proteins | sample CZOMad2_1_08_16f_FD_182891 | JGI IMG/M metagenome (GOLD analysis project Ga0179591, IMG submission 182891) | Vadose zone soil fungal communities from Angelo Coast Range Reserve, California, USA - CZOMad2_1_08_16fungal (PacBio error correction) | ecosystem: Environmental > Terrestrial > Soil >...
TGACAACCCTCAAATCCCCACGCCTTTTCTTTCCGGGGGAGAAAAGACCAACCTATGTACCAGGGCCACGGGACTTAAAAAGCAGAAGTCCTTCTCCGAGACCTTGGGTAAAAAAGGTGCAATAACAAGGGGACGGTTGCGCCAGGGGAAGGAGCCAACCTGGCCCCGGTTTAAGAACCTGGGGGAATCTTATGAGGGAAGGCCGGAACGGGAGTCCTGGGAGAAGAGCACGGGACAATGTTTGCCTGACCGGGCTGCTCAACCGCCTGGGAAAAGTCAAGCCCCGGCCCTTGGACGGGGGCGACAAAACCCGATGGAGTCCTTCCCAACTATTTTTTTTCCCTTGGGCTTGCAGCCCCCCGTAATGACGGGCCCTTTTCAAGCGAAAGAAAAGGGCCGACAAGATATATTATTCTCGAACGAGGTCCAGAAGTAAGCGAGGCATTCATACACCTCAGTCACCACCGGTTTTGTTGACGCGACTCACTACTATGTCTGTTATAACCCGCACGACTGAGATGCTTAAAAAATGTCAGCGCTGGGCCCCGAAATGTGAGAGTCGCTGAGTTGGCTTCACGCCGGCTACTGGTCCTTCCTGATGCCCAACATGTGAAGGAAGGGGGATCACACCCCGCCCGCGCGACAAACAATTGTCCCCTCCACTTCCCTAGAGGTGTCCTCGAAGGGAGGGGCTCTGGCCCAGCAAACGCCCTATGTGGGGAAGCAAAGAAATCCCGCTGTTGCCCGTCTCAAACGAAATTCCGAATCACCTTTGGAGCGAAGGGACATACCAGAGGGGTAGCTTTGGATCGGCTGTCAAGGTAGTGCCGTTTCCGTTCCGGCCCGAAGACGACCAAAAGCCGATCTGCAGACACTGAGAATCAATCTGCATCACTCCCCTCGTTTTACCCTGTGATGGGGGAGAAAGGGCCGGCCACCCGTCCCAAAGGCAATAGCTCCACGAAAGCTCGGCATGTTCCACCGGATGTCCAACAGTCCGCAGGTTCGACCCACTACCGTTCGCTACTACCACCTTGTCCGATCCTCTGGGGAACACCCCCAAGTGGTGCAGTCCCCCATGGAGTCCGCCTCAATTGTGGGCCAACCCTCCCTAAATAAGGGAAAGGACAAGGTAACGATGACGACGGACACCATCCTTTGAACACGCCGGGTGACGTGCGGTAAAAGACTAGAAGCAGGTCGAAGGGATTGAGGCATCTGGGGGGTTCCACTGTTCCCTTGCCGAAGACTCGAACGTCGCGGACGAGTTCGGCAGTGGCAACAGGGAACGATTCGGGAAACTTTTGGCCCGCGTCGGCGCTGAAAGGACGAGCGGGAAAGGAAATTTGCAAGCGCTGGCCCGTAGTCCCGAACTAGCGCACCGCCGTTGGCACCACAGAAGACAAAAAACCGAACGTCTTTAATCAAGTGGCCCTGCAAATGCTTCCCCTCGACGCCAATCCTCTTTGAGCACCGACCCTTTGCAGTCAAAGTGCTGTACCTCCCTGGCGATGCGGCCATACGGGCTGGAACTGTACATAGACCAGCAGCACGAAAGTGGACGAACGCAAACGAGGCTTTCAAATAGGACATCCGCCCGTCAAAGAACAAGCCCTTCACAGCTGAAAGGCCATCCGCCTATGGCGCCACACCTTTTCGCCGCCCGCCGCCGGAATTAAAAGGAAAAACCTAGGCATCCTGAAAAAAGAGGGCTGCCACCCAGCCCGCAAACCGAAGCTGCGGTTTTTCCCTGGGAGGGGAACTTTCGGTACGGGCACTGAAAACGGACCCGACTCGCCACCCCAGGACATGCCGGGGGCCCTACTACATCCCCCGCTCGAAGGCGTCAAAGCGGCAAGATCATCGATCTGTGACGGCGGGTGGGCGCAGCGAGGCTAGTCCCCTCACCCCCCCCCACGCGAAAAGATCGGTTTGACTGAATAACTCCGGGTGGGGGGAGATGAATCCGCGAGGGAAGTGTCGCGCGATTTCCAAACGGGAGTATCGCCCTGGAATTCGCCGCGAAACCGAACGCCAACCTTGAAAGAAAGAGGTCCAACCCTCTTGACATCCGCAAGGCGACCTGGCAAGCCGAATTCAATTTTCACTCTGGAGGGGCCAGGCCGCCAAGCAAGAAAGAAATTCAAGGCACTTCAATCCCTCAACAAAAGAAATGCAAATAAGAGGAAAGTTTTGCGGCCAGAATAAACCCGTCCGGGGGATTCTACCCCGAGTTTGCAAGTGTAGAAAGCTGACCCCCGCCGAAAGGCAGCCCCAGGGGAGAGTTCTCGAAGGAGGGTCAGCGGGACGATCACCGGCGAATCAAGTCCCCGGCGTTGTTTTACCGCCGCCCCCGCTTTCCACGTCCAGCGCGAAGAAGAAAGCCAAGGCAGTTGGGTCGTTCCCCAGCGGCCCCCGTGCTCCCTTCACGAGGTGCTCTGTTGCGACCGACAGACCGCACGCTTTATAGCAACAGCCCTTGGCCACAAGGAGAGTCTTTGCGTCCGCGGTCACTGGGCACAGAATTGCCTCAAAGGGACCCTCCTGCGCATTTACATCTTTGCCGGGCCGCCAGCGACCGACAATCTGCCGGGTCCTCATAAAACCGCCAAAGGCTTTTTTTGAAGTTTTGGTTTTGTGGGGTTCCCAAGGTGGGTTCACGCTTCCCCCCCAGTTGGGGGGCCCCCCACCCCAACCCCCCCCAGTGGCAGGGGCACTTGTGTGAAGGACCGCCTCCCCGGGTTTCACAGACTCGGCTACTCCCCGTTTTTTGGCCTGTCCTGTGGAGGCGCATGCGGCGCGGAAACCAGCCGGCCCGCCACCTCCGGTTGGAAGGGCGGAGGGGAGGTGAGTCGAGGCCAAAATGCACAGAAACTGTCTCGCCAGGCCTTCCGGTTGCCATGTCGGGGATTAGGCGCAGGAATTTCCAAAACGAAACCCAGGTGGGCAACCCCCCCCCACCCCCCCCAAAATGAATAGAAAGGAGTTCAAAAATCCAAAAAACCATTGGCATGACCCAGCCGGCCATTGCCGAACGAGCCAAACACTTGGGCCGTTTTTTTTTGGTAGCGTGTCCTTGTTCACACTTTGCAAACTCAGGTGGGTCCTACGGGAGGTGAACGGGGGACGCCCCGCCAATTCCACGCCGGCAGAAGGAACTCGAATAAACAAACAACGGCCCCTGCAAATCTCTTCAATAAGGGGTGTGCACTAAAAACCTCTTAGAAACCGGTCTCCCGGGGCTCGCTGCCGAAGGACAGGAAAAAAAAGCGCAAATTTGAAAGGGAAGGACCGGATGAGGTGTTTCCGCAAAAGTAAAAGCCAGACGGAAACGTGTTTTTCCGTCGGAAATTCATTAACCCTGGCTGCTGGTTTCCCGGCGGCGTAGGGGCTGGGGGAAACTAACAGGGGGGAGCACTGCAAGGCCGGCAGCAGGCGACCCGCCGAACAGGTGGGAAGATCAGCAAACACGGCCTGTGCGCGGAGGCAGCAAGTTTGGGAGGCTTGAAAAGCCAGGTGGCGCTGTGCAGATGACGAGCCAACATGGACCCCCGCCATCCCATCGCCTCCCGCCGTTAACGAGAGGCTTACACAAGTCGTCTACCTCTTTTGACCCTTGGGGACGGTCGAATTAAAGTGCCGAACCCGGGCAGAACGCCGGCGACCTCCTGGTTTGCGCGTCCCCCGGGTCAAAGAGGATTCAAGGGCGGTTAATCAGTTCGGGTGACTTGTCTGACAGCCTTAGTCGCCCGCCCCAGGGAAAGGGTCAAGCACGCTACAGAAGCCCTTCAGACACTCCGGACGAGGGAGGGGGGGGAAAAAATGGGGTTTTCGAAAGCCAGTTGCCAACTAACTTGCCAATATTAAAGACCATTCAGAACAGAGACCCAGGGACCGGGAACGACAGAGTTTTGGGCAAAGGAGTCCTCCAGGACCCACCCCCTTGTCCATGGAGCCTATGAAAAGCCAAGCTAGCGACAGACGAAGAACTTCGACCGAAGGGTGGTCCGGGTCGCCGGCCCCCAAACGCAAGCGAACGTTTGGAGAAATGGACGTTACCAGGCAAGTCGACGAAGGCATAAACGGAACCATTTGGAAAGGTGCAAATCCGGGAAGGCCGGTATTCGCCGGTGCCCTGGGCATAAGCACTCGGAGGGACGTTATAACTAGCATCGGAATATTAAACTCCATCTTTTCCGCCAACCCAATGCGAAAAGGGTCGCAGAAGCCGTCGTTGCCGAACCAAAGGACCGAGTCAACACATAAGGGGAGAGATTGGATCCGAGAGAAAAAACTCGAACGACCCGTTAAGCTCCTCCCCTAAGAATGCTGCAAAATTTGTAAACCCGTGAAGGACCTGCTTTTCCTCCTCCCCAGGGCGAAAAACCAGAAGTCCCCCTGTCCTGCCGAAAGCCCGCAGGTCAGGGGGGAAGGCGCGAACCCGGCGGAAATTGGAGCTTTGGCCAAATGAAAAAAATCTTCGGTCTTGAAGGGGAAAATCGCTAAAAAACGATGTAATAAAGAGAGCACTCACCCTCACACCCGCCGACGTGTTCGCATGTTTCTACCCACCTAGGGCCCGCCTGGAAGGTCTTGACAATTTGCCAAGAGACGGCGCCGTACCTATGAATTGAAAAACGCAGTTTTTCCGGTGGAAGGGATTCAGAACTGGGCCAATTTTCCCATCCGCATCCATGGGGGTGGGGGGGAAAAAGGGGTTTAAAATGTCCAGGGGGGGGAAAAAAAGCCCCTGGTTGCCCGGGAGTCCTCTGACCGGTTTTTGGTTTAAACAGGTCATCGAATTCGCTTGCGTCCGCGGCTGGCTGCCAGCAGGGATGACTACCCCAGTCCTAAGGGCCTGGAAAAATTTACTTTCGTAATAAATCCATAATTTTTAAGGGAGCTCATCCACCGCCTTAGGGACGGCCCATTGAAAAGGGCACCGCGATACCGGGCCCCCTCCCGGAGAAAGGTCTTTATCAGGCCAAAATGGGACAGCTTCTACCCTCCCGGTAGAAGCTGCCGGTTTGAACGAGGGAGCCCTGGGACATCTCGACGATTTATTACCGCCGTAAGGAGTAAATGCGGAAATGGGAAGAAAAGTGGCCCTTGCCCCTGGGTGGTCAATATTCCACGATTGCTGTGCAGGGTTCGCCTAAAGTGGTGGAGAGAAGAAAAAGGACCGGGTCCGGAATTCCCAAACAAACAGGTTCCAACACTTTTCCAGTGGGTGTCCCATCCGGAGGCTCGCTTGGCCCATGCACCTACCTGGGGGGTTGGGGACTGACCTGTGCCCTTGACGTCATACCTAATATCGTCCACCCGTGGACCGTGAGAGAAGACGACCGTCATCAAGGCGAGTCGCAGGAGGGCAAACCTGAAAGTCAAAACCGATCCAGCCCGGGGCTGGAAAAGAGAGACGTACAGCCTCGTTGGCTGCTGGGTCGCGCTTGCCGACGCTGTGAGAAACGCGACGAGCGACCCATCCACCCAGTAACGGAATGGTCTTCTAAGCCTCCCATCAAGTGTTGGTTTGTCATAGACGGCCACCATGCCCGCGGGCCCTCGACGGCCGGCATTTCAACCAACATGGTTCAGACGAAAAGGAAAGAAAGACCGCCGGAAACATCAGAGAATGAAAGAATACGAACCCCATTTTTACGTCGCCTTAGGAGGGGACCTCTGCGCTGGGGGAGGCGGAGGGAGAATGGTGATTCGGTGGGTTTTCTCACTTTTGACCCTTCAAGACTACCCTCAGACGGTTTTGCCGGAAGTGGACAACCCGAAAAGTGATCGCCCCTGAGAGGGGGTTGGGGCAAAACGATGTTGGAACTTGGCGAGGGAGCAACGGAAAGCGGTATGGCCCGGGGCTGCGGGACCTGCGCAACGAACTCGCCAAACCTGCCTTTGGGGGTGGGACACCTAAAAATGATTTGCACATTTGAAGACATTACAGACCTCATCCAAGAGTGTCGGCTGGAACGACATGGGCCCTTGCTCATGCTGGAATCCGGCGGATCGTCTGTCGTCTGGGAAATGAGAAAATAGGCAACGACAGGGGAACCCTTGCGGAAGGCTGGGCGGCTGGTGGCCCGCGATTTCCGGGAAAGAAAGCCCCGACCCGCACCATTCACACCAGGATGCACGGCCCGGCGGTTCCCTCCAACTGTGTTTCAGCAGCCGCCTCCAGACCAATCAACCTAGGCCCTTAAGAAAGTCAGAAAAAAAAGGGAGCGGACCGTCCCCCACAATCTCCCTCATTGGCCCGACGAGCGGAGGTGTGGTTTCTGGGAAGTGGACCACATGTAGAAAGGTCTTCCCGGAGAACGCGGAGTCGCCGCCGTGTGGACTAAAAAGAACTGCAAGGCCTGTGAGGCGATGCCACGCAAAAGAAAGAAATCGAGCCTGACCTGGACCACCTGTGAGTCCCTCGAGCAGCACGCCTCCTGTCCCGCCCCCCGCCCCACGACCGCCTGCAACAGAATCGGGAGAGGACCAAGGCCTTTGTGACTCCTGGGACGGGCGAAGGAGGCACACTCCATGAAAAATTTCACATTGGGATGCCGCGAACTGCCTTCGAGCAACTGGCCACGTTCAGGACTCCAGGCAAGGTTCGCCCCGGGCGGAAATCATTCATTCACCAAAGGAGGTCCACCAAACAGAGAATCTTTGAAAGGAAGAATAAAACACACCACCGGAGGGGATGACAACATAAAATAGATTTTTACCAGAAAGCCGTCCCAGGGACTGGGGCGGGAAGCCGGAAAAAATCGAGGGTTCTACCTTGCGGCGCGGGAAGCAATACCCGAACCGAGGAGGAAGGCTTCGAGGCTGGAGGAGCGATCCCCTGCCTATTACACCTTGTGTTCGTCCGCTAGAAACGTCCAAGACGCAAGACGATTCCCAAGCTCCTGTCCTTTACGTCCCAACCGTGCGCGGTTCTCTCCGTCGCCTCGGGGGAACGGGGCCGGGACAGCCCAAAAGCTGCACACCAATCCGAACACCATTAGTGTTTGTGGGGTTAGTTACTCGCCGCTCTCACAGGCGCCGTGAAGAATTAATACCTCAGCACACACGGACCGTCTCTAGGGCTTTCCAATAGGAAAGGCCTAAAAGACGCGACCATAGGGCAGACACGGACCAAAAAACCTCATCCAGTGAAAGGAAGATATGGGGTGGAAAGCCCGGACTTTTTTAAAGGCTACGCCCGAACTTGGTGAACTGGCCTTTGAGCCGATGCTCGGCGAAAAGGGTTAATGGACACCCCAACCACACAAAAAAGACCATTTTGGAGCGGTTCGCCGTGCCCATCGCCTCCTGCCCCCATCATCTTCAAACGCCTTCCCGCCAGGAAATCGTCGTCCCCCAGGGGTTAGAGGCTTTGCGCAAGGGGAACAGTTTGAAAAAGACGAACCCGCCAAGAAAAGGTGTAGTAAAAGAAAGAACCACGAAAGTGCGGCCACCGTACGCATGGCCGAACCTTTTCTCCATCGGAAGGCCCCCCCTCGGTTGTGCACACCCCTTTTCAAACGGGGGAGGGATTGGGTCCGGTGGGCCAGCGCCACCCGAGTCCGTCCCTTGAACCCAGGGGGACTTGTTTTTGAAGCAGAAAACACGGCCCAACACTCCCAATTCCCGCCTCACTTCGTGTGCTCGCAACCGTACCCCGAAACGTGCTTCCAGTCCGGAAACGGAAGAAAACACACTATATATGTCATAAAAAACCCACAGCGAAATATGCGGCCACAAGCCCCTCCCCCAAAGGACCGGTAAAAAGGGAGGGTTCCGGTCCGAGGCAGACCTGCTGCTGGGGTTTTCCGGCGGCCATGGGGATGGGTAAAAAGAAACCATGTGGCGGAAACTGACCCGGCCGAAAGCGGAGAAGGAGACCAGGGTGGAAGGTCCACCAGCAACGGGTGGGGCGTCGGGCCCCCCAGGCCAGCAGTTGTTGGCCTTCAGGTGAATCCAAGGGGGGGGGGAAAAGGCGAGGCTTAGGTCGCGTGCGGTTTTGAAAAAAACAAGGCCTGGGAGGGGCGGGGGTGCCCAAAAAAACTAGCCCCAGGGAGCCACACTGGGTCCGTTAAGATCTTCCTCAACCGCGGAGCAAGAAATGACTTGACAGATTTCAAAAATCTTACCGTCTCGGTCCGAGCCCTCAGGCTTGACCGCCCTCCTTTATAATTGGCCCGCGTCAGGTGGTCGCCTCGAGTGGAGGACTTTCCCTTGGGGGGATGGAAGGACGCAGGCCGCACCCCAGTAGGGCAATGACAGAACGCAGACATGCGAACAGACACATCCCTTTACAAGTTGGAGGGGGGAAAACATGTGGGAAGGAGACAGAAATTTTCGAGAACTGGCCCCATTAAACCCGAAAACTTAACTAACCGAGTCACGCCCAGCACACAAAACAATACACCTTCGCCAACAATCCTCGACATGCGGCCAACTGTGAGAGGCAGCCATTCGCGGAGGTAAGAAACAAGATGGATGGCAATCCCCTAGACCCTCATTGCTAACTGGTTTTGTCAGATTGCTCCTTCCTTCTCTTCAGACCAGACGCCCGTCAACCCCCGGTCGTGATAAGCACTCCTTTATGCTTCCCGGGCCTCCGGAGGGCCGGATTCTCACGTGCCTTGAATTATCCCAACCTTCCCTGATGAGCGCTGAGACTACAATTAATCCCTTACAAGATTAAAACTCCTCCAGCTTTTCCCTCAGGAAAGCGGATACCCACACGTGAGAAGCACAAAAAGAACCAGATTTAAATGTTTACGATGCCTCTCCTTCAACGTCACGAAGAACGACCCGTCTTCAAAAAGCCCTTCCGTGTACCCCCTGTGTTGGGTCCAGGTCTTCTCCTGTTCCCGGTTCTACGCTGTTACCGAAAAAGGACCAAATATTTCCAACCTCCGACCCTCGTAGGCAGTGAAAGTTGTGACCCGCGATACCTTGGCCATCCCGGTGCTCGGCGCATTAAAAAGGACCTCGGTCTGTATCTTTTAGGTTGAGACCTCGCCAAAAACAACAAAAAAGTTGAAAAAAAAAGAAAAAAAAAAATTGGAAAAAAAAGAGTAATCTCGACCCTCACTCCTAGCGTTAGTTAACTTTGTTCAGAAGCGCCCTATAAGAATACTTGCGTTCCAATTTGGCCTGACCGCCGCGGCTGGCTCCTTTCCGAATAATTAGTAACCCGCAACCAAAGTGGCTCCCCTCCGCAGCCTAGAGACTGTTGGTCCATCCTTCAAGAAGCAAAATGATGATTCTAGAAAGGGTTTCCGCGGCCAAACTTGTTGCGAATACACGCCCCTCACAATGGACTCGGGGGGCTTGTTGGCTGGGCAAGCTGGGGACCCTGGTACAGCACAGGGCCGTCGCGCGGAGGCGCCAGGGGTCCTTCCCCAGATCTGATTGTACTTGCCGTGGCTAGTCCAGGGAACGCATGACCAGGGCGCCGATTAGGGAAGCAGTTGAGTGGGGGAGTGAGATACGAGCCGAGAAGGAAGCAGACAAGCCCATTCGACAACGGTCGCCTGCGTGGCCGCGAAGGACCACATCCAATCGACAGAAAGTTTTCTTTCCCAACGGAGATTTCAGGGAAAAGAGTGTCGCGAGTGTGGAAGAGGGGATTTCGGGCTTCCGGTTCCACCTGGCCCCGACCTCTGCTGGGCCAGAAAAACTGGGCCTCCCCTAAGTCCCGGACAAATGAAAGGCTAAAAGAGATTCCGGGCCCCTACACAAACCTTTTCCCGCTTCCGTCCCGGAGGGGCCCCTGGCTGCTTGTGGAGGGGAAGGGGGGAAACCAAATAAACAAGACGCATCCCCCCGTGGGGGCACCGCATCACCCGAACCCCGGTGCCAGAAAGTACACGTGAGCAGCTGAAGCAGCGGGCAAGCATTGCGGGTGCCTGCATACAAGTGGCAGGGTCCAACCGCCGAACTCGCCTCCCCGTCCGCCGGGGCGGCCCCCTGGAGAAGCGAGTTAATCAACCAAGCCGGGGGGGGCCGTCTTCCTTTCCCCTTGCAAGACCGGCCGAGCAAGGCCCTTGTCAATATCAAGCCGCAGTGAGTGACCCCTGGCCCGGAAGAAACTGTAAGATCTAAGTCCACCTGCGTCCGTTGTTGAACCGAACCTCTTTCCCGGGAGTCAAAGTTTCCCTTACCCGACCACTGGTGGTAGTCACCAATCCCCTACATGCAACCAAACAGGTTAATGTGCCACGAACCACGTTTTCCCGGGCCGTGGAAGGGCAGACCTCTACCAGCACGTTTATGAATTTATACCTCTGGGTAGCACTGTTTTATTCCCGGCCAATCAGGAGCCGCGAAGGCCGCAGAAAAAAGTGCCGAGTTGGCCCTCAGTGCGGTGGGAATGGTGGCGGCAAACCGCTGAGTGAAAGGCAGAATTGCCGGGGGGCGCTTGTCCTCTGGACCCTGCAAAGGCACGGGCCCCCCTCCCAAAAATGGGTGGCCCAAACGAGAACCTGGGGCGAACGGCTTGAAGCGGCATTCGAGGATCGCTTTAGCCTGGTGAACCATGACCCACGTGCGGGAGACTGACCGCCTGCGAGCAGGGTAGTGCAGGGGAAAGGGGGTCACAGCCACCACAAACGACCCCCGGCCCAACAGAACGACCCCCCGGAGGACGATGAGCTACTGCCCGGGGCGATTGGAGACAGGCCACGCGCGCGCTTCAAACTTGGCGGACCTTGTTGTTGGTCCTCGCCAGCACAAGTTTCAGAACCAAACCTCGCAGAAAAAAGGGACCAACCGGAAACTCGCGCGGCACAGAACGACGCTGAGCGGCCTCGGAAAACAACACCAAGGACAGCGTCCCCACAGATTTTGTTGTTTCGGGCGAACCACGATGTAGGGGACACGAGGGGCCCGTGAACTCTGGACCCACTGGCACGGCTGTTTGGTAAAACGGGTCCGGCAATGAACTGAAAACCAAAACGCAGTAGAAACGACCATCAGATATCTTTATGTGGTCTAGTCTTCAGAAGGAAATCCCACCCCCCCCTCCCCCCAGAGGCAGACGGCACGCAGACAAACAAACGGTTTACAGAACGTGGGATCGGTCTTTCGAGCTGACGTGAAGCGCACAGGCCCCCGAATTCCCGGGGAAGTCCTTGATTAAAAACACCTGAGATTCATTCAGATCATCTGGGCGCCCAGGCTTCAAAGTCCCCTGGACTAGTCCACAACGCGGCGGGTCGAAACCAACCGACGGATGAACTCTAAAAACGGAGGAGGAGAAAAAAAGAGAAAGGAAAAGTTTTCGGCCAAGCCCTTCGGGTCGACCAGGGAACTGAATATTCCCTGGAGTACCTTGCCCCGCCGCGGAGCAATCAAAACATTGTTAGGATCGAATGGAGAGCGGCGTCTCACCCGGACGATCACTTTTTTTCCAACAACCCCCCCTGGGCAAAAGGGGGGGTGGTGTTGGGTTTTGGGAAAGAGCCGACCCCGTCACATCGAAAATATAAACGGGATCTGCGTTCAAAAAATTTTGCTTTATTCGAGAGCCTCCCGGCCCGGGCGCAAAGACGCGCCTCGAATGACGACCCCCAACGATTAAAGATCGCGGAGGAATTCGTGTCTTTAAAAGTGAAGGCCGACCCGAGGGTCCAACGCGGCGGCAAGGCACGAAAAGGTCCCCGGCCGCCCTCACGCTCGGGTCCACGTAAACCCAGAAAAAAATCAGGCTGGGAGCTTGACAGACCCCGGTTTTCTTTTGGACCTACTGACGTTGCGAGGAGGCCTGCGGGTTTGGCACACTGTCGGCCCTGGTTCGAAGGAGAGAAACGAAGGTGTGTTCGCAGGCGATCACTGAAAATGCTCTTTCGAGGGCGGTCCAAATCAGACATCGGGAGCAGGCTTTTGCCGTACCTTACCAGGGGCTCGTTTTTTGTAGGCAAAGGTTTCGTTTAAATGCCGGTTTAAGACAAAAGGACCAGCCTTCCGTGATGTCCCGGACAGCAAAAAAAGGCCAGGGCGACAAGACGCAAAGCTGGTCGGCGGCAATCGCCAATTTGCGCCCACGGTGGGGAAACCCAGGGCCCACTCGAATTTCAACGGAATTGGTCGATTTTCCGCGAAGGGCCGCCCAGCCAGCCCGCCAGCACCAAATCTCAAACCGCCGGGACCCCGACCGCGCCAACAACGCCAAACTTCGGCAATAAGACTTACAACCCGGAGTGGCCCTCAATCTCGTCCGATATTCGCCGCGGGCTCGCGTTGCCGTAATGAAAAACAGGGACCGAACACTTCATTAAAGCCAACGCCCAGCGAATAGAGGTTCGGCCCGGAACGTCCAAAAAAATGGGTTTTGCAATACGGGAACCGAGGGTTAGGCTTCATTTAGTTGTGAAGCAGAAACCAGTGGGGCGGGCCCTGCCGGCCGGCCCAGGCCAGCCTCCGCAAGGATCAACCGGCCTTTTGACAAAACACTGTTGGGCCCGCTTTAGAAAAAAAATACAAACCCGCGCCTCGTGGTTTTGAAAAGGCGGAAGGCAGGCAAAAACACACAAGAAACACCCGGGCGAGACGTTCCCTTCAAATCGGGATTCGGAGTTCCCCATGAACGGACGAGTAATCAAGGCCCAGGGAGGCGGAAACCCCATGAGGGCTCCAGCTCGGGTCTCCACCCACGAAACAGCTCTCTTCAACGAGTCGGCAATTACGGGGTTGAATGAAGGAGCGGCAGGGTCTCTCCCAGAATGATGGCAAAAAAGAAACAGATCCCCCTCGACACACGGTGTTTGGGTGAGAGCTTGCCCAAGGGAAGGTTGCCTCTCCATCGCCCCTGGGCAAAAGTGCCTTAAAAATGCCATGTTAGACGCAGAGGTGACAAGGAAACCTAAATCCGTTCCCCCATTGGGAGCCTCCTTTGCCACAATTCGCACATAACCATCAATCTCCTACGGGGGGAAATAAACTCCCGGTGAGGTGTGTGCCCGGCTCGCGGAACCAAGGGGCGAAGGCGGGGTCCGGATGCCCTTCCGCAAAAATAAACGCCACGAGACTGTTGAAATAGCCTCCACGATTGCTCTCACTAAGGCCCCGTCCTAACTGGGGGGGGACAGAAAGGGGAATAACTGGAGGGACTCCCCTCGCGCTCCGGCGACGGCAGTACAGTTTCCGCCACAGCTGCTCCAGCACGCCCGACACCCAGAAAATGCAATTTCGTGCCGTTGACTTCCAAAGGGGAAGCGTTCACTAAAGGAAAAACCGTGCGAAATCCATGATTCAATAGGCGAACCGGGGGACCAGGTTTCTGGCTCTCAGGGGAAAAGCGTCTTAACCTTTTCCCAACGGAGAAATCGCCCGACATGCCGGCCGCCGCGCCCTGCTGCAAAGAGGGGGGGGGGGCTGTGGGGGGGCAAACGGGTGGGGTTTTAAAAGGCAATGAAAGAGCCGGAGACGGGGAAAGGGGGGGACTCTGAAAAAACTTGATGAGTAGGAGAGAGTAGTCGAAAAGTCAAAGATTGTTCCTCCGCGTTCCTTCTCCATTTGGCTTAACACTCCAGCAGATGGGTCCCGATGCGTCCCATGAGGGAACGTCCGCCAGGGCAGAGACCGATGGGGAATGCAGAAAGACCCTGTCCGTTAGAACTGGCAAGGAGCCCAAAAAAGTTTCCAAACGCATGAATAGGCGCGAAGACGTCTTCCTGACGCTTTTTTTCGAACAGAGAGCAACGGCAAATAAGTGGGAAAGGCTTTTTGAACTATTGTGCGGTCATGTGCACCACTGGGGGGAAAACGCAACCCGGACGCGCGGGGGAGCGCGGTGAGTCCCTTCACAGATCAAGATAATTTCACGGCGGGCTCATCCCAAAGGAGCGGGTCAAGCCTAGAATCCCTGCACCTCACCGACGTTTTTTTGGGGGAAAAAAAAGAAAAAAGGAAAAGCCGGTGTTGGCTTTCTAGAAAGGCAGAGGATCAGGTCGAACAAACAGCCGGGCGAACTTCGTGGAGGAATGGACACACCATCGATGTCTTTTGGTCCCGACGGAAGCGGGGGGAATGCTGGGCAAGGGCTCCCCTTTCCTGGGAAGGAACCGGGGGGGGACGAATTCCGGGCTGCCCAACGACAGACTCTACCCAACGGGGGGTACAGGAAAAGTAAAAAGGACCCGGCTTTGCTAACAAAAAAAAAGGGGGGTCCAGCCCCTCCACTAAACGGGTGGTCGCTCGCGGCTGCGCGTGAATTGCCGAGGAACTAACCTGGTGCTCTTGAATCCGGAACAGTCCCAAACCACCCATCACCCGATAGGCCAAAATGGGACCCCGGGGGGGAGCGGTGAAATTAAGATCAATCAGTTTTTGCTGCAGCAAAAGGAGGGGGGAAGGGATTCCCGGCCGATACACCCGTCACGACTCCTATTGTTCCTGCCAAGGGGAATTTCTCGTAAGGCATCGTTCTTGTCTCCATGCCCTTGGCAAGCCCTTGCACAAGCGCAGAGGCAAAAAAAGCGCTGGGTTCCTGGCAGCCAAAGGCCACGTCTCTGTAACTGGGCGAATGACCCGAAGGCCTGCTTGAGTCGCCCTGGGTGGGAAGGACAACTTCACGCGGTACTGCCGCCCACTGGGGGGATCGGGCAAAAAAAAGACACTACATGTCCCCTCCCGGAAAACCATCGCGAAGGAACCCCAGAGGTTTTTTTACACGGCGGGTGCCCGAAATTAGCGCTTGGTGCTTCTTTAAAATGCTCTCGTTGTTTCGACAAGGTGTTCGAAGCGGGAGAGCCGGCGACGACGACGAGTTGCGCTGGGGTGATGGCCGGTGGCGGACCTGGGTCGAGTCCTGGCCGGAGAAGCCACACGGACCTCGTATGGCCCGGGCGCTGGCGGGGGGCCGAGATCTCCCCAATGCCCTTTTTTTTTGCGTTGGGCGCAAGAGACCCACAGGTTGCAGGGTATCGGGCACAAACGAACAACAAAAATCCGAAGGCCGCCAAGGGTGCGGCAAGTGGCCCGCCTGTACACTAGGGATAAACTTCCTCGCTATGGGATCCCTGGGGTAAAAAATTTGGGGGGGGGGGGGAAAAAAAAAAAAAAAAAAAAAAAAAAAAAAAAAAGAAAAAAAAAATTTCCTTCCCCCACCTCCAGAAGCGACCGGGCCAAGAAAACGGAGCTGCAACAAAGTAAGAGCCTGCTCTGGACGATGCGAATGCAGGGAGCGCCCGCTCCTTCACCCCCAGGGAGTCTTCCTTATTGTTTCCCGGGGAGAAGATGTTTAAAGACGCCAGAGCTAAAGGGCCCGAGTGCAACCTTGCTGGCTCCTGGCGAAGCAACGCCGTGAAAACTCAGTTTTCCCACCCAATCCTACCGCCTTAGTTTTTGGAGACATTTTCAGGAAAACTAGTAACCGTACCTCCTGAAGAACCTCGCAGAGTGGGGGGGGAACCAGCGGTCGGCATTGCTAGCCGCCCTCTGAGACCAGGTCAGTAAAAATAAAAAAATCAACGAAAGAAATCTATCTGAACCCGTGTGTGGCTTCAGCTTAAGTCGGTCACGCGTTCAGGTTCCCGCCGCCCCTATTTCTGCCGTCTAATCAACAAGGTTTTGTACGCGAAAAGCTTGGTTGATTCTCCCCCCTGAAGTGTAAATCAACAACCCGCGTGGAGGGGAATCGCAGTTTGGAATCGCCGTCGAAACCAGGAGATGCAACGACGCAAGGGTCGGCGCCTTGCTTCCGCAGGTCCTCCCAACTGTCAAAGAGACCGTTTGGAAAAACAGACAGGAGGTAGCCTAGGTCCACTTTCTGGCGAAGTCAA
>Ga0179591_1368262_pt1 | contig 15779 bp, 24 predicted proteins | sample CZOMad2_1_08_16f_FD_182891 | JGI IMG/M metagenome (GOLD analysis project Ga0179591, IMG submission 182891) | Vadose zone soil fungal communities from Angelo Coast Range Reserve, California, USA - CZOMad2_1_08_16fungal (PacBio error correction) | ecosystem: Environmental > Terrestrial > Soil >...
GTCTCGGGGGGCGACTAAAAAAAAATGAGGAGACCTGACGAAACACGTGACGGGCGGGCTCGCTTCGCTGCAAAGGTCTATAGAGTGGCGCATTGAAAGTGTCGGGAGAAAAGGGGGTTCGGAGGAAGAGCGCCACAGGGGGACGAAAGAAAATGGGGCTCGACTGTGAACGTCCACGACCCTTAATCATTTTCTCGGGGTCCGCAGCCCTCAAGGGCGAGAGTCAGACCCAAAGAAGTTTCTAACCGAGGGGAAGAAAGGGGAACCCCCCCCTTTTACGGGGGTCTGCGGCGGCTAAAGAAATAGCTGTTTTCATCCTTCAAGCCGGGAGATTCAAGGACGAGAAGGCGAGGAAAAAGTCATCCAAACAGAACGGCGTTGAGGGGAAGGGAGGCGCGGGTCCTACCTTCTGCAGACGGCCAGATTAAACAGTTAAAATTTCGCGAAAGAGGGTCAAGGGCATAGGAAAACATAAGAGTCCGTGTGAAAATAAAAATCGTACAGGAAAAAAGGGGGGGAAAGGATGCTTCTGTCCTGGAAGGCATCATTGAATGGGAATCTTCGAGGTGACCATTAAGAGGGAATTTAGAAAGAAGGACTGCCTGGGGGGAAAAAAGGGTGTCGAAGGGGTGGCAAAGTGCTCTCTGACCCGCCCTCATGAGCAGATTGGAAAAAAAGTCGCGCGCAAAAGAGCCTCAAGAGAAGAGTGGCAAAAAGAGTCGTCCATTCTGAAGAAAAGAACCGATAGGAGCCGAGACTGGGCATCCTTTCAAGTCAAGATCCCATGGCCGAAAAGAATGCAATTCCTCCTCGGGAATCAGGGAGGACAAAAAAAGGGAGTGGCTGGAGTCCGCCAGACGAAACATTGCGAGGAGGACATCCCATCCACGCCTATTTCACTGAGAAAAGGGAGGTTGGAACCGAGGGGCGTGCCAGGATGGGACTGCAAATGAAGTGGCAGATACCAAGGTGAAAAGATGGAAAATGGTGCGTTCGTCACCACGACCACAGGATAGTCCGGCAGAAGAGGAAATTATCAGAGATCGGTTAGGACTGCGAGCCGAAGTTCCTAATTAAGACAGGTGTCGGTGAGAAGACATGTTCCCTGCAAGGGGAGGAGGAAGAGAAAAAAAAGCTTAGGAACGGTTAGGATCGTCCATTGTGGAGCCTCCAAGGGGGCTTAGGGGGGGGGAAGGCACGAGGTTAAAACCGTCTGGGCTGACCACACACCGCGAAAATGCGAAGGTGCCAAAGGATCACCAAGGAAGGTTCCCAAAAAAACTGATGGGAGGAAGCCCGAAGCGAAAGAACTCTGGGGGAAGAATGCCCCGGGGAGGGACGAGGATGGTCTTACGCGACCTGAAACCTGATGGAAGAAAAAAAACACATCGGAAACTTGGAGAAACGAAAATTTCGTTAGATCCGGGCAGAAAAAAATGACGAGCCCAGAGGGAATCCGCCGGAAAAGACAAGAAGAAGAAATCAAGGCGGAAGAACGTGCGCCAGAAGGGAAAGCTGAAAGAAGGAACGAAGGAAAGGATTTGAAAAGTTCCTTCGGGATTGGTGGAAGCAGGGCCGGGGAAGAGGCCCTGAGAGGGGAGGGGGGTCTGGAGGAAAAAGTGAGGTATGCAGATACCCTCGACGCGTCAAGGAGGGCCTGAAGATGGCGTGAAAAGGAAAAAAAACCAAAGAGGAGACTCCAGAGGATATCCATAAGGGAAAAATCACATCGGATTTAAGAGTAAAACCAGAGCTTCAAGGGAAGAAAACTAATATAAGGGGGGCTACAAGAACAGCGGAAATGGCGATTTTGTGAGCTTACAGCAATCCTAGATCTTGAAACAAAAAACTGAGGGGGGGTAGATAAGTAGGGAGGAGTTCAGGTTACAAATAAAAAGCTAAGGACGGGGGAGGACCATGTAATCCAAAGAATGAGGGGATGAGATTTAAGAAAAAAGAGGGTGAAATGGTTCTTCTCAGGAAAAGCAAAGTAAGGATATGAGACTGGTTCTCAGAAGGTAGTAGAAAAAATGGTGTTATAGGGAAGAACAACAAAACCAGAGAGCAGCATGTCGAAGGTGGCGCTCAGAAGAGAGGAAATAATAAGTCCTAAAAGTATCTAGGGAAACAAAAATTGGCGCGGAAAAGGGGGTTCAAAAAGACGCACCCCACGCCGGGAGAAGAAAGAACGAAATCGAAAGCCAGACGTTAAAATGGGGCAGCACTCAGTGCGAAAGAGCCTTGAAGGATCGAGAACGAATATTTCTGGATGGAACTCAGGAGAATGTGGGTAAGTTCTGTGAGAGAGGATGTAGAGTCGATATGTGGGGGGGAAGGAGGGACATGAGGGAAAAAAATGGAGGGAAAGAGAACGCATGATTTCGTCAAGGGACGGGGAGCGCAAGGAAGAAGGACCAAAAAATTTGCTTCTTGGACAGGAAAAATTGGGTTGCTAGAAGGGGGAAAGATATAATTGGGGGCGAAGGGGTTGGGAGGACGTGTGGATGCAATTTGAAAAACAGCTGCATTAAAAAAAAGTTGTCGTCGAAAAGGAAATGGACTGATGAAAGAAAACAAGGAATAAAATGGAGAGTGCTACAGGAAAAAGGAAGAGAAATCTGTCGCAAGGGAAGGACAGAAAAAGGGCGGGAAAAATTCGTCTTCGGGGGAGTTGAAAAGGAAAAGGGAGATCAGTCGATAAGAGCTTAAAAAGCGGTTGGAGGGGGGGCTAAAAGAGCAAGGGAAAAGAAGAGGAAGCACTTGGGAGAGAGGCAGGGAAAAGGAAAAAACGCCGGCTCCTTGGCCAAGATGGAAAATAGGCTTGTAAGGGAGGTATTGCTTGGGGAAAAACAGGAAAAAAACCAACCAAATTCTTTCACTGAAAAGAAGCGGAAAGAGAGGAAGAAAATAGGGCCCGATTCCCCGGAGCTCCGGGGAAGATGTCGAAGGACTGGGTCTCTCAGGCCTCACCCAGAAAAGGAAAAGAAGGTGGGCAGGGTCATGGAAAATAGGATCTTATTGGGGGGGGAGAATACATAATACAGAACTCACAGAAAAAATTATCGTGAGCTCATTAGGGACCGCGTGGAAGGTGCAGGTATTACATCTCAAGGGGAAAGGACTTAAAGCGTCATCAGATTAAGGTATAGGTGGGGGAAAGATTCCGGACAGCAAAAGGGAAGGCCGAGCCGATAAACAGGGAAGAAATTGAAAGTCATAATCTGCCTTAGGGGAAAACAAAAAAAAACTGCTTCCTTTGAGCGTCAGGAAAAAGGAACGTCACCCAGAAAAGAGGAAGGGATATAAAACAATCAGTAGGTTATTAAGGAGGGAGGGGGAAAGTCCGAGATAGGAACAACAATTTTCGGAATCTTGGGAGAGGAGAGGCCGATCACATCGTGAATGCGAAAGGGCAGTTGGATCAAAAAGGTATAGAAATGGAGGGTTTACTTGAAGAGAATAGGCTCATGAGGAAGGTCGGGTTCGACGGGTCCCAACCCCCGCATTCTAACAGGGGAGGGCCCGTCCAACAGTATAGGAGGAAGCGTCTCCTCCAAGGGAAAAAAAGGAGGGGAGGTCGGCGCAAGAGGGGAAAGATCAAATTATAAAAGAGAAAGAAGCCTTCCAAGAAGTCGGGACGGAAGTTTCTGAGATCTGGCTTGAATAAAGGGGGGAGGGTGGGGACATTGGAGAAGGAAAAAAAGGAAAACTCTTTAAAAGGCAGTGTACGTGGCGTCACGAGAAAAGAACTACGACAAAGTGTCTACACATAAAAACCGAACAAGGGTCTTAGGGGGGGAAAAAAGAAGCCCTATAAGGAGAGGTCCAGACTGTGCCCAACGAAAAAAAAAGGGGTTTTGTGGGCCGAGAGGGGAAGGACTCCAACAGACAAGAGGGGGAAACCCCCAAACAGGAAATCATAGAGATCGGGGAAGATTAACAGGAAAACTACAGCCAAGAGTCCAAAAAGGAAGGTCGCAAGGAGGATTTCGAAAAAAAGCCCTTCCATTGAGAAGGGGTCCAACTTCGAGGAAGGACAGTAGCATGCGCCTTGTGAAAAAGGAAAAGGGAAAAAGGCAAGGCATAAGGGGTCAAGCGAAAGCTTGAAGGGGGATGGCCTGCAGGAAAATAAGTAAAGAAGGAATCAAGAAGCTGTGCTCAGGGCTTCTCGGGGGGATAAAATTGGAAGAAATTGTCCAAAAAGAGAAGCAAATAACCGTCGCCCTCATCATAAGAGAGGAGACCAAAAAATCGAAAAGATCGAGAAAGTCAATTGAAAGTGGAAATTGGACCCGTGAGAAAGGGGAACCCAAAGGATGGTTCGATGAACAAATTAAAGGACTCACGTCCGAGGAGATACAATCCATCCAAATAATGTCGCGCGCGGGAAAGGATGTTCAGGACGGGATGAAGGAACTATGAAGCCTTACAGTTCTTTAAAGGGACAAAGACCAAAGAGTGTTGGCTTGAAGGTAGGGAAAAGGCTATCGTGGGGGGGGAGGTCGTTCAAAGAAAAGAGGGAAATTCTGCACGGAATTCGCGAGAATTTTCCCTGCAACGGGGAGATTAATCAAAAAGGAAGGGAAGCAAAAAGGGCTGAAAGGGGGGGGGTTGGGAGTTCAGGAGGCCAACCAGAGGGGGTGAAGGAATAGGGACGCATCTAGGGCCGGGGGGGGGGTCAAACAAGGGGGGGGGATCTGATGGTCAAAGAGTGGATCCTGGTGGGGAACGTCAACCAAGTCTTCAAAAAGGAATAAAGCACTTGCCAGAAAGAAAGGGCGTGCCAAAAAAAAAAACCCAATCTATGGGGGGAGAAAACCTCCTGACAGTCTGGAAACTTCAGAAGAAGGGGGACAACAGGGGGAAAAATTGCGGCGAATAAAAGACTCTCGCAAAAACGGGCAGCGGGAAAAGAAAATAAAATGGGAAAATCGTAAGAAGGAGGAGTCAGCAGGAAATTCCGAAAGAGGAAAATCGCCAATGAAAAGAAAAGGATGCAGGTAATCTGTGCCCGCGTCACCAAGGGGGCGTCATATCTGGGGAAAAGTCGAGGTCATTTCGAGAGTTTGGGTGGATCCTCTGCGGGAAGCCGCATTAAATATAGCTCGTCGTGAAAAAGACATGGAAAGCGCTGATGCAGAAGGTGAGAGGGGGGATCAAGAGTCAGAATGCTGCGAAAGGGGGAATCAAGTTGGGATCCCGCATAGGCTTCAGAGGGAAAAGAACCCATGATGGTCTGATATGGAGAACCTCTTCGTGAGAGGGGAAGTTTGCAAAATCTGAAAAGGTCCGGAGTGCTCAAGGAATATCAGGCAAAAAAGCATCTGTAAATGTTCCCAAGCGAATTCGCGAGGGGCGGGGGGGATGATGAGCCGCTGCAGGGAAAAAACAACTGAAGGAGATCTATATGAAATCACATTTACTGAGGGCAATGAGATCAAAAAGGGAGTGGGCCAAATTGGAGAAAATACTTTTTTACAGGACATCCCTCCAGAAGGGGAGGAGGTTCTTCGAGAAAAAGAGGAAGTAATGGGCTCTAAGGCGCCGGTTTCTGGAAACGCTGCTGAAAGAAGAAAGGTGGAACACCAAAGAAAAAGGGTTAGACTCAAGCGAGACAATGGTGGCGAGAGCAGCAAGCACAATGACCCTCCCGACCCCAAAATATGGAGAACCTTAAAAACTAGGAACTCCGACGCAACATAAAAAATAAAAAGAACGAAAAAACATGTGGAGGCCACGATGAGGGAATCTAGGCATCGATTCGCGGGGATGGTGATAGTGACCATTGATCAGATCGGAATCGTGGAGAACCTAAGAAGAGAGGGAGAAAAGGGAATTCAGGGGTGTCGTAGAAAAGAAAAAATCCGTATTTCACATATGGTGGACGAAATGTACAATGGGAAAAAATGTAAAAAGATGTTCATGGAAATTTGAAAGACGCCTCGAAACCATCGATGCTGACTAAACTGGGGGGGGAAGATGCCGGAAATCATTTAATTGGGGTGAGGTTTTAGGATACTCCTTCAAAAAAATCAACAGAAAGGGTATCGACTAAGAATGGGGAAAAAGAAAGAACCGTAAGATAACGCCTCGAAGTCCTAACACATTTCAAAGGGAAGACTCGCTGCAAAAAGTTATTCAGCACTTTTCCACAAGGGGGTCCAAAAAAAAAAATAACAGGAGAGGCATCAAGTTCAGCATCGAAGGAAGAGTCTTGGTACTCGACTTGTCAGAACTGTGTGGGAAAAAGCTCATAAAGGAAGATCGTGAAATCCTTCCACGACGAAGAGAAAAGAAAGTTCAAATCAGAGGCATATTAAAGGGAAAAAAGAGGAGTGTTATTGGGAGGGGTTTTTTGGAAAAGGGACATGGAGATTTAGGCGCGAGTAAGGGGAAGAAAGCGGGACCACGGCAATTTAATCGAGGCATTACAGGGGGGGGGGAAAGAAAAGACCGGGAGAAAAACTTTTCATAAGGAGATTATGAAGGCTGGGGGGTAAGGGGAAAGACCTCAGAAGGGGTTGAACTAGACCTAAATCCACAAGGGGGGGGGAAGAAAAAAAAGATTCCAGGCCACCGTAAAAGAAATCCGCCGAAAAGAAAGGAAGATGCGGAACTTAAGGGAGCATCTGGTGAAAAGGCAAAGGAAGAAAGACTGAATATACTTCCAAAGCATTAAGAGAAGAGAGGAAGGTCTTTATGGTAGTAGTACAGCATCTACAGCCATCTATGTAATAAAAAGAGGGAGAATCCAGCCAAGGGGGGTTCTTAAGAGACATCCTGAAAACTGCGAAGCGCAATTGCCCTGAAGAAATTACTCTTCGTGTAGAAAAGTAAGACCACCTCGCCGTTAAAAAAGTATATGGGGGGGACTCGAAATGCAATAGGGAAAAATCATCGGGGGCTACATTGGAAAAAAGAAAAAAAAGAGGAAATCGTGGGAGATGGGTAGACCACAGGGAGGGTTGAGAGGGGGGGAGAACCGTCGAGAGGGTCTTTGAAAAAGACGTTGACCAGGAACTTACCTCCGCAAAAAGAAAGTTTGGATTGGGAAAGAAGAACTCAAATATAGAGAACTGCAGAGAAAGTGGGAGAGGGTCGAAGAAAGAAAAGATTCTCAAGGAAAAAGAACAACAACAACAAGGGAAAATAGGAACGCCGGGGAAGGGGAGCCACCGAAACCGGGGGGACCGTTTCAAAAGAGGTATAGGCAAGACGTTCATGAAAGGTGTTCTTAGTGAAGAGGGCGTACGCAAAAAAAGAGAAGGACGAGAGGCTGTGAAGATGTTTCGAAAGAAATACACTTGCGAAGTTTTGGGAAAAACCGATCCGCCAGGACTGCGCTAGGAAAAAAGGGAAGAGCAGGGGAGCAAGCCAGATGACTCGAAGGGAGGGGACCCCTACTGGGGGGAAGTTCGTCAGAAAAGAAAATCTGCAGGGGAAGGAACAGCCTAAGGATATTCGGGGGGGGGAGGAGGGGAAAAGACGCGTCAGACCTCTACAGTCAAAAGGGATGAAAGGACCTAACCCAGTATGGCGACGTTCAAGGAAGGAATTCCATGGAAAAAAGATCCCGGAAACAAAATCTTAGAAGGGGCCGGTTTAAATAAAGGAAAGAAAAACAAAGAAGAAGGAGGCCAGATCTGAAGGGTAAGGGCCATTGGGAAAACACTAAGGGAATGAATAAGGAGAAAGAAGAGGGGCTCCTGAGGGGGGTCAAGAGGAGGAAGAGTTGGGAAGGGGGGGAGAAAAAAGAAGGAAAGTGTCCAGCCTGAAAATCTGGGGCCCGGAACAAAGCGAACAAGGACATTATCCCAGGGGCTTGAGAAGCCGGCTCCGAAGGGGAAGGGGGGGGGGGGCCTGGGCGGGGATCACCAAAAGGGACGAGAGGAGGTGTCAGGAGGAGGGAGAAAAAAAAGGAAAAGTTTCTGGGGATTCAAAAAAGCAGAAAGGAGACCACGAAGAGCGGGAGGAGTTGCAATCACCCTCCAAGGAGGAGAAGGTGCAAGGGGAGCGGGTTCTTGAGAGGAAAACCGATCGGAGACCTTGAAAAAGGAACCGGTGGGGGGGTGGGTGGGAACCCGACCACCTAAAAGGATAAGAGAAAACTAGAGGGGGAAGGGGCGTAACGAGGAGGTTAAACCGCCCTGGGGGTCATCGTACCAGATTTGCAAGGGTGCTTCAGGTCCCAAAAGAAGGAAACCAGAAAGGAAGTCTAAGAGTTTATGTTTGGGGGAAGCCAAAAATTAGGTTTTAGAGGTGGAGGGCTCTTAGGGGAGGTCCGAAATATCGGTAACCATCGGAAATGAGGGCCTTCATGAACAAAAATTCCCAGCGAAAAAACAAGGAGGGCTAAGGGTCTGAAAAAAGCGCGGGAAGAATGAATAAAAAACCAGAGATGTGTCATTCAAAACCGGTGTGGCCAGCCAAGTGAAAACCATCATAAAAAGTTGACGCGAAGAAATTAGGGAGACAAGCTTTGAACGCTGCTCTTGCAATGGAGAAAATATGGCTGCAAGCTCAAAGGAACCAGCAGGAGGGCCCTGTGAGGGAACAATAGACGGGGTCATAGTTGAAAGATTTCACTGGTGGGGTCTACTCGGGAGGGGGTTGGTGGGGGGATCCAAGAAGGACAGGAAAAAGTAGTGTCTTCGAAGGAGGGGGGTCGCTGATACGAGGGAACGCCCAAAATCTTAAAGGCGGAAACTATTCGGGGAAAGAGGTCGATCTCCAACCACCTTGGGGGAATCGCCGAAGAAATGGCTATATCCAGAAAAATAGGAAGAACGACTATATCTGCTTGGCCGCGGGGAGACATAAAAAAGGGAGTCGTCAGGGGACTCGCCGATGAGAGAATTCCTGGACCCCAAAAGGGGTAGAGGAGCCACCATACGGGTGAAGCCTGAGCAAGCAAAATTCAGAGGAGAAAAACTTAGTGAGAGAAAATTAACAAAGGAGGGAGGTCTGTTAAATGTCACACAGAACCGCGTGAGAAAAAGAAGGGTCAGAAAGGACATCGAAAAACGGCAGGAGGAGGGACTTTTCGCGGAAATAACAAGAGAGAAGACGGGGGTCCAAAAAAAACCAGGAGCCATCAATGGCGTAGGGATCCAAAGGGGCCACTACAGAGGAATTCCCGACCGCACATCAGAAGGGTAGGAAAGATGAATCATAGGAAAAGAAAGGCATTCTAGAAACACTAACAATCGTGGGAAAGGGATGTCCTATAAGGATACCAATAGAATCAAATCCCCAGAGGACCAGAAAAAGAAAGGGATTTACCCCCGGAGAAAAACCAAATTCGCCGGAGAAAGTCTTTGCTCTTGCAAAACTTGAGGAATATTGAAAAAAGGAGAAGTCTTCTGGAAAAAGAGGGGCTTCGTCAGGTAAAAAAAGGACCGATGGAGAGCGCTCAGAAAGAAGGTGGCCCGCAATTGTACAGAAAGGAAGGGCAAAGGGGTGGAATAAAATAGGGGGGGCCTGGAAAAGAGTTAATTTGGTTGAAAAAGGCCGCAAGAAGACTTTGAAAGAAAAGGGGACTTTTGGTGAAGACAGGGGAAGTCCCAGTAATCAGGGGTTCTGTGAAAAAAAGGGGGGGATTAACCCAAGAAAGAAGGGGAACGCAACCAAAACATTCCGGTTCTGAACTGAAAAGGAAGGACACCACTAAAAAGAAGAGAGATGATTTTGCTAGGGGAGACCGGAGAAGAAAAAAGGTTTCTGGAGGAAGCACCAACAAATCAGGGGAGCCTGGGGAAAAACCCGCCCCGCGAAAGAGGAGAGAGACGATCTGGATCACCTCGCGAGGAGCACAAAAAACAACTTGCCAGGAAAAAGAAGCACTGACAAAGAGTCAAAGAAAAACTTCAAAAAAGCCACATAAAGGGAAAACCTATTAGCGTTGAGGGATACACTCACACGATCGGGAGGGGGGAATTTTTGAACCAAAAAAAAGGCGGGATCCTGAAATGGGAGCTCAAACGGAGGGGCGAAAGAGGACATCGAAGACGGTGAACGGAAGGGAAAAAAAGATAAGAGGGACGTTGGAGACTTGAAAGCGGGTCTAAGGTGAAAAAGTTATGAAGTTCAAAAGAAAGGAACGATTGAAGGGACCGGGAGGGGAGTTTTGGAAAGAGAGGGGCGGACATTGGAACCTTGGGAAGTCCGACGGGGGAAGGGATCCTTAGCTGTCAACAAGATTGAGCAGGCATTAAAAAGAGGGGGACGTAATGGGAGAAAATGGAAAGGCGTCCAGCGAGCGGTGAGGGGAAATCACCCGTCCGTCTAGAAGAAAACTTGTTCGCCCGAAGGGGGGAGACTAACCAAGGGGGGGGGGCTGCAAGAAAGCCATCCAAGAAGGGGGTCGCCTGGTGCCTTTAAGGACTCGGTCTGAGAAACAGGGAAAAACCTCGACTCAGGAATCTCAAGGGGGACGTCCGATGAAGTTATTGAACGAAGGGGGGGACGCAGGCCCGAGGAAAGATCCACATAGGTCTCATTTCTCTGGAAATAGGGGCCTCACCAGTGGGATTTAAAGGGATTCGACTAGGTAATTTGAAGACTCCCCGGAAAATTTCAGGGGAAAGTGCCGGAAGAGAAGTCCGCACAAAAGAGAAAAAAAGGCGTTTGGAAGGATAAGGGAAAACTTCCATAGAGGGGGGGGGGCAATGCGGAAGGCCACGGGGCTGTGGAAAAAGGGTCCTCGCCTCAGAACAAGGAAAATAGAGATAGAACCTTCAAGGAGGAGTCGACACCGAAAAGGGTGCTACTCTTCGTCCTGCCTTTGGGAGGAATTGTGAAAAGGGAAGGGAGGACGAGCGGAGAAGTTCCGGAGGTCAGCTAGAACCTCACTTCAAAAAAGAAAGAGGTCCTTACGAATGGAATACACCAAAGAGTTAGAAAATACGATAAGTTCGCGATGGAAAGGGGGGGGGGGACAAATGAGACCCGCAAATTCTAGAAAACAAAGACTTGTGGGAAGGAGTCGGAAAATCTTGAGGGAAGAAGACAGCGCTGTTGGATAGGCACGGCGGACGAGGGAGAGGGATGTCGACCACCCGGCTCGCGGCACAGCAAGGGAAGGGAGGATTGAAGAAAGGAAAGCCTTCACTGGACCCCCTCAGGCTTCTAGAAGAGAACAAAGTGGGGAGGTATCGGCCGTTGGGAAAGAGGATATTAAAAAAAAGAAACGCTGGCTTCTGGCAGAAGAAAAACTGAAATCGGAGAATGACATCAGAAAAACAAAGGAATTAAGAAGAAGATCCGTCTGAGAGAAGTCTACAATAGGGGCAATTTCGGAACCAAAAAATGATAAGAAATGGGGGATTCAGCGCTGACGCTGAACGCCGAAATCTCAAGGGAAAGTGGATATCATAGGGAGGAAGATCCCCAGGGATCGAGAAAGCCGGGAAAACCTTTGGGAATAGGCAGCATTGGCAGAGGGAGCAAAAAGGGAAGGATACAATCATGGGAGGGTGTTAAAATAAAATCGACCTATCGGGAGGGGGGGGGGATCCCATCCAGAAATTTAACTCGCTTGCGGAGGAAGGGGGGGAAAGGTCTGATGGGGTGAGAAGTCGAGAAGGAAGGCGGGAAAGGGAGGAGAACTACCTGCGAAGAGGGTGAGGGAAGCTATAGGGGGGAAGGAGCTCTCTTGAAGGGTCTGGAAGGGGGGGTTGAGGGGGGGAAAAATAATTTCGGAAAGCCGGTGCTGCGCAACGGGTCGGAATGGCAGAGGAGAGATTGCTTCCAAACTAAATGAAAACGTTTATTGGGGTTGGGGCAAGGGGTGAATCGCATCCAGGGGGTGTGTAGGTAAAATTTTAAAAAACTAACAGGAAAGGCATGGGAAGTTTTCCAGCCGGAAAAAGGGAAAAAGAGATGTGTAAATGGAAACAAAGTTCTGAAAGGTCCCCATTTCTTAAGGAGCTGTGAGAAAAAAACCCCTTAATCTGAAAGAACGCTCAGGGGAGATATGTCAAACTCGACCGCCTTAAGAGGGATTTGACGGAAAAACATTGTCTAAGAGGGAAAATTGAGGACGCCTAAAAGGAAAATCGGGAACTGGAGCCCATGCGTTTAAAGTCTAGATAAGGAGATGAAGAAAACTATATCAAGGCGGAAAGGAAACCAGGGGCATCCCTGCGTCCTGTGGAGGGAAAGATTCCAAAGGGGGGGCTTCATTGGTCTATGACTGTTTAGAGCAAACTGTATGGTGAGGCCTTTGAAAAGGTGGCAATTCTTCCCTCTGGGAGGGAGGTTGAGGACGCATGCAGGCGGATTTGGAAGAATGCATCAACTTCTTCGAAGGAGAGCGTATGGGAGGTGAATGACGGTCGTGTAACGGAAAAAGGTTGGCAGAACCTCAAAGGAGGGCTCTATAAACGAACCCGGAAAAAGGGCTTTACTGGGTGAGAGCCGGTGGGAGGGAAGACATCTCAAATCTGAAGGAGAAGAGACCGGGAGAGGAACTTCTTGTAAAAACCAACCTCAAAAGGGAGGGTCGGGATCCAAAAAGGATAAGGGGGAGGAACATTGCAGAAAAGGTACAGCTCTGACAACAAAGAGTAGGAAAAAGATGGTGAAGCACTACGAGGTAGAAAACTGCAAAAAAAGGTGGAAGAAGGTCTCATTAGGGTGAACACAGCATTCCTTGGTCACAGAAGGTCCAAAGAGGGGGGCTCAGGGGAAGAAATCAAAAAAAGTGGCAAGGGGGGGGGGTGGATATCGGAAGGTAGGAAGCGCCAACTTTGGGGAGAGGACACAAAACACGACAATATGGGAAAGAAGATCTCAGGGAGAAATTGTAAAGAGAGGGCAGAAGAAAGCCTCTTAAGGAGTCGGAAGGCCCAAAGACTAGATATAGGAAGATTGGGACTTGGAGCGAGGGGGGGTAAACACAAGAAAGAGACCATTAATCGGAAAGGATGGACCGAGAAAGTTCAAAATAAAGTGCATCTTTGCGGGAAGAAGGAGCCCGGGAAGACCGCCGGAATTAGGGCTCAAGGGAGCTTTAAGGGGCAACGTAAACGGGGGGAACGGATCGCATTGGGAAGGGAGAACCGGAGGGAAAGGGGTTTCCAAGTCATGGGGTCTCGGGGGAACATAAGACGGAATAAATGTAGGAACCTAGGGGAGGGGGGGGTCGCCGTCAATACCCATCATTCAAGGGGGGGGACTTTACTTACGACTGGGGGTATAGTTCAAAAGCACTCCTGGAAGCATGGGGGGGAAAACTGAAGGTAGTGGTCTAATCCCGAAAAAATCCGGAAAAAGTTTCGGCTGTACCACACATGAAAAAACTACCAACGATGGAGGAGGGCGACAGGTGAAAACAGTGCAAATGTTAGAAAAGCACCCGCAAAGGGAGGGCCCCTGTCGGAAAGGCCTGGGTGGTGGAACCTCCACCGGGAAAGCTGAGAAGGCAGACTCGGTCTTGGGGGGTAAAGCACAAGAAAAAGAAAACTGGGAAAAATCCGGAAGGACTTCAAGCTTCAAAGATCAGAAAAGGCGCAAAAAGATCTTGCACCAAGATTGGAAGAACAGCACGATATTAGGGGGAGGCGGTCTGTCTGGGGGGTCACGACCATCCCCGAAAAATTTGATGCGCGGAGGGGCCAAAGATCAGGTTCCAGGGGGATACTCATCGAGGAGCAGCGGCGCCATCCGAAGGGAGTGTTCAAAAGAAGCAATAAAGGACCCTCGGGAAGAAAGAAGGCTTCGTCCGGGGGGAGAAATTTTTGAGATTTGACGGGGACGGGGGGCTCAAGAGCGGAAAGGAAAAAGATTTGGAAAAGGAAAAGACAGTCCGGGAGCTTATCTTCGTCGGGGGTTGGGGGGGATGGCAAGCCAGAAGGGTAATGAAGGAAAAGGAAAGTGGAAAAAAGGAAGAGAGGCTTCCAACGCAATGTGCACCCGTCGTAAGAGAAAATAGAGGGCCTGGCCGAAAAGATCCAGCAACAGGGGTCTTCCCTTCGCAGAAATAACCTCGCATCCATGCATCAAGAAAGGAACTGGACTCGCGGCATTAAGGCACGTTACACGCCGCCTCTAAAGAAAGAAATCACAAAAGAGGTGATGAAAAGAAAAAAGGGAGGGGGGAGGGTGAGCCCTGCCAAAAAGAAGCTTAACCCGCGCCAAAGGGAATTGTCCTCATTTCAAGAGGTAAAAAAAAGGTCGGAGGAAACACCGAGAGGGGAGTGTAATCTTGGGGAGAAAAAAGGGGTGACATTCGGCGTTCCCGTTGTCGTGGGTGGAGAGTTCTTGACGAAAAGGAACCCAAAAGGTTAAAGAAAAAAAAACTCTGGCAAAATAAAGTCATTCCGAGGAGGGATTGGCTTTGGGAAAAGGAGGTGGCATTCAAAGCATGGGAAGGAGAGCTCAAAAAAATATGAGTCATAGTCCAACGGAGGATCCACCGGGGAGAGAAAAACTGCCTTTCAACAAGGATAGAAGGGAGAGGGTCGGTAGAGTCAAAGAAGTTCCTGGGAAAAGTTTCGGGGGAAAAACCCTCAATAGAAGAGGCTCTAAATGGAGCCACGTAACAAGAAATAATTGTCTCGGGGGTGGGGGGCCGACCTACATGGTGCGCTAAAGAAGATACAAAAAAAAGGAAGGGTCTCAGGAAATACGGGGGTGAGTACTTAGGAGAATCCAGAGGAAGATTCAGATAAGACAAGAGGTGTAGGTCAAAGGACTTCGAGGGAACTCCGAAGGAAGGAGAAAGTTCCAACGAAGGATGGCTCGCTTCAAAAGATTGCGAAGAAAGATTCTTTAGACAGAATGGATGCAGTGTGATGAAAGAAGATTCAGTAGCAGGAGACTTGTCAGCAACGAAAGGGTGGGCAGCCTTAGGAGAGGGCAAAATAATTCAGAAGAGGGGGCTCCTGAAAAAGAAAAACGACTCGGGCAGAAGTTCTAAAGTGGAAAAGACAATTGAGTCGAGAGGGGAAGTTCGAGAGAAATTTGGGCAAGAATCAAAAAACACTTCGCTCGGGAAGGGGGAAACCGCGAGGCCCGGGAAAGAAAATTTCGAATAAGATCTAAAAAAAAGCTCCCTCTATCACGTGGGCTTGAGCCCTGTCACCCTTTCAACAGATAAAAGGAAGCAGAAAAAAAGGAAAACGTTGTCGAGAAAGAGACGACAGCATGGGCTTGTGAAAAAGAAAGAAACAAGACCAAAGAATAAATAGGGCTTATTTGTTCCATCCACAAAAAGAGTCTGAAAAGGGGGGTCGAAAGAGGATTCTGATCTGGGCCTATCCGAGCTCTAAGAGGAAGGTCACATGAGGGGGAATTGAGTTTCGACAAAAAAAAAAGCGGCGAATCGCAAAAGAAATCGGCGAAGAGGGCTTGCAGAAAAAATCTTTGAAAGAAAAGCGTGGAAGAAAGGGGGACTTTTGAAGGGAAAAGGCATTTCAAAGAACATCAGCTCAAGAGCCATCAAGGGAGAGGGACGTGGTGGGGGGGGGAAGTGCCGGGCCACCAGGAAAGTGTGGGTGCCGGAACTAACCAAGCGAGAGGGGGAACCAGTCCAAAGGGCTCGAGGGTGGAAAAAGATCCCACCAGCGAGGAGAGGGGGATGGAGGGGCGCGTTGTACAAAAAGAAATAGGGAAAGACCTCCGGGGTCTGGAAAAAAGGGAATGTTTGGTGAAAACGAAGGGCGGTCAAGGGCAAACCACCAATAAGAGGACTTCGAGGGGGGGAGGACGCCTAAAAAGCCATAGATCCGCCCTCCTAGAAAAAGGCGGGGGGAGAAAAAATATTCAGAAAGAAGGAA
>Ga0179591_1160244_pt1 | contig 15777 bp, 19 predicted proteins | sample CZOMad2_1_08_16f_FD_182891 | JGI IMG/M metagenome (GOLD analysis project Ga0179591, IMG submission 182891) | Vadose zone soil fungal communities from Angelo Coast Range Reserve, California, USA - CZOMad2_1_08_16fungal (PacBio error correction) | ecosystem: Environmental > Terrestrial > Soil >...
TTTACCTCAAAAAGTAGTCAGGGAAAAATTAACAGTCTTCTTGACCAGGTCCCAGGAAAGAGGAGAAATGAGGGGATCGGTCACCGCTTGAAGTGGACATCCGTAGAATCAGGAATGAAATTCTAGAATCCTCTTCTTAAGTGCCTTCTCCAACTAACAAAAAACCTGGACATCTAATAAGTAATTTGGGGAGGCTCTTGAGGGAAAGCCAAGGCATAAGGGCGAGGAGAAGGCACAAAAGCGCAAGCCCCCACTGTTTAGGAAAACTCACAGGTTGGGGAACGGCGGGAGTGGGGGAAAACCGAGGGCGCAGGGAATTTGAGGCGCATTATCGGGGAATAGTCAGCTATGAAGAAAAAAAATCAAAAAGAAATTGTGGGGAGAGGCCCTTGGAGCTCGTTGCAGGCGTAAGAAAAAAGGAGGGGCAGGAAGCTGGGATGACCCGACGGAAAAACTCTTCAATCTTGGGGAAAAAGGGTTAACATCACGTTGACAGAACTACAACATAAGATATGCGGAGACGGCTAAGACTTGCGACCGCGCGACCGCGTACCGGGCTCCGGGTGGGGGAGATGCGATGGAAGAGGGGGAATAGATGTGATGTAGGGAAGGGGTCTCTGGGAACCTCCGTCTGCGAAAGATTTCTGGCATGGCAGGGAGGGAACCTTGCATACGGGAACAAGCTTTTCTAGACGGGTGGTTACGGGGAAGACCGCGGACTGAAAAAGAGTCTGGGGCCGCGGAGTGGTTAAAAAAAAAGTCGAGCACAAGGAAATAAACCACAAGTTTCAAAAGGGTTGGGAAAGAAACCGACTGAACTACAAGGAGGAAAAGGATTACTCGCAAAGTGAAACCAACAGTACTGGCAAAAGCGAAATTCTTCCACCAGGAAACCTCGCTAGTGACGAACGGTTTTTGAGAACTGGCAAGAAGCGCCGCAGCGATCGTCCCGCTCGATGGAAAGGGAGGTCAAGAGGACATGGCGGCAACAAGGGGGGGGGGGGCTTGCAAAGTATGTAGAAATGTCAGGAAACCCGGACCGCATTAAAACAGAGAAAAGGGGGAAAGCAGGCCTAAAAATCTTTCGGTTCTTTTGAAGCTTGATTTGGCACGGGAAAAGGAAAGGGGAAAGACGATCTGAAACAGAGGCTAAAAACACGACAGACCCTGGGTCATGACTAAGTCGGGGGTCACGGGGGCGCCGTAGCACAAATCAGAGAAAAATACAGGAGATGAGGGGGGCAAATCGTTATATTCATCTGAAAGGTGGACGTGTCAGGGGCTTGGGAGGAGGGGAAAATCACCAGGGGCCGAAGATAGAGGGAAACTTTGGGAACTCTTAAAGAGAAAACGATCACCGCAAGGGTTTGGAAGTGCTCAATAATGAGGGACAAGAAGCGGGTCACGTCAGCGTAAAATGGCTGCGGGGGGGAACATAGAGACGTGTCCCGCCTCAACTGAATAAACATGACAGAGGGAAGGGTAAGCAGGTATCGAGTGAGGATGAATCAAAGGCTTGGCTAAAGGCGGGGTTTGTATTCAGAACAGATTGGGCGGGGGCACAGAAAAACGGGAGTATCGGCTTATCCGATGATACAAAAAGGCGAGAGGCAGGGTATCGTCGGAGGACGGAGTTGGTGGGCAACATCTAAAACTTTCACCTTGTGGAGTACCCTGGTTACAAGGAATAAAAAGAGCCGAAACAGACAGGCGTGAGGGGAATCCCTTCATTCTTCGGGGGATCCGTGTTTGTCCAGGTTAAAAAAGGGTACGTTCCTTCAAGCAGGAGGGAAACGGTAGAGAGAAGAGACGAAAGCCACCAAAATGAGGGTGTGCCGAACCCGACTCTTTGGGATTCGGATCAAAGCAGCACAGAGGGCTAAATATGCATGACCGGGAAAATGGCAGCGAGGGAGGGGTCAGGGTGGGACCCGGAATACAAAGAGGTCCTAAGGGGGGAGGTGCTTTAGCAGAAAAGTGGCGGGGGGGGAAGAAGGGGCGAGGAAGTTCGAAAAGAAGATCGGAACGGACTTCACCGTTGAAGACTTAGCGGTAAGGAGCACCAAAGAAGCAGGAACAATGCGGCAAAAGGAGGGGGGGCAGAATTGATCCGAAAGGCTGACAAGGAGCCACGCGGTAAAAGAACCTCGGAAAGGGAAAGCCAAATGGGTCTAAAGGAAACGACGAGATTAGAGAAAATGGAGACAACTGGGAAGAAGGATCGCTTGGGCGTCGCGTGGGGGGAGTAGCTACTTAGAAGGGTTAATGAAAGCGGATTTAAGAGAAATGCTGACAGGAGATCGCAGGAAAAAGGGGGGAACAAAGACAATCTACATTGTTTCTCTAGTACCCTCGAAAAAGACTATTTCAAGCGACTTGAATTAGAATTAAGAAAATGATGAGGTTCAAGTTAGGAAGTGATACGCCAAAAGAAGGGGGGGACCGGCAGAAAGTTCTTCATAGTCGGACTACCCGTACGCTAGGACAGAGAAAAGATCCTAAAGCATAGAACTCTCGAGAAGTTTTCAGAATCGTTAGGGGGGGTATAGGTTGGTGTATCGCAATGGCATCGGGGCCAATCCAAGGGACAGCGCCGGAACGGTCCAAAGATTTGCAAATAACTACTCGGGGGGATACCTAATGCAGCTGGGGGGGGGAAGCTGGGAGCACTCCAAGCTGAACTAGAATAGTGGTTCCCTGGATGAGGAAGGTTGAAAAGGAGACTGTCTGAAAGAGCCGCGGAAAAAGGGCCAGGGGGGGGGGACAGGCCATGGGGTGGGCCAAAGATGCCCCATGGTTAGGGAATATGGAACAGGTAGGACTTTTCAGTTCCTTGTGGCTTGGGGAGGGGGGGCCTTCCATGGACGGTTGTTTACAAACTTGGGAATTCAGGGGCTGTCGGAGGCTAGGAAATAAATTGTGATTACCTCCTAAGATGTATGCGTTCCATGAGGTCATCCGAACAAAATTCCGGTCGCTCTAAGAAACGCGCGTCCCTTCTTGAGAACGTGGAAAATTTCGCTCAAAGGGGCGGGAGGGGGGAACGAGACAGGAACTGGTGGGAGCGGATACATCTGGAGGCTGATGAGAACAAGAGAAGGACTGGCAGAAGTTTGACTCGGTCCGGAAACCAGAGTAGAAAGATGGGTATGGGGGATGAAGTATTTTTCTCCGATAACGAGTATGGAGCCGAAACGGGAGAACGGCTCATGGGAAGGGACCGAAAGAGCCATGTGATGGTTTGAACTTGTTACGCTTTCAGCACGGGAAAAAGTGAGGGGCGAAGCACTGAAAAAACCATGCTCCGCCCCTTGGCGGGGTTCGTGCAGTCCCAATTGAACCCTTAACCAAAGGGAAGGGCAAGGAAATGGCAGAAATCTTCATGAGCCCGGGTGGGAGTGCTCGGACGCAAAGAATTCTCATGAGTTAAAAAACGGGAAGGCACTTGTATCCTGGGCACGAGAAGAAAAAGGGAGATAAGGAATCCTCCGGATAAGTGGGTTGCAGGATCACGCCACATATACCGCTTCTTTAGGTGTTACAGAAGCCGCAGCCGATAGTTGAGTCCAAGGAGAGGTCAAAACTAGTGGAGGAAAGGTCTAAATTTTGGAGTGGGACAAAACCAGAGGAATACTTGATCAAAAAAGCGGCTCGAAGGGGAATTCTTAGAAATCTCGGGGGGGGGGTTTGCGAATGGAAAAACAGTCGAAATATCACCAAAAGTCGGACCTGGATTAAAAAAATAGGAATGAGGGCTTCAGAAGTAGAGATGTGGACATTCTCTATGGGATAGTGTGGGAGAAAAATAGTGAATGGGATATGTAGAAGATTCAGAATTTTATTCTAGAGTGTACCGTGGGCTGCGGCTTCACTAGTGATGAAAGGGCAAACCCCTGGTGGGAGGAAAGCTCTGATCAAAGATCAATGGGGGGGGTATTAATGTCCGGCCCCTGGATGACAGAGAAAAAAAAAGTGAAAGCGACCGACCGGAAGTAGGTAGGATAACTGTTTCCCATACAATTATGGAAAAAATTGTGCGGAATGGGGGGGATCCGGGCCCTGAGCTACACCTGAGAAAGGAAAACACGAAGAACTATGTATCTTAGTCTTAACTTTGCCGGTAACACCAAAGTAACCCTTCGGACACAGGAACGAATAGGGGGGGGCGAAACGTGCAGACCATGACGAAGCGAAGAGATTTGCTACACCAGTAAACCACCTAACGGTTGGATACGTTCAGGGAAAGAAAGAAACCAGTCAAATTCGACGAATAGAGTCTCGCTGTCAAAAGATCAAGAAAAGTTAAAAGCACGAGAAAGGTAGGCCTGGTGGTCCTGACGGAAAGGTACCGGCACGGGTCCTGGGGCAAGTGGTTGAAGGGGGGGCGTAATACTAAGAGCGGGTGAGCGGAAAACGTTCCGAGAAAAGGGATTTGATGGACTTTGTCGTAGGATACAAACAAAGGGCAAGAAAATGGGACAGTCGGTTGTTATGTACAGAGATCAGCGGAGGAAATCTGGCCTTCGAATTTCAGGAAAGTCATCCCGGGCTTGTTACAATGAAAATTGCCCTCTCAATGCACGAAAGCAAAGAGAGAGGGCCTTACTCAGGATACTTAAGAAAGACATCAGGGACTGGGGTCATCAAGGAGAAACAAGGAGGCGCCGCAGAGCATATCGGGGGGAGGTGGGGTGAGGTGGGGGGGAAGCGTGAACAAGGAAAGCGCGCCTACGGGCAAGGAGGGCCGTCAAGACGGCCACCTCAGGGGGTAGCGGTAAGAAAGGAAAGGGAGAGAAGAACAAGCTGGGGGGAGGAGGGTCAATTATCTCAACCTATTCCTCTAGGGAGGGGAAACTCATACAAGATGGTTGAGCCGGTAAAAAATCGACCGAAAAGTATCAAAGGAGCTGGGTGGGGAGGAAAACCGGGAATGGCTTGTTTCTGCGCAATTTTGAAGGGCGGAGAGAAATGACAGAAACCTGAGGGTAAAGAAGGTTCATGAAAAGAGTGTGCCAGGCGGGGGGGTGTAGGGAGCAGGGCGCAGACTTCTGACCGGAAAGGAAAATCTAGGTCCAGGAAAAGAGATAAGTGAGGGAACGGTAAGAGGTATCGAGGAAAGGCAGGAGCGGAAGCCAATTCTTTCAGTTCCGATGGGGGGAAAAGGGTACATGTCTTTGTCTGTCTCTAGAAGAAGACAACAAAACGTATTAGAGGAGGGACCAACAACCGAAGGGGAACTTAACAGGTACGTGGATGAACCGAGAAGGGGGAGACAAGGAAACCGAGGAGGGTTCTTCAGCGATACAGCGACAGGAACAAACGTTGAAGAGGTTTGATCCCTATAGAAAATAGTCGTCAGCGCAGGCTGCCAGATCAGAAAAACGCTTGGGGGAATCTCTAAGATCCAGTGCAATTGGAGGATGTTGGGGGAAAGGATAGGAAAAGGCGCGTGCGAGCACACGAGACCAAAGACATCAAACAACTTTTTCGTCAAAGGATAGGGGTTACACATCGGGAAAATAGGGGTACCTTTCTCAAGGAGAAATATGTGAGAGCAAGTCATTGGGGTAAGATTCTGATAAGCAAATAAGCCCAATGTGGGTCTGTAGCACGGATATAGTAATGGAGGAAAACTAAAGGAGGACAAGGACGGACCCAAAACACTCACTATAGGGAGAGAAGGTACTTTGTTCACTCTTTTCAACACACAAAACCGACAACAGCAGATCGAGAGCGGGGAGCTTAAGGGGGGAGAAACAACTGCGCGGGGTGGGGACACTTGCGATTCATGGGGGCTATCCGGAGAAAAATGGTTTTAGGATGAGGGGACAGGCCGGGTCACAAAGAGGAGAGAAAGAGGAAATGCATAGCAATTTATCTCGGATTCTGAGCAAAAATCAACAAGAAAGGGGAAGGTGACTGGGCACGAATGGGGAGGGTAGGGACACGGTAACAAATAAGTGGGCGTGTGAGGGATACGCAGGGGGGGGGGGGGGGACAGGAGGCTCTATTGAACGGACCAGACTTAACAAAAAACAAGGAGTTCCTCATTGCAGACCAGGCTAAAAAAGGGGAAACTGGGGCACACGTACGGGTGTGGGAAAAAAGAGGGGGACCGCGCCTCCTCGATAGGAGATCTAGGGAAGGGGGGAGTATCAGCATGAATAGCCTTCGTTTGCATTCTTTGGGGGCGGTATTAACAAAGGAAGGGAATGAATCTGACACTGTTGTTGAAAGGGAGCAACAAGTCGGAGGTCGAAGTGAATTGATTTTTCAGGAAAAGAATCAGGAGGGGGAACGGGGCAGACCAGACCGGTCTTGTGCGAATTCTATAATTCAAAGGGGGGTCAAGACTCAAGATTCGATTGCTGGTCAACCTCGTGATAGTCTTCACATCTGGTTTACTGGGCTATCAATAGGGGGATTTCAGGGGGGGAACGCAATTGGAATATGAAAGTAATAGCCACGGTTAATGCAGAGATAATCCCAAGGGGTGTGGGGGAAGGGGCGCCTAAGCATTTAAGAAGGGAGGCCAATTAGTGCTCGATCGAAATTTTTAATGTTCCTCAGAAAGGTGCCACTCCGACCTCAGCGAGACTGGCAAAGGAGAGAGAACAGTCCGTCTAGTAATCACATTCTGGAGTTGGAGTGGAATAAGGAGAAAGTATTTTTTAGAGGAGCTCCAAGAAAAAAAACGGCGGGAGGCTTATGCCCATGGGAAAGACGAGAGTTTCATGTTAAATCTAGGATCGGATGGGGTTGGGGGACAACGAAAACCCGGAGACCCGGGATACCAGTTTGTGGAAGTGCTTACAATCAAAAAGATCCTAAACTGGAAAAGTGAGGAAGACATCTAGGCCTTCGAGGGAGAGGGGTGTAAGCTAAACAAAAGTTAATCCTTCTTATGAAGCTCGTGGGCCACTGGAAGAAAGAATCAAGCGAAAGCAAAGCCAATTATGGTTGCTAAGACTCTTGTGGCTAGAAATAATCAAAGAGTGGGGCTAATAGTGGTCAGACTGGTGACAGGACGCGAGGTCAAAGGGGGGGGAGGGCGACAATGGGGGTGCAGGGTAAAAGGGTTGTGAGGCTTACAAAAGAAAAAGTTGAGTGCAGAACAGCGATGTAATAAATTCGCCGAGTAGCAGGATTCCTGAGAATCACCCTTCCGTCTCCATGAAGGTCCGTTAAACCAAAACAAGGAAAGAGCGGGTTCTCGGGAGCAAACATCAGGGGAACACACCATCTGCCGACGGCAATTTTAAAATGCTGGAAACCTAAGGCATTCAAAGGGAGAGGGGGTTCGATCAGCAGCGGGAAGCGGGAAAAACCAGTCGAAAGGCCATACAAGTAATGGCCCAAACCGTAGAGGAGTTTCTCAGTACAGGGCATGCTCTCTTAAAAACTTAGTTCGGGGGTAGAGGAAAAGACCGTAATAGTCGTCAAATTCAATTAATCTGAGTGACCGCGATCACTTACCCCTTCATCCGGAGTCTCGGGGAAACAAGAAGCATTCCTGAAGAGAAAAGGATAAACCATTAAATAGATACGTGAAGGGAAATAGGATGGAAATCGCTCTTGAATCCAAGATCAATGGACAAGGGAAAGAGCTGCCAGGTCCTAAAGTAAGCTCAAGCACAGAGAAAAAATACTAAGAGGGTGATTGGGCAAGGACCTTTTATCATATTAGGCAGAAGGAGGGTCAATAAAGTTGACACGCTCGTCCAAAAGGAAACTAATAAAGCTGGGAGAAAAAAGAGGGGGGGTGTTAAAGGGCCTCATTCTGTAAAGAGAGAAAAGGGGAGCTTTCGGGGGGGCGAGATTTGCTGGGACCGAGAGGGAAAGACAGGTTAGGGAAAGGTCGATTGCCCAAGATTGTGGCTTAAAGAAGAGAGACGAGTGCAGCTTTGTGCTGGGGACTAATGGTATTTAACTGGAGATTGTGGTCAGTTGGGAGACTAAGGGAAGATATTAATTCATAGTAAATCTTCCTTCTCTATACGGAGGGGGGAAGAGAAAAAATAAAATCCCCCCGGTCGATAACGGAGCGTCCTTTAGGGATGGGTTCGAAATTTAGAGAAATGTTGGGGATCTGCTAAGGGGGGAAGGTCGGCAAGAGGGGGGAGAGATAAGCGGTCTAGGAGCACCTATAGCAAGAGAGGCACTTGGGCAGGAACCATTCCGGAAAAATTACTTTGGTTTAACAAATGTTCAAAAAAACAAGAGAGGTAAAGGAGGTAAAACGGAAGGGAACAAGAGGGGGGGGGGGATTGAATACTATCGCTTGAACTGGGGGGTTAAATAGAATCTCGGGTTCTTTCAAAAGGTTTCGGTACGTAAAAAAAATCCTCCGGGGGGGGGGAAAAAACGCGGGGATCGGCAAGTCCTCCAACCTTACCGAGGAGAGCCTGGGAATAAGGAATGGCGGAAGATGGCTTCGAGGGAGAAAAAGCAGGTCGCCATAGAAACCAATGCTGTAGTGGAGTCTAACAAACTGGCCGTAGCTTAAAAACCTTTCTAGTTAAAAGTGGGTGGAAAGGAAAACAGAGCCCGCGGAAGAAGGGAGATGGAGAACGGAAAGAAGGAAGGGGGAGGGGGTCGATTGGCGGAAGGGAAAAACTTTTAATTGTTGGGGTGTAAAAAATTCGACGGGTAGTGGGGCCACCCCCCCACCACAAAGAAGACCGGGATCTCGAAAAAGAAGAGGTTCATTTTTATAAAAGAAGGGGAGATCGCGTTTTTGGTAAGGAGGGGAAGACAAAATCTCTTATACCATAATGCAATGAAGAATTGAGTTCGCCGCTAGAGAAAGGAGGAAACGAGGGGTCGATGGCCAGGCGCGCTTAAGTGGGGGAGTGCTACTTCTTTTCATGGGATACCAACTAAACTCAGTTCGCAGGAGGGAAAGATTGATAATCAAAAAAGAGTCTCGGACAGGAACTGGAAAAAAGGGGGAGAATGATGGTTCATGCAAGGGGATGAACCGCGCAGAAATAAGAGCGCTTCAAAGGGGGAAGCGGCGGATAACGTATTTCCCTAAGAGGAAGAGGTTTCTACTAGTTGGCGTGCGCACGGAAGAAAGAGCCTGAAGAAGTAAAGGGTATACGATGGAGGATCGTATTAGGGGGGAAGGGGGGGCACAGACATAAACAAACCACCAAGGAGGAAAAAAGAGGTAGGGCTCGGGGCCACATCTTGAGAGCTTCAAGCGGAAGGGGGAAAGACCATTAGAACAAATCGCTAACCTAACGGGAGGAAAAGGGAAGCTTAAGACGGATGACTATCTAGTGCGTAGATGGGCCACTTTCAAAAACAAGGGTCCTGTTCTCAAGGGGCCTTAAAGAATTAGGAAAGGAAGACTTTGGGGTTCCTGGGAGTTAGAGATTAGAAGGGAGCGAAATTCGTTGAGAAGTTTGTCTCACATGCTCTTGTTCAAACAGAACGGTGTGTAAATTCTGGGGTAATGACGAGAGATAGACGAAAGAGGGACTGTCAATTTCGAAAGGACACTGGTTGAAGTCATGGGGGGAAAGCTAAGATCAACGAGAGGAGGATACTACCGGGGGAACCTGCCATAAATACTCGAAGGGGGAAGAGCAGAAAGCAGGGGTAGAGGGCGATCTCAGGGGTGTGGGATTTTTTCAAAGCGGGAAAAGCAATAAAGACGAGTGCAGGGGGATTCAAGAAAAAGGTCCTCAGGTGCGTGAAGCCCTGAACTAAGAGAAAGGTCTACTACAACAATCTGTAGTATGACGTATCTGCCCTAATTCACACTGTAATTGTGCAAAAGTGGGGAATTGAGAAAGGTTAAAAAAGGACTCCTCGGATCAAATGAGTCAGGGGGAAGAAACCGGGGGAAGAGGGGGAGAGCAGCACTCAGCTCAGTTCCTTGGCTTAAGACCAGACAGAAAACCTTGAATTGGTCAGCAGAGTCCGGTGGGACGGTAGGGATAATGACGAGGAATCTAAGAGAGGGAGGAGCAAGAAGAGGCTACGATTGCCTTACTAGGGGTAAGCTAAGGTCAGGGAACATTAAATTCAGGCGGGGGAAGGACAGGAAATGCGGGGGGGTTTTTCTGGACATCTCTAGAAAAAAAAACAAAGAGGGGGGGTAAAAAAGAGATATGGGGGGAAACATCAAAAAAAGTGAATCCTTCCGGGTTAATCAGAAAAGCTACATAATGGAATCGAGGAGGAGAGGTATAAAGAGGACTGGGAAATACCTGTTAAATATGTAGGAATGAGACTCATGTTCGTCAGGCTTCCTTCAGGCAAATCAGAAGGGATGAACGCATCTAAAAATATAAAAAAGGAAGTCACATGTTCACAGTGGGATGCTCAGTTGAGGGAAGCAAAGGCCAGGCGAGGGAGCACCTCGCCACTCACAAGGGTTCGTCAAAAAGCTTTTAGAAAGGTGTAAGAGGGATAAAGGGAAGATGGAGAGGAAAATGTCAGAGTGGATAGGGACTGAGGAATCAACGGGAAAAGGTTTTTCTGGAGGAAAGTTAATCTTGAATTTAAAACTTAAAGGGAGGGGGGAGTATTGACTCCCCTGGCTCAGAGCTTGTAAGTGTGAACTCTTGGAAAAAACACTAACCACAGAAGAGGAGAAGGGAGCGAGATAAGGGGTCCGAAAAAAAGTCGGAAAAAAGAGTACCCTGTTCGAGTCTGGATGGAAGGGAACGGAAGAAAGAAGACGGGAAGGTGCTAGGTCATTCCTGGGGCAACATCATTCAAGCTTTCCAACCCCTACCGTTCGGCACAGAGGGACGAGAGTTCAGGATAGAAAATCCCCGACGGAGAGTTTCTGTCAAGTGGTTAATTCCGAGAGGACTTACACAAAAAAAGGCCAGTGGCCGTGCGAAAGAAAAATGAAATCTCGAGTAGAACCGGGAAAAAACAGTCTTTCAAAAGGAAGAAACAGCGGGGCACAAGGAACAAAGACAGGCCGGGCCCATTTGTGGTCTCTGTGGACCCTGAAACGGAATCGGTCGCGAAGGGGAAAGGGGGCGGATGAAACGGGCCCATGCCACAGGTGAGGGTGGGGCAAGCGGTGGGGGGCGAATGTGTCTTTGCAAATAGCACTGAAGCAGATACCAGAGGGGGCAAAGCGCTACCAACGGTGTCGGAGTTAAACGGGGGGGGGGGGGGGTTCAGTAAATTAATAGTCTGAGGAGACCAGGGGACGGCTAAGAGAGCCGGTGCACTAGCAAAAGCACGCAAAAAAGGTAAGGGGGGCAGAGGTATACCGAGTCCCGTTGGACTTGGCATCGACTTGGAGGTCAGATGTTCTCCAGGGGACAGCCACAGCGCAACTGGGGAAGAGGGTCACAGTCATCTATCCAACATCAGTTTTCCTGATCTAGGGTAGGACACCAAGGCACAGGGGGTCCGTCGAGTAAGAAAAAAAAGCTAGTGAAGCAAGGAAAAACGGGGGAAAAAGAAATCACCGGAAGAAGAGCCCTGCAAGCGCGAGCTGAAGCATGGACCAGGCAGACGAAACAGCTGCTTCGTGGAGTGAACAAGGGGGGGGATTCGGGACGGGGGAAAAAAATCGGCACGAGTCTCCGAGGATCACACAGGAAAGAAGAGAGGGATTCAGGGTGAGAAGGGGGCTGCTGGGGGGTGGGAAAAAAAGACCCGTGGACACGAAATGCCAGAACCATTTGCCTAGCGACTGAAAGTCAACATGAACGAAATTTGTGTTCCCTCATGAAGCTTCCGGCAAGAGGGTGTACGGGAAAACCAAGGGAATCCGGGAGGTAATATCGGACGGAGTGCGAAAGAATCAGCAAGATGTGGTCGACCAAACGAAGAATTTATGATCGAGGAAGAAACGAGGGTCAAAAGAAGAAGGGATGGCATTACTTTGCCAAGGAAAAACGCGAACGGTCACAGTTTTACCGGAAACATGTAAAATCCCCGGGGGTGTTGAAGGGAGTACAAAAAAATGCGGGCAGACCGCAGGGATTGAATCCACTACATTATCAATCAAGGAATGGGAATCACCGTTCGGTCACTACGGTGCCAAAAGGGAGAAAATCAGGACCACAAATAGCGCGGGGGGGGACGGACTGAGCCAATGGAGTCCGAGGCGGGTAAGCAGCCGCGGAATAAGGCTCACCAGGTCGAAAGGAGAAATACAGAACGCCCCGATCGGATAAATCCAAGCCTGAGCTAGTATCAAGAATTAGGCATTACTTCGTCAGAGCGTAGGGGGAACATTAATCTGTATGTCCGAAAAACAGGGTCCGGCCAAAGCAGAGAACAATAACATTGACTTCGTCGAAAATCAGCCAGCCAAGACCGGAGGGGGGGGGTTGAAAAACTCTGCTGGGAACAATAGAAGGGAAACCAAAAAGGCCTGGAAAAGAAGCCGTGCATAGCAACGCCGAACCATCCAAAAGTATCTATAACTGTACACCAGAGGAAGGGATTGAGGGTTCAGTCAAAGGGAAGAAGGGAGGCAAGGGGAGGTGGAGACGGCAGGCTCTTCAAAAAGTACTATAGGAGCTGGGAAAACTAACATAACTAGGGGAAAAAATCTGGGGGGGGGTCAAAGGGAGGGAAAGAAATCTGACACGACTTGTCATGTCTTTGCTTGGCTGTAGGGACAGAGGGCGAAGATGAAAGGAAATAGGCAGTTTAAAGGGCATTTGTGAAGAAAACTGAGGAGGTCCACAAGCAGTTGGCGGGACGATCGTCGGCTGAGAGGGGGAGGGGCTAGCGAGGAAGTCTAGGTGGAGGAGGGTCGGGGCGTCGGGCCTATAGGGATCTGATCATATTAGCAACGACTACTGGATGGGTACCCAGCTAAAACCCAAACGCAGGACGAGACACTCGGTCAGGAGAAACATTATCGAAGGAAGTAGTTTCGGGAAGGGTACCTGGGTCAGAAAATGAAGAAGAGATGCTGCACACTCGGACGAAGGGATGAAGTCTGAAACAGTCCGAGAAAGTAACCAGATTCACATATGGGGAATGGCCTGATGGGGCTCACAGGAACAAGTCGGGGACGAAAAAAAGAGAAAAAATGCTAGAGATACCTTTAGTGTTACTTATCAGAAGGGGTTCTTAAAAAGTCCAGACGAAACCAGGGGGGAAAGGGGAAAGTGGACGAGAAAAGGAAAAGAACGAGTCATCGAAGGACAGAAGGAAATGGCGAAAAATTAGAAGAAGGGAGAGGGGGAGAGACCAAATCAGGCTAAAACTCAACGACGCTTTGCGGTCAGGAGAAAAAGTAATACTCTTATCAAGAACCTTTGGGGGAATGACAAAAAATCAAATCGAATGCAAAGTAGAGGGGGAGGGGGGACGAGAGCCCGGATTTTCGGCGTTGTGGATACGACTCTGAAAAAAAAGGGTACATTGAGAAGGGGAGGTGTGCCACAACCTCCTGAAAAAGCATGAAAGGGGGAAGAGGAAGGTAAGAGGAAAAGGGGAGGGGGGCCGCGGATAATCAAACATAAGGAGAAAGAGAGAGAATCATCCTGGATGAAATACTAGATGCACAAGGCGCTCTGGGCCAGCTCGCTTGAAGGGGGGGGAGTTCTACAAAATGGGTAAAGACAGAAGGGGGAGCTGGGGACAAAAAAAAGAGGGGTGCGCTGCGGCAAGAGTAGTAGAAAGGGAAAATGAGGGGTGGGAGGAGTAGACGCGGACAGAGGGACGTGTCTATTATGGTCCGTGCCCATTTTATGCCCGCTAAATAGTGTCAACATAAAGAAAACCTTACTCTCTAGTCCAACATAACGTTGGAGAGGGATTTGGGGGGGAGGTGGACCCGTATCGACCTAGCAAGACCGGGGACAAAGTAGTAGGATTAGTTTCCGGTCACCACATCAGAACCCGACCCGAAAGCGAAGTTTCAATTTCATCTGGAAGGAAAAAAAGAAGAGAAACGAACGGGGAGAAACCCTGGGATGCGCTGAGACGAAAACCATGACCAAGAGAGTAAGAGCGAGGCAGGCCTGAAAAAAAAAAATGGCTTAAGAGCCGTGCAGGGGTTGGAGAGACGATGGGGGCCCCTGGAACTTGGACGGGGGGAGAGGAAGAGAGAGCATGTCGGAAGAGAAACGTGCCAACTTTGAGGGGGGAAAAGGGACGGGTGCATGAGACGAAACTTGCCCCAGAACCTTTCCATATGGTGGGGGTCTGCAAACAAGCGTACGAAGGGGCGACAGCATGATTGTTGGACAGGAATTGGGACGCTCGCATGAAAGAAATAAAATATGGAATGGAGTAACGACTCCGAATGGACTCTTCGAAGAGGGAAGGAACGCCTCGGCCTAGCTTATTGGGGGTGGTGTTTTCACCCCCAGAGAATCAATTACAATCTCGACGAGCGTTGGAGAGGGGCCGCAAGAAAATGAAGAAGTCGGGAAGTGTCTCTACGCTATAAGAGGTTAGAAATACAACGCTGGGTCAGGAGGAGGGGGGTAGTCGTGGAAGAATATAAAAGGGGGGCAAGGGCGGCTAGATGGGGAAGGGAGAAGGGAAAAATTGCACACGGGGGAAGGTATCACGATCTTTTGAAACAGAACCACTTTCTGTGTCAGGATCTAAAGGGGGGGACCTGGCTGACCCTAAATAGAGCCCAACAGGAAAGGGGGAAGCTTCGATTAAGGGCAACGGTTTTAGGAAACTCGAAGAAGATCTGGAACGAAAAAGAAGATGAGGTATTATCATAAGATTACGGGTGGGGGAATTAAATGGATTCACTTCCTGGAAGGAAAGGCGCTGGAAAGCTCTCAAGGAACGGTTGAAACCTGAGTTGTTGGGGTGAGGACCTAGATCTCAAACAAACGTAGGGGGGGAAGGAAAGTAGATATTTACAACAACGGCAGGGAACTTCCCTGTTCAGAAATGATGAAAACCAGAGGAGGCGGCTCGAGACACTGATTCACCGACAGACTAGAGGGTATACTGACTCAAGCTCTTCGTCAAGTCAACACGAGAAAAAAAAACTAAGCAGGAGGAAATTTAAGTTTGGAAATTAGGGGAAACATAAGCGCTAGGGACACAAAGGAAAGAGGCAAAATGATCAAAAAAAGCTCGTTGAAGAAAAGAGGGAGCATAGTGGAAAAAGGCGTCAAAAGTTCAAAAAATAATGTGTGAGAATCAAGGGGTCCTGCTATATTCAAATCCCCAGATGGGGGGAGGGGGACGCCCTTGGAAATACTTTGAAAGGGCGAGGGAAAAAGAGCGTCAGTAGAGGAAATCTCAACGCGCGGAGGCTTGTGTAAGTGATCCGTTGGGGAAAAACACGCAAAAAACAATAGAGGAAGAACGCTTTACTTTGAGAACTGAGGGGGAGAGCCCTTTCGAGAGGGTGGGAAGGAAGCGAGGAAGAGAATAAGGGGGAGGGAATGCTAGTGAATTCCTGCGTCGAATCGTCTTCCCTGGCCAGGGAATTCTTAAAAGTCTTTCCCGAGAATCCAAGCAAAGAAGGGGGAAATGTCTGACGAGATTGTGAGATTAGGGGGAGGAAAAAAAGAAAAAAAAAAAAAAAAAAAAAAAAAAAAAAAAAAAAAAAAAAAAACCAAGCACATGTTGGAAGCTCCTATCAGCTCGATTAAAAGGGAAACCCTTCTTGGACAGTGAAGAAAAGAGGCGCGCACCGGCAACCGGAGAGGGGGGCCTTGGCGGGGAGGGTTTGAGTCGGGGGTGGCATTCTCCTCCAGATAGTCGCTTCCTTAAGGGTCAAGAAGGACCATGGAACTCGGGGGGGGGAAGACCTTGGAGAATGGGTCTAAACGGTCTCCTGAAGAGATCCAGGTG
>Ga0179591_1348963_pt1 | contig 15776 bp, 20 predicted proteins | sample CZOMad2_1_08_16f_FD_182891 | JGI IMG/M metagenome (GOLD analysis project Ga0179591, IMG submission 182891) | Vadose zone soil fungal communities from Angelo Coast Range Reserve, California, USA - CZOMad2_1_08_16fungal (PacBio error correction) | ecosystem: Environmental > Terrestrial > Soil >...
GAATGGAGTTACCACCGAGCGCCACAGTGTCCGGTATGAGGAAACCATGGGGGCAGGGAGGAGATGAAACTCATAAAGCATAGAAAAAAATGATGTTCCGTCTACAGCTTTACGATTAGAAACTAGGAAAAGGCAGCAAGGGGGAGGGATATGCGGTCATATTGCAAAACAGAAAGAAGACCGCCATGATGGGACGAATCGTTTACGGAACGAGAAAAAAAGGGGGGGGAAAATCACAACACCCATTCAAGGAAAGGGACGGAGAGAATGAGTTTTATTCGAAGAGGGGGGGGTTTTGTTTCTGGGGACAGCCGCCCGTTCCATCTGGCAGCAAAAGAAAAATGGTAAACATCACCTTCGAAATGAAGAAGTGGGACACTAACTCTAATTAAAGGGGGCGATAAACAGAAAGTATTCTAACAACGGTACAGAAAAAAACCATAAATCAATCCCCTTTCACCAGGAGTAAAGGGGTTATGTCCCCGCAGGAAAAAGTGAAGGATTTCGTTATAGGCAAAGAGAAAAAAAGTACACTAAATCTGGAAACAGGCCGAGCGGTCCATTGGAGAAGAGATTCTGCTAGCTGTGGGGGAAGGGTAGAAGCTTTCGCGGGGAAGGAAGGTGTTTTTCTGAGAAAGGACAGATACCACTATCCGGCTGGGGGAAAAGGGAAAAAGGGAGAAGCAAAATGATAGACGTGGGAAGCCAAAAAAAGAATTCTTTACTAAAGGAAGTGGTTCCGCCGGAAGAGAAACCTCGATAAGGTGGAACGTAGAGGGTAATTTGGGGTAAGAAGGACTCCACATCTATAGTGAAAGATCCCGGATACGGCGAGAAAATTTATTACCAGAGAAGGAAATATGATACTATGGGAAGCCAATATCCAAAGAAAAAACAAAATTGAAAATTATTAAGTCATAAGGAAGGACGTGAGCTTTGGTACAGAAGAAGGGGAGGAAGGATCAGGATTAATAAGGCGGCAAAGGGAAAAAAAGCGAAAAGAAAGGGAGCAAAGGACGTTAGTATGAACGGATGGAGAGCGGGAAGCGGAAGCACTCAGATAAGGGGGCAAACAACATTCTTACCGAAAAAGAAGACCGGCTTCCATTCGCCAAGCAAAAGGAGAAGGGGAGTCGTTTTCCGTTCAGAAGCACATAATATGCATCAGAGAAAATGATTTTTCGAATCCTGGGGAAAGAGGCCATGTCATGCAAAGGGAGGAAGGGGGAAATCATCTAATGACTTGTGCAAAAGAAAAAGCAGGAATCTTATTTTAGGAGGGGAAAAGGCTTGAATATCATCGGCAACAAAAGAAGGGGACGACCTCCGTTACCCTCCAATCATCGCCTAAAGTGGATAGAAGGCCGTAGAGGGGGGAATGACTTGGGTTTATGTGGCGAAAAAGGGGTGCGGCAGGTGCGAGTGACAAAGAAAGTAAAAAGAAACGATTTCCCTTACGCCGGGAAAAAAAACAGGTCAGATTGACAGTAGGTAGTTTAGAAGGAAGGTTCAACTTCTCTTTGCCTTAGAGGGGGGGAAAGGGGAGGCAAGCTATCCCCAATCCGGCCAGACAGGAAGGGAAGAGTGCCTCCACACACAGTTCCAGTGGGAGTCAGTTTCACACTGTCGGAAAGGAAGGCAAATACCTGTCGCAATCTGCCAAGAGGAAGGGGCCTCTTTACGGATCTGACTCGAAAAAGCGCCTGATGGGACTCTTTTGGTCTACGAAAGAAGTCAAGCCTCCTCTCAAGAGCCGCGCTTGTCTGGGGCAGGAGAGACCGCGACAGACCTCTTCCTCAGGTCGAATCGGAAAAAGGAGCAAAAAGCGTCATCTTCTCTCTACGGAAAATAAAACCAGCCGAAAGGCATGTCTCCTGGAAGGTGAAGGGAGGAGTCCTGTTCTACAAGAAGCCTCTTTGAGCTCTCCGAAAGAAACACGAAGCCGCGACCAAGATGATAGTAGGAACGAAAGAAAGGGAAACTTAACATGCTTAAAAAAAATGAATCGAACTTCAATTGACAAAAGAAGAAAAATTGCTCAAAGAATAAGAAATCGAGATGAAACTTCAGTGCCGTGCAGGGTAACGACCCAAGCAATGACAGAGCTCAGGACCCTTAGAGGGAAAAAAAATCAATTTCTTCGAAAGGGAAAAAACGACATCCGCCGACGAGGGGGGGCGGGCTACTGCAAAAGAAAGAGGCATGCATTCTTGGTAAAGGGGAAATTTCTCTCAACCCTCGGAGTCCTAACTGAAACAATAAAGAAAAGAAGGAGAGGAATGTCCTTCAAGATGAAAGCGACTTCAGAAGAAAAGTCCTACCTTGAGGAGTTCGGCTCTCCTAATAAAGGATCATCGTCGAGTGGAAAAAATTGAAAAGGAACGACGCGGTCTTAAAAGAATCATTGGGAAAGGGAAAAAAGGGGAATCTTTTCGAAAAAGTATAGAAAAGACTCTACCCATTTGTTGGGAAAAGGAGGGACAAAAAGAGGTCGGAGGACTGACGAGAAAGCTAAGGAGGCGTTCAACCATGAACATTAAGCAACGGAATAGGAAGAAGAGCCGGCTATTTAATTGGGAAAAGAAGGACTTCGACACAAAGAGTTTACATATGTCCCACGTGAAGGGGATCTATGCTCTGCGGAAGAGGAAGTCCCGGAAAAGGAGAAGACACGTGCAATTGAGGGGGGGGGGGAGAGAGGGAGGCCATTCCTTCTACAGATATTTAAAAAGAGAGAATACTCGCACAGAGCTGATTAAATGGTCAGAAGAAAGAAATCAATCTAAGAGGACGGTAAAAAGATCTGCAACTGTAAGAGAATACTACGATAAGGGGGAGAAGGGGGGAAACTCTCAAAGATCGGAGGGGAAGGAAGGTAAGTCCTCACCATCCTGAAAAAAGGGATACGGGCGGCGGGAAGCTCCCGATACAGAAAGTTAAGGAAGAACGGGGCCTTCTTCCACTAAACCGTTAAACATTAACACCATCGAAAAAGAAAAAAGTGTGTAAACACAGGAAAGAACGAAAGGGGCTAGTAACTCGAGAAAAAAAAAAGAGAGATCCTATTATTGTCCTGAACACCAGAAGAAGTAGGCCCTCTCAAAGGGGGACCGATTTTGATAATAGGGCGAAGGAAGACTTCCGACGATGAAGAAGCATAAACTGAAGGAAAAAACTACAAAGATCTAGTAATCTAAAAAAAAAAAGAACTGCTCTCGATCATATATAAAAAGATATATATCTATCTCCGGAGGGGGGAAAGATTTTCTCTACGTAAGCCGTTACGAAGAAAAGCGGGCGGTCTCCCTGAAAGGAATCCGCGCTGCTGAAAGACAGCAGGAGGACATTTTCTTAGGAGCCCCAGACGTTCTTCCCATCGCTGGAGGGGGAAAGGCATAGATATGCTGCAAGGGAAAGAGCCTCTTCCTCGATGGTCATTGAGGAGGCGGAGGAAGAAGAAGGTGGTTACACACCATAGGAGGGGGTGGCCTTTGAACTGAAAGGGAGAGGGAGGAAAAAACTTTCTTATGAAGGCCTTGAAAGGGGACGAGGGAAACGCGGTGTTACAGCAAAAGCGGCCTGAAAGGGGATGATACGAAGCCGGACGGGAGCTTTTAGGGGGGTGGAAAATTTGATGAAGGGAAAGCAACTCTGAAAAGAGGGGAGGCCTTTTTCTTGAAAGGCGCATGCTCCCTCACGGGGAATCAGAAAGCGTGAAGAAGATTTCCATCAAATCCTAGGGACGCGCAGAAAGGAGGGGGGAAACTTTCCCTCGGTCACTGTTAAAAAGCCCTTTAACCGAATAAAGGTAACGCCCTAACATCAAAAAAGAAAGAAGGGGAGAAAGGAGGATTTTGTGTAGGAGACCACTGAGAAGCGATCACTCTGTGGAAAAAAAAAGGCCGCTGGGCATCGGAAAAAGGAAAAAGGAAGGGGGGAGGTATTTTGAAGCTGGGCAGAAAAAATCTTCCTGAGAAAAGGGTAGAGGATCAGAAAGAAAAATGGGGGGTGTAGACATCTCCCTTCTTTTAGGTGGTAAAGCAGGATCACCTTTCCGAAGAAACTCCTCGCCTTATGGAGGGAAAGAGAAAGAAGGGTCTTAATAGGAGATCAAACAAGGGCCCTCACATTTCTGGAAGAGCTGAATCTTTGAGAAGAGGAAAGAATCTGCCTGGCTAAGGGATTGTTGGGGGGAAGAGGGGGACTATGTGAAAACAAATTGCGGCGTACAGAAAAATTCATTCGTAGGATAAACGGGGCGCCGAATTCAGAAAAAAGAGGTTCATTTGGGGTGGGGAAGAAAGTGGTCTAAGACATTTGGGGGGGAAAACCTCTAGATCAAGAAGGACTTACAAGGGGGATGGGGCAGGCAAGACACTGCGAGCGAAGGAGCTTTGTTGATCGAAATCCTTGCGCGTGGGGGGGAGAATGAGGGGTCATGCGGTCGGAACAACGGAAAAGGGGAAAGAAAAAAAGGTTTACCAGGGATTGTGCGCGGAGTAGAGGGGGACTGAATTTGATTAGCGAGAAAGGAGGAGGGTTGAAAAAATCCTTCTAGGGAGACTTGGCGGCGGCTTCCAGAGGGAAAAGAGGGGGGGAGCTTATACAGTGTTGGGGGGGGACTTGAATTTCGCAAAAGGACGGTCTCGGAAAAAAAGAAAAGAGCGGCGATATGGGAAAGATTGGAAGGAGAGGGGACAGATCGTATAACTAGTCAAAAGAAAAAAGTCACATGCGCGGATAGTACAACGCGACAAGAAAGGAAAAGATAAAGGGAATCCAGATAAAATCCCAAAGGTTGGCATTCCGCCCTGTTGCAAAAAAAAAAGGGGGAGAGAGTCCTTGTCCTGCGACTCCGGTAAAAGGGGGCGGTTACAGGATTGGGGTATAGCTTTCGGAAAGCAAGGGAAGGAAGGGGGCTCTTGCTATCTAACGAAAAGTGGACATAAAGGGAGGGCCTTTTTTTCCAAAGAGAGGGGGCGTATTCGTGTGCAGTGGAAGAAAAAAAAGAAAAAGGAGAAAATTTCATCTTGAGCCACCCTAAAAAAATTTCGAAGGAAAACGGCGATATTTTTAGGTACCGATTTAGTCAAAGGGGTGACGATGATATCACGCTTGAGGAAGAAAAGAAAAAAAAGAAGAAGTACAGGCTCTTAGGCGAAGGGGAGGAGTCATTAGATATTGAAGTAATCCTTCTCGTACCGGGAGGAGGGGGGAGAACCCTGCTTCGAAAAAGCGGGGGGATTCACTCCTGATAGAAGAAAGAAAGGGGAACAGGACCACTGCTTTAACTTAGAAAGAGGGGCCGGTATATTTTTGAAGGGGGTTGTAAACACTTGTTCCATTGACGAGAGCAGTGATCCGGGAGAATGGGGGGAAATTTCATACTAAAGAGGATTACCTGCGGTTTGGGAAGGGGGAAAAGGGTTCCAGATGGAACGTTAGGAAGAAATCTTTAAAACAAGGGAATGGGGGGGGGGGGGGGAAACCACAGCATAAGAAGGAGGGTCTTATAAAAGGAGAGGCATTTGGCTCCTTTGAACCAGCGTCTCCATCTTAGACAAGGAGGAGAAGAATGGTCCTTTCGTTGGAGGGTAAACAAGCGAACGAGATCCTGTGGCTCCTCTCGAGGGAAAAGAAAAAATATTTCTCTCTGGGTCCGCGCGGGTTCCAGGGAATGTGGGGGAGAACACCCCGCGAAAGAAACGTCCATAGATGGTGAGAAGGAGGAGAAGTTTTCTTGAAGAAATAGGGGGGGTCGTAAGGTGCTATACGGGAGAAGGCACCCACTACCACTGGGAGGAAGGGGAAACTTATGAAGACGGGGAAGCAAAAGAAAAAAGGCCGCCTTTATAGAAAGGAAGGCCCCATGGTTTCCAGAAGTGAGGGGGGGAGGAGGCTCTGTTTGGAGTTCAAAAGAATAAAAGACTTTCCCATCCAAAAGAGCTGAACCTTTTAATTCGGGAAGGGGGAGGAGGGGGGGGGAGGGAAGAGTTCGACATTTGGTACATAAAAGGGTGGACTTATTATTTTTGCGAAGATTTGCGACGGTGGCGAAAGGTTAGGTTGCTCTGACAGCGGGAACTTAAAGGGAGTGCGCACATACAAATGCCAACTGTGGGATGTACATTGAGGGCAGAAAGAAGGAGGTCATTTATGAAAGTGGGCTAAGAAGGGGGAAGGGAATGCGTCGTCACTATTTCATAAAGGTGATGTAGCCTTAGGGGGAAAAGGAGGTGGGAACCCATCTCTCATTTGAGGCACGATTTATAAAGGTGGAGAAAAGAAAGGAGCCCTTATTTAGTATCTGAAGAAAAAAATGGGTAATAGGTGAGTACTTATCAAGGGAACAAGAGAAGAAACACCTATTACTCGTTAGAAAAGAAAAAGACTGAAGGGAGAGAGAGAGAGGAATAGCCCTGCTGACCACAAAAAAGGGAAAAAATATACACCAATGGGAGGGTAGTGGGGAAAGGCAGGGCCTACTCCATAACGTCTCCAGAAGGAAAGAAAAAGGGAAGATTCAATACGGCTGAAGAAGAGGGAAAAAAAAGTGATCTTCGGAAGGAAATGGCACACGGGGAAAGAGGAATGGCATCTTGCAGGAAAAAAGTGGGCAAATCCCACAACACCCAGGGAAAGGGAGAGGCGTTGTGGGAATTGGAAAGAAAAAAAGTGAGATTGTGCTCCAAAAATGATATCTGCAAAAGGAGGAAGCAGGGAATACGTACCACATGGTAAAAAAAGCAACTCTGAGGGGAGGAAAAGGGGAGCACTACTAACTAACGGCACTTTCAATTACAACTAAAAGTCCTGTATGCGAAAAACGGTGGCCGAAAAAACCTTTCCCGCATTAAAAGGGAGGGTGGATTGCCCAGGCAGAAAAAAAAGTAGGGAGTATGGAAATACAAAAAAATAAAAGAAACATCTGTACACCATGGAAAAGGGGAGTAGGATACATGCGGCTTGAAAAAAGGAAGCGGTTGAAGTGAAAAGGGATGCCATACTGATAGTAAAACTGTATCAAAAGTGGAGATGGGGAAAAGAAAAAAGGTCTATCCTTCAGACCAAGCAGAGGGAGGACAAAGCCGGAGTCATAAAATGAATAAGACAGGGAAGAATGGCGTCTCGACCCTTAAGAGGGGGGAAGTTCCTCCTTAAGAAAAAAGTCGCAAAAGGGGGTTTTGGGAACTGTAAAATAGAAGAGATGACACATAGGAAGGGGGTCCTTATAAGGGAAGGGAAATTTAGGAGCATAAAGAAAAGATGATACACGGTTGAGAGGGGGTTCAATTATCCCTGGGAGGAAGGTGTTTATTAATTCAGACGGGAAAAAAAAGAGAGGGGGGGTACTGTGGGTAAAGACGTGGTTAGAGGGGGAGGAAAAGGGACATGCGGCCTCGGTAAGCAGTAAAGGAAAATGAGTTTAATGAACCTTGGATCACCGGCCATAAGGAAATCGGGGCGAGAATGGACAATCCTTTACAACCACATTCCTTAATAAGAAGAGCACGTACCATGCGCCAAGCACCTTTCGCAGGGGGGCCGGGAGAGCCCTACTATGTATGCAGTACATGAGGGGGTAAGGCAATCAAACACCTCATTAATGAAAGGAAGGTACTACTACGATGGGGGGAAAAAAAAAGGGGGAAAAATCTCCGTAACACTAAGGCACAATCGGAGGGTGGGAACTCATTCGTTTAATCTCAGAGTAATTTCTTTTACGAAAGAAAATAGAGACTTTTTTTTATACGCTCCCCGGGGAAGGGAGAAGGGGGGGTTTATGTGGGCTGTCTCATATGACAGGTGAGGAGCAGGTGAAAAAAACCAATATAGAAGAGGAAAGGGAAACTGGGGGAGAAAAGGAAGATGGGAAAGGTTATTACTTTTCGGTAATACCAATAACAGAATGGAAAGACTTTCATCTATACCCAAAGGAGAGGGGAACATGTCAATTTGCATTCTATCGAGAAAAAAAGGGAAAGATTAACTTCGCAAGGACAGAAGTAAGGAAATTCTGGAAAAGATGACAGCATTTTCTATCCGAGGAAGGGGAGAGATAGGAGAAACTCTAGGGGGGACGTAGAGCGGGGGGAAACAACCGCGTTGATGGGTTCGAAATCCTTGACCCTATCACGGAAAAAAAAAAAAAGAGGGGCAACGGGACAGAGAAAGGATTGTCTTGAAAAAGAAGACGACTCTGTATACCGATAACAACCATCCCTCTAGGAAAAGCGGCCTCCTTCCTCCCAGCACCCGACGTGAGGACGGAAGGACTTGGAAGGGACGGAAAAGCCTCTTTATCTCGAGGAAAAATGACTCCTTCGAAGACGGGAATAGTCGCATTGGAGAGAACTTTAACATGCGTCATGTGTGGAGGGCAACAACTCATTTATCGGAAGAAGAGAAAAAAAAAAAAAATTCAAGAGGGGCGTGGGTTAACAATCTGGAGTATGAAGTGCAAAAGCGGAAGCCCGACCCCATGTACGAGAATTCCAAATACAATTTTCCTGAGAAATCACCACGACAATCAGAAAAAGGAGCTTTGAACTGGGGGAAGACGCATTCATTCCCTTTGAAAGGGGGAAAGAGGGAAGGTATCCTCACCATATGAAGAGAGACCGGCATATTCCTTAACTGGAGATAGGAAAGAAATCTAACTCCACATTTTAGGAAAGAAGTTGCTGCTCTCCGACTCATAGGAATCGTGACCATCCTACGGCGAAGGAGGTGAGTCAGCAATAACACGACGTCATAAAAAACAAATCAGGGCGCGGGAGAAACAAAAAACAATTTCGAGGGGGGGGGATCGTGAGAGTCGAGGGGGGAAGACGGAACAAAAAAAAAAATAAATTCTTAACAAGGGAAGAAGCCTTTCTTGAAAAGAGGCAGGGCACAAGAATTATACAGCGAAAGGGGGGAGGAGCGCTGCGACCACAAATTATTAAATAGTAATGTTACCTCTATTCTCGAGGCCCTGCTACGAGAGAAACGGCACTACGAGTCGCGCGCATGATCAAGAAGGGGGGAGAAATCTCGGACTTTGAGGGGGAAAAGAAGAGGGAGTCAATTTTCAAGTTCGGAGGAAAGCACTTCACGAGTACTGGGAAAAAACACGGAGGAAGGCGCCTCAAAGGGGAATCCAGTTTTTATTATAAAAAAGAACGAGTAAAGTCTTCGTCGCATACAAGAAGGAAAGGGGAACGCACCATCCATGATTGCAACCGGAGGAGGGAAGAAGGGAAAAGTTCTCCGGGAAAGGTAGTCTCACAAAAAAAGAAAGGAAAAACCACAAAATCGAAGCATAAAGAGGATATCACACCAACCACCTAGGTATCGAGAGGAAGGAATCCTCAATTATAAAAAGGAATTACTTCAAGACCTCTGAAAAAGAAAAAAAATAGGAGGGAAGAATCTCATAGAGTTCGTAAATCATCCGAAGGCAGAAAAATATGAAAAAGACTGAAGGATTATAATTGGAAGAAATGTGGAGACAAAGGTCTCGAAAGAAGGAGATACGATCTCGATAAAAAAAAAGAGAGTCTCCTGATTGATAGTATCGAATTGTCTTTTTCTCCAAGAAGAGCCGCGCCATGAGGGAAGAAGAGAAACGGAGCCATTGGAGGATGGAAACCGAGAGGGTTCGATTCCTACTACATAAGGGAGTGCAGGATATAATCTTCACGAGAAGGAAAAGAGGAGTTCCTCTAATGCCATATAAGCACGAGAGGGAGGGTAACATGTCTATATTCTAGGAAGGGTGACTGCCGCGTCGAAATAGAGGAAAGGAGACCTTGTATTATAGACGGGAGCGTTTCAGAAACAACGAGTGCTGCCCTGGAAAAGAGAAGAAAGACTGACTCTTTGAGAGGGAAAGGGGGAAAAGGGGGGAGTATTCGGGGAAAAAAGGATAGCGGTGTTCTTTCCCCAGAAAAGGAAAAAGGCTCATCTCCTGAAGATGCAAGAAAGAGAGGGAGGAGCTAATGCTTGTTGACAGGAAGCCCGAAGGAGGAAAGAGGCTCGCTATTTTCCACTGTTAAAGGGGAGAGAAGTGCCGATAAAAGAAAAAAAAGGAATCCTAGAGAAGGGGGGCACCCAAACATAAAGGACCGGGTGTTTGTCTACGCCTCCTGAGGGAAGGGTAACTTCGCCTGCGAGAGAGAAAAGACTAATGAGAGAGTGCACAGAACCGGGTTTCCCGAAGGGAGAGATTTTTCGTCCTAAGAAGAGGACTCACGGAACCAAATGTTGGTACGGAGAAAATGATGACTTTTCTAAATTGTTGGTGGAAAGGAAAAGCCTTCGAGGTCAAATTTCCATCACCGGAAAGGGAATGTTGAATCCGGGGAAGGAAAGGGGAGTGGGCTTTATCGGCGAAGAGGAGGGAGTAAGAAGAGAAAGAGTAGACTGTTCGCGAGAAAAGCCGCTGTCCGTCGATGTTGGGAAGGAGTCCGAATTAGAGGTTAAGTTTTTAAAAAATCGTCCGTTCGATGCGGGGGGGGGGGAGAAAAAAGAGAGGCTTCGGCCAGATGACGGGGAGGGTTAGGTTTTGCCATCCAAGAAAAAGAGGGAATTATGAATGGGGTCGTAGTGGACGAAGGAGTCGCTATCACTATCTTGGGAAAACTAGACATACTTAAAAAAAGGGGGTCTAATTGCAAGTTTAGGTGAGAATTTTCCAGTTCAAGAGAAGGTCGGGAAAAGGTGAAAAGGAAGCAGCGTTTGCGCGATCAGGAAGTGTTATCTCTCCATTCGAGGGAAAGGCAAGCCGTCCCAATATACCATGAGGAGGCGGTATCTGGGCGGAAATGAAAACAAGTGAGTTGCTTATCCGGGGAAAATTCCTTAAAAGAGGCGGTCGCGGTGACGATCAGAAAACGAGGCTATCTTGGAAAGAGGAGGAGTGTCTTCCTGATAGGGGAAAGGGAAAGGAAAAAGTCCATGCGCGTGAGAAAGCCAGGCAGGGAGGAAAAATGATCCGTATCTTAGGAAGAGGGAAGGTATTGGGGAATGTAAGACCAGGGGAAAGGGGAGGGCCTTGCATGAGAATCAAGAGTTGAGCGGAGAGCTCCTTCAAATGGAAGCATATGGCTGGCCAGTATTGGGGGAGGATTGACGGAGAAACGAGGGGAAAAGGCCAGGAAGGCAAAAAGGCGTGTCTATCTGAGGAAATACCCTTGTCCATCTGAATAGAGAGAAAAAAGGGAGGGGAAGAGTATGTTCGTTTCGTGGAAAGTGGTTCATGTTAAAAAAACAAAAAAACATAGGTTCATACTTACGCTGATGCCCAGGAAAAAGATGAGTGGAGGTACCGAGTTAGTCAAAGGGAAAAGATGGGGGGGACATGATATTCCAACGCCTTGAGCAACTCGGAGAGAAAAAGAAGCATTATTAAGAAATAAGTCCATGAGGAGAAAGGAGGTCCTTCGCGCCTGAAGGGTATTATGGAATAGAAGATATCCAACTCATGATAGGAGAAAGGGAGACAACTGCTGTAACGTATAAAGAAAAGGGAAAGGGCTTTTTTGAATAACTCCCGGAGAAAATGGAGAGAGGAGAGGAGTTGCTTCAAAAGAAAAAGGGAGAAGGGGAGGGATCAATGTGAAAAAAGGGGAGAAAGCGAATACCAGGAGTTCCCATGTTCAAGGGAGAATTAATTCTAAGAATGAAAGGTAAAACGGTATGAGACCATACCAACAGCGAGATAGAAAGTCTGACTTATACTAAACCGAGGAAAAGAGGGGAATGGATTCTTAGAAAAACCGGTGGGGGAAGGGGATTCTTTTGATTGGAGGAGGGAGAATATCCGGGAATCCCAATCAATATTGCGCATAAGGGAAGATCGAGATAATGTAGAGAAAAACGATCCACGGGAGTACAGAGTAGGGAAAAAAAAAGAAGGGCTTATCATTTGAGTGAAGAAAAAGGGAAAAGGGCTGGAAAAATGCTTAAGTCTCTACGGTGGGGGGACAACCCATACCACTTGGGGACAGAGATCAGCGTACCTGATAATTGGGAAAAAAGGAAATAAGTGACGCCAAGCCACTTTCTGAGGCAAGGAAGGGGAAAAAAGGGAGGGGTGCTTTGACTCTGTTTTGGAGATAAGGAGGAATCCCACAGTTTGAAGGGAAGAAATGAGGAAAGCTGCTTTTAATGAAGGTTGGAGGTGATCGTGGAGTATAGTTGAAGGGGGAGTTTTCCCAGGGGGGGATGTTTACCATGGTTTAAGGAAGAAGGGGGGGAGCTATACTCATTAGTGACTGGAAAATAAAAAAAAGAGTCTCCCACAACTCATCTTATCGGATGGGTGTTGGTATGGGAAGAAAAGGCGGAGGACGATTCCCTTCAACAATGGTACCAAATAAGGCGGGGGGAAAGGATATGACCTCATATCAGCGTCGTTTGGAAGAATAGGCTGGCATGGGAAATTCCGGTATGGAAAAAGAAAGAAAAGAGGAATCATCATAGTAGGAAGCCAATGGAAGAAGGGGATCCACCAATGTTTTTATATTTGAGGGGGGAAAAAAGGATATCATCAGGGCCCAGGAAGCGTAATATATAGAAGAGAGAATAAACCGCTTCCTCTGGGCCAGCAATGATCCAAGACAAAAGAGTACCTCCCCTATACACCAGGGGGGTGAAAAGGGAAGAAAAGAAGCAGGCTCCTCCTATTATGACTATCAATATATGAAGGACCATAGATTAAGTGTCAACACAACTCCTTGACTTCAGGGAAGGGGGATACATCAACGCCTTTGGGTACCGTGGTGACGGGGGAAGGAGGAAAGACAATTAACTTTGGGCAATAAACAAACCCAGAAAGTATAGGAGTTGTGGGAGATATTACCTCCCACAGTAGGGGGGTGACGCACAGGCACTAATGAGGAGGGGGAGGAAAGTTACAGCGGCAGATCCAAACGGCATAAAGTCCCCAAAGAAAAAATAAATTAATACTCAAGGTGGAGGAGAGAAAATCCCTTATTCTAAAAGGGTAGCCTCGAGAAAAGATTAACTGTTCATCTATATTTGAGGAAGGGATTGGCATCCTTGCTACAGAGGAAGGGGAAATAACCCATCGAAGAGTATAATAATCTGGAAACCATTTCCGAGAAAGATTACAGCTTTCCTTTTTGGAAAAGGAAAAGAAATGGTGGCATTTACAATTCTACATGACCGGAGGGGGGACCGGAAGCCCTTCCATCACACCGGGTGAGAAGTAGTTGGTCCGCTTAAGAATTAAAGAAAATTATAAGAACAGTGAAGGTGACCAGGAGGGGGGGGAAATTAATTCTTTACTAGGGGTTCCTCCTAAGAGATAGGAAAAAGAAGACGAGAGCACTATTTATGGGGGGGGGGAAATAAACTCAAGGCGGGAACAGGAAGTATAAGTGCACACTCAAATAGGAAAAGGTAAGGGATTCGGCAATATATCGATGTTTAGAGAAAGACACTTTCCCAGAAGACGGGTGTATGTAAGTCAGACAAGAAAGGGAAAAGGGGGGGGGGACTGGGGCCAAGAGTGAAAAGAAATTAAATTAAATGCGGGAAGAATGGGAATACAAAACAGCAGGAAGCAGGAGAAAAAGGGGATGAACATTTTATCCCGGCCATAAGAGGAGGGGGGAAACAGAAGGAACAATCTTAGTAAAAAGAAAGTGTCAAAAAAAAGATACCGGCTGAAGGAGAGAAGAAAGGGAGGAGAGGTACAGCATTTGGGAACGGTCAAGACCGAGGGAGGAAGGGAAATATTTTCGAAGTCATTTCATCAACCAGATGGAAAGAAAAGGATAATACGAGGGGGGGGAGCATCTCATGTGGGGAAAACATAAGGAGGAATTTTCTTTTGATATTAAAACGAGTGATATCTCGGAACGGGGAGGGGGTCAAGAGGGACCACGAGATTATGTTATACTATCACCCGCGAATGACATGTTTGTAGGGAGAAGAGGAGGGAGAGTTTACAGATAAACAATAAAAATGACGCCTTTGTCCCCCAACGGACCAGAGAAAGGAGGTGGAACGGTTCTGTAGATAGCCAAAGAGAGCGGGCAGGAAAAGAGTTCCGTTGGCCCAGCTGTACCAAACAGCGGAACCTGTCTTTGCAGGCGGGAAAGTGGCCAGATATTGGAACGAGGAAAGGCAAGTAGTAGTCGGTTCACAACTGGAAGGAAATACCTGTCCTCAATCGGAAAAGGAAGGGAGAGCCATCTGTCGGTCATGAGGGAAAGGGGGGAGAAAGAGCTCATGGACTTTGGCGCTTCAAGGGGAATGAAAGGGACCCGATCCGGATCCACTCGAAATGGACACGATCCGGGAAAAGAGAGAAGGTCCTTCACCGCGAAGGGAGGAGACATCAATTATAAAGAGCCACTCACTATCGAGAAAAAATAAGAAAAGAGGAAAAGCTACCTCGCCGAAAGTATAGACAGTAAGAAACGCCGCTGTGAGCTCTCAAGGAAGGAAGAAAAAAACTGCCTCGGGGAAGGTTCCCTACCGCTGGGAAGGTGAAAAGGTAGGAGACCTCATGGATAGAACTGGCATTAAAAAAGAAGGAAGCATACATATCACCAATATAGGAAAGAAGGAACTTCAGTTTCTTGAAAAGGAGAAAAGGAACGTACATGAAAGCGAATGTCAGCTATGGGGAAAAAGCAATCTCTTCTCAATTCACCAAAGAAATAGTAGGGAGGATCTTATAAAAAAGGAATACGCATGCAGGAGGGTTACCAATGAACTCCTCACTTTAAGGAGGGGGAGGCCCTCCGAAAATGAAAAATATCAAAGAAAAGGAGCACATTCTACGCCGAGGGAAAGAGAGACCGAGTGCGTCTAAGGCCGAGAAGAGTCTATGTGTCAAAACTGAAGGAGCTAGAGGGGAGAGGAAGTTTATCCATAGGGGGGAAGAGAAGATCCCTATCCCACCAGGTGTGTCGACAAGAGTCCTAAAATCGCTCTCCCCTATGGGGGGGGAGGTCCGTATTGTAGGGAGAAGGAAAAAACAATCCATTCTTAAGAAAGAGGGGGGATCCATCCTTTCTGAAGGGAAAGGAGTTATCTCCGGCAGAAGGAAGAAGTCTTCTTCCGAAAAACATCATGAAAAAACATGTAGGTCTTTACCTCGATGATCTGCCCGGAAGAGGGACCTTCGCAGAGTCAACGAGCTGAAAAAAAGTGAAAAAATTTTGAAATCAGCGCGCGATTATCCGGAAAATAGGGGAAGGTAGACAATCTAGGATGGTATAAAGGGGAAAAAAAAGGAAAGGTAGTAATGTTTCATTTCGGAAGGAGGGCCCTCAATCGAAGGTAGAAAAAGTCCTCGATCGCAAAACAAAGGGGGAAGGACATCCCTTTTATTATCCAAAAAGACACGCTCAACTAGTGGAAAAAGAAAGAGAAAAAAAGGCTTTCCCGGAAGCACCAATCAGTCATAAAAAGAAGGCGGTTCACTCTCCCGAATACATAAGAGGAGGACCGTCGTCCACACGAAGAGCAGGCAAGTTCACATATCAACAAATAGAACAGAAAGAGAATGACATGAGGAAAAAAAAAAACCCTCGAGAAAGAAGGAAGAGGAGGAAAGCCTCATCCTGCAAGGAGGAAAATGAGAGAGGGGAATCCTTCACGACCGAGAGCGGGACGCAATCTATTTTCCCTGAATAAAAAGGGGGGACTCACCTTTCAGAAAGGACAGAAAAGAAGAGTGAAGAGCGGGAGAAAGGATTATACTTGCTACAAAGGTCAGATCTACGTTCGAAGGGGAAGAAGAAAGGAGAGAG
>Ga0179591_1278015_pt1 | contig 15773 bp, 9 predicted proteins | sample CZOMad2_1_08_16f_FD_182891 | JGI IMG/M metagenome (GOLD analysis project Ga0179591, IMG submission 182891) | Vadose zone soil fungal communities from Angelo Coast Range Reserve, California, USA - CZOMad2_1_08_16fungal (PacBio error correction) | ecosystem: Environmental > Terrestrial > Soil >...
GAGGAAAGGGGGTAGTTGTGAGGCATCCCGCACCTGGGGAGGAAATAAGATCCGGAAGGCCAAAAGAAACCTATTGCATAAACAGAAAGGGACGAGAAGGGGGAGGGGGCCAGGAGAAGAAGGAAAAGAAACACTGATCATCTAGTGGGGTACGACAAAAAGGACTGAGGGTCTCATGGAAGGAAGAGTCGATCGTAAAGCAAAGGAGGAGCTAAGAAACTAGGAAAGCGGTATACTTTTTGGCAGCTTTTAAGTGAAGACGCACACACCTAAAAATTCCAATGGGCAAGGAATTCCGGTGGCAAAAGAAACGACATGGTAGCTGGCACAGCGGGGAAGCGAATATGAACGCGACCTCCGCCGAGGTTAGAAGCCACCCGAAGAAGGAAAGAAAGGAAAAAGAGAAGACCAGAAAAGACTACCCTCTATAATTCCCAACGTAAAGAAGTTTATACCGGCGGGGGCCTTCAACGCGACCGAATAAGTCGACGACAGAATTCCGCCGACTATACCCCAATATCAAAAAAAAAAGAAACGGAGGGGGGGGGGGGGAGGGCAAAGAAGCTGAACAAACGGCGCCCTGAAGAGGTCAATTTCTTTAACTTAGCTAGGGGGCGGGGAAGGGGGGTCACACAGTTAAACTACAAAGTCAAACGGAAACCAGAGTCAACAAGAATAAAAGAAGGACGCGAAAAGGGGGGAAATCATCACCTCCAGGGCAGACTAAACAAGCCCTTGAAAAGCAAAAAGGGGGAATCAACAACTGGGGTTCTCCACTTTGACCCTTTCACGGGAGGACTCGGCGGTCATGTCAGCGCAATAGAAGGAAACAAGAGGAATTCCACCTAAAGTCACTCCATCATCAAAACGGAGAGAAAAAGGGTCTATGCTACGGTCGAAGGAGCTGAACTAAATTTCGTCCTTCACAAACAGATTGAAAGGGGCTTCAGTTGAAAGATCTCTACTCATTCCAGGGTAGGACGGCAAGGGATGTGGGAAAAGGCGGCGGAAATCGGTCGGTTTCTTTGTGGGAGGAAGAACCCCGTGAGGGGGAAAAGATGCCCCAAGCTGTCAGGACGGGGCGCAAGCCGCCTCCAAGGGAAAAAGACGTGGAGAGGGCTAATGCAGAAAACCCAAAAAATGCACATGGCCTATATCAGACTACAGGGGTCCCTTCCTGACATGTACAAAAAAGACACAGGCCCATCGACTCGGGTTGTGAACCTAGTGTGGTCAGGGAAAAAAGGGCCGAAGGATCGCGGGCTCATTCTCAAGGAAACAGAGTAAAGGGAGGGAGGGGGGGGATACTACGTTAAAGAACAAAAACTCGAACCCACTGGGGGGGGGGGAGCAAAGGGGTGGAAGGGTGGATCAAAAAACCAACACCGGAGGGTGGCGGTGGAAAAAGAGTCTGAAAATGGGTCTCACTTCCAGGACGGAAGGGGGAAGAAGACTAACTTGGAAACAACTCTCAAGGGGCACGCGGGAAACCTGTGGTTGCAGGAACCCCCGGGTCGCAAGAACAGGGGTGCTAGTCCCCCGAGTAGTCAGGATGGGCTTCGCAAGGCCGCCGGACCTACGGGGCAACTGTACCGACCTCACTGGGACGAAGCGAGGAAGGACCAACAGACAGGCCCGGGCTGGGGGGCACGCAATGAAGTGAAAAAGAGGTTGCTCCAGTGTCCCAGACCAAAAAAAGTTTGGGGGAAAACGATGACGGGAGAGGCTCAGGCATGGGATTAAAGAAAAAAAACAATTGGTCTCTCGGAGCGGAACAAACATCAGCGGGGCGGCGGCTCTAAAACACTAAAGGGAGGCGCGGCATGGCTGTGTGGCAGGGGTCCTACCTCCTAATTAGGGGGGGTGGCCAAAAGCAACACCCCTTTGGGGTGACAGACATCCCTAGGGGTATTTAAAATCGTACTATAAAATCTAGTGGCAGGAGAATAAAGCAGTCTCATTGGCAGGCCCTAGAGGTTTAAAATAAATTTTGGGTGGCCACATAAGTTTCCTTAAGGTACAAGAATGAGAATCTGTGATTCACACGTCTGGGCGCACTGGTGACTTACCTGTTTCTATTTTCAGGTGCCTCCATAGACAACTGGATCATAGCTGCTGCCCAAAAAAAACACAAACCGGCATTATTAAGGGAAAAAGAGAAGATGAGCCATCGAATTAGGCAAAAGCCAATACCTGAACAAAACCAAGCAAGGAACGGAGAGACTCTGGTACTTAATCAGGTGAAGGGTGCCACACCAAACTTAGTAAAAGCCGCAGCCAAACGTTAAACTGCAAGCGAAGGGAGAAAGAGAAAGGCCCAGCAAAGCTATTTAAAAGTTAACCAGGAGGGGGAAAAGAAGCAGCGTAGACAAACTCACAAAAAGTGTCCGCCGAAGCTATAAGCAAGCGAAAAAGGGACCCCTGTTCCTGAACCTCCGGCAGAAAGATCCGTGCGGGGGTCATCAAAAGGACCCAGTGCCGGGACTGAAGCCTCTTCCTATGATGTGGGACCTCGGCGCTTGAACCAGTTAGGACTTCCCGAAACAGACATAGGCGGAGCACTCTCGCCATAAAAGCGAACTAGGGCACCTTGAAGGAAACGTCCGGGAGGGAAACATTTCTCCAAAAAAGGGATAAGGGACAGCTCCGGATTTCGACATCGAACGGACGGCGAAGGAAACAACCGGGTTGCACCACAAGGCCAACCTCTTGTTGCTGAAAAAAGGAACCGGTTGGGGACAAGAACGGTGGGAGGCGCGCAACCTGAAAAACTTGGTACTGAAGAGGTCGCCGAGGGGGGGGGGGGAGAATCCACGACTAACTATAGCCAAGAAGGAGCCTCCACACAACCTCGGCTGCACCTATCACCACTGTTCCTGGATTGGGGCGGGGACAAGGGGGAGGCGTCTTCTCTCCTAAAGAAACAGCAACTCAGGCGGGGTGGGGTTGATGGGAAAACACGCAATCAGAAACTCAAGAGCCTACGGGGGGGAGGGAACAGCGCGGGACTGACGGAGAACAGAAACGGTGGACCATCCGTGGGGGGAGGTACCCCCCACTAAACGATTTCCCAGAAAACAATGTTAAACGAAAATCCATATTAAAGCAAACCTGAACCTTCAATTAGTCCGAAAAGATGGGACGACCGGCGACTAAAACGCGTTTTGAAAGACCCTTCTAGAAAAAGGCATCCTACTGCAGAGACCATCCTCCAGCCGACCTAGCTGTTTTTGAGGTGGGGAGTGAACAGGAAGGGGTAAGGCGGGCGCCCTGCACCGACAAAAACCAGAAAAGGGGGGGGGGACTAAGTCAGATACATCAAGATTGGCAGTCGAGGGGGAAGGAACACCCTGAGGTTGGGGGGGGATTATCACAGTGGAATCCTTCCATGGACTGGTTCCAATCTATCTGGGCGGAAGGGGGAACGACTTTGGGACCAAAGTGGAAAAAAGAGACAACTTAGGAGGACTTCCTTGGAACGATGCAGGGGCGCAAGGTTGGGGCCGGGGACGATGCCAACAATCAGGTGCGCCGCTCGGAAGAAAGGGAGTCCGCGAAATGGAGGAGATACTCTTCTCAGTCGGGTCTCTTGAGGAAAAGAAAACAGGGCAGGGAAAACTTGTGTGGGACACCAGTCTGCTAAGGCGTCCCGGTCCCTCTTGTGCAATCCGCAGTGTTAGGTGCCTCTTCCTAGTTCAGTACATTCGCGGTCCCAGTCCGGATTGGAAAGTAGAAAAATGGGTGCCAGGTCAAAGGAAGGGCACATTCTAATGACGTGGGTCTTGTTCTGGAATGTGACCTGACATGCCCAAAAGCATAAGGACTACGAAGGAAGAAAGTGTCGCGCACTCGGAGAAGGACTGAGGACACCGGAAAAAAAATCGACGGGGCCGAAAAAGATAAAACCGGGGGTGAACCCTAGTTCCGCCTGATTCTGTTACCGGCCGAAGAAACCACAAAAAACAATCGCTAAAGGGGGATGGGGGGGGAGAAAATAAGGGAAGGAGCTTGGGAAAACGGCGAGAGTCGAAGCATTGGATCAGTCAAGGGACCAACGTAACCTCCAACCGGCCCGAGTGAAAGATGAATCAACAAAGTTCTGACCGGAGAAACCGCACGGGTGAAAAATCCTCGGGAAGGACAACGTCTGGGGGGGACCTGCGACTAGGAATAGAAGTGTGTCAGGAGGCAGGGAGTTCGACTGGATGGTCAAGGGAGTCAAAGACCTGGAGAAGAAAGTACCCCTGCAGATCTTCTTTACAAGGGGGTCAGGGGAAACATGAAGGCGGGCCTGAAGGGGATGCAGTGTAAAAGGAGCCAAGGTTTTTCTTCCCGGGAAGGCCCTCCAGGGTCCCCTGGCGGAACTGGTGGTTCGTAACATAGGGTAAAAAAGGGCAGGAAGACGTAGAGAAAAGTAAGTACCTCCCATACGGGACGAGGAGTCCGGCAGAAACCATTGTCACGTCCGGACAGGGAACAGACAATCTCCCTCGCGTTTAAACGCGGGGGGATTCGTTTGTAGGAACCCGGGAAGGAGGGAAAGAACGGATCAAGGTTCCCCAACAAAATCAAACTGCAAGGAGGGTTAGCCGTCGGCGGAAGTTGGGGAGAAGGGCTCAAAAAAAAAGAGAGGCAACAGGAATTGCGGGTTCACCACTGGGGGGCGCCCCAACTCAATCGGGGGAGGAGGGGGCCCGGGCGGGGGATCAGAAAGAGTAGGGAGGTTGCAAACGCGAAAAAAACCGCCGCCTCAAAAGGAAAGACCGGAGACTCCGCGTGGAAAGAAGAGGAAAGGGGGCCACCCCCCCTCGTTTCAAACCAATCAACCCGCGCCGCTCACCACCTGACCCATCCTATAAAAAAAAAAAAAAAAAGGAAGAAGGGAACAGAGAGAAGGTACGAAAAAGGACGACTCACAAAAACGACCGCGAGGGGAGGTTTCCAAGAGGGGGGAGGGGATCCGGCCTACGGTTAAGCGACCCCAGGCGGAGCTGTGTGATAACCAGAAAAAACTAGACAGGCGGCGTCTGCCCACTAGACAGAGGGGGTGGGCCCCCATTTCAAAGGCTCCCTTCCGTCACGGAAGTCAAAACCGATCAGGGGGGGAGTAGAACCAACGCCTGGAAAGATGGAGGACGTTCACGTAAGGGGAATTGGTGGTGGAGGAACCTGATCTAAAGGAAAGAAGGGAACCTCGGCACACCCCCAAAAAAAAAAAAAAAAAAAAAAAAAAAAACAAAAAAAAAAAAAAAAAAAACAATGGCCGTACAACGACCGCCCGAAAAAAAGGAAACGGACGGAGGAATCTCCGTTCCTCTGGAATTGTCCTTACATGGAAAAGGGAGAACGGGGTTCGACCTGCCGGCGCCGATGGGGGAACGTAATCATTGAGAGCTCTCCGTCGCCAAGAAGGGTGATCACTTAAAGACAAAGCAATCGAGAAGATAAAAGCGAGAAAAAGGCTCTACCAAGCCGACGCACATCCACGGCCACGCGTCGAAACTTGCACTGGGTCGGACAGCTGCGACCGGGGAAAAGAAGATCCTACGGAAACTGTGAGTCGGCCAAAAGACGGTGGTCCGGAAAGGGGGGGGCCCTCCTCACTCGGGAAAACCAGAACGCCCACTGTAGCGGAAAGAAGGAGATCCTCGCAAGAAAATTGTCCGACGGTTTGTAAGGATAGAAAGAGGGGAGAGGAGACGCAAAAAACCGAACTTAGTTGGTTCGCGCCCCTGTCCCGGGGGGGTGCTTCTGGAAAGAAGGATGACCAGGGGCGCAATGTTCGCGCAGAAAAAAATGGGGAGGGGGAAACATCCCCGTTCTCCCGCCTGCCGAAAAAGGGAGGACCGATCACGAAAGGGGTCCCTAAATAGAGGGGACAGAAAAGACTTCGGGTGAGAAAGGGTCGAAGGGGGCAAAACGATACCATCAGTCCCGCATACGCGCGAAAAAGAAGAACGCGTTACCTTGACAAACTCGTTGGAAAGGGGAAAGGAAGCACGAACCGAAAAGGGAGAGGGGGCTTAGGAGACACGGGCAAAGAAAGCTTCTCCTTTCCTCGCCGATGACCGCGGAAACTTCACTAATCTTGAATATTTGAAAGACAAGCCACGAAGAGGGGGGGATCTCGAAAAAATGAGAAGTACAAACCGAGAGCACCGGAAAACCAAACGGGTGCCCTCCGCCCTTAGTAGGAGATTCTGCCGGCAAACGCGAAAGGGAGATCAGGGGAAAGGAGCACTGCCTAGATCCCAAAAAGGGCACCCGCCTCGTCAAACAGCTGCGGATGGTGGGATGCAATCAAGTTGAGGAAAATCAGCGCCCAAGGGAAAACTTGCCAAGGAGAGGAGGGAGTCGGACCATTTTAACCAGGTCGTTTCAAAAACTACTCCACTAATATCAAAAGGGGAAAAGTAAGAGAGACCGTGATCAAACCAAGTGGGGGGAAGACTCTCCTATCGGAAGGGGAATGAATTCGGGACATCACCCGGGAGGGAAATACTCTATGGCGTTCTTCTCCATTCGGTCGCCGAAAAAACAGTAGGAAGTTCTAACCTAAAAAAAAACTAAGTCCACCAGTTCTCGGTCCTGATGAAAAAAAAAAAAGCCCCGAGCAAAGGGAGGAAATCAGAGAGGAGGGCGGAAAACCTGTTAAAAAAGGAGAAGGAAAGACGTAACTCGAGAAAAAAAAGAAAAGGGGGAAAGGGTTCTATCACGGGGGGAAACCCAATGGTCAGGCGCTCCCCCTGTTAAAGGGGAGGGTGAAAGGAAACCCATCTGTGCACCGGAAAAGGAACTTGTGACCAGGGGGAAAAGGGCCCCAATGCATCAGGAAACCAGAGCTTAGAGGGGCGAATTTGGAGTCGTCCTCCAACCGCGGGAGGGGGGGATACGAGCCGCGTGACTCGTTCGTGCTCCCGAAAAAAAAAAGACCGCCCCTGGCGCGTGTTCCGCAGAGGTGGCAACGGCCCGACGACGGCGTCTCCCCTCCGTGTCTAGCGTCCTCGTTCCTCGCATGAAAGAAAGGGAATCATAAAGAGAAAAAAACCGTGGGCCACTTTTTTGGTACCGGTATCCCAAAAAAAAAAAAAGCAGTTGTCGTGGGTGAAATTGTCTTCCCGGTTCCTTCGACGGACAATACGGAAGAGGGGGGAAAGATTTTTCAGGCGAGAGAACCGTCAGCCCCTTGGGGGGGTTCATAGTGGTGGGGGGGGGAAGGAGGTGCCCCGAAAAGCGCGATTGGGGCGAGCCCTCTCCTGTAAACAATAGGGCCGGGGGGCCTTGACACCAGTAGGGTCCCACAATGGGGGGAGAGAGGTCAAACACAGCTTTACATGGGAGGTTTTACACTCAAGGGATGAAGGCGGCGGAAAAAAGGGGTCCACGCATCCGGACGGGGTAGAATGGGGCCTGGTAAATCGAGGGCTTTGTCTGCGCTATCACCCATGGAGGGGGGAAAAGGGGAAAACTGATGGAAGGTCCGCGCTAGGTGAAGAACCAGAAACCTTTTGGAACTACAGCCCCTCCGTTCAAGGGGAACGCTCCCTATCAGTGAGGCTGTGATTTACGTTCACGACGCCTGCAGAAAAACTTGTGCTTACTCTATAAAAGGTTGGGGGGGGGACAATAAAAACTAGTAACTTTTAAAAGAAAAAAATCTAGGGATATTTCCTGTGAGGTGCTCCTTGGACAAAGTGGGAAAGAATTGGAGGGGGAAGAGCTCCAGAGGAACGATCGCCAATCACAAAAAAAAAAAAGGAAGGAGGAAAAAAATAGTATATATGGACCAGAACAAATGGGTCACTAAATATAAAAAAGAACAATCGCACCCCGAACAAGAAGAAATGGACCGTTGTTAACGGGACTCCTCATGGGGGGGGACAAACCAAAGGTCAGGTCCATGACAAAACGGAGAGACGCACAAACATAAGCAGAAAGACGCGGCCAGCAAACGCGGCGGTCCGTCACCACCGGGGGAGGGGAAATCGCGGAAAACTCCAACGGCCAACAATGGAAAACGAGCATCAGAACAGAAAAGACGACCGGTGGAAGGGCAGCACTGCCCACGCCCCTTCAACCAACCACGAGAGGGGGCGTTTAAAAAAAAAGAGACGAAGAGGGGAACTTCGGCCAACCGCGGCACGGAGAAAAGGGTGGAACTACGGAAGATTGGCCCTGACCGGAAAAAAAGAAACCCGAGCAGGGAAACGGCCAGGAAGAACCAAATCTCCCGGAAAAAAAAAAGCCAAAAAGAAAAATAAGGTCCCACAAAGGGACGAACAGGTAGAGAACCGAGCAGGTCAAAGTAAGTCTCATGGGGGGGTTGTTTTGTTGGGGGGGGGGGGGGGGGGGTGAAAACGGAAAAGCATCCCTTTCCAAAAACAGCCGTGGGGTGGGGGGGCCGAAACAACACACGTTGCGAACGGGTGGGGAGGGGGGAGGAGGCGTTGCCAGGGAGAAAAAGGAGAAAAAAGGGGAGGGGATGACGACGACTCGCCCGGCTACACTACCAGAGGCCGACACACTCTTAAAAAGCAAAGGGGAGTGGAGGGTGTCGGAACCTACAGAAAAGTCGGCGACCTTCCTCCCTGGCGTTTCAGGGGACACACGCGCACCTGAGCTACGCGTTCCGCGCTTAAAAAACCCGCAAACTGCGGAGCGGGAATCACGGCACAGCACAGGAGGAACAGGCTCCACCGAGCAAAGAAAATGGTCCCCGATCCGATTATGTAAAAAAGACATGACATAAGGCGCGAAGAAGCCGCGTCAAACAGGGTTGAGAAGAAATTTTCAAAGTAAAAAAACAGCCGCGCGCCTAAAATAACTCCCCGCCAAGAGAAACAGACCCGATTGCGCGGCGTGGGGGAAAGGAAGCCCTTTGTCCGGAAAATGCGCGAGGAAGACGTGAAAAAAAAAGAGAGTAAAAAAAAAAGTTCATCAGGCCTCTTTGGAAAGGCGGACCGAACCAAACGGGGGGGAAGGTTGATTGATCACCGGAGCACGTCTTCAGGGCAGCGAGGGGAAAAAAGGAAACTAAAAAATGGAAAAAAAAGAAAAGGTGAAAAAAAGACAGCCGGCAGCGGGGCCCGTCCCCTCCCAAGTGTTGCAAGAACCTATCGCAACACCGAGGGGTTGCGCCCAATCGGGGAATGCATCCGGCGAAAAGGGAGTGCGGGAAAAAGGGAAGCCTTCGGGAGGAACGGGGAAAAAGGGGTACAAAAAAGTGGGGAAAACTCAAACGCTTTATAGACCAAAATACTGAGAGCGTAAGCGACTCGGCCCTGCCCGAACTATCCTCATAAGCAGGGTCCTCGGCAAAAGAAAAAAGAGAACATCTTCGGGGACCATGTGTAACGGGAAAAAAAAGAAAAAAAAGGGCGACGGGGTCTGCAAATCGAAAGGACGCAGAAGAAAGGTCGCGCAAGGAAAGAGGAACGAATCACGACAAAAACCCATGACGGAGACACCACGAAAAAGTGGGCAAAAAAGAGCCGAGGGAAAAAAGGAGGAAAATTCCGACCCCAGCCTGCGCAAGCTTAAGAATAAGGAGGCTGGGGGCAGACGGCCGAGGGAGATAACTTGGAAGGAGTCCGGTCCAAAAAGAACAGGGGGAAAACGGGGGAGGAAAAATGAACAGCATAAACATTGGCCCTGCCTGCTCCGCACCACTCCCCTTGCCCTCAAAACGGCAGTCGACACCGATAATCCCAGCAGAAAGGGGGGGAAGGAACCCCGGGGCTTTAATATGGCTTGAAGATCGGAGTCCGAAGAAAAAAAAGAGTGATCTCTCCCACGGAAAAAAGGATCGGAGGGTGAACCAGAAAAGCAAATCTCCTGGCAAAGCAGGGGGGGGGGCACGAGGGAAGGGTGCATAACGCGACAGGGAAGGAAAGGGACGTTGGGTCCGCTGGAAGAAACAACGCGTCGGTGATATCCAGTAAAAAGCGAGGCGCCCTGCCGTCAGGAAGATAATCCATCGGGGGGGGACGGACTTGACCGCGCGGGAAAAAACGGCACTCGCCTGGCAAATGTCGGAAGGGCACGACTGAGAAGTCGATCTCAGAGAGGGGGGGGACGGCTTGTCTTCAACCCAGGGCCGCGTCGAGAAAAGTAGATCAGGGTCCTCCAAACATCCGCCTGCGGCCCGTGAAGAGAAGTCTCAGAAATCTAAGGTCATCAAGATAGTTGAACATTCCGGACGGGAGGGGGGGAAAAAAAAAGAGCCCAGAGCGGCTGGCCCGGGCGAGCCCAGTCTAGTTAAAAGCCTCACCAAAGAGCGCAGGGGAGGAGGGCACGGAAGAACTCCGCGTGGAAACTCCGAGCCTAGCCACCAGCAAAAGCGAAAAAAAAGCCAATCTGACCGAGAAAAAAAAAAAAGGGGTGGGAGAAAGATTAAAACCACGCCGCGCATGCGAACTATTCAGGAGTAGGAGGTCCACGCACAGGATGGGGACCCCTAAGAATCGGACGGCTGTTGTGTGTGATCGCAAAGAAAAAGGGAAGTAAGTCGAAAAAAAAAGGGGGAAAAATCACTCCCTCCTAGTCTGGAACCAAGGTGGAAAAAAGACCGTCCCTTGTGACACGAAAATTCTAGACCCGGACTTGGAAAAGAAAACAACGCGACGATGAAAAGTTTTCCCTTCCAAGTGGCAGGGGGGGGGGTGGAACAATGAAAGTGATACGGTCCATCCGACGCGGTAAAACTTTCAACAATCAACACGCCCCGCCATTCAAAGCGTTAATATATGAAGGAGAGGGAAAAAAGTCCGAACGAAACCCGTTCTTACCGGCCTAAAGGGTCTCTAATCAAAATGACGTCAAAGAATTTGGAGGAGCAGCGGCCGCCGGCCTTGGCCGGGGACCCGAAACTAAAGAAACTACGTGCGATAAACGCCCGCGGACCTACGCGGCCAAACAAAATAAAACCATAAAAAGGGGGGCGCGTGCAAAAGAAAGGGGGACATCAGCAAAGAACTGCAGAAGGCCCGGCAGGGGGTCAAGCATAAGCAGAAGGGTCGGGGAGATGAAAATCCACCCTCGGTGGGGGCTCGACATCCAAAAAGAAAAAAAAAGGGGAAAAAGAGACGGAAAGAAAAAAGGGACCTAAGACGTATATCCCACTAGGACGGTTGGGGGGTCTCGGCGAGGGGGGAAACTCGGAGGCACCAGTCGAAATGTGAGGAAGGGAAGGACGAACGCCTGCACCTGGACACCAGGTGCGAGTGGAACATGAGACAATTGAATAAAAAGGCAGCCTAAAAGAAGAAAGACCAAACCAACCGATTTTTCCCCCCACGCCCCCTGCCTCGAGGGGCCGAGGCCACGGTGAGCAAATAACTGTCACGGGAATAAAGCGGTCAGAGGGGGAACCCGCACACAGGACCTTCAGGGGGTGGCTTCGGTAGGAAAAAAAGCAGGAAAGAGAGGAACCAAGGAAAAAGAAAGGGCGCGAAAAACCAGAACAGACTTTCTATTGGGAAGGAAAAGGACACCGCAACCCAAGAAAAAAACGTGAACTACCTTCAACCAAAGAAAAAGCCAACCATGGAACGGATGGGACTACCATAGGGGGAAAATCCTCTGACCCTACCGTCCGTGACTAATATTATTCGACATACCGAGAGAAAGAAAGATGAGCTCAGAGAAAAAACCTCAAAAAGCCGGGCGGCAACCCCAACGTCCGCCGTACCGAACTCACCATCCCCGCTAGGGAAAAGATATAAAAAAAAAAACTCAGGCCGACTATCCCACAGGGAAAAAAGGGGCAAAAAGAAACAAAAATGGTGCTTACCCTCTCTGGCGGCAACAACCGGCCGCCACCGGAAAACGGCCAAAAAAAGAATCACAGTGGGAGGGAAAAAAAAACGTTACAAAAAAAAAAGTGAAAAAGGAAAGGATCGAAACAGGAACAAGAAATCACAGAAAGTAATAAAGGGGGGGGGCATAAACCAAAAATGGTTCCCCGGGCCCTACCTACCAAAAAGAGCCCTTATCGAAAAACCTTTGTAAGCAAAAGGGAGGGAAAAAGCTAGACGGGACTGCGGAAAAATGCAATCTCATCAAAACGAAAGTTTCTGAAACGGACCCCCACGAGGGTCAGAGGGGGGATGAGAGGGAAGAGCACTAAACTTAAAGGGGGGGGCAAGAAGGTATAACTGTCAACCAGAGTTTCTCGCGGCTCGGAAGAGAGAGGACGCCGACTACATGAAAAAAGTGTCCTTTTCGAGTCAGGGGACAGGTAAATCAGAACGGGGGGCGATGTTGAGGGGGGACGAAACCGGAACTTTTCCATTGAAGGAGAACGGACCGGGCGGCTTTACGAGGACGTCGTGGTCGAGGGCGGGAAGCCTCACTAAATGGCGGTCAGCGCACGACGGACAGTCGGGCACCAGAACCAAACAAAAGCCGACACCCCCATTGTTAGCGTGGCACTCCTATTGGGGCGACTGACCGAGGAGGATCGTAGGGGGGGGGGGGGCCGCGGTGGAGACAAAAAGTAGCAAGAAAGGCCATATTGGATACGCTGAAGACACCCAAAACACGTTTGTGGCAATTTGGGAACCCCCACACGCGGTGAAAAATGTTGGACAGGAACCGTTCTTTTGACCTCCTGACCCGTACATTAGATTTGTACTACTACGAGAATGACCTTATCCTCGAGTTTCGGACCTTGTCAGGGGCAAAAAAAAGGGGGTAACATAAAATGCATGTGCGAAAAAAGAAATGCGCTGATTTTGAGTCGTCCGGCGCTCTCAAAGGCTGAGGGTCCAAAAAAAAGTTGAAGATCAGAGCACCACATCGGGACGCTGCTCTTGCCATGACCACAACGGCCGGCAAGCTGCTTGAAAAGCAAAAGCTCCGGGGGTCGACGAAAGGCTGGAAGCGGCCGGTCCCAAAAAGCTGAGGCAAGGCGCGAGAAAACGCGGTAATACACATTTGGAGGGGGTCCGGCAAGGAAAAGTGAAACTCCCCAATTTTGAACTGAAATCGCCGAAGTGAAGGTGGTCAAAAATCAGGAAGGGGAGTTCTGTCCCATCCCAGCTCTAGGGGAGGCAGGAGGGGGGTGACGAAGGTGGTGGGGACACAATAGTTCCGCAACAATGAAGGCGGAAAGGTTCTTAGGGGTTCTGGTCCTGGGGGGGAGAAGGGTGGGAGGACCTCATAAAATCCCAGGGAATCGATCTCAACCACAAACCCGAGGATTTAGAAAAAAAAAAGGAGTATGAGGACCACATCCAAGAAAAAAAAAGGACCGGAAAAAAAGCGATAAGATCTTTGTACGAGGATTTAAAAATGGGGACCACCAAGTTCCGTCCATAGGAGGACCAGCCAGGCGAAAACGCCCCCCGGGAATCCTTAGCGCTGTCCCTCGGGGAGTGGACGTAACCCAAAGTGGGGGGATTTTTACCTCGGAAAACGGCCAAAGTTGTGGGAAGGAAGCTAAATCACCTCTCACGCAACGAAAAGACACGGAAAGTTCCGGCCACCCCACGAGGACGGGAAAAATCCTGAAGGAGAAATAAAAAAAATTTTGCGCACACTACCCAGGGTTTGGGTCGAGTCGAAGAAAGGCACACAAGGAGCACGGGCCCGAAACAGAGCCATAAATCCGGCTCGCCCCATCACAGAGAAAGAGGGGCCACCCAGAGAAACGCCCGCCAATACTGGGGAGAACAGTTTCCGACAAAAAACCGGCAGGGACACTCGTAAAGACCTCGAAGTAACGGGAGCGTAGCAAAAAAAAGCCCAAAAGGGGTCCCAAAAAGAAGAACTAAAAGGTGGGGGGGGGCACTACGATGGGCCGAATGGTATGCGGAACGGAACGAGGCAGGAGCGGTCTCCGAGCACTCGACTACGTATAAAACAGACGGCACGGTCATACCCCTCGGTAGGGAAAGCTGTGAAAAAAACAGCTTGGAGGGGGGGGGGAACGGGGGGGTTGGGGAGACAAGACACGTCTCGCCGCTAGGAAGACTAGCAGGTTTTTGAGCCGAAACCCCACGCCCGGGAGAACACAACGGCATGGGGGGGACATACAGGAAAATAAAAGGGAAAAATCCACTGTTTCTCGAAGCAAAAAAAAACGCCTACAAGAATTTTTCCCCGAACTAGTAAACATAGTAGATCCACAGAACTTCGAAAAATCCTCGAAAAAATTGGGGGGGGGGGAGGGAGCCTGGTCTCTATCGCCGCTCCCCTAAGAAGGAGAAAAAGAGAACGTTGCGAAGAGGTGGGCCAAAGTTAGAGGATAAGTCCAAAAAAACACAGGCTTGGGACCATCCACCAGAGGAAAGGACAGGCGCTGGGAACAGACAATACGGACCCTGTTTATTAATCAAAGGAAAATCGTAGGACCGGGGAAACATTGTCCGCGAAGAGCTGGGGAAACTAAGGTATCACCAGGGCACTGCAGACAAAAACAGCCCAGGAGTGAGGAACAGGGGGCCGCGTCCCTGTCTCCTTAAGGGGGTGGCTAAAAGAGAGACATAAAACGCGTGCCAGATCGGGGAGAGGTGACGGTCAAAGGGGAGTTTGCCAAAAGTAGCGGGATCTGTAACTGATAAGAAAAAAAAGGTTGGGGGGGGAGCTCGCGGGGATCTGATTCGAGCTGAATATGAGGGATCGCGGTAGTCGAAAGCTCTCTTCGTAAGAGGGTCAGAGAAAGAGACTAGGCCGGGGACCAAAAAAAGGGACGGTGCACATGGGGGGGAAGGACGGCCCCAAACGAAGGGTTTTAAAAGTGGACGTCAAAGTTCCAACCAAAAGGAAAAGAAAGCTACGCAGTAGTTGGTCTCCGATAAAGCGGACTGGGGCTAAATACTACTGCGAACCCCCGAGAAAGGGTGGAAGGTTCCCCATAGGAGACCAACCGCCGTACCATGGAACTCTTGCAGAGAGGAGACAAGGCCGGGCGAAAAGACATTCTTGGGGCTCACTGATCCAGTAACTGGGACAGGAATCAGTTCCGGACAAGGAGCAAAAAACGGTCCATCGTTCCCGAAATGGGTAACGAACTCCATTGATACGCATGGAAGAACTGCCCAGGGGGCAAAAAGGAAGAAATGCACCAGTCTCCCTCACCAATAACTAGGATCGAAAAACAGGAGTAACTTTGCGTTCGAGCTGTGGGGTCTTTTGATCGCAGTATTAAGGATCAGCAAAATCCACTGACGGGGGAAGGGAAAAGAAGAGGTAAAAATGTTGTCCAAAGAATGCGGTGGGGGGACAGAGGAAGGACAGGTTGAACGCTCCTGGTTATTTGGGAGGGGGAGGAAAAAGAAGGAGTTACCTGGAAAGCGCTTCTACCAAGAAGGGCGTTAATCCCCAAAAAATAGGCCGGAGAATACCAGCCATAGAGTGAAACGAGGATATCACAAACAGACCAACGCGCACAGGTCACTCGACAGTTTACCCCGCGAAAACTGAGAGTCAGAAACCGAAGGCGTGGATTGTCGAAACACTGCAGACTATACCTTAGAAAGAAAAAAAAGGGGGACTACACAAAAATTCTACTTCCCACTTACGAGGAGACAGGGGGAGGGGGGTGAGAAGACGATCGGGAAAATTCGTGCACAGGGACCCAAGGATCTATTCCTCACACGAATCAGGGGGGAGGGGACTTGGGGAAACCCCGGATCAAGAAAGTCGAGGGTTGCTCGAAACCCCACGCAACGCTCACAAAAAAACAAAAAAAGAAAAAAAAAGAACAAGGAGAAATTTTGGTTCTCTTTGGGTACCTCCTCGTAAAGCCAGCAAGAAGAGGGGGAACGGAC
>Ga0179591_1271215_pt1 | contig 15772 bp, 17 predicted proteins | sample CZOMad2_1_08_16f_FD_182891 | JGI IMG/M metagenome (GOLD analysis project Ga0179591, IMG submission 182891) | Vadose zone soil fungal communities from Angelo Coast Range Reserve, California, USA - CZOMad2_1_08_16fungal (PacBio error correction) | ecosystem: Environmental > Terrestrial > Soil >...
GGGGATGGGTCGTATGGGGGGTCTCGGGGTGGGAGTTTGGTTGATCGATAAGGAGGGGGAGGGCTGGTACAGGTAAGATGCAAAAGTTATAAATGAGTTTATAGAAAGTAGGCTCATCAATCTCACAGACAAAAAAAAAAGAAAACTGAACCGCCTGCACTAGGGCAGCGTCAGTGGGAGAGCCAATCCCGGTAAATCTAATGCTGTCAAGGGTAGGGAAAAGAATCTAGAAACATAATGGTAGACAAATATTCTAAATCCATCGATGGAAAGAGGAAAAACTAAGTTAAGAGTAATGCAGATGCCAGCTTGTTAACACAGGGGTAGGTGAAAGCGATACAAAAGTCTGTGGACTAAACGAAAGGACAGGTTTTAGACGTAGAGCTAACTACCTTAAGAAAAAGGCATCGGGAAGGTAGGGGAAAAAGTGACGGCGATAAAGGAACAGCCAGAGCGGGCCCAAAAAAGAGAAATCCGCGGAAAACAACTGTGGTGTGGAAAATGAAAGTGTCAAGAACACGAAAGCTTCCCGCCAAAAGGAGAGAGGGACAGCCTAAATAAACGTTAGTGAAGACTCTCGTGAAAAAAGAGACGGGATCCATGGGAGCGAAGGTTGTTTACCCGAGAGAGGAAGATTGCAGGGATGATGAGAATCCTGAGAGTGAGTAAAGGATCAGGGGAAAAAAGAATAGGCGGCGGAACTTGGAAAAATCAGGCAGGCAGAAAAAAAAAAGAGTTGAAGGAAGGTGAGGGTCAGGCCTCAGCCTTCCTTGGAAAAAAGTAATGAGAAAAGGTAATTGAAGGAGGGTGGTGCGTGTGAGGAAAGAAGTGGGTACATCCAAAGAAAGGGGAACAACAATCGAGAGCCCCGCAAAGAAGAAAGCTTCTATTCACCAGGGACGGCTACCGATAGGAAAAAGAGAAAAAAGCCACTAAAAGGGTCGTCCAGAGAAAAAAAGAACTCCTTCAAAGCATGAGGGGAAGGAAAAAGAAGAGACCGCGCAAATAGCTAACAAAAAAGGAAGAACGGCTGAACGTGGTGCGAAGTGGAAAAAGAAAAGTCGCCCAAGAAAAAAAGTCGTACTGTATTTTTCCTCAAGAGGTGGTATCTCTTGAAAAAAGATGTCGTTGATAAAAAAAGGAGAAAGGAGGTAAACGGCTTCGCGCCACCGCTGAGGAGGAGGGTCTTGACTGAGAGGAACGACAAAAAAAACAAAACCCTCAGGGAAGATCTACCGGTCCAACATTACAGTGGTCGAGAAAGCGAAAAGGCAAGGCCAGAATACGGCGATCCAGTCAGGAAAGGACTGGGGGGGTCAAAAAAACCCAAAGAGGGGTCTAACTCTGAGAAAAAAAAGAAGGATCAAATAGGAGTAGTATGAAGACCACAAAAGGAAAAACGGGCAATGCGTGAGGAGGCCGATGGCATTTATGAAGGCTGGGGAACAGTCCTTGCATACCGTTTACAGATCAGTAGGGGTAGCAAGAAAGCAACTTAAAAGGGGAGGTTTAGTAGCGGTGGAAAAATCAGGACGCACTCCTTCACCCAAAAAAAAAGAAAGGTGGTGTCTTTAAACGAAAAAGACCCAGGGAAGTCCTCAGCAGCCTTTTCTGGATTGCATGTCGTTGATTCCTTTTGCGGTAAAAGCTGAAACGAGGGGAGGGAAAGGCCCTTCGCCCCCCTCAGGGCAGGAGAAAAGAAAATAGGGTGACTAAGGCCAGTCTAAAGAAACTATATAAAGGAAAAAAATTCAAACAAGATCGCTTTAGTGGAATATGGGACCAAAATCAAAACATAAAACTACGAGGGGGGGGAAGAGATCGCAGGAGGAGGGGTCAGGTACTGGCTTCTTAGCAACATACCAAGACAAGTGGTTCTACTTGACCCGGGAAGAAAAAAGGAGAAAAAAAACTCTAAAAGGTCACCGAAATGTGAAATTCGAGAAATGCAAATCAACGGAAACTCGTAAATTAATCGGGGAAACTAGATTGCTCCAAGCGAGGGGCCAACGGCAAAAGGGTAGGTGGCAGACTGGAAAAATCTCTCTTTTCGCGACCCAAATGGAAGGTCGCTCCCCCCCCTCTGTCTGGGAAGGGCAAACACCAAACCAAAACCCCCAGGCCAGACAAAACACGGCCACTCTGGGCCCATATAAGCTTCATAACTGGAACTGAAGAATGTCAACAAGAAAATCCTGCCGGATGGGTCGCGAAGAAGAGAGAGGCTTGAGTTACATTGACTTCTGGTTCGGGGTTTCATCAAACCTCTCCGTTGAGTTTGGAAAAAGAAAACAGACCACGAAAAGGGAGGGAATAAAAGGGGTAACAAAACCTTCGGTAAGCTCAAGGAAAAGAATTAATCCCCATGCATTCGCTTTTGCCTAAGTTTGAGAAAGAAAGACAAAACACGGGGGGAGGAGGGGTAAATAGAGGGAACGGAAAACCTAATAAGCCAGGCGGTCAAACGAAAAAAAGTACCTTCCTTGAATATCCTTCTTCAGCTTTGCATGCTATGCACGGCGGTAGATACACTTAGTGGGATTAAAGGAACGACCGGAGCCTCGATTTTCAAAAGAACTGAAAGTGCGGTGAAGAATCAACATGGAAGGCACAATCTAAAAAGTCGTTGTCGGCTGCCATCTGGTTCCAGGGGTTCACGCACATCCTATCCCTATCGGAGAGAAATTCGATAGTAACATCGGAACTCCGCCCGAACCCGGAGACGAACCAAAAACGGACAGCTTCACATGAACGCGAACAAGCAGCGTTCACGAGCTAAGGTAAAATCTGCATGGGTCCTCATTTACCGAATCGAAGGGCGCGGGAAAAAAAGAAATTGGAGTGACAAATAATTCAGTTGACAAGGGGGCGGGAAAAAAAAGAGAGTTTCGATTCACCCGGAGGACTTGGCGCAAACCTCCGATCGGCCCCCATCGTCTGACCACAGAAGGCTTGTAATCCCTATATAGTTCAGCAAGAACCATTCCAGCGCCCCGGTGAAGGAAAGGGGGGATCACAATGCCCCCAAGTTATGTACAGGAATGGGGGCTGTTTCGTACACTCTTCGGCTCAAAGTCGGGGGAGGAGGGGGAGGAAGGAGGTAGGAGGGCTCGCGGCGGGGGGGGGGAAGAGGGAGAGTGCGCCAAGAGAGAATCAGGGGGGAAGAGGTACGTGTACGGCGCGGGGAGACAATTATCAAAGTTGTCGCGTGTCGTCTTTTCTTTGGCGCCGGCAACCGTTTTTTGCAAGCGCTCCGTGGTCAAGCCAACCGACGTGTTTGAAGGAGACGCTTCCTCGTTTCCGTGCGTAGCTTTCCAGGGTGGCGTTTTTAACAACCGATGGTGCACCATTAGGGGGGCTAGGGGGGCAAACAAAAAAAAGGAACCGCCCTCGCACCGAGTTACACTGAACAAAAAAAAAAAGGATGCGGTTCACTAGGGGCAAGGCAGCTAAAGACCCCGTCCGAAAAAAGCCGCGAAACGCACCTCCTTCGGCGTCCATCAAGTCCTATCTTCAAAGAAAAAGCGGTCGAGGGGGGGACGCGGGAAGGGGAGAAACTTCACCGGAGAGAGTGTTACGGCAGTCAAACCTCGCAGAAACAGTAACTGACCGGAAAAGCTCAGAATTCTCGGTGTGGCGTAAATAACTAGAAAAACATCTGGGGGTCGCTACGTACCTGGAAAGCTGTTCCATACAAGGTAATTTTTGCCAAGACAGTACCTACTGGGTTTTGGGGGGAGGGGGTGGAGCTGACCGGGGCAGTCTCCCAAACTCTCTTTAATTCCTATCGGGCTCACGGGGAAGAGGGTTAACCCACATGATTACGGAGACTATGGACTAAGAACTGCTCAGGGCGAAAGTGTGTCCACTGGGCTCAACTCCCTGGAAAGAAGAAGAAGGTCGGGATCGAAGGCTTCTTGCTGTAGTCGTCACTCCGAAGTGACAAGGACAGCCGTTGGGAGTCTGAGTAGCTGCAAAGGGAATATCAAGGAAAAAAAGACCCAACTTGGTTCTACTACTCCCCTCAATTACAGCTTTTATCCCACCCTTTCAGTAACTTTAGTCAGAAAACGGGCCCGTACACCGCCAAGGAAAGGGACCGCCGGTATCTCAAGAGGAACAGCTTGTTGAAACGGAAAGACGGGGAACAGGGAACGGCCCGTCAAAAATTCAATCCCTCCTACCTGATGTCTAATCAGAGAATCTAGGCCAGGGCAATGAAAGAGACGTACATAGATGAGGAACCAATCTCCCAAGCTGCGGGCATTCGGAACTAATTTTCGGGGGGGGGAGTTCAGGGGGGAAGGGGGAAAAAATTGGCGAAGCGGGGTCTAAATCAGAAACTCTCCAGAATAAAAAATAGAAATAAGAGGCAAGCGTCTCCGAGTGGGAACACTACCTCTTCCAGGTTTACAGAGGAAGGCCTGGCGAAGAAAAAAGTTGAACACCAAAAAACCAACAAAACAAATTTTTTGTTGGAAACGTCTGACCACTTGTGAAAGATGGAGGGACCAGAGGTCTGGACCCTGATCCGAGCAACTTTACTCGAAACGATGGACTCAGATTGGGAGAAGTGGGTGACCTTGTAGCGAGCTGTTGACACGTCACCCAAATCAGCCAAACAATGGAAAGGGCTTGGCGGTCTATAGTTCCCGGGGATTTGATGAGGGTGGTTGGTTCAGTGTCAGAGAAAAGTCCAGATTTTGACCTTGTCACGCCGACGCAGACGTCAGACCCAGAGGAGACCAAAAATTGAGGACCAAAAGGGGATCAGAAAAAACGAAAGAGACTGGGTAATACACTTGGTGGTCCTCCCGAAAACCAAAGAACGGCGAGGAGGACAGAGGAAAACTATAGGCTGGGCATATGGGTGCCAATCAGTCATCTTTGGAACTACTGGGAGAAAAGCAACGTCAGTGCCTGCTACCTAAGCCGTTCGGCAGCATGCTGGGGAATGGCAGCGGTGATCATGACGAAAAGTCCCAGAAAAAAATCTAGCGACGGAACACGGTAGAAAATCCTGCCTTGAATTCAGGGAGTCGGCAGTTCACCATTTCCAAGGAAGGAAAGGGGAGGTGAAAAAGAAAAAGGGGAAGTGCGAAAAGGTTGGAGGCTTGAGAAGACTAAGTTTTGCGTTCATCGGAGGAAAAAAAAACAGTGAGAAAAAGCGTAAAGAACCCATAGACTCTTCCTTAACATTCAGTGACTGAATATAGAAAGGTCGGCACGTAGAGAGGTTTGAAACTTGGGGGTTCATTTGGATCCCCTTAAGTCTCTTTACGATCACGAGGAAAAAAAGAGGAATCATGATCTAGACCCGAAAACAGCAGCATCACGGGAGAGGGAAGCCCAAAAAGAGGGAAAATTAAGTCAAAATCGGAGTCGAAGCGACCATATACATACAGAGAATGGGGAAACGAGGATACTACCAGTCAAAGCGGCGGGACTGGGAGGGATATCGGGAGAGGCCATAAGGAGAGGGGTGGGGATTTGGTAGAAAACGGGTGGGGCGGGCGAGGGAGGTCGGGAGGGCGTGTGCGCGAAGGAAGAGGATGCGCGAGGCTACGCGGGGGGGTTTTAAAAGCCCTCAGGGCACTCAGGGGGGGGGGGGGGTAAAAAAAAAGGTTCAAAAAGCAAGGGGGACCGGGCAAAAAAGAAAAATAACAATACTGGGATCCGTCCCCGCCAAGGTGGGTTTTGAACTAAAGTTCAGAAAAAAACTAGGGCAGGAGAAATTAGCGGATTTGAAAATTGTAAACAACACAGTTTCCGTTTCAAGGGGGACAAACCGGTGGTATTGCATGGCTTACTTCTCTGTCAAGGGGGGGGCAGACAGCTCGGGGGGGGCGCAATGCTTTGCACTTGCTGGGGGGCAGGTGGACAGTGAGCTGGATGGGACAACTGCAGTCGACGGATCAGCATTCAGTAAGAAAACGTCTAAAGGCGGGAGGGGCAAACCGGAAAAACCACAAGGCGTTCATCTTTACGCTCTCTTGGCATCATAAATCATTTAAGGAAACGGGGAATGAAAAGGTAGAAAAAAAAACCAGGAAAGAAGTTCGTGGACCTAAACCATTAACAGGTTAAATCATCAAAAAATGAAGCAGAATGAGAAAGACTTTGAACGGAACAGTTGAGACAAAAAGAAAGCGTGGGTGGGGCAGGGGCAGTGGGGGTGTGCACATCGGTACGTGGGGGGGGGCTGAGAGACCGAAGAAAACGCCCCAGGTTTTGTTTGGAACTAGGGAAAAAAAGCTTTGGGGGGTGGTGGTGTCCGTGGGGTTAAGGAGGACGATCGGGAAGAGCATAAAAGTGGAAAGGGATACAAAATCAAAGTCAAAAAGGACGCAGGGTTTTTATTTTTAAAAAAGTCAAAAGAGCCTACCTGGTGGACGAGGAACCGATAAAGGGGGGAAAGCGGAGGGCGGTAAAAAAAAAGTAGGCACCGAATGCACGGTAAAAATGCCTGGCTCATGTATTTGGAAAGCCGTAGATCTAAACAAAAAGGGGGAAAGGAGGGGGACGTAAGAGATTTTTCGGAAGTGGGATCAAGAGAAAGAAGAAGAGGGGAAAGGCGGTAGGGCAGGACGCGGAACCGCCGGACAAAATTTTGGAATAGAGGACTTGGGTCTTGAAGGGGGGTAGAAATCAAGACGGGAAAGAAAAAACCGCGGTACGAGAAACGACTTTTGGTCAGGGGGGGCAAGGGTAGAAAAGTAGCGAGTAAAAAGAGTAAGGTCAATCACAAAAAAGAAAACAGGAAAAAGCAGGTGGAAAAAAACGGAAAGTTCATGAAACTTCTCAGGCAACCAAAACTTCACGAAAAAACGGAAGGGCCAAACCAGGAAGAGAGCTCTGGGAAAGTAAAAGAGCGCAGGAGGAGAACATTATTTCTGAGAAAAGAAAAAATTCAGGTTCCTAACCTCGGGACAGGGGGTGAAATTCTAAAAATGTGTGAGGAACGAAAGGTTAACGTCTTTAATAATTGGTTCTACTATCCCTCCCTCTCTATTTAGGAACCATATTGCGAAAAGAGGGGACAGAAAAACGAAAGGAAAGATAACGAAAACGGTGAGACAGGACGCTTGGGGGAATGCACAACTACTAGGACCACGAATGGAACAACATCATAAGTGTCACTAATACCCTAAGTGTTTGTTATTTCCTAAAAAGAGAAGGAAAAAAAGCACCATCAGCATGAAAGAAGGACGGGGGGGGTTAATCAGGGAAAGAGTACCGAAGACTGAAGAAGCATTACCAGTGAAATCCAGAAAAGAGGAGGTGTAGGGCCGGAATTGGTTTAGAAAGGAAAAGAGGGGGGATCACAAAAAAAACAACGTTACGGTAAAAGTCTCCCCCCCGATGTATCCTTTAATGGAGAGTCAGAGGAATAAGTAAGAATTAAAAAAGGGGAAAAAAAAGGGTCAAAAAAAAATAGGGGCGTCCTGAGTGGGATGAAATGCAAAAGAGTGGGTATTGTCTAGCAAAAAGAAAAAAAAAAAAAAAGTGGCTGGGTAGAACAGGGATTCAAAAGGGGGAAAGGGGGTAACAAAGCGTCCGTCACTCCCCAATAAGAAAAATGCCTCGAAGGTTCATTACTGTACACGGGACATTAAGAAAAAAAAACTACGCAGAGAAAGGTATGCAGGAAGTAAAAAAAAAAAGGCACGAAACCGCTTGGCGCCGCCGTCGAAAAAGAACTTCACGAAAAAAAAAAAAAAACTCAAAACATCTCCCCAATCCGGAAGCCGAAGAGGGGCAAGGGGGCTTCATCAAGACTCCAGAAAAAATTCAATATTTTTTTCTTCAGGTTAGGGGAGAACCAACAGGAAACGAGAAAAAAAAAAAAAAAACTGTCAGAGAATCGAAAAGAAGTTAGGCTAACTCAGTTTAAAAGTTGACGTGAGCTTCGATGGCCATAACGGTTGCAAAGGGAGGGAGGAGGGAATTACAGGGGGGGGGGAAAAAGGGCCGCTAAACGAGAAAAAGTCGGTGGGGGTCCTTCGGGAACTTGGTAGGAATTTTCCGGAGGGAGGGGGGAGGAGAAGAAAGAGGGTAGCAGAATAAAGTGGCTCTGGCGGACAAAAACCCTCCCGACAAAAAAAAAAAACTCTGATCACCAAAACTAGGCCTCCCAAGAAAAGACCGAGGTCGGGAAAAGGGTTAAAAAAAAAACAGCCAGGAGAGCATTTGGGGGGTCCTCACAAAGCTGAAAACATCCGTCGTGACGCCGGAGGGGAGGGAATGCGAAAAAAATCGTCCGGTCCGAGCACGGAACGCGCGATGAAAAAAGATCGGGTGACTAACATCCATTGGGTTGGGAAATCTGGAGGGGATAAGGAAAAAAAGGCAAGGGTCCCGTTCAAAATGTCGCAAAACAAGTTTACGAGATCTCTCAGAATCACCAATCTAATCATAGCTGGAGGAGGCGTATGTCCAAAATGTAAATTACCCTGACAAGGAGGAGGGTTGGGACAAGGGAAACTCGGGTCACTGAAATCTCGGCAGAGGGCCAAAATCTGTCCTTCGCAAAGCTCATGTCCGAGGTGGGCAGCCAGAGGGTCGAGAGCTCAAGGAAGGAGGGCAGGAAGAACGCGCCGTCAATCGGCAAAAAAAAAGTTACTCGGAGGGATGGGAAAAAAACGAAGGAGTCAACAGGGCTAAGACCGGAATTAATGACAAGTACTGACCTGACCGGTGTCATGGAGGGAAGGTTAACTGCCACTTGCGGGGGAAAGAAAACCACTAAACCGTTTGAGGTTTTGCCTAAGCACGATGACGGGGGGGGAATAACGCAAACAGAACGGAGCAAAGAGCAATTTCAGTGAAAAGGAAAAACGGAGAAGAAATCGCCTTCGGGGGGCGTAGATTCCAGGCTGAGACTGGGAAAACATAAGGGAAGACAGAGAGAAACACACTCAAACAAAAAAAAGAAAGAGAAAGAAACACACTTATTGAAAAAAAAAACGGGGTACAACCAGCTTCTCACGAAGTAAGCAGTGGGGGGGAAGTTGTATGAAGGGATCAAACTAGGGGAAAAGTAGAAGAAACTCAAAATTGTTCTTTGGTTGGCTCAAGAAGGGTAGCCACAAATAACCTCCCAGAAAGGGAGAATAGGCAAGAAGTTTAGTCAGGGGGGGAGCGCTGGAAAAATTTCTTCAGGGACTTCGGTCAATCGGAGAACAATCGTGTGATCCTAACAGCCATTGGCTTCAAGGCAGCTCCTTAATGACCGAAAAAAATAAAAAAAAAAGCAGATCGCGAGAAATTCAGGTCCTTGGGGGGGGGGTCTAATCATGGTCCCAGGGGAAATCAAGGGTACTGGAGCGAAAGTCCTTCAGTGACGCCTGGCATTTTCCGAATCATCTTCGCCCAGCAGTAAATGAAGAAGAAGGGGAACGAAAGAGGCTCAGAAACTTCGAAAAGAAGGGGTCGGGCTAAACTTATTGACTGGTTAGGGGGCCAGAAAAATTAGCCATTTAGAAAGGGGGAGGGGAAAAAGTTTGAGTATACGTAGAAGACGGGGGGGGTCATGCAATTTGGTATACGTGGTTAGACGCGAAAAAGACAAATAATCAAGGGAACACCAACAAGGACTTGTAAGACTGGGACTCCAATGCGGAGAGAGAGGAAGTCTCTAACGGAATGCCGCACGTTCACTAGGAATTTGTTTGGAGTGAGTATGAAGTTGTTTTGGTCCAGAGTAACACAGATCACCAAGGAATTAGAAAGAAGCCTTAATGGAAGAGGAGGTGTTAAACGTTAACCTCGGGAAATAAGCGTAGCCTTAAACGAGAGAATGAATGAGACTACGGGAGAAGTTTGTGAAGGGGTGTCCGTAGATATACAAGCAGAAGGGCCACCAGGAGGGCATGTGTGCCGAGTAAAGCTGCAATAGAGGTCGGGTTCCATGGCGAAAGTACTGTCAGGTGAGAGGGAAGGTCATGGCGTTTTTCGCTAAGGACGGGGGGCTTCCGCCCGATCTCTCTTGGAGAGGAAACAAAGTAACCATAAAAAAGGCCTTCAAAAAAGAAAACGCTAATAAAAATTTCTGAACTCAAACATTGGGGGGGGGGAAACATGTTATGTCTGAGGAAGAATGGAGGGAAGGGGGTGTAGGTTACTTAACAAATTGCTTCTGAAAAACCATAATTACCCTTCTGTCGTGAGAAGTCCAATGGCCCCTTGAGGAGAGAGTAAGGAAAGAGGGAAATGTCGCGGCCGATAAAGGGGGCGACTCCAAGTTCTTGAGTACTCGTCTCGCCGTCTTACTCAAGCCGAAAAAATCGTCGTCTATGACCTGCTGAATCAAAATGAGGGGAAAACTGCTCAAACCGTCAGTTAGGGGAACGTTGATGTGCAGCCACAGGGCAAAGAAACACCGGCTAGTAAATGAAAGGTTCGGCTGGGTCACCGTCCGGGGTTTAAAGGGAATTTCTTGCTCAATAGGAAAGGAAAAGAAGTGCCAGTTTCTCGGGGGAAGGCAAAAAAGCCACGGATGTTGGGTAAGACCTTTAATTCCGGCGAACAAAACAACGAGGAAAAAGGAAGAAATCCTCGAGTCCATACAGAGGAGTGACTTCAAAGGCATTCTCTAACGCAAAGAAAAAGCGGGGTGGGAAGAGAAGATCACAAACTAAAAAAAAACCAAAAACTAGGAGTAATAGAAAAGGACCCCAGACGTAAGGGGGGGGAGAAAGGGGGGCTCACTCCCTGGAAGGATCTATTGGGAGGGCTATTCTCGAAAAAAAGAGTCGGGCCTGGCGAAAGTTAAAGGACGGGAACGAAAAAGGGGCAGTGGTAGTTCCTGATCAACTCCCGATCCTTCCTTCTGTCTACAAAATAAATCAGAAAGCGCTCCCCTGGAAGGACCCAATTGAAAATTGGAATCCGGAGGAGAAACAAGGTCAAGGTAAAAAGGAACACGGCCAAAAGAAAAAAGAGCCGACTAGACTCGTCGCCGCCCTTCTAACAGCGGAAGTCGGACGCTGGTGAAAGGGACAAAACTGAAACGGAAATCGGAGAGTAAAAGCAGAGCTTCATCATCCTCAATCAGTTAATTGTCCAGAGGGACGGTCAGGGAAGATAGAGACCCAGAAAAAGTGTCAAAAAAAAAAAAAAAATCCCGACGGAGCGTAGCACCCAGTCCAAGGAGGAGAAGAATTCCAACAAAGGGAAGAAACGGAATCACATAATACGGTTGTATCAAAAGGGGAAGACTCGACCCTGACCTATGGAGGGAAGAGGACAAACCTTAAGGTCGCTATGACTCCCTCTGAAAGTCCAAAAGAACCAAAAGAAAGACAACGACTGCAGATCTGACACAAGGTGGAAAGGGAAAGATAAGAGCAGGAGGTCACTAAATTCGAAAGGTCTGAATCAAAGGAAAAAGGGGGAAAAATAGGGAGCACGCCATCCCGAGGGAAAAGGAGTTTCAGGAAAAGCCGTTTAAGACGGCGCAGGGAAAATAGAACACAGCTCCAGTTGGGAAAAAAGAAGATGGACGAAAAAAGGGCCTGGGGAACACTGGTTTAACAGACAAAAATCACTAAAGAAAGAAAGCAAGGAACATACCAAGGAAAAGGGGGGACCCGTGAAAAGAAAAACAAGAGTTGGGCATTTGTTGGAGTGGCCCCAATAGTATTGGGTGACTAAAGAAGGATTGAATCGCGATACAAACCTCCGACACAACCTGGGAAAAGCAAAACTAGGGAGGACGGCCGAAAAAAGACAAGGGTCCCCAGAATTTAATGTTTCACTGAAAAGGGGGACATCAAAACGCCCATGGAAGAAAAGCAGGGACCTTAAAAAGGGAAAGGGAAAAGGGATGAAGGAAGACAAAACTCATATTAATCAAACTCACGAGCTGTTTCGAAAAATCTTTCCTCTAAACGGTCCCCCATTGGTCGCTGGAAGGACTGGAGAGCGTCAGAAAAACGGTCTGAAAGAAAAAAACGTAGAAAAGACAACGACACTAGAGCCCTGTGTGAAGGACAGGACTGGGAAATCGTCTTGCATGTGACTTGTTACATCCTGAACCTACGAGAACAAGACAGAGGTCGGAGGGCCTACGAGCAAGTCGACTGGTGACAGAGATAAGCTATCCGACGAAGAAGGACTTAAGGAGTGTACAACGCTCAAACGATAATTACTGCAGGGGAGCTGGACTTTCAAATGTTGCGATGTGGGGGAAAAAAGAAAAAACTTACTGAACCACGACAAGAGAGGGGTTGTTGATGCATCCTTAAAAAAAAAAAAAAACGAAACAAGGGACTGGACATACACAAAAAGAATTAATGACGGAAAGGGAAAAAGACGGTCAGGACCCGGTAACAGTGCTTGGGGTTGCAATTTCAGAAAGAGGAGCTACCGAAAACCTTCGGAAAGACCCAGAGCCGGATTTCTGGGACGGACGTCAATGTTCGTCGCTTCATGTAATCCCTGTCGGGTCATCTCTAAAAATAACCGGAAGGTGTTAGGGGAGGGGACTACCCGAAGGGAAATTAAAAGTCAAAGCAAGAAAAAAAAAGGGTGAAACAGAAAACAGTATTTCATTCCCTTTTTCCAGGGAGATCAGAAGCGTCGAAGGCCCAGGGTGGGGGGGAGAAAATCGGTTGAAAACTCTAGGGGGAGACGTTGACGGGAGTCACGAACTCAAAGAAAAAGACCGGGCGCCGAGGGAGAAAACGATAACGAAACACGGGGAGCGAGATTTTACCCCCGAAGTCTTCTGAATGAACCGCTGGGAAGAGTAACCACTCTGGATATAGAAAAAAAGAAAAGTCGCAGCACTTTAGTTGGGGTAGTTGAGGAAAGGGGGGTTAAACTCAGTGCGCTCCAGAGTTGCCTAGAAAAAAGGATTCGAAAAGACCGGACGGAACTAAGGAAAAAAAAGACGGCCGGGGAATGGCACTGGTGATCGCGCCGCCTGATCCTACAAATTTGGTAACGCAAAAACAGTCACCGGTGGACCCTTTAGGAGTCCAAACAAGGGGCCAGGGGGAAAAACGATGCATACAGCACTACTGGGGGAAGGCCCAAAAAAAAAAAACCTGGTCCAGCTATGGTAGGGGCATACTGGTGACGAATTGAAGGAGGATACCAGGTAAAATTCTTATCCGAATTCATATGAAAGATGCATGCGGAAAGGCGGGGGTGAGGGGAGGGGACGATGAAAGGAAGGGGGGGGGAGCATCGTTTGGTTGCGGTATGGTCCATTACTCAGAATTTTAAACGTACAAGACAAGGGGGGCTCTCAAAAAATTCTTCTGGGGAAAAAATGGGTCCCAAAGTCGGGATCCCAAGGGGGATAAAACAAATACTATCAACTAAAACAACTAATCGGAAAGTTGTGCAGGGGGACCTCAGGTGAGAACACCTGGGGAAACAGAACCTCAGAAGGTCCGAAATCAATACCAATACGATGACAGGTCGGGGAGGGAATCAAGAAACGCGTTACCTCTTCAAAAAGGAGGGTTTCAAATAAGAAAAACGGGTGCGTGAGAGGGGGAAAAGAAGGCCTGAGAGCAATAGGGGAAGGGGGGGGGGGGCAAGCGATAAAGAAATGACAACCGTCCCCTCCCTGACCACACCCCACCTCGGAGGGGCTAGGAAAGGAGAGGACGAAGTATTTCACAGCCGGTCAGTGCGAAAGGTAGGGGGGAACCAGACTGTCTGACAATGGCCAGAATTCCATGGGATCAGGAAGGGGGAACGTTCAATAATCAGGGGGTCAGAAAAAGACTTGACAAGGACAAACGGGGAAGGGGAAAAAAAAAAAAAAAAAAAAAAGGTAAAAATTGTTTAAATTCGTGAACCCTAAGGGAACCACCTTTGTTGGGTAAAAGGGGAGCAGGCTCAAAGCGCAAGAACAAGGGGGAACTTAAAAGGGGGAGTCACAAAATTACGATCGCCAAAGACAACCTAGCGCTCGGAAAAGTCACAAAAGGTAGAAAGGAAAAAAAAGAATGTGTGGAACGTTTGTTGGAAAAAGGATCCATTGGTTTGGAAAAGAAACCACTCAGCAGACAAAAGAATAAATTAGAAATAAGCGGAAAAAAAAAAAAGACTTGGTTAGTTTTTTGGTCCACCTCGGTACACGACAAGGGGGTGGGGGGTTCGGGGTCAAAAAAGACTGGGTTTCCTACAATCGTGAAGACCGGAGGAAAAGAAGACGACTGCCTCACTGGCACAGGGCTTGCAGTACGCGGAGGGAGTACTGTTAAGTTAACACTGGCGTGCCTGAGGGGAAAATTTGGGGAAGGGGTTGAAAACGGCGTGGAACCGGGACACTGAAAATGGGGGGGAGGAATGCTTTAACATTAATCTGGGTAAAAAAGCAACGCCATCGGCTGTTTGGGAAACTGAGTCTTGGAAATCTGCTCCTAAGGGGAGTCTGAAAAAGTGAAGGGAAAAGAAAGTCCCGCGAAAGGGCATCTGGGGGGAGGCAAAAAGATGAGTCCGGTAAAGGAAAACAAAAAAGTTTTCTTCAACGAGTTTTCAAAAAAAAGGGAGGACGCAAAAATGGCTGAAACGGGGAAGGAAAACAAGACCCTGTTCGCAGCAATAACAGCTCGAAAATAATAATTTGGAGCCTTGGGGGGGATGAGCCGTGTTGACGGGGGGGCCAGCAGGGTGGTTGTTGGGAGGGGGTGTCCCAGGGGAATGGTCTAGGAAATTCCCTTCAGGGGGGGGTACTCACAAAAGCCTGGTGTGGCCAGGGGAGAAAAAAGGATTTGGGGGGGGAGGGCTCCTTCGCTTTCACGATAGCACAAAGGGGGGGGAAGTGGTCGTAAACTGATTTGGTCTTGGGGGTCTTTTGGAAGGCTAGTTTCTTCCCGCCCCAGTGCGTCGTGATGGGAGACGCGGGGTTGTTCGGGGGTTGGACAAAAAAACCCTCCAGAAAGGAAAAGGGGAAGGACCAAAGGGAGCTGTTAAAGGGAGGGGGGTCAAGCGTATGGAAGAATCAAGAAGGAACCAGTGGATACGGGTATCGGTGGGGGTTTTAATATTAAAAGGAAGAAAAAAAAAAAAACCCTCAGCAAGAAACAAATTACTTATTTAAAAGATATAGAATTTTCCTTTTAGCTACTAATTAGCGACCAAAGGCGCATCTTACGGGCAGTTCAGGGGTTCGTAAAAGGGGGGAGAAACTTAACCGCCCCGACTCGAAATGTTCCGTTTTCAGGTTTCTTCAAGAATTCAAAAAAATCGAGGGCGGGTGGAAAAAAAAAGAAACAAAAAGGAAGCGTCAAAATGACGGAGAAGCGAGGGGACTGCAAAAGATAGTAATAAAAGGGGGAACGTCGGGAAACAAGAAGAACAAACGGCCAAAAACTTGGAACTAAAAACCGGGTTTCTGAAAGGCTCTCCAGGAACGACAACAAAATGGCCAAAGGAAAAAAAAACCGCCGATGGTCGTCAAAATATCACAAATAAGAAAGTGGAACAAATTAGTTAATTCAAAAGTGGCCTCTGCGTGGGTTGGGGGAGAAAGGAAACCAAGATACTGGCACTCAGGGGGTGACGATGGGAGTAGAACACTTCCGTAGCACCTATCCAAACAGTGTACCATATGGAGCTCACGGAATACCTCAGGAGGCCACAGACGCCATAGAACAGACCTGGGACGGAGGGGGAACTAATATGAAAACTCAGAACTGACTAGGAGATCAACATTTCTAATAAAAAGGGTTTGAAACAACTAGCTTATTGTGTATGTGCACAAAAAAACGCGGGGGCCAGAAAATCGAAATAATGTACCGGGGGAAAC
>Ga0179591_1286362_pt1 | contig 15770 bp, 10 predicted proteins | sample CZOMad2_1_08_16f_FD_182891 | JGI IMG/M metagenome (GOLD analysis project Ga0179591, IMG submission 182891) | Vadose zone soil fungal communities from Angelo Coast Range Reserve, California, USA - CZOMad2_1_08_16fungal (PacBio error correction) | ecosystem: Environmental > Terrestrial > Soil >...
GTGTCGCCTCTTGAGCCAAAAGGCAGAAAGATAATCAGAAAACGGACGCAAATTAAACAGTGGGCGCTCGGAGAGAAGGCTCTAACGTGGCTCGAAAGGATATGGGGATCTAGTCCGCAGGGAGTGTCGCAACTAACAAGCACGGGAATAGCTCTCCTACGAGGTTGACCCAATCTGGGAAGAAAAAGGGGTAAAAATGGAGATGTGAGAGCGTGAGGTGTCCGGTCAGCGTTTTTACTACTAAAGCCGACAGCAAAAAAGAAACTTCGACTCGGGGACGGCGCAAACCTTTCAGGAGGATTTAAGGTAGCAAGGCGCAAGAGCTTAATTAGGGACAACGAAAAAGAAACGCCGGCGATTCGGTTGATAAGGACAAAATGTGTACGGAGGCAGAATTACACACGAGTTCAGGGAGTGATCCAGAAAAGCAGGAGGAAAATATACACAGTGTACGGTAGGTGCATCATGGATCGGGGGCCGTGCTAGGGGAGATCTAAGAAAAAACGTGGTACGGAACGGAGAAAGGAAGGATTACGAAGGGCTGAAAAGAAACTACTTCACCGGAGGCCTGGTTAAGAAAAGAGAGGGGGCCATAGTAAGCGTCAACAGGTCGACGCGGAGAAATTTCGAGGGGGTAGAAGGTTGAGAGTAATCTTACCTTCTTTTTGCTTAAAAGGGGTTGAGAGAGAGAGCGATCGGTAAAAAGGAACGGACGGTCTGCGATTCCTCGGCGGACCTTGGCGGGGAAACTGGGAGAGCGGTTTGACTACTGGGGGTTCAACCGCGCTCGATCCAGCAAAAGGCAGCAGAATGGTCTCTTACTTTCTCCTTACAGATCTCCAGAAGAAGGAAAACTATGTAGAAGAACACGTTCTGGGCCAGGGCGTTGGACGACGAACGAATCTCTATCATAGGATTCCGAAGTCCAGGGGAATCGTACTGACGTCCGCATGGGGATGCTCGTCAGAGCACCTCTCTTGAAAACCAAAAAAGAATCGCGTGCGTGATAATCAGAGCACGGTGAAAAGCTCGAAAAGCAGTACGAAAGAGGGAGGAACTAAGCAAACCCATCAGTTGTAGCAGCTACCACTAGAACCACATTTCTCCAGAGACTCAAGGACACTCAAGAAAGAGGTTGGTCTATTAAGAGGGAATAGCCTGAAGAAGGTCTTCGAGGTGTAAGGAAGCCGTGAAGGGGTCCGGAGAAAGATGAAATCGTAGGGGGAACAAACGGGAGAGGGGGAGAGGGAGTCAGCGCCTCCTACGTGATTATAATTGGGGAGTAATCGCAACGCAGGATTCATATGTGAGGGCATGGAGGTCGCGTACTGGATCGACACGGCTACTCGAAGATGGGATCATGTCGCCAGTAGGCTCCTCGACTTACTCAAAGGAGAATGCCGAGAGACTACTGCTTCGTTTCCTCAAACATCTCTCGAATCAGGGACCGGGCCGACATCTTCTAATGAGATTATAGTAGAAGAATTAGGAGAGATTCAAAGAGCAAAAAAATCCCTAAAGGCTTCCGAACATCTAAGACTCAACACAACAAACGAGAGATAAAAAGAATAGGTCGCAGAGAAAAAACAGGACGGGATTTCTGATATCTCAGTCAGCTCGAAGGAGAGAAGACTGGAATAAAAAGCCGCATTGAAACTCTCGTCCTTCCATCGCCTCGAGAGAAATTGAGGAAAAACGAACATATAGTCTCGGACGGCTACTCGAAAAATTAATGGGAAGAGGGAGGGACCGTCTCCTTAATAAAGACTTCGAAGGTCCTGGAGGAAGGAAAGTCTCTAAAGAAAGTGAAGAAAGCTAAAAAGAATACTAGAGTGGGCTCGTTGAAGAGCACCCTAGGAAAATAAAGGGGGGGTACGAAAAAGAGAGATTGAGACGTCGGTAACGACCTATTACCTAGCGCTCCCCGGCTTCCTCGGATACTTAACACGAGCGAAATTCTTCGAAGGGGGACAAATAATAGAAAAGAACCGTATACGATGCGCATATCTAGGAGACCTGGGGAGAGGGGTCTCAGGGGGGGCTGAATACCATGATGTGTTCACGGAGACTGAAAATGCTTCGTGGCGAACGGAAAGGGCAGCAGTTCACACTGACGTAGGTAGCCGAAGAGACAGGTCGGCTGGGGTTAAACTTTTGCCGCCACGATAAATAGAGAGGATACGCAAACACCAACCGGGACCTTTTAGGCCTAATCTCTTGAGGGTATTGGGGGGAGAGTCTTCCACGTCCGGAAAAAAAACGTGCTCGGGCGCTAGTATTGTGCCCATTGTAGTCGGATGAGGGGTCCTTCGAACGTCCTCAAAAGTGGGAGGTCTCGCCGGGTATCCGGCGAGGAGAGAGTGTACAGAACAACGTCGACCACAGGAGAAACAAGTGACATCTAAACGTCCTACTCGGATACGCGCCATCAGATGCCTAAGAAATAGATCGCCATGAGGAAAAAAAAACGACGCTGAGAGAAAGCCAACTTTCCTCCACATCCAGGTACTAGAAGGGTAAAGCCGAACCTAGTCACTTCGCCGGGATAGGGGACGAGTGACGCGGAAAGGCTGTCAACTCAGATACAAAGCAGTCGCCGTTTGGGGTAAGTCCGGGCTTACCTCAAGCGAAGACTGCAGGCGAGTCTAAGAACAAAGTGGGTCGCGAGCTGCAAATCTCCAGGAGATAACGAGGGAAAAACAGAAAAAAGGGATCCCACCGTCACCTGCAACGGCTATCGGTGGGGGGTAAGAAGAAATATACTGCGGTCTTCGACGTCTGTTTCCGGGAAAAAGTACAGTCAATAGAATCTCGGGGGCGATGAGGGAGGGTAACTTCAGATGAGTCGCTTCTGAACATTACACAGAGAAAAGCACGCGGTTTCAGAAGGGGAGGAATAAAGTATGAATGGGGGGTTCGAGTCTTCTTTCCCCCCAAGAGTAAAGGAGCAAGAAAAAAGTGGGGGCTCTCGCGCCGCAATGAAAGAACTGGGACCCTCGGTTACCTCGTATTGCTGGGACACGATGAACATGGGGGTTCAAGTGTGCCAAGTCCTGAAGGGCGAAGTAGAAGGACGATCGCAATACGCTCCAAGTAGAGAAAAAGGCAGGCATCTGACTAAAGGGAAAATGTTGGAGACCTTCGTTAACTAGACTGCATGAAAGAATACGCAGAAAATCCCCTTCGCTACACGTCTCCGGGGAGATGGCGTGGGGACGAACTAACAATGTGCGTGAGGGTATAAATTACAGAAAGGGGGCAGAAAACTGGGCGCACTGGTTACGGATCCTATCGGAACGCACTAAAGTCTTTCCAAAGGGAGCAGAAACCTGGGAGAACATCCCTCACACACTCAAACTCTCACTGGAGTGGAGAACGCGCCAAGCTTAACTACCTAATGCACCGCCACATGGGAAAGTTCAAGAGAAAAAAGCGCTCCAAAAAGTGTCAGTCAATTCTCGACTATCTGTGTCAGGAAAAAGGGGGGGTATGATCACGCGTGGGCTAGCTGGTGGAGCAGGGAGGTAACGAAAAAACTACCGTCTATTATGATAACCACACAGGCAACACCCACCAGGACTTGAGTAAATGATCCGTTCGGCAAGGTAATCTGATGAGGGGTCTCTGAAGACAAACAGTCCGAAGGGATACGAATACGATTCAAGAGTCAAACCGTATTCGCTTCATTTCCTCATTAAGCTCTTTGGGGATAACACGCAACATCCGGGTTTCCATCTAGCCAGACAGGGGGAATGACCTAAGAAAAGTGCCCGAAGTCAGTGGTGGAGATCGGAAAGAGAAATAAAGACGTGAAGGCTGTTAGGGGCGCTCTTTCTGACCTGACGGGAAGGCCACCAAAGAGCCTATACAAGGAGGAGTTCAGAATGGTCTAATCCTGATACGATTGATGCTGCGTTGGACGATGGGGTTCATAGCGCAGACTCACCAAGAAGATAAAGTAGGGTCAAATTCACTTTTTAGGGGAGTGTCAACGATCGAAAAAAAAGTTGCCTACACTTAGAAGAGCGAGACAAGGGATTGGATCGCGATCTATGCTGGCGTGAACGAAGAGAGGTAAAGGTCAGAGTGGTCGAAACGTTCCTTAGGTGTCCTCAGAACGAGAGAGTACGTGAGGCGTGAACCGTGTTATAAAAAGTAAGCTATCCTTATTGGGATCATCCGAAATTATTCAAACTCACTGTCTCCCGGCTAACTGGGAGATGACGCCGACACGGAGAAAGAGAGGTAAAAACGCCAACTTGAATTCATTCTAGCCCGGTTACTGCTAAAGATATAGTGAATCCTTCGAAGCCACGCAGGAACCGAGAAAATAACACTCGGACCGTCGCGAAAAGTCGTACTGTGCCCGAGGGTCAGGAGAATGGGGAACAGTAATCCGCCTAGACTTCACTACGTCCTATGGCATTTAAAACGCAAAGGACAAAGTTGTGGGGTTCCCAGCAAAGTAAGGAAAAGGTGCGCGTAGAACTGGCTATTTCTGGGGGCTGAATAATAGAAAGATATCTATCTCGGAAAATGAGAGGAGGCGGCCGTCTATCAGGGACGACTAAAATAGCGTAAAAGGATAAAGAAGGTGCCTTTAACTCTTCCAACAATACTCCTGAGCGATTACTCCTCCTGGCTTGTATACAAGAGATGCAGATAAAAGATGAGGAAAGGGACTGGGCTGCTGCGCGTAAAAAAAAGATAACTCTCGCTGAAAACTTCGATGAATTCAAATGAAACAGACAGGTCTACATCTTTCCGTTTGGGAGGATGATATCTATGAGGTTACTATGACGCATCGACGAATTCGGGAAGTTAGGGGGCGATAGCCACCGGTTCTTCTTTCGAGTCTTCGGAAGAAACCATAAAGCGCGGGTACAGCGAAGTGGACAGAGAGTGACAGACGGTCAGTCTTCAGGGAGAAACGTTAGAAGAACATGACTAAAAAATCTAGGGCTCTTCGTCCCTTAAGAAGAGTTGAACTCGACAGCGGATGCAGGTCGTTAGAGGAAAAAGCAGGACTGTCAGAGGTCTCTCTAACAAGGCCAGGTTTCAAGACAATCTTGGTAACTCTTGCAAAGTAAAGGGGACCTGCTCCGGACTAGGGATTCCGAAGGAAACGATTCCGGGGCGTGCGGCTAAAGACCGCTAAGGGAGAATGAAGATCGTTCCACGGTCGGAATACTTTCACAAACCTTGCGGGTCCGGGACCGGTATTAAACTCCCAAGGTAAAGACAAGGATACAAGACTGACTTCCAGAAGTTTGGAAGATGACGATTTGTCCAGGTAACCACGCATAAGGCGACCGCCGGGATGAAGCGAAAAAAGAATAAGGGGGCGCTAGGAAACCCTTGCAGGGGCGCACCGACGGGAGGGGAAAAAGGATCTGGGAAGTTTCTGTAAAGGCTGGGCAAGACAACGACCATTGTAGAAGATAAGGTCGCGCCGCGACGCGGATGTGGCCACCAGGAAGACACAACGACGGCTCCTGGAACCTCACTAATCCCTACTCAGTCCTGAGGAGGGTCGTCCTTAATGCAGTTCAACGGATGTTAGGGACTCTAAACGTCCGAACGGCTGTCCAGCGGGGGAGCTATGTTCAAAAGTTCTCTAGAACGCTCCTCTACGTGGGGGTGGTGCTGGAAAGAGGCAATCACTACTTAAAGTTCGTCGTATGCGACTCGAATCGTACATAGAATTCTATCGGTAAAAGAAAGGCCCTACAGGGTGGTTATGCGGTACAAGACCGCTTGCGGGATGAGAGGCGGCCTTCGTCAATCCTTTCTATCCTTGGACGAGAGGCTAGAAAAGTTCCTATTATTTTGGCAAAACTGGTGCTCTCCGGGCGAGAACGGGACCGCACTGACTTGCTGCCCTTGTTACCGCAGGCTCGGAGGGAGGCGACTCCGTTCCGAAAAGCCGACGCCTGGAAACGTAAGAGTTGAAAGCCGGGGGACCTTTCAGTAAAGGACATCAATGGATTTTTCAACGATAAACAGAAGAAAGCGGGGAAACGTAGCAGAGCCAAGAGGAAGCGGAAAGCCTTTCGGAGCGCGAAGCGGGGCCGTTGGGCTCAATCTATGGTATGTATGGGGGCCCCGTGCTTTGACAGTGACGCAGACTGGACGGATTTTAACGAGATGATGGCTTAGGCGTGACGTGGCTCGGAACCGACGAGGGGCATACAAAGGGATGTGGAGGGGCGCCGACTTAAGGGCTGTCCATAACATGCCCAATCCGAGTCTACTACAGGCGAGGATAATGCTTTTTTTCTCACAGCCAGCGGGACGATCGAACCACTCGAAATCGCCGAGTCTAGACTGTAGAAGAGAGGCAGGACGAAGGGAACAACGGTGCTGCATATAGAGAGCATGCCTACGTCTCCTATCTACGTAGACCTATGAGGAAAGATCACTTCCATTCAAAAGAAGTCGAGAATTGGACGGTAAATTCAAGTTACCTTGTTGCAGATGACGTCGGCAACTTCTACTAGAGCAGCCAATTTCACCAAAAAAAAACCTGAGTTAGAAGATGGAGCTGTTCACGTCGTTTGCCAAGAAGCGGTCTTGAGCAGTTTGGCACTCCCACCATGCAGCCTCCCCATCCGGGGGAAGAAAGGCCAACTCTGACGTACTTGAATACGACATCGTATTATCAGGCGCGATCTCAAACAGAGTAGGCAAGACGAGAGAGAAAACCTTCAGTCACTTCGGCCAGACCGCACCCTCACAGGTCTGGGGGGAGAACAGGTGTCTATCGACGGATCAGTATTCGACAGTCATGAAATCAGAAAGAAAAAAAGTAGTGAGGGCGAAGGTTGCTGCAATACTTCTCAATAACTCTGACCTCTAGATAAGAACACTGCCCGAACCCTGAAACCACCACTGCGAAGTACCGGCCGCACACTAGAAAAGAAGGTTGCAAAGCCCTCGCTGTGTAGCGATTTGGAATCCAGGGCCTAGAGGCTGGGTAGGGCGAGGCGAAAAAGATATCTGCTAAATTGGGAGCTAATGTGCAAGGAAAAAAACTTCCTCCTTCTTACCTAAGGGCCGCCAATCGACGAAATAATCATGTTGCCAAGGGCTGGGCTCGCGTAGAAGTAGACGTAATCCTAAAATTTCTACCCAAACCCATCGTGTCGAGCAACGATCTAGTCACGGTGTTACCGTCGGAAAGGTAGGGGCATTTAGAAGAGATAAGCGATCCCCCCCGACGCTCCAACAGAAGGCGTCGGAAGAATATCGCCCTTATACTACTCTGGTTTTCCCTTCATGTCATCCTCGAGGGCTACAAAAAGGACTCATCCTGCCTTCGCGGGTAGCGATCGAAGGTTTAACTACCACACAGGGGGGCTCTGGAAAGCTAAGACGGGAAGACGCCATGACGGAAATCCGAGCGATCCGATGGCACCAGCACAAAACTAAAGAAAGTGTTTCTGGCTCTCGGTAGTGCCCGTCAAATTAGACACTCCCTATTCGTCCTCTGTCCCCTCCGAAATGATTAATGGTGTGAAAAAGCAAACACGTAACGGCCCTCCCAACACGCTGAGTGTAAGACTCTTAAACTGGAGTGTTCTCTACTCACTTCCCGTACTATTCGCGGGAGAAGAGGACGTCTTTCACATCAGGCTGTCTTTAGAAGGACCAATTAAAGGGGGGACCTTGAGGGAAAAGGAAGATAAAGAATAGGGTTGTCCTGCTCCGGGGAGAAAAATGGCATCTCGAACAAGTCGAACCAGCGACTCAAAAAAACAAGCGGGACTTCCAACTGAAAGTGTGGTGAAGTAAACTCACAGGAAGGGGACCGGAGGGCAAAAGAACCAGTGTAACTCGCGCCCAGAACATCCCACTAAAAGGAACCGGTACGGCTCTTCAGAGTTTGCTCTCAAAGGTTCAGTGTCCAACCGTCTCAACCAAAGGGCGAGGATTTGAGGAAAAGCGACCGGCGTATAGAGCTGGGATTCGATCAGGAAGGTCTGGGGTAACAGAATTTGCAGCAAGGAGAGGGCGAAAAATCAGAGCCCTCCGTAGAGGGGATGAGGATATGTAGGCGGTAGTAAAGAATCAAAGCCCTGGGGACCTGGAGTCCCTTCGAGAGACCGCATGGCAGGGGAGGGGGCAGGAAGAGGGAGAGTCCGGAGGCTATGTGTGAGTAATTTCACCTTCAGCGTCTCTGGGGAGACCAGGCGGGGAGCGACAGTTGCGGTGGCTTCGCCACTGCTTCTCCAGAACGGGGGAAAAAGAAATGCGAAAAAGAAGGCTTGCAGATCGGGGGGTGGCAGGACCGTCAAATCAGTGAGCATAAGCTTCTCTAGAGGGCTTGGCTACCGCGGCAAAATCGCTAATCAGGGAACAGATGATGGAGTCAACAAAGAGACGCACTAACGGACGGAAGAGTCAGCGTCATCTGCATTGCCTACGTTGTTGGAAGTCGAGAGAAGTACGGGACAATGAGCACTCATGAGTGTCATCAGTGCGCGCAGCACTAGGCATAGAAATGGAAGGAGCGGAAGGGGAGAGAGAAAGACCGCTTCCTCGGCATCTGACGACCAGGGCCCGATGGAAAGCCGAATAGAAAGAGCGAATTACGGAAGGGATAAAGACGTCGTAGTCGAAGGTAAAATAATTAGAGGAGGAGACTAGCGAAAATTGTCAGGAACCTGGCTCGGACGTGCGCAAAGACGGAAGGGCGTCTTTCAAACGGCCTTTCCACGAGAGGGGGGAGGACTGGCAGACGGGGAACCCCCTCGTATACAGAAAAAAAAAGAAAGAAACGTGGGAAAAGGATCGCCCCTAAAGCAGACTCGTAAGAAGTACGGATAGCGTCAAGGAGCGAAATGGCCTAAGGAAGAACGGCAATGCGCTCGGTCGGGGGCCACGGGTAAGACGGTACTGGGCCGGGAATAGGTTGCGTTACTAATCCTTACGTCTACAACCGGAGTATCGGCAGCGGGGGAGAGCCTCTCTTATCGGATCCGCAGGCGGCTAAGAGCAGAATGCTAGGGGGCGAGACAGAACGGCAATAGGGGTCTACTGCGTTGACAATAGGCTGGAGCTCTGAGGAGGAGAAAGGGAAGAGAGAAAAAAGGTGGACGCGTAAGCGCCACGATCACTTAGGAGAGAATAAACCCTATCCCTAAAGCAAACGGTGACGCGTACAGTGCGGGACACCCCATGACCCGTCTTGGGAAATCGCACGTTGAGGAGATGAAGGAGAGGGCGTCGCAAGGGGGGAAGGGGGGAGATCGTGGCTGGATCACTTCGGTGAGTGAAACTGAAAGCTGAGGGTTTATGTCTCGTTGTTACGCATTACTCACGGGAAGAAGGAAAGAGATCTGACTCAAAGGGCAGGGGGGCTGACATGACGGGAACGGGTGGGGCGGGGTGTACTCGAGAGGGGGGCTACTTCTTAGGAAAATTTCTCAGATTCCCCGGGGGGCGTAGAACGTGGATGGGGGGAGAGGAAAGTGGGGATTGCAGGGCCAAACCCTGAGACGGCTCTCAGGATCTCCGAGGTCCCTGGTCATAGAGAGAATCCAAGAAGGCTCTCAACAAAGTGTCAGCAACCGAAAAACAGGGGGTCACCCTCAAAGTTAGTAAGAGGATAGATAGCAAACTTCTCCAACTCTCTGGGTACATTCGAATGGCTCGAAACACTCGCCAACACTAGTTCCACCAACATTGAGGGGGGGGCGCGATACTAGAAGCAAAACTCTTACACGACCCTATGACGCGCTCTTCGTCTAAAGCGTTGAACGGAAGAAAAAATAAGGAGGGGGAGTCTTCTGACGGAACTAAATCATTCACTCGGGTTCACGTCTGTTCTTTCAATCGATCGAAGACTTTACTGAGTGGGTATTCGGTCAGAAAGGAGGATGCGAGGAAAAAAAATAGGGGGGGAGACGAATAGAAAGCGCAAAGTGCCATTTTAATTGGTGACGCACGTGGTGCGCGAGATTGAATCTAGACTGCGTTTTTTACTGTGACGAAGCTGCCAGAGAAGAATGGGACACGGGAGCATTAACGAAGTCCTTGGGTGGGGAGATGGGGAGAATACGCGTTCTTGCTAAGGATAACTACTCTACACAAAGAGGAGATAACAATGGTTTCAGAAAAGAAATTCTTCGCGAACGAAGGATCCTGTGACAAGAAGTTTGAGGCGGTCAGGCAAAAGGGGAGTGAAACGGAAGAGGGCAGCAGGAGTTAAACCTGACGTGCGCCTTTTGCGTTGGATTGGGGGGGAAGGCGCTATGTACTAGACCTGAGGGGGAAGAAGGCTCGACAGGCAAGCACGTCTTCTAACAGACTCTGGCACTGGTGTCCATACAAAGGAAAGTCTCACGAGGTGAGAGAGAAGCTGAGAGCGTAGTCGACGTGGATGAGAGCAAAAGGATGCATCTCTGGGCTCCAATCTTCTCAAAAGTAAGGTGGTCGAGCTCGAATTAACTCTAGGGTCCGGGGCGACTGCGCTACTTAGAAGGCTGAGCCAACAGAAAAGGCATCGGGAAAGAAGAGACGTGAAACCTCTGCACTTTATTTCTTCTTGAAGGGGGTATGCTCCCGGATTTTTTACGAATACATCCTCAAAGAGAAAAAAGTACTCATCCGTAGAAAACCATTTCTGATGAGTGGGAGGGGAAGTAAAAAAGGCATCAGAGGTTCGGAGACCTAAGATCTACCTCGGAGGAGGGGGTAGGGTTTTACACCTGCGTCTGACATAGAGTAACAGAGCGTTCGTAGTCTCCATATCGGAAAGCTACGTTGAGGATCCCAAGTGGTCAATGGGGGCGGGAATCAAGGGGAGGGCGAGGCGATGGGGAATCTCGCGACCACAGCGTTGGACTCTCGAAGGGGAGGTAAACGGCTTCCGGAGGAGGCTTTAGAGGAAAAAAAAGATGAAAAGGGATCTCGTGGGGACTATTGTGTCAAAATGTGCACATGAAGAGGTCTAGTAAGAAAAAACGACGGGAGGATTGGGATGGTACAGAGACGTTAAAATGGACTTTTCGCTAAAATGGGGTTCAGATATAAGCGTATTCTACGGAAGGCTCGATCCTCGCGGACTGGGAAGAGGGGAATTGGAGAAGGGGTGGGGGAAAGGGTTTAAGACATCTTACTCTATAGTGGAAAAAAGCTCTCAAATCTCTGGGACAGTACTGGAACAACAGAACGCTCTCCGTCGAACAGGCCCCACCGATGCGACAGAAGAAAAAACTTTCTTCACGGCGTGTGACAAGTACTCCATCTGACTTCTCTCGGGTGGGAGGAATAAAGCAGGAGGTAGGCGTGACTGTCACTTCTCCGTGACATGGCTCGTAGTCATTCACCGCAGGACAACAAAGAAGGTAGTCGTGAGGGAAGAAATCGCACACTGTGAACTCTCAAAGGGCTCCCTTCCGTAGGACCTACGTTCTAAAGATAAGGGAACCCAGATGGGACATCAACATCCCGAAAACACGATCCAAAGGTTCTACGCGATCATTATAGCGTGAGAGGGGGGTTTGAAGAGGAAAAGGGGGGGAATCGGCCTGGAAGGAAAGGTCTGGCAGGTGGAAGCCGATTGCCTCCGGGCTCTCCTGAAGGTAATAGGGGAGGGAAAGCAGGGAAGATCGGGGAAAGTCGGGGTCGCCTACGAGCGATAGATCGGTCGTTCATAGTGCCACGCGCCCCGCCCTGGAGGTAAGAAGAAGGGGCCGGGGAATTCGCTACTGGAGGGGGTCTACTGAAGTCTAATCTTTGACAAGTCACCGTCCGGAAATAAGGAAGTAAGTAAAAGCAAGGGGGGGGGGCGGGGAGGGCTGAGGGGGTGGGGGAAAGCGGAGGGGGGGGGGCGGGGCAAAAAGGGGGGGGGGGGTGGGATGGGGGGAAAGGGCGGTGGGGGGGGGGGCGGAGGGGGGGGACGGGGGGGGGGGGGGGTGTGGGGGGGCGGGAGGGTGGGGGGGGGGGGGGGGGGGGGCCCCCGCTGCAACGTGGGGCGGGTTGTGGGCGCGTCTGTCGGGTGGGGGGGGGGGGGGGGGGCGGGGCAAACCGGTAAAAAGCGTAGAGGGGGCGAGGGTAAAGGCGCTCATGAGGCAGCTCTAGAGATTACAGACAGAGAGACATCTAAAGAAAAATAAACACATGAGTGAAGGAAAGACCGCAAGATCGAAGACAAAACACAACGCGATGAGGATAAAAATATAGAGAAGGAGGGCCGCCTGTCTTGAGAATGTCTCGAGGTAGGAAAAAGGAGAGAAGAAGCGACTGGAAACCGCTACTCTCCTTCGAACTCGCCGCCAGGCTGCCGCGACGAAAGAGTATAGGAACACGAGCAGTTAGAGAAGGGACTCTCATCAGTGAAGAGAGAAAGAAAGGGAGCCGGTTATCCAGATGAGAAATGGCCGTCTCACAGTACTCTAACTAGGAGCAAGATACAAGAGGATAGGCGGGGGGAAAAAGATTGAGTAAACCCTATCCGAACAAAGAGGAGCCCTCCTAACACAAAAATCTAGCAGGACCGGATTTAAGAAAAAAAAGGAAAGGCGGATCAAGAGAACGGCTCCGGCCCTCCCCTACATTCTGCAAGGGGGACAAAGGAAGATACAATAGACTATGCTAATGATCCGCGTAGACATGGGGATATGGAAATGATTAATCAAATAGGTGGTTCCTCATCACAGGTAACGAGGGTTAGAAGGAGCGTATCGGACCACCCCGGGTGTGCGTCAAGACTCAGGCCTAAAACTAACTATATGCTAGTTGGGGTAAAGAGAGTGGGCAGTTCAAAAACGTCGGAGAAGCCGAAAGTCCTGGGGTGTATCCAGCAGGAGTCTGAATGAGGAAAGGTAAAAGGACACACCAGGGGACTGGGGTCAACTTTTATTCGCGTAGAGTCGGGACGGGTGAGGAGGGACGAGCGGTCCGTCGAAAGACTCTAAAAGCCGCAGAGAACCACGCTTCGAAGTAGAGGAGCCGTGATATAAAAAAGAAACACGTACACAAATTTCCACACCTCTCCAAAGGTACGCGAAGGGATACGCGATCACAGGCAAGTTCCGAACCCGCGAAGCGCTAGAGCTAAAAAAAAACGCCTTGGTACCGACCAAGGTCCGTACTGAGTCCACTCAAATCGAACTTAGATCTGACCGATACGGACGTGGACTGCTGGACAGAGTGACATAGATAGGAAACATAGAGGATGGGGAAAGGGGATTTCTTCGGACCCGCCGCGAAAGGAAAAAAATAAGTCGGAGGAGACTAAAAAGTTTCGCTAGCTGAATAGCCTCGCCAGGTCGAGAAAACGGAGGGCAAAAAAAAGAAACTGGTCAGAAAAAACTGCGCTATCGGGGTAGAAATCCTAAAGCGATGGTGAATTGACTATACAAAAAAAAAGTCCTGAGACTTACGAATCGCCGGCGCGGTCTAGCGTGAGGGAAGACTACTGAAAAGAGAGGAATCGTAAAGCCCATCGCAGCGCAACGGTTCAGGTCCGGCGATCCAAGACGTTCTGGCTCGGAGATGGAATAGGAACCAAGCGGGAGAAACGCTAAATCACCACGCTGCAAAGACGCAGAACGTTGAAAGCGGCGGTCGAAAGGGGAGAGTACGGAACCGCTTACCCCGTTTGCCAATTTTCAGACCGCCGAGAAAGGAACGCCAGCGAGCCTCAGCAGACGCGCACCGAAGTCATGGAACCGCGCAATCACCAAAAAACCGTTCCATTTGTTCAAATCGAGGGCGAGGAGATTCCTCCGGAAGAGCTCCCAAAGCGTTCCTAAGGGCGACGAACGACGTCAGCACGACGAGGCATGGGAGCACCGATGGAAGCGAGTTTTGATGTAAAACAGGCGAATCGGTTCGACCCCTTTAGGTCACAGGAAGAAAAGGCGCCAAAAAGCGTACTTTCGAAGACTCCAGCACTGGATCATCCCGGCCACCACTAAACAAACTTACGAACAGGGAGGTATGAGAAAAAACATCCCGAACCACGTTACCTCCACATTTTCCCCTTCAAGACCCCAAACACGGGCGCCGGAAAATGGGGTATAAGGCCACGTTCTCATCGAGGCCTTGCCGCACAACATTTTTAGGAAATAAAGCCGAGTTTCGAGGAGGGAGAGCGTCCAACCACATAAACCGGGGGGAGTCTGGAGAAAAAAAAGAAAAAACACGGAAAGTCGTTACTTCTAGTGTAATGCGGAAAGGTAGGGCTCTTAGACCTCAAAAACCATCCAAGAGATCTAGAAAAGATAGATCACAGTTATCTCATCCTGGTCCTCATTCTATTTGGGAGCGCGAAACAGCCGTCCCGGGGACGCGAAGCGAACTCCAGCCAGGCGAGGAAAGGACTTAAGCAGTCAATTGCTCGACGACGGCTACCTAAAGAACTGGAAAAAGAGAATGTCGAAACATTCTTACTCGCCTACGATCCCAACAACGCCCCTTCCGAAGCATCGAGGACGGAACGCGTGACTACGCCCGAGAACGCCTTTCAGCACGGTCGTGTGGAAGAGGGGGGGGGAACAAGGAAGCGCTCTCACCCGCAGTCTGGGTTGTCAACCTCGTCGGGGAGAACTGCCGTAGGCACACTCTGGCCGACCACGCGGAGGCGACTACGGTCGGCAAAAGAGGACGGCGGAAGGAGGTTTCAGTTTTCTCTACGTTACTGCTGTTAAGAGCAGAGAGAGCGGTGCAGGCAGGGCGCGACGGACGAGAATCAAGGTAGCGAAGCAACGATTTGCCTCCAATGCATACCGATATCTCACTCTCCCACAGGAGCCTAGAAAGCGAAGAGAGGCGAACGAAACCCCGGAAGACTAAACTCTTCGGGAACTCAAACAAACTACGATGGAAGTCATTCTTCAAGGGCGTAACTATCAAGCGGGAAATCGAGTAGACCGGGAGTCAGATCACAGGAAGCGGAACGGCGATCTCCAGGTCACGCGCTTCAGATTGCGGTCGGACTGGTGCCAGCTTTCAAAGAACGGGACGACGACGCCCACGGCGGACAGTCCCCTAGACCCCTCCTAACCGAAGCCGAAGTAATGTAGAAAACACCGGTTCCTTGGCAGGCTGGAACGACAAGGTCTAGGTCAAGCCCGGGGGGGTGCACGCTCTACTTGCGAATTTTCACGCTGATACGGAGCAGAGAGAGGGGGGTGGAGCATAAGCAGTGTCCACCCACCTTATAGCGCAAGGGAGCCCGAACCTGTCACAGAGCAGCGACTATAAGAGTAAATATCCACTCGACTAAACAATGGCTCTTCTGGTGCACCAGCCAGTCAGGTCTATTAAGAGCCCGGGAAGAGAAACCTAGAACCCTCTCAAAAATGCCTTACACTGTTTTCCTCCATCCTCGAAAGTCCCAAGGAACTCCAGAGACCTTCTCTGGGACACTCCGCGCCTTCTGCAGAACACTAATAACAGTCTAAGTCTCGGGACAGGTAGGTCGGCAAGTAAGGATCGCGGCCGTGGAAACCTCTCACGCCAGGGAGATGATTTAGAAGTTCGTGTGTGGGGATATCAGTTGGCCCAAACAAAGGTAGGCCGCTTTCTTCGAAGAAAGAACCGCTCCGAGGCCGGTGGAAGGGCCTCTTTCAAAAAAGCGGGAACTGGCTTTACGCCCTTAGGAGAAGGCGTACGACTAAATCGGGTCTGCTCGGGTCTCAACCTGAGATAATAGAAACAGCGCCATACGAAACTACAATTAAGGAGACAATTCATGAGACGAATGAGAGATCTGGGCAATTTCGCCCGCGCATCCACATACCCGGGGCCTCGGGAGC
>Ga0179591_1359839_pt1 | contig 15766 bp, 17 predicted proteins | sample CZOMad2_1_08_16f_FD_182891 | JGI IMG/M metagenome (GOLD analysis project Ga0179591, IMG submission 182891) | Vadose zone soil fungal communities from Angelo Coast Range Reserve, California, USA - CZOMad2_1_08_16fungal (PacBio error correction) | ecosystem: Environmental > Terrestrial > Soil >...
AGAGACGGTCTAAATGCCTCAGAAAGGTGACACTAATCGATAAGGTTTGAATGGGGAGAAATTGGGGGCGAGACCTAGCATATGGTTTAAAATGACAGAAGTCCGTATCTTGGACAATCCATCTCCTAAGTTTTAAAGAGACGAGGTGAACGTCGGGGACTTTATCAAATCGTGCCGGCATCGGTCTCCGTGAATCGTCCATTATTCGTAATGGCGGAAAGAGATGTTTTGTAAAAAAAGTATTACCTCCCTGACAATAAACTTACTCCGAAAAGTGAAGGAGGAGAAGATAGAAAGGCTCATCGGGCCTCCTACGACCATTTATTGTGAAGCAGTCAAAAAAAAAAAAGAAACCCGAGCGGCGAGGACTCTAGTATTCGTGAGAACTCCGCGAAGGAAAATATAGGGCTTTTGAGCTGGAGGATTTCTGCGAGTCTTAACGAAGTGGAAGACAATTTCTATATCCTAACACCCAAACTGGATACCTCACCTTTCCGCGTTACTCGCAAAAGGATAACGACGCAGAATCAGACTGTCAGCGCGCTCTTTGATTGATCAATTAAACCCGATCGCCCCTCGGGCCTTAAAAGGCAAAACCTATTTTCCTGTGGAACCTTCGATTCAAAGTGTTGAAAATCCTGATTCTTAACGCTTGTTCAGTTCAAAGAGACGCCATACTGGTACTTTTTGCTAGCGGGAAAGACAACTAGCGCCGGCTCAGGGCCCGAATTAGGTAGCAATATGGGCAGGTCCCGCCTCCTCAGACTTCTTGGTAGTTCTTTAAAGTTAGGCATGCACCACGAGACTTAATAAATCTTCACCGCCTTGGGAAGTTCCAACGGTGAGATATAGACAACGTTGGGAAAATCTGGTATAAAGGGCCTCGTAGGAAAAAGGAGTGTAACAGGAAAACGTTTTGAAAAAAATTATTCTAAGATTCTCCTGGGGAGGAAAATGCCGACAGAAACGCCAGGAAAAGGGAAGGTTGAAGCCACGGGGTCGGGGCGAGGGGCGTCTAAGCGGGGAAGGGTTAACGATTTAAAGGTTTTGGAAGAGGGACCCACATAAGGGGCCAAGGCTTTAGGAAGGCCGAAACATTTTGGGGACTTTGGCGTCAAAATAACTAGAGCCTCGTGTCGAAGAAAAGTCTGGGTTAGAAGGGTCACAGAAGAAAAAAGAGGGTCCGACCGGATCCAGGGGGTGGGAAAAACTTTGGTGAAAAAATTACTTGGAAGACTGAAGGAAAAAGAGTTCTGTAGAAACTAATCGTGGGGGTGTGTAACTGAACGAACTCCATTGACCATTGAGGGTCAAAAACAAACCCACAAAGGGGGGGAACCTCCGAAGATTCAGGAAATAGGCCTCGCGCGAGAGTTGAAAATGTGGTGAAAGAAGGGAAACGAATCAGGGAAGAGAGAGGACGGGATGCGTTAGCCCGCGGCGAATGGATCTTGTGAGGCTCCGACCACAGCATTCAGGTTGAAAAAGAAAAAAAAGGGGGGCGGAAAAAAAAGGCGATTAATTCGTGAATCTAGAGAACAACAACGGGTCTTTTAAGGGAAATAGACAGGGAATTGGTGCGCGCGGAAAGGGAGAGGGACCCTGTAACCAGAAAAAAAGCCTTATGCTTTAGACGACAAGAAGCTCCGGAGCGGAGAAACAAAGGGGCTCAACATAGTAACAGATCTCTCGATTCGTGGAAATCCCAAACCACTTAAAGACTCGGAGAGATCCTTGCACCATGTCTCAATTTTCGGAAAGTTATTCCTCCTAGGCAGGACAAAAATCGGAAGGGTTTTTTCAGGAGGAGTTTCCTGGAACTCTTCTGTGTTCCTGTTTACAAAAACTATACACCAACCCCTGGGAAGATCCAGGAGTTCGTGCTGAGCAGATGGATAGGGGGACGCTGGTTTATCTGCGAGCACAGTCTTTTGGAAACGGAGAGTTAGAGGGGGTGGGTTTGAACCAGCTCTCTTCCCGCCTTGTCTAACCTTTCTTTGAGCTACCTCGTATCCGCGCTCTTCTTAAACTTGGACTCAAAAATTTATGAAAAAAAGGCGGGGAGGGGAGCCGCCCCCCGGAAGCCCCTCTTATATTGGGGGGGCCAGTTTCAAGTCCCATAAACCTCCTCAAAACCAGAGGGGAGGGGACCGTTCCTTTTATTCTCCCCCAGCGTGGAAAACCAAAACGGCGGTCCTGGCATTATGTCGTGTCATGTCTCTGGGGGGAAGCTATCTGGGGGATGGGATTCGTACGTCCGACCATAGCTAGCCCCCTAAACAAAGGGGCTTACACATTTTGTTCGTGTCATAAAATACTGTCTTTCGAGTAGATTCTATGTGGTTTATCAACAGAAGATGCTTGAAAATCTCGTTGTCCTTCTTCCACACGAAGTAGAATAAAATGAAGACATCGCCCAGAATTCGTCCAAAAAGGGGAATTCCAAAAAAAAACTCGCTGCCTTGGAAGAGCCCGCCGGTGCAATAAAAGGAACGCTAAAAAGACAAGCCGGGCGTAGGCGGTTCGGGAAAGGAAGCGTAATAGGGCGAGAAGAACCTTGACCTTTTGGGGGAAGTGAGCACCAAAAAAAGTAAATACGCATCGGAAGTGTAGGGTGACTCAGATCTTTTTTCATGGGTGTCTAAGGACAAAGATTTAGAAACAAGCGGAATTCCCTTTTTCAGAAGCGGCGGTTAGGTTCCAACTCTTGGGAAATGTTAGATTTTATTCTCGCAAAACGAATGAGTAGCACGATGATATAGTGAAGTTTGAAAGGACCGTGTCTTTTCGCTATTTCGAAAAAAGGGTAGAAGATTCGAGCATCTGTAAAGGCGCGGGGGGCATTTCTTATCCCTCATTTTTGCGTTTAAAGAGAGATATAGGAGGCAAGAGGCGCTCCGACTGCATCCACAGGGTCCACCTAAAGACTGGAAGCAATTGGGGAGTATGTTACACAAATAATTCCCAAAATAGCGCTCCTGGCATTGAGCTGAACTCCCTTTCGGTTCGGAGAGAAACCTATTCTCTGTTTTTGGGGCTGATGAACGTACAAGATCTTAGCTTTTCTTGCTGCCTGTGGTTTGTCCCACCCCCAATAGAGTTGTGGGGCAGGCCAGCCTTCGGTCACGGTCGGAATTCCCTCCCGTCTCGATGGTGGATAAGAAGAAGGTGCGTTCTTTCATGAGCTTCAATTCAAGAAAGCAGGAGAGAGGAGCATGGAGGGGGCACTCGTGGCAGAGTAAAAGGGGGCCGAACAATATTCCACATCTGGCGAGTGTGGTCGTTATAGGAAAGGGAAACGAAGTGATTGCCAGGGGCTGACGGGGGCGTAGCAGATCGGCTCGGGGAAAAAAACCTGACCCAAGTGCTGTCATTCAATGCAATTTCCTCGGTATCGGGGGGGGGCAGATAAGAAAGCGTAGTGCACTCCTTTTCCGGATTCGCTTACACGTGTCTCTGGGGTCCACGATTCAGGGTCATTCCTCTTGAGGATGAGCCGCAGGGGACCAAGAGCTTGGGTCAGCCTAGAGTAAGTCAGGTTACGAGAGGAGGGGGTTCGGATATTAAACTCCCTCATCTTTGTGAAAACTCTAGAAGCTGACTAGGGATTGACGAAGCCATACATTTAGAATATTGCCAAATCAAGTATTTGGGTTTGGGCCAGGACGAATAAAGAATGGGTATTATCACGAATTAATATAGCAATCTCGATCGGGGGAGTCTCTTGGAAGGGAAACCCAAACCCGAAGGGCGAAATACGAGGAAACAACTGGACTACTTGGGGTCCAGACGAAAAAGAAGGAGACGGGCGTTTGAATGAAGCCACGCTTAACAGGCCGTAACCAGGGAAGCAAAGGGGAGAAGAGTTCCTTTCAGCGTAGAAGGTGAATTGAAAATACCTCATGGGGGGAAGAAAGGGACTCTACAACGGTTAGACCAACGGAGTACTGGAGACTAGGTCTGTGGTCCTCTTTGCGGGGGTCGGGACTCTTCAAGAGCCTGGGGGGGGAGGGTCCTGGACCAGTGGGTGGGTCGGTTCGTCTAAACCCTTGGGTGCCTTGTTTTTTGGTGTCTCCTGCCGAGGGTTTGGTCTGCTGTGAGGGTCGTAAACAACCTGCCGACGTCCCCACACCTTAGAGGGCGAAGACTGATATTCAAGCAGAGGGCGTTGTCGAGAATGAAAAGTGGACGCTCGGGTGAGGGGGGGGCTGATTAAGAGACCAAGGGAAAGGACGGTAGATGAGCTGCTCGGGCTTCTAGAAGGGGATCAGGGGAGAAATCAGGGAAGGGGGAGGGAGGGCATAAAACGGGATGTGGCCGACCGTAGTTTAATTTCAGAGAATAAGCCTTGAGGAAGTGATTAAAAAAAATTTACACTTGGCGCAAGGAATGAAGAAAAAAAAGGTGCGGGTGCGTCACGAACGGCAGAAATAGGGAATTCTGGGTAAAAGAGGGGTCGCTAAGCCGGAGAAAGTTTCAAAGGGGTGAGGGGAGAGAGAACGAAAATGTTGTTGGGGAAGAAATCTTAAAGGGTAATGCGGGGAAAGAAAAGAAGGGGGTGGGGGGCAAAAAAAGGCTTGCTTACTGTTCTCCGGGAATGGAAAAGTTGAAAAAGGGAGCTCATCTGGGGGGATAAGTTGAGCCCTTTTGTGGAGCAAGGCTGGGAAGATTGTGGTTGCACACGAATGGGGAGGCGGGAACTTGAAGTTTCCGCCTGGATCTTGCGACGTTACGATTAGAGGGGGAAATCTCTTTCTAAGGAAGTCGTATTCAAAGGGAAAGCTTGGGGAAAAAAGAGAAGGAGTCCAGGAGGAGTGGGGGAAGCATCTACAAAAGTGCGTCGTATTGTAAAGTCAAAGAGGTGAACAAGGACCCGGAGCTAGAGAGATAAGCTTCAATGAAGAAACGTCTAGGTAAAGGTTTTATACTGAATTGAGACATCTTACGGGGGGGGAGGGGGGAATTCTTTTTCAATTTCCGAGAGGAAAAAAAGGGTTGGATCTGAAGCAGCAACTGGAAAAAAAGGAGGCTGAGAAAGGTGAACGGTTGTGCAACGTGAGAGACCCATCAGGGTTACTAAAAGGGGGGAGAAAAGGACTGGGGGATGGCCGAATGGAGAGAAGAAGGCAGGTGGGGGGTTTTATTGGGGCGGGTTGTGGATGTGGGGGACCTTTTTTCTGGTAATGGCAGGGGGGCGGGGGAGCAGAGGGCAGTTGAGAAGGCTGGACAAGGTGGAATGCGGAACAGACCTTTTTGGTTATTCAGCGCAGGTGAAATTGACCCACCAAGCGCAGCGAAGCTTGGGGTGGGGGGGTGGGGAAGGTGGGAGGGCTGGGATTTGTGAAACGCGGACTTGTGGAGGGGTACAGGGGATGGCTGAATCAATGGGTGCAACTTCGGAACGCAAAAGATCCGAAAAAGAAGGAGTGGCGAGAAGCAGGACAGCAGTCTGGCAGTGAGCTACTACTGAGGGGGGAACAGAGGGAAAGGGGCGAATCCGAATGAAGGGGGGGGATGGGGGGGATGGGGGGAAAGGTCAAAGAAATCTGGGACGCGGGGGAGCCAGGGGACTTGGCGGTTCTTTGGATCGTAGGGGAAAAGAGTCACTTGCAGCAGAGGGGGGGGTCATCCCAGGGATCAGAAAAAAGCCAGGGGGGAGGAAAAAGGAAAGGAGGTTAGAAACCTTTGCTTAAAAAAAGCAGGGAAAGAGAGTCCCAGACACTTCGCAGACCCTTTCTTAATCTTCGCAAATATTAATGGAAGAAAAAACACCAAGGACAATGCACAAAAAAGAAGGGGAAACCAAAGAAGAGGGAATAAAGGGATTGTCATGCTACCGGAATAATCTTGCATTTATATAGAAAATCCAGCGAGGGAAAAAGCCTGAATCAAAGGACTGGGAACATTGGAGAGAGGGCGGGCCATCAGAGAGAAAGGTGATCCAACGCATACCAGGTACGCCAAGACCAGAGAACATCAAAATAAAAAGGGTCATCAAGGAATAAAAAAAGAAGAAACATGGTTGGAATCACGAGATCTGAGAGAAGAAGCAAAACGAGGAAAAAAAGGAACAGAGAGAGGGGGGGGGGGGGGGGGGGGGGGGGGGGGGGGGGGGGGTGGGGTGGGGTGGGGGGGGGGGGGGGGGTTGGGTTTTTTTGTGGGGGGGGGGGTTGGGGGGGGGGGAGCTAAGAAGACCTCTGACAAAAAACCAAAGAAAAGAAGCACAATCCCAAAAAGAAACAAAAGGAAAGAAAAAAAAACAATAAAAAAACTTGCGGCTCTAAATCGTCTTCCAAGAAAAAGCTATTCATAAAAACATAAAGGGCGCGAAAAAGAGTTCCGTGGGAAGACGAAAAAGGTCACCCCGATTCAAAGTCTAGGATCTCCGGGGGGGAGGGGGATTCTTCGAGGAGTGCAGATGGAACCGAAGGAGACAAGCGCAACATCCCTTGAAAAAGCTCGTAAAGCAGTCAAGGAAAAAATTGACGTCTGAAAACTTTCCCGATGACGTTCAGCTCCTGAGCCCAAGCTGCGAATCAAAAAAAATAAGAAAGGATCGAGAATTTCCAATAGAAGGAAAGAAGTGGCCACGACCTCAGCCAGGGATATGCTGGAGGGGGATTCTTCCTCGCAAAATAGGGAAAATTGAAAAACAAGCCGCCAATGGGGACAAGAGCATCTTCCCGCCGATCAATGACGTAAAAAAAAAAGAAAAAGAAAAGGACAACTAGTAAAAACCAAAGAAACAGACCCGTTCTCCTCTTCGCAAGTTGGGAAAAACCTTGAGTCATGTCATAGAAATCTAAATCCTAAAGTTCCACCACACATCTGGGGGGGAGGGATCCAAATGCAAAAGGAGGGAAGACCCATGAGGAAACTGGGAAGAACATAAACCTCCTTTGTCATAAAAAAATCTCTAAAATCTTCGCTAATGAGCTCGAAAAGCCGAAAGTGAAAAAAAAGCTGCCAGGTTTTCTCGGGGGAGACACAATTCAGGGGGGTCCACCAAAAGAAATACTGTCACCGACGCGACGTCGGGGGCCAGAATGGAAGAGTACTCTGAAAATCTCCGGCAAATACATTTGATGAAGGGGGAAGGGCAAAAAGGTAATCACAGGCCCACTCATTTTCTTGTCCCACATTGTAGAAGATCCAGTGACCCACCACGAAGCCAAATTGAAACTCGTCGGACCAAAAAAACCAGCAGAGAATGAGAATAAAATCCCGCGCATCTCATACGTAAGACGATCGTTAAAACTTTTTAACATATGCGGAGATACTAGCTACTAATTATCTAAGTAATCTACTTTTTCCAAGTAAATCTGGGGGGGGTAAGAATGAGAATGAAGCGCTTTGAATACTTTAAAAACACCAATGGACCAGGGAGGAGTCTGGTGCACCAGTGAAACTATACCTTCCGAAAACTTCCCAGGCCTCTCTGGTGTGAATCCCAACTAAAGTGGTGGGGCTAGCTCGGACAGTAACAGTCTGCGTTCTTTAATTTTAGCGTCAAATAAAGATGTATGAGAGAAAGGGAACAGGAGGGGGGGAAAGGATTAAAGACCCTTACTCTCCGCAACAATTCTGGGAAAAAGGAAATTAGTGGGGACGTGAGAGAGGGAAGACAAAAAAAAAACGCAAAGAATTCTAAAGCAAAGGGAATGAACTTTCGGGCCCCGTACACGATACAGAGAGACGTCTGAAAGTCCGTGGGCCATGGGGGGGGGGGGAATCGCCCAAGAATATTGTGGTTAGAGTGGAGTTTCGGGGTGCGTCGCCACAAACTCATGGAGAATACAGGTGGATGTGGGAGGGCCTCAAAGTAACGGGGAATCAAGTGTCACCACGATGGGGAAATTTTCAGAAACACAGAAGGGGAATACATGGATTGGATAAAGAAGCGATGAAAAGTGCTCGTGGGGGGCGCGCTCCAAGGAAAACTTCAGAGTAACGAGAGGGTCGACCAGGGCTAAGGCCGGCAGGGGCAAGGAAAGAGATCTCGCTACCGGCCGAAGGCACTTTAAAAAAAGGGACTCAAGAAGTTTTCAAGCAGCAAAGGAAACGAAACCTCGGAGTTACCCAATCTCGGACCAAGTCCCAGGCTCTCTGGGGAGGCCGAAAAGGTGGGGAAAGGACTCTCCATGGCTCTGTTTTCAACAATGAAGGCCTTAAAAGAGGAAGAAGACTTGGGGGATACAAAAAAAAAACAGGGAAAGAGAAGGAAAAAGGCAATGGGTGAAGTATCTGAGGGAAAGAAAAGACCAGAAATTTCGCCGATATCATATTACTCCGTTGAAAAAAACACTCAGAAGGTAGGGGGGAGGGAAACAGGCGGTCAACCAACGGCGAGTTGTGAATCCGGGTTTATTCTGGAAAGAACGAAAGCCAGAGACAAAAGAGTGGGGGGATTTGAAGGGGGCTGAGGGGGACGGCTAGATCTGAAAGAATAAGAAATCCAAGGAGAAAAACTGAAACAAGCATGTTAAAAAGCTTGAGAGACGAATCAACTGTCAGGTAGAAGAAAAGAAGAAGGGATCTAAAGCTAAGCTCTCAGCTCCGTCTGGAACGCTGTGGAGGGGAGACTCGCCTGGAAAAAGAAGGGATCGATGCCAGGGAAAGGAAAAGAATTTTCAATGCCACAAAATATTCGCTCGGGGTTGAAATTGGGGGGCAACGGCAGGGGCTGGACAGAGCTACAGCAGAGAGAATGGAAGGTTTGGTCTCGAAACAACGGTGAGCAGTTGGGGAAGAAGGAAAGGATGGAAGGGGGGGGTCGAACCACTAGAGGGGAGCGTTACTCGTGTGAAAAAGAGAACGGAAATTTCACGTCAAACCGGGGCGGACACGAGGTCATCTGCCAAGTGGTAAGGGAAGTAAAGGGGAAGGTGCAGAGGGGCAGGTAGTGGAAACCACTAATGGGGATCAAAAAGGGAAAGGTCTCGGGACAGTTGTGGGGACAATGCCCCGAGGGAAGCCTCAAACTTAAAAAAAGGCCCAGGGGGGGGGAGGGAAAAAGATGTCTTCGGGTACAAAGGGGATGGAGATTTAACTAGGTAAACGTTGAAGCGGGGGTGGGTCCCAACAACGTGAAGGATGCAGGGACTGAAAAGCGAAAAGCGAACGTTTGTGAGGGGTTTGCTTCTAGTACAGCTCCGAGGAACTCACTCCCGAGAAGAATTCTTCAGAAAGAGAGGACCGATTTCTTGGGCCTACGAAGTGGAAGCTCAGCTCCATGAGACAGTTACGGAGCAAAACCGGGACACAGAGGGTCATTGGATGGCTCACACGTCGCGGGTATTGGGACTTAAAAGAAACCTCCCTCAGGAACAGTGCCACAAGAAACCAGAAGGTGAAGGGAGGAAGATGACTGACTGCTAGTGGGGGATTTGGGGGGGGAACTCCACTAACGAGCTCTTCTTCGTCAGTAGACCGGGGGGATGGAGTAAGGCGGGGAAGGAGAAGGGACCAACATACAGGAGATGAGAGGTTTTCAAGAAAGCGAAGCTTACGCGAAAAAGTCGTCCCCGGAACTGTATCTATCGAACACTGAGAGTAGGGGATAAATAAATGTTCCTCTAAAGAAAGGAGTAGGAGGGGAAAAAAAGAGAATCCTTGCATTAGGTGTCGTATAAGAGATTCCCGGGGCCTAACAGAAACCTCAAAAAACGAGAGAGGAGTTGGGGGATGGGGAGAAAAATAAAGTCTCTACATGTTTCCAGTCTGAACCGAACTTATAATAAAGGTTTGGGTTGGGTTGACTGAAGGATGGGTTCGTAAGGTTTTCAAAAAATAACACGAGGGTTGAAAAATAAAGAGGGGAACAGGCTAAGGGGGGGGGAACTTGAGACGAGTAACGACTGTCTAACTGAGGGGGGGGTACTCAAGATATTCGGGAAAACGGGGATGAGGTAAAGGGATGAAAAAGGAAAAAAAGGGGCGGGGTTGGGTGTTAAGGTCCAGAAAATCACTGGACGGAACGGGAAGGTGGTGAACCACTTTAAAAGGGGAAGATGAGAAGGAGAGAATGAAAGCATTCGACTAAAAAGCGGACAAGAACACTTCTGACAACAGTACTTTGGGGGGTCAGGGCGAGGGAGGGTGAGGGAGGAATTGTGCCGGAGACGAGGAAAAGAATGTGGTGTTCAAGCTGAAACCTGGGGGCGGCAGTGAAACGAAAGGCCCAAGGGAAATATTAAGGAGGGGGAAAAAAGACTCAACCTTTTCTTCAAGGGAGTGAAAGTTTCACATGACGCAGCGGTTTTTCCTTATTCCTTGTTGGGAGGACGTCGGAAACTCCAGAGGCGGGGAAACCGACAAAGAAGCCTAAGAAAACCGCGCAACTTTTTGGGCTAGAGACAGAGGGGTGGTAGACGGAAAGGAAGGTAAACCTTCCTCTGGGGGGGGGAAAGCGGAAGGCAAACTAGAAAACAACAGCGAAGCTCCTTGGGCCATAAGAAGCGTGGATGGGGAGACGGGAACTATAGAGGTTAGTACTTCTGGCTCTCAAGGCAAAGAAGACTGGCTGTGGGGGGGGGGTTTAATCAGGATTGGGCGGCTAGTAACGGGGGGGAGAGGGAGGTTGGGGTCGGAGAAGAGGCCCTTAGCGGGGGGACGGTGGGATACGCAAAATGGGGAGGGGACACGAGGGGGGGTCAGAAAGCGAAAGAAAAAAAGGGAAAAAAAAAAACCTTAGGACGGGGTGGGAGGGGAGAGTAGGGGGGGACACCAATACATTATGAAAGTAGGGTGTAGATAAAGGGTTCGGAGGAGGGAAAAATATCGCGTTAAAAAGGATAATCTGGGGCTTCTGCGAATGGGGGGTCCTTTAGTTCCTCTATGTGTTCCCCACGGGGGTCAGAGCAATAAAGGGGGTCCCGAGGAGGACATTCTTATTGGACTTCCAGGGGGGAAAAAAAATTCAGCGGAAAAAGTCTTCGGGAAAGGGGGAGTTTGCAAAAGTCTCGTTAAGTACTATATTTGGGAACATCTGCTATGTTCGGATACCAGGGAACGAAAGGAGAGTTAAGGGGGGGCCAAGGTCTTCTCCGGGGTTATCTATAGAAGTTCCCACAATGGGAAAAGGAATTCCGGCCTAGAGACCATCAAGGGTCTATAAGAAGAAGATTCCTACGAGTTAAAGGTAGACGCGACTCCATAGATTCTCCAGCTCTTCTGGAGGGGATGACGGCGCACATTGGTTGAAACCTTCAACATCGTTTTTTCTGAGGAAAAAACAAAAGAAATGTTGAAAAGAAGAAGAGGACTTGTATTACACGAAGAAATCTGGAGGGAAGCTAGTGCGATGGAAGTCGAAGACGAAAGGAGACCTCCATAGGGGGTTCTCTCCCAAAGGTACCTTAATCCTACTCAGGCTAGCCCCAGGAGCCCCGGGTACCGTAGGAAACTCGCATAGCTGGGCATACATCGACGACTTGTTCAGAACACCTAAGGAGTATGCAGAAAGGGGTTGAAGGCGAGCGAAATTATGTAAAAAATTGATTGTTCCTTTCAAAAGAAGGGGTCTGGAGACTGCCAAACCCCCCCCAACCAACATTAAAAGGAAAGAAAGTGACTCAGTGAGAGGACCTACCCCCCTTTATTGCCTATTCAAACCTGAAATCCTCCCCCTGAAAGGGGGAATTACTTGGGGGGGACAGGGAATGGTTCCAATGGCCAGTTCTAGGAGGGGTTAGGTGTTGGAATTATGGAACTGTGGGGGGGGTGGTTACGGGGGGTCTTCGACGCCAGGGGGGGGGAATGGTTCGAGATGGCAGTTGAGTGCTGCGGGAAACGGACACCACAGACGACTGAAAAGATGACAGGCCGGAGTCGTTTGGGGCAGAAATAAGAAAATGGGGAAGGTCCATTAGGATTTTGGGATCTTCTGTAGTCTTCTGGGAGACCAGGGGATTCTGGGAGCGCTTCTGAAAATTGGAGTTACTGGGGGATCGGGAGGGAAGAAAAGGGGGAATGGCCCTGAGGAGGGTGGGGAAACGTCACAACTTTTTGCAAGACGGAAAGGTTAAGAAGTCGTCGGCCACGGGGGGACCGCCGCAGTTATTGCGCATGTGGAAAAAAAAGGGGGTGCGTAAAAACTGGGGAGTTTGGCGTCACGCCGCGAAAGCAGTACTGTAATGCGGAAAGATGGGAAGTCTTTGTAGAGGGACTGTAACCCCGGGATGTAAGGAGCGGAAAGACGGGATGGGGGGAAGAAAGGAGGCAGGTGTAGGTGAATGCGCCAGCTTGTTGTTGAAAAGGGGTACTTTCATATGGAAAAACTTGAAATCTGGAGAGTGATCGCGGAAAAAAAGGGGGTTTGGGACTGAAAATGGTTGGGTCTGCCTGTGGAGGGGACTCGGTTTGCGGGAAAGAAAAGGAACGGGTAGGGGCGGGTTTTCAAAAGAATTGATCGTGCGACTGGAAAGAGTCTTTAAAGCGCGGAATGCTGGGGGGGCAGTTGCGAAAGCGCGGGGGGTCTAAAAATGCGAATTATCAATCACGGATTGGGAGGGGGAGCCCTCTACAGAAACTTCGTAGAAGTCAAAAGAGACGCGAGAAAGGCTAGACAGTGGAAATAGAGACCGGAGCGGGGAAAACGGAAGATCGGGAAATTTTTTTAGGGGGGAATTCACTCAAAGAATGCGTCGGGAAAAGAGGCGGAGGCCGGTGACACGCGGGAAGAGGGCAAAAACAGGGGCCTAAAAGGGCAAACCGGGGAGAGTTGTCAACGAGTGGTGCATAGTCGCTTGACTACAGCATGAAGTGTTTTTTCGAAGAAAGTAATTAAATCGGGGTAGGGGGGGGGAATGAAGGAATGAAAGCCGAAAAGTTGCCTGGGGGGGTTGTTATTGTTCAGTTTTTGGTTTCCGGTTTCTGGTCTGAGTGGGAGTGTAGGATGTTTTCTCAGCGTGGAGGATATTTTTATCTATGGACTTGAAAAAAAGGGATTTATCAGGGGAAGGAAGGCCAGATGAAAGAGGACCCACCCAAGCGGCGAGCCTCTGGGGTTGGGGGGGTTTTCTGTGGGGCATTGCGACTTTTCTTTGGGGGGGGGATGGGCGCGGGGGTACGGGGGGATGTGGGACGGGGGGAAGGGGGGCGGTAGAAGGATGGAGAAGAAAACGTCGTGCATCGGCTGTGGGGGGAAGCATTTCGCTGCGTTCTGGAGGGGGGTATCTACTCCATGGGGACAGAGTATTTCAGAGGAAAAGGACAATATGATTGGGGGGAGGTGTTGATTGGGGTGAATTTAAGTTTTTTCGTGAGAATCTTGGATAACTCTCACGGAAGTTGGTCTGGAGAGAGCGTCTCGGGGGGGTCACTTGAGAAAAAGTTTTGGAACACTTGAGCACAAACACACGAGTAAGAGAGAGATATCATCCGGGGTGAACACCTCTCGTTCGGGTGAATCAGATAAGAGAGGAAGAAAGCGTCAACGTAACTCAGATTGAAAATGACTTCGCCATTAAACAACCATCAAAAAAGGAGTACCACCAGAAAATTCGGGGGATGGTATGAGGAGCTCCGGGGAAGAAGGTCCAGGGCGGAAACCGGGGTCAGAACAAACTTAAAAGAAAGAGGATTCACGCAATCTTAAGAAAAGGTTATCTGCTTTAGCCTCTACTAAGAAAAAGAACAGTTGAACCAGAAAAAAGCAACAAAAACCCACAACGTGGAACTGACAACCCCCTCAACAAGAAAAACAAAATCCATAAAAGAAAATCTGGGGGGTGTAGGGGGACGTAAAAGAGGATAATCAAAACTTATCATCACCATAAATCCACCGTTCACGAAAGAGAAAAATAGGGCGGGAAAAAGCAAAAAAGGATTAAGCCCCCCAAAGAAACAAAACCGAGCCAATAAAAAGGCCCGGCACCGGGGGACGCTCCAAGGGGGGAGTACTAAAAAGCCTCTCCGTGCCTCAACTGGAAAAGGGCCTTCTCGAACCCCCCTCCGTCGTCTGCTTCAAACGCCGGAAACACTCAGGAGTTCTGAAAGGAAGGGGGAGTAAAGGTTTGTACGAGAGGGCTATCCAAAGCTTCAAAGACTCGTCGGGAAAGAAATACCTTTAAAATGCGAGGTAACTCAGTGAAAGGCGAAAAAAAAGGAGAAGGGACGAGACCGGGGATACCAATGAACTAGAGACCAGGCCCTTACTTTCCCATTGCTCGGAAGAGAACAATACTAAAAAAAAAAGAAAGAATAGGGATGTAAAAACCAAATGGAGGAAGGTTAAATCATGGGAGGACAACGGGGCCCTTAAAAAAGGGGCCCTTTCTTTCCAAGAGAAGCCCGGAGAAAAACCTCTTGAAAGATAGAAGAAAGGAGGGGAGAATAGTAAATTTCAAACGCAATTCGCTCGCCCAAGACCATGTCTCCGGAGGAGAACACAGACACAATCCACAAGGGAAAACCACAGGGGTCAAAAAGGGAAGAGAGTAAGGCCAAGTGGAACCATGAGACTTAATCTAAATCCAGGGAAAACAAAAAAGAGATCCACAGACCACTACCTCAATTACTTCAACAAATCCCTTTAGGCCTCTCAATCAAAAAAATCCGTGTTCCTAATCTCTAAAGACCTTCTGAAGGGACCTGGTCGTCAAGAAAAAAGACAAGAGTAATTCTCGAAAGTGGATCGTCAAAAAAAGCTGATTGTTTTCCTCTGGAATGGCTCAAATTAAGGGTGGGTTCCACCAGAGGAAAAGAAATAAGAAATAACAAACAGGAAGGACTAGCGAATTGAGGAAATGAATTCCTGTCGGCAAGAAATTTTTTGGGGGAAAGTCGACACCTAGATTTTCTGGGCCACTGAGATCCAATACTAAGAGGACGTCAAGAAGAAAAGAAGTATGGTAGACAGCCAGCAGACTCCTCCAACGATAGTCGAAAACGGGGGTCATCTGGGAACTAAAAAGGAAGAAGGGAGTCAAGGTTGACAGGCTAAGGTGTTCAAAAAGCCGCACGGCATGCTGAAAAACAAGGAAAAAAGTCTTCTATGACGGAAACGAAAAACCAACTGCTTAAAGAAGGACTACCCAGAGAGGGGGGGGAGTTAAAGAAGAAAGGATCCTACCTGAAAGAGAGGTTTTTGAGGGGGGGGAGGAGTCATCTGAACGGCAATCCAGGCTGTCGGTCCTGTCAACTACTGGGGACTAAAGGGGGAGAGGAAGAGAGGAAGGCGAAAGATGGTAAAGGCCAGGACTTTTTCCACTGGGCATATCTTGAGGAGGGAAACCTCGGAAGACAAGGACAAGGGGATCAAGATTTGCTTATATCGGATCGCTTAATTTAACATTCCGTGGAAAGGGGGGTGTTGGAAAAGGCAAAGAAGACGCTTAAGCGGGGGAGGGGGGACCTCTTTTTGGGTTCATTGGACGCTTGAGGGAAGACAAAACCTCATTGGATTGGGAGCTTGGGGGGAACATGAGGGGGCGGAAGAAGACGTGGGACAAGGGGGGTGGCAACCATTTTTGGGGGGGGGGAAAAAGGGAACGAAGCACGTCGAGGGAGAGGGGGCGCAAAAACGGAACATTAGCTGGGCTCTCTTCCACGTAACAGGGGGCTGGGAAGAGTACTCTTCTAGGAAAGGAAGAGTCCTTACTCCTGGAAGGAAGCGGAATACTCTCTCTACCGGCCTCATCACGAGGGACCAAAAGGAAAGTTTTCGGGAAGTCAGGGACTCAGGAAGACACCAATACCATAAAGACGACTTGCCTCGGAGACCAATCCATCGAAGCTTTGAAAGAAGGGGAAGAAGACTCTGCTG
>Ga0179591_1313168_pt1 | contig 15765 bp, 17 predicted proteins | sample CZOMad2_1_08_16f_FD_182891 | JGI IMG/M metagenome (GOLD analysis project Ga0179591, IMG submission 182891) | Vadose zone soil fungal communities from Angelo Coast Range Reserve, California, USA - CZOMad2_1_08_16fungal (PacBio error correction) | ecosystem: Environmental > Terrestrial > Soil >...
AACTGCGTTTCTAAAGTAAAAAATCTTCTCAGGGAAGTAAGAGAAGAAGGACGGGGTCCATGACAACAGAAAGGGGGGGAGGGTCCGTGATTTTCGAGAGTCATGGCAAGGAAAAAGAAAGCTACTTCTGACGCAACAAGGGTGGGGTTGTAATTGCAAAGAGGCTCGAGACGAGAATGGGCTGACAAGATGTTAAACCGTCGAGAAAGGAAGAAGGCGCTCCTCACTAACGAGGAAGATCTCCCTCTACCATATTCTCCTGAGGACAACCGCAGGAAGGATGGGGGGATCCACCGACGGCAAGATGAGAGTGGGTTGATTTTGGGGAAAAGGCACGTTGAGTACAACGGCAAGTTAAAGGGAAAATGCCATAGGAGAAAGAAAGGGAAGACATTTGTCACACTAAGTCCTCTGAGAAAGAAAAAGACGAGGCGTCCCGAAGGGACAAAGACAGATGGTTATTATGGGTTTTTGGTTGGAGAAGCCCTGACAGGGGATTGTGTGGCCATTTCAAAGGTTCCAAGGCCAGGGAAAGGAAGAAAAGGGAGGAGGGTGCTGACCTTGGATGAGTAGCGAGGGGTGTGGGGTTTTTGATGCAAACGGGGCCCTATCATTTTATTTTGGAGGCGGTGGGGTTGGGGAAATGCCTCTCTTGCTGGTGCAAGAGGAAGGATCGATGGTAACGACGCAAGGCGGCGGCACGACGGAAGCAGTCTCATTCGGCGAGGGAAACAATAAACTTGTCTTACCTTGAAAAAAGGAGGGAAAGAAAAGCTTTTGGAAAGGAGAAAAAAGATCTTTTCTTATCGTCATAATAGCTTGGATTCTAGACCTTTAGAGGGAGTATGATAGACGGACGTTCTCCGAGGAGGCCTCGAATCAATGCAGGACGCTTTGTAAGGGACCTGGATCCTCTCATTTTTCCGAGAGAAAAAAAAAGGGGAGTGACGGGGAGAAATTGTGCACCAGGCGGCTCATGGAGTCTTCAGAAGAAAAAGAGGCAAAGTTGGGAAAACTGCAGTCCATTATGGAACCGGAAAAAGGAAAGGTGAATCCAGTAACCTCGTCTGAGAGAGGGAGAGGAACATCAAAAGAGGGCATCATTCAAGAGTGCTCTTTAGAAGTTGTCTGGTAAAAGAAAGGGGGTGCGCCATTTTAGAGGACTTTTGACCATCTGCGTGGAGACGAAACACGAGGAGGTCCATGCCCATCACCGTGTCCTTCCTGTGAAGGGAAAGAACTCTAAAGAGGGGCCCCAATGATGGGATGCGATGCGGTCGAACGCATACTGAGAGCGAAGAGAAGGGGAGGCTTTGAGAGAAAATCAGTTTGTGGTCATTTGGAAGAAAAAAAAGAGCCGATTCTATTTCGTTAGTAAACTCGGGGGAACACGGTGATGGGAAAAGATCGAGCCACGCAGATGGTCCATTAGGTATACCAGGAATTATGAAAATGAAGTGTGGGGGAGAGGGGTCACAAAAAAAAGACAACCTCGGAAGGGAGAAAATATAGGTGCTTTATTTTCATAGAGAAACTCCTCGACGGTGGCGGAAAGGACTGTTATTGGTACCATCCTGGAAACGAGAACTGCAAAAGTAAAGGGGTATAGGGAAAAAGGGAATGACTTAAAATGGTTGCACCATTTGCCAGCCCCAAACAGGTTTTTCTGCGAGCGAAGAAAAAAGGGGGGTCCGCAACAAAAGCGAAAGCATTTAGGTGCAAAAAGACTTCCTCCTCTCCGTCGAGGAAAGAAAAAGGGCATACAACGGAAGAAAACTAAGAGATCAGCACAGATCTCACACTGTTGAGTTTGAGGAGAGAGAAAGAAGGTTCCGGTAGGGGCAAGCCTCTTAATCAGAGCGACGAATTCTGAGAAAAAGTGCAGAGGAGGGAGAGGAAGATCACTGCTTCTCTTGAACAAAGTCAAAATGGAAGAAGAAAAGGGGCACAAAGTGCGCGCCAATAAAGGAGAGAGAATTCATCTCTGGGAGAGAAGACTCCCAAAAGGGGGGGAAGAAAAAAAACAAGCGACAACTGTTGGTCTATGGAAAAAGGAGCGTTTGAAATAGAATGTCCAACTCAAAAAAATAAAGTTCCGGGGAAAGAAAAAGAAACAAAAAAAAAAACATCTGAAAACTCTCTTCAAGGGGATGACTTAGCTCCTTCTGAAAGTGAAGGGAAGAAGCGCCTTATTGGTAACAAAAGGGAGGAAAGGTAGGAATCTTAAGGGGGCACTCAGATCGTCCTCCATAGGAGGTGATCGTTTGGGAAAGGAGGGGAGACTATGAAAGGAGAGAAGAGCATCTTGAGCGTCTTTAGAAAGGACGAGGGGGAAGGGTCGTTGGGAAGGAAGAAAGAAGTCTCTCTTGAGGAGATGAATCCATAAGCTCTGAAGATTGATCACTGGGAAAGGGAGAAAAAAACATATGCCCCCTCGTGAACCAAAACTCGTCAAATGGGCATTTCCAACAAAAAAGAAGATCTGATTGGCCTCGTTTGACGTAAGGAAGTAGATTCAAAATTTTATGAGAAAGGAGGGGCAGGACGAATTTCTTTCTTAGGGGGGGAGTTTCATAGACCGGAATGGATTTTCTCAAGTTTCCGATTAACGACAGGAGCATGAGGGAAACAAGTCGAAAAAGGTCGATAATCTTCGGGGCCTTGTAGAGGGAGAGGACGGAAAAAAAGAAATCTTCTGGGGAAAGGGGGAAAAACTTGCTCGTAACAGGGGCGTGGGAGAGGAGCGGCCCTCATGAGCCGGCAATAGGGGTCTGAGAAGGGGGGGGAGTTCAGACCTAACCGCTTCCAGAGAGGGGGCGATGTTCTACAGGGATACCTGAGGGTGAGGGAGGGAAGTGCGTCCAGAGGAGAAAAAACCTGCCTAAAGGGTACGTTAACCTCAAGGTCTATCAGGAACTAAGGAAGAAACTCTGTAAGGAAGGGAAAGGATTCCGGGGGTTATAGAACTCCATCAATCCTTAGAGAAGGCCTACAGATCTAGAGAATCGCCCACAACTCTACTCGGATCCTTGAGGGAGGGACTCGCGGGAGGGAGAACTTCTCGAAAGGCCTCTGAAGAGGGAAAAGGATTCTCAACCGAGAAGGGACACAGCAGAAAAGCGGATTGAAGGGTGATAGGGGTTGGGTGTCTCATCTGAGGGACAGTCGCTTGCTACGTTCTGTTCAAGAGGGACGACAACAGAGGATCCGAGAGGCTACCCGCCGCCAGTCTCGACTTCTAGTCGGTGAGGGTCAGGACTAACGTCTAACCCTACGCGTGAAAGGAAGGAAACGAAGAGGAAGGTAACTCATTTCGATTGTGCGGAGAGTCGTTGCAAAAATTTTGAAACGGAAGAAGGGGGGAGGCTCTTACATTGGTGGAAGGTAACCGGTCCGGAATCGGGCCCAGAGCTCTAAGGGAAAGAAAGGAGGTCTGAGAGACGCATAACAATATTGTTCTGTTCTAAAAAGCAACCGGGCCTTCGGGGAGGGGGCAACTGGCCGACGGGGGCAAATCCAAAAAAACCTGCCAACCTCTTTGAATCGAAGCGCGCAAACTTCGCGGACACCACCAGCCGGAAAAAGGTGAAGGTCTCGTGCAAGCCACCGCTCAAACTGGTCGCCGACCAAAGGGCGGTCGTAAGGAGTCCTCGCATAGCTGGCTCTAGAGCAGAGCGCCGCTCTCGATCAGAGAAATCTGCCCTGCGATACCAGACCGGGCGAAGAGCCGTCATCTATATCCTGAAGCCAGGGGGCGAGCATGAGGGTCCTTCGAGAAAGGGAGGGAATGTCTCTACCTTAGAGGGCAGCTCCGGTGCAGAGGGGCAGAAGCGCAGCTTGGCCGTTCGACGAGAAGAATGAGAGAGGGGGCTTTGGGGGGATTTTTTGTGAGGAGGCGACATCAGGAATCCAGCCGAGAGAGTCCTCTGCAGTGAAGATCTTCGGAAAGACCTGTCTTATCTTTTTAAAAACCCAGATCCGGCGCGGCAGCGCGGGGTCGCGTATGTCTATCTCGCCGGATGGCAGCAGGAAAATTGAGCTTCGTAACCAGAGGTCTGGCAATTTCCACGGAGGTTGCTCCTACATCGCTATGAAACGGGGGGGTCAGCAGCACGAACATCGAAGCTATAGGAAAGGGCGCATGACTCTTCCTTTTTGGGGACCAGTCGTGTAGGCCCGAGACAAAGGGGGCAACCATTTCGGTCGGCCTGTAAAAGAGCCCCATGGAGGGGGTGGTTTCCTCGATGAGGAGCAGAGGGGTCTCTAAGGGGTTTGTTTTCGCGGCAATCTCCCCTTGGGGCCAAACAAACCCCAAAAATTCGAATCCTCAAGGTAGTCCTGTGGTAGGGTTTAATATTACGTGGCTTCAACCGCACATAGTTACCACGATATGACGCTCTCTCAGAGGGTCTGCCTTGGTTGTCGCCTCTCGGTATTTTTTTGGAGCGCTCTTTAGGCCTTGCACAGGGACATCACAACCATAGATTTCGCTACTAAACGCCTGTGAGGACGTTCTTTGTCACACGTCCACGAAATTTCTGTCAAGAAATAGGCCCTCTACAATGTCAGGGGGGAAACTGCTGGTGGTTCATGGGGGCGTCATCCAAGAAAGGGGGCAAAAATACGAATGTTCGCGATCAGGGGCTCATCTTCGTGAATCTCACGATACTGCCCGAGAGAAGATTCTCATTAGGAACAAAAGGGCAATAACAGCGGGGTAAGGCAGATCATCTGGCGGATAAGGCACACCTTTTGGGGGGAAGGACTACTTCATTTCTGGATCGACATCTCGCTCAAAAAAGGAATTAGGGGGGAGGAGAGAAGGAAAAGGTCCCTCATTGAGAAATTCTCTCGGAATTGAGGTCTTCTCTGACGCCCGCATTAACGCCTCCGATTGCACGGAAGAGGGTATCGGAACTAGGAGGTTCTCCTGGGAAGGAATCACGGAAATTAAGATCGCGTAACTCGGGGAGCGCTAACCATTGGGGGTCTTTAGAAAAATCCGGGAATGAGAGAGGGCACGTCTCTACCTCGATATTGAGGAGATGTATTGAGCCAAAGAAAGGAAATCCTTTCGTGCCAAAGGGTCTTGGGCAGCAAAACGCGCATTTAGGGGGATCGGAGGGCCAAAGCCCTGAGTAAGGCGCAGTAGAGGGAGGAGGTCCTCAAGGATTGCGGAGGACTCTTCGGAAGTTTAAGGTCGCTTGGACGGTTCAGAACCAACTAGGGAGTAACCTCAAAGTAAAGAAGGTCTACCACATCTTCTCCTGAGAAAAGAGGTGTTTATTGCTTGAGGCTAAAAAGGGTGGACTTTTCAAGTGGGGAGAACCCCGCAATAGAAGAGGGAGATGCCCTCTCATACGAAAATATTTAGGAAATATCTCGCCCCTGTGGTAATCCTGTTTCGAAAAGAGTGGGCAATCAAAAGGGCTTCAGGAGAACACCTTCATCTTCAAGGAAGGGATTATCGGGGGAGGGCTTCGTGGCGGGATATGTCTCGACAACGGGAAAGAGTTAAACTCACATACAATCTAAAGAAGGTCAGAAAGGGGTTCCTGAGCGAAAAGGTCAGGGGGGACCTAACTGAGAGTTATGGACCTACGAAGGAATACGAGACTGCTCACGAACTAGGGCTACAGGGGGGGGGAAGCCTCTCTTGAAAGAGTTTGCAGGAACCGCAGCGGCTTTATGCATAAAGAAAGATCTCGACCAACTCCTCAAAAGGGATACAGATTTTGCTCGGGCCCCTGCCACCGAGGGGACCTGGTGAACTCTAAAGAAGCTTCGGACCAAGAGGTCCGCTCTGTAAATGGGGTTCTGCAAAAAGTCTCGAAACTCCACTCGGAATGATAGAACTTAAAAGAATCTATGAAGGAAGACAGGGCTGTTGCTGCAAGAACCGGGAAGAAATCTAGCTTCTCAGGAGGAGGTCGAGATCTCGTACAAGAAGGGGTCCTGCTGCAGCAAAAAGAGGTAGGTCCACTGGCACGTCTTCTACCGTAAGGGCGAGTCGGAGCCCACGGAGCCGGCACAGTGTCTCTAAAGGGGGTCGATTAAGCAAAAGAAGAGCTCTCTGGAGTCCCAGGTCCGGGGGGGAAAAGTTCCTGGATGGGCTTGCAAGAAGGACCTTATCGCAGGGGATATTGGAGAACATCACCCAGGGGGAACAAGGATGATTGGGAGACCGCAAGGAAAGACTTATCGGGGTCTGCGACGACGCGAGGGCGGGGGGGTCCCTTGTCAAGGGTGAACCCAAAGAAGGCTTCGTCACGAATGCAACTACGAGCCGCAACGAGATCACGACTCTGAGATCTCATTGCCGTCAAGCTCTACAAACCCTTACCAAAAAAGAGAAAAGCATTCCATTAAGGTAGGAGGAGTTTGGAAAGGTCAATTCCGGAAACGGGAACAGTGGGAGGCCTTGACGGCGACCCTCGGGCAGGAGTCTCCGACTTCAGAAGAAGGCCACGAAGACGCGTGCCGGTGGCAAAGAATTGCAATCTTGAGTTAAATAAGGGCTTTTACTCGGTGCGGGTGAGACTCAGAAAAAAGGACTTCAAGGAGAAGGAAAGGGAACCTAGCTTCGATGGTTGGAGAAGATCAACTCCTGGAAAAAGAAAGAGAGGTACCTTCTTCTTAGGGAGGCAAAGAAAGGACTGGGGGAAGAAAAGTCCTCAACGAAGTTGTCAGGAGGTCAAGTCCTCATCGAAGGTCTTCCGGGAGTCCTTAGGAAGACCTGTTCCTTTCTATCCGGAAAGGGGAGGGTGGCGGGGGAACCTCACCGGTCAAGAGCCTTACTTACAGGGGGGGGAGATTTTTGGGAGGAGAACCTACCTGAGAAAGAAAAAGGACATCCTTCGGAAAAAAGGATACTGGAGATTTCCGGCGAAGGGAGGACCCAGATCTCTTGTTCGAGAACTGGCTGTTGACAGTCTCAAAAGGGGAAAAGGCATCTACCTCTCAAAGAAGAAGATCGCCCTTGAATATCAGTTGTTTTGTTCAAGGGATCACGTCGGGGTAACGCAATTTCAAAAGAACTTCTACGGAGGGGTTTTTTTTGTGGGGGGAAAATGGGAAAAAGTGGGACTTCAGGGCCCGCGGAGGAACGTCCTCCATCCAGAAAAAGAAGGGGGGCCGTGATTTTCACTTTGGACAGGTAAGGAGCCCTCAAGGAACATTGACAGAGGGGTGGTAGAAGAACCATTTCTACTAGAGGCTTCGGGACTGGGGGGGGAAATATGGTATAGAGACTCGCAGTGCTCAGGAGAGATCCGGGAATGTATACCCGGCGAAAAGAAGAGAAGAAAAAAAAACCGGACTGAAGACGGAAGGGGGTTTCTCCAAAAAAACGGAGCTTTGGGGACAGCGTGAAGGACTCCGTACTGCCACACTATAAAGCTTTGCAAAAAGAAGCAGCCATCGCTGGTTCATCGGAGAGGGGCCCCGAGGAATTTCAGGAGTAGGCGGCACATTTTCCGCTGAAGATATTGAGGTTCAGTAGTGGGGGTGTTTGAGAAAGGGGGCCACCAAGGCTTTTGAGTTGGGAAAGAGAGCGATATTCCAACCGTGAGGTTTCCAAAGAGTATCTCCACAGGTGTCGGGTGGCGTACCGTTGTTTGCGGAAAACCAGCACATCGCGAAAAAAAAAATATCGATTTGAGTTGGGGAGGAAGGAGTTGTGGTTGTGGTAGGCTCGCGAGACTCTCCTGCGCAGGGATCAATATCATCGTGAAGGAACGGTGGATAGAAGCAGTCGGCGCAAGAAGACAGGTTTTCTCACCAGGAAAGAATCCGGGATGACCGTCACAATCTGGAAAATGAGGAAAGTCTTGAGATCTTGATGGCTTTGGAAGTCATATTTCGGAAACTAGGGAAAGGGATATGAAAGGACTTATCGGAGGAGGAAGCAGCAGCTCTTCAAGTGTGGAAAAAGGTTGGGGGGGAAAGCTCCTTTTCTCTTATACTCAGGAAAACACGGGAGTGCTTTTTTCTGGGGAGCAATTGTGGGAAAAAAATCTTCGCCGTCACATGCAAGCGCCGAAAAGTTGTAAACTTCCTTTTCCGGTCTTTTCCAAGAGACCTTTGAATAAGAACAAGAAAGGTCAGGGGGCTTGATTACCATCCACCCAGTTGGGGCAGCATCAAACAAAAGTAGGTTATGATGTGAACGATCAAAAACAAAGTGCGCCCTTTTATAATGCGTTACAATCTTGATAAAATGGCCCATCGGAGAGGATAGACTCCAGGGGAAAAAAGAAGGCCGTTTCATGAAACCCTAGTTTCAGCATGAGCGAATGGGGATGATTGAAAAGAAAAGGATCGTTCGGAACCGCACGGAGAGAGAAGCAAAAACACCGGGGGAGGAGGATGAAGCTTAGAAACTTTCAGCGAAAAAAGGGTCACTCCTAAAATGGAAAAAAAGGGGGGGGGCGTTTCTGGAGAAACTGGGGAAAAGGCAACACGGGGATGTGGGAGGGTTTTCTCGAGCCAAAGGGACCATTAGGGAGCCAGGGAGAGGACTAGATGCCCCTTTGATTAGGGGGGGAGAAGACGACCAGTACACCAGCGGGGGAATCATCCACTTTGAAGTAATCATCAACGGAGAGGGATTCCACCGGCAAGCTGGGGAAGGAGGTCCTGGAAACGAAAGCGGCCCACAGCAGGTTCCACTGGGGAGGATTTAGAAGGAGTCTGGTTCAACACCCTAAAAAGTAACGAAAGTTGGGTCCTGCGATCCGCAGAAAAATAAGCTGATCAGTGAGAAAGAAGAGATAAAGACTGCTGGAGGAAATCTATCTTCTCTCCTCTATGAAAAAAAACACTGAAAAAGGAACTAGAGCGAAGAGAAAGCAAAATATTCACTCATTGCGGGGGGGAGGTCTTAGGGGCAGAAACTTTTGCCGTTCGCAATTTAGGAGGAAGAGGAGCCGAAGGGGGAAATCATGATGCAGAGTGAGCCAGGGCGGTACTATCACTCTTTCGGGCTCTTAGCGATATTATTGGCCGAGGACAACACAACTCAGTTGGGCAAATCCCGCGAGGCGTGCAGAGGGTGCCCGGAGGAGGCTCCACACCTCTTCCGTCACCAAAGAAGGGGGGAGAGACATGGCAAGGAAACCCCTCAAAAGGGGAGCTCATTGTTCAGGAGGCGAACGCTCCTGGACAAAGGGACTCAACAAAAAAAAGAGAAAGGAAAAAAAAGTACTTCAAGGGGGGGAGTGCCTCCGGATACCTGTGAAAGGGGGAAAAGATCTAGCTAGGGGGAAGGATTTGAAAGGGACTATGGGAGCGTCGCTGACTTGGGGGCACAAAAGGAGGGGAATCGGTTAATAAGGGGGGGGGGGACAGTTCTACTCTGCACATGAAGGAAAACATCTTGATCGGTTGGAGAACACGAGCAAATCTCGGGATTTCATGGCTGTTTTGTCCGTCAGGCAGGCGCTCATGGTTCGAGATAATCGCGTGAGCGTAATCTAGAGGGAGGCACGAAATCTATGAACCATAGAAAGAAAGCGGGAAAAGAAAGAGCCTCAGAGAACAATGGGTTTTCAACAACCACACAGGGAGGGGTCATAAAAAGAAAAGAAACTTTCAGTGCCATGAAAGGGGCGGAAAATCACGCCTAAACTGATGAGTGTTGAATTTCTTCGCTTCCTCAAAGGGGGCGAAGTCATTTGTTTTCATTGACAGAAGGCAAGAGAACGAGGGAGGAGTCAAGTTTCGCAGGAAAAGAAGGGGCAAGAAACCAACTGATCTTTGCGGGGCGCAAAGACTATCAGAGGGGAAGCGAGATTACTTTACCAGGAGAGCGGAGGAAAGCGGTGGAAAGAGAAACCCCTTGTGAGGGACCCCCTGCTCGCTTGCCATGAGAAAGAAATCTTCATGAGGAAAGGTCCTACCATGAGAAGGCAAAGAACCTCTGAAGAGTTCAGAAGTACAGGTCGAAACGAGTTAGGGGAGTCCGCCAAAAAATGATTTTTTGCGGAAAGAAGGGGGAACTCCCCAGGGAAACCGAAAGAGAGGAAGCCGGACTGCAAAGGTCACCAGCCGCTTGCCAAGAAAAGGAGGGTTGCGTCTTAGAAGGGAGGACAGGAAAGGAAGAAGTGAGACGAGACCTCGAACCAAGAGACGTCGCTTGGCCTCGAAAGCGCTCTTCGAGAATCAGAGTCACCGCGTACCAAAGGAGTAAGCTGCCCAGGTATCAAGGATATCCGAACAGCTGAAGACTCTCCTTGCACGCGCGGAGGAAGGTTTTTAGGGGGGTCTTAAGAGTGCATTTGACTCGGGAGAGCTCTTCCTACACTTGGAACCGGATCAGCGGGAGAACATCCTCCGCATAGGCTGGCCGGGAGTCATGTGACCGAAAAAAAAGTAATCTCACGGGAAGAACTTCAAAGATTTAATCGCGCCATGAGATAAAATCTTAGTAATGTGAGTGCTGCGAAGATGTGACGGCTTCGTGTGACGGGGTGCTCTTCTCGGTCGGGTTTGTTTTCCCCACTTCTCGGAACGCCGGCTCTCTTCGGAGGAACGCGCAGATCATAAGCCTGTCTAAAAAAAGGGAGTTCTAACGCCGCGGGTCGCCCTTAGTGGGGGAGACCCCTCGAGGTAGAAAGGCTATCCATTCCGGATCATCTCCTGTGAAGGGGACGTCCCATCCCCCGTCCAATCGCGGGTAGTGGCTCATCAGAAAAATAAGCGCTGATCCGGTTCCAGCCGTGGGAACTTTACATTTCTAGGAATGCCCTCTAGAGGAGAAACATCCGGTCCGAAGGGTTCTCTTAGGATCGGGCTCATCAGACAAAAAAGGGGACATAATATACCTCGTGCACGCGAGAGAAGCATCAGTGGCTTCCAGATTCCAGCCGGACAGCCAAAAAAGGGACTGTAGCCGTACGGGGGGGGCTAGCAGCATCGAGCGTAGTTCGTCGATTCTCCTGGAGCAGCAGCCGAGGGGATGTTCGGAAAGAAAGAGACGGCTCTATTATAAAGAGCATCATAGGACGGCTCCTCTATCACCTTTATGGAGGGGAGGAGTGGGAGTCTATCTCATGATGAAGAATCCGCCAGAACCTCAGAAGGGCCCGGGAAGATCTTCTAACAGGAAGGTCGGAACGGAAGACGAAGGTCTTACTAGTCGGGTCGTAGGGACCTTAAGAAGGGCCCTTCCCGAAGGGAGAGAAAACACAAGACGAGGGACGTTAAGAATTGGCAGAAGTGCACGGAAAGAAAGGGGGGGGATCCTTTTCCAGAGATCCATCAAGGAATAGTAATCGATATGAGGGTGTCTGTCGCAACCGGGAAACATTCTTTTTTCATGGGGAAAGAGGAAAAGAGGAACTCTCTCTCCGACACCGAGACCAAATATCTCTTTGCTTGCGAGGGGCCTTCTCAAAGAGAGGTACGGTTTTCTCGCTGAGGAAAAGGGTTGAAAAAGGGGAGGTCTGCCGCAAGGCGGGAAAACATAGAAGTCAGCGAGGCCCAAAGGGTGTTCGACGGGACTTGTGAGGGAAGGATTTTTTTTGAGAGCCGACATCGAAGCCGCACAGAAAGAGAAGTCGTCTCCGGCCGGCCTCTGCTTCGCGGACGCAGGAAGCTCTATTCTTTCGTGGACCCGGCCTCGGGCCGTTGGTAGAAGGCTTATTCAAGGACAGGGGGCGCTCCAGAGAAGTTCGTAAAAGGGGATTCCACAGGAGACCTGGTCTGGGGGGGTCTGGCCTACCCTGGGGGGACATAACGAGAGTCGGGCCGGGGGGAATGCACTCCTTCTGTCCGAGAAAAGGTTCAGTCTCAGATCGGCCGGAATCGGAAAAGGGGCTCGGCAAGAGGGAGATTTTCCTAGACAGAAAGGGAGGAGGCGTACTCGTGAAGGGGGGTCAATCTGCTAGAAGAGGCTGTTCGGTAAAAAAAGACTCTATCGGGGGGTCGACGGACGCTGGGAAGTCAAGATGATAGACTTCTGATCTCTCTTAAAAAAAAAGAAGGGGAGGTAGAGAATCCACCAGGCAGGGGGAGGGACGCGCTCTAGCCATAATTGGGGATAGGACCGCCGAGGCACGCCTTGCGGAATTAAAAAAGGCCGGGAGAGGGCTCGTTAAATATCGCGCGAGGTTGGCTCCCTTAGAGCCCGAAGAACGCCCATCCAGGGACGCCTTCATCAGGTCGTCTGAGGGCCCACAAAGTTAATGGGAGAAATTTCCAGCCCTGAGGGAAAGACAGGAGGGACGTCGTCGGGCCCCAAAGCAACCGAACGGGGAACTCGGGCGCCTGGTGGTAGAAAAAAAAATCCCTTAGGGGACGGGGTATTTGAGGCGCTAAGGGAGCATTCCGAGAATGTGTAAGAAGTCGCTGTGCTGCACGGAGCTTTCAAAGGGAACACAGTACGCAAAAGAAAGGGTCTGAAAAGGGAGCCTTTCGGCGACGGGGATGGTCGCCGGTTCACGGGGAACGTTGAGCCAATCTAGCAAAAAAAAGAAGAAAGATATATCCATGAGGGGGAGAGGACCCCTAAGAGGCGTCCTATCGGTCGCAATTTTGAAGGGTCTCGTGCAACTCAAAAAACTGTTGCTCTGAGGGAATCGGGAGGTGAGAGAACTTTCCTATTACGGGCTTCTGCGCGAGAACGGCCCCGTATTTATGACTGATGCCGGACGAGGAGGACTCTTCCTACTACTAGAAGCGTCGTCCGGACCGACTCTGCACGGAAGGAAAAGACTACACGAGAAACAGCGGAGGCCAAATGAAGGGCTTCGAGAACCAGAGAATCTGTCTCCTATTTCATGACCGCGGACGAGGGGGAGGATCGTCATAATGCGATCAAAAAACACCAAAAAGGAAAACGCGCAGCCTCAGGGATCTATTAGCCTGAACGCTGGCTGAAACTCTCCCGGCGAGCCGACCATCCTGTACGAAAACTTGCGATGCTGCAATGGGACGCCACGCAATCGAAGGGAAGAGACCCGTCTTCGGGGGATCTAGTAGGAAAAAAGGACCTGGTCTTGTCCGGATGCAATCCCTGTCCGTCAGAGGGGGGACTAAAGGAAAAGTTCTGGGGGAGGTCCTTCTTCTCTCTCTCGGGAAGCCCTGGCACCTGTGGAGACGGCGTAGCGTGAAGGAGACAAGTAAGATACCTGCACTGATACGAATTTCACGGCATGAAACTGCGCGAAAGGAAAATCCCAAATTGATCGGGGCAAATGCGTCCGAGTCGACCCAAAGGTTATCTCCTGGAGGTTAGAACTCCCATCGGATGGTAGTAGGATACCTCATCAGGGGGGACTTGAAGAAGGGGAGAGTGGGCACGAAGGGACTTTTACCTAGGATTTGAAAAGGTGCCGCTCTCTACTTCTTGGACACCACGCGATCGACTAAGACAGAGGGGACACTACGAGTGACGGGCATCATCATGTCTCGCTTCAAGGGAAGGGGAAGGGTTCGGGCGGAAGTACCTGGCACAAGGAAAAAGAGTCTAGTATTCGCGTTGAGAAGGACTGGGGTCACAAGTGGAAGAGGTCCTTCGCGCTCAAAGAGGAGTAACGAAAGAAACTTCATCCGCACAAAGGGAAACCACATCTCGGGCAAAAACTGTGTCAGGAAAAGACATCTAGCTGGGCAAGACGTCTGTTACGAGGACGAAGAAGTGGAAGAAGACTAGATCGAGCTGGTCAAAGAAGTCGCCTACCTTCGCAGAGCCAGGGGGAGGGAGGAAAGAGTTCTTCCGCAGGGGAAAAAGGAAAGGCTTCTGTCGTTTCTAAGACGCTTCGGGAGAGTCAACTAGGTGATCAGGGAGGGGGGGGTCCGTAATGCTCGATCTTTCGTTGGCCGTACTTCCTTCAGGGACTTTCGATAAGGGGAGGAGAAGGGTTTCTACAAAAAGAGAGCACCGCTGGGGAGAGACAGACGAGTTCGGTTCGGTTCCACCGAAAATGGTCGGGGAAGGAACCACACTGGTACTCTGGCACTTCCTGATTTCCGCTTTCGTGACAAAAAGGTTTCGAGGAAAAGGGCCATGAAGATCCATAGAGGGTAACTCATCGACCAAAACGACGCAAAGCGACGATTAAAAGAAAACGCCAGCCGAAAAGATCAGGGGGGTTTTGTTCACGGGAGGGGAAGAGAAACTTGGGAGAGTAGAGTAAAATCGCGTTCAAGAACTAGGAGAAGGACCATCCAATTCGTCCGGAAAAAGAAAAAAAAAGAAGGAGGTCCGTTGATTTTCCGGGGAGAAAGAAAGGATGTGCAGGAAGAGGACTGACTCAAAAGTCAGGGGTGAAATGGGGGTCCACCATTTCAAAGATTGAAGGGGACCTATCTCCTTGGGAAAGTCATATGGAGAGGACGCGCAGTTCTCTAAGCATGCGCTAAAGATTATATTAAAAAAGACTTATAACCGACGCCACCGCCAGGAAAAAAAGAGAAAAAATGGGAAGGTAACCAAAACTCCAGCTTAAAACTCAGGGGGGTAAAAGAATTCACTCCTTCGTCGGAGGTGAGGGATTCGAGAGAAAAATACTCGCCATCGATGACCTTTGTCAACTAAGCCAGGGAGAACCAGTCAAAGCATCGGGAAGAGAAAATGGAAGAAACCTTTGAAGGAGTTATTATTGTTTTGCACTCGGATCAACGAGGAGGTGGTTTCCATGAAAAATTCGATATTCGCAAGAGGGGTTCAACTCAACATTGTCGCTGGGCGGAAAACCGGTGTGGGGGAAGGGGATTAATCGCTAAGGAAAGGAAAAAGCTGTAAGGGGGGAAGGAACAACTGCGTGGGGTTGTGCTTACCGGCCAATAACTACCGACGAAATGGTGGAAGACTTTTGAGAGGTAAGCCCGCAAGATTCGCACGCCTCCTCCTTGAAGAAAGTAGACTCGGGAGAAAGCTTACCGCAAAGGAGTGAGAGGATGTAAAGAGAGGAAGAAGGGGCAAGGGGGAGGGTCTATAGGGAATGACGTCTTTTGAGGAAAAAAGAAAAAGAGAGAGCGTGATATACTATTCTGGGACAAAAAGCATCTAAGGGAAGCAAAAGCAATGCGCTTTTGGGGGACGACCTTGAAAAGTCGCATCCCCACACTGGAGGAGGGGGCTTGAGGGGCAAAAATGCGGCAGGGGAAAGGGGCAAAGAAAAGACCCAACGTGATAAACTTAAATGGGTGGAAGAGGTTCTGGGGGAAAAGCCTTTTGAAAGAAGAGCGCGAGATCTTGGAGATGAGACAAGCAAAGCCAATAGAAAAGGAAGGGCTTTCCTGTTGATGATGTGGGTAACGATCAAAAAAAAGGGGGTCGCCCCTGGATATAATTTATGCCGGCTCAGACAGCTCAGCCCGAAAGAAAAAAAAAAGCCGTTTGTCTGACACCCGATTCGAAGCAAAGGGGGAGGGGATTTACAAAGGCAAAAAGAGTCTAACGCCGCAAAAGGATCTCAAAAACAAAGAGGAGGGAAAAGAGAGAGGAAAGAATCATGTTGGGGGCATGGGGTAAAATAAAGAGGGCCTCGATTCGAGTTTCTGGGGTACATGACCACTTCAGGAGAAAGTGTTCTCGCTCCACGCAGATGGTCAAGGGAGCCAGGCCGATTAACTTCAATGGAAAACGTTGGATGGTGGGACATTGAACCCTAGGGGAGATGAAAAAAGGAAGTGATTTCATCAGAAGAAAAGGGGGACTGGGGAAAAAAAATGATTCCATCAAGGGACGGAAAGGAAAAAGACCTGCAGTTTATTCATTTGGAGGAGCTTGCAGTTACGAACTCCTTGTTGCACAATGTG
>Ga0179591_1244447_pt1 | contig 15764 bp, 19 predicted proteins | sample CZOMad2_1_08_16f_FD_182891 | JGI IMG/M metagenome (GOLD analysis project Ga0179591, IMG submission 182891) | Vadose zone soil fungal communities from Angelo Coast Range Reserve, California, USA - CZOMad2_1_08_16fungal (PacBio error correction) | ecosystem: Environmental > Terrestrial > Soil >...
CCACCAAAGAAACCCCCGCAGGGCTCTAACCCCCCTGATAAGTCCTGCCGTCCAGAAAAGCGGATTTGGCCAACGGATAGGGGTGCGTCACTGCTCTTAGGAAGGAGAAAAAGAAAGAAACAGACCATCCAAAAACGGCAAATGATAATAGGGGGGAACGCCGCCGCCCAGATGTGAAACTGATGCTCGACACAGAAACATCACGGTTGTAGTAAGCAACTAAAAGGCCAGCAAAAAATCACAAGAGGCAGGAGGAAAAAGAGTACTGGGGAATCAAATGCCAAAAAAATCTCCACGTACCCAGACGACACATAAAGAAAAAAAACTAAACCGGAACCGGGTGAAAGAGCGTCACAAAGGAAACCAATCACACAAAAGGGTCAGAGGGGTTTGAAGAACATCAACAAAAAGAAAACCTTATGACCCGCAAAAAAGAAGGAGATGCACGGAACAGGTAAACTTTGTCGGGAAGTCAGAGGCAAGAGGAGTGGACAAAAGGCGCGAAGGCAGACATTGAGCAGAAAAGCGGCAAAAAACATTGACTACTAATGAACGCCATAACAGCATAGAAAAGAAACAAAACAAACCAACCGCAGAAAAAAACACGGGGAAAAGGAAGGGACCGGTAAAACTTTTAAAGAACAAAGGGTAGATCCCTGTTCCGACTACGCGAGAGGGGAGACACTGTCACGTTAGGCGCAAAGAAAAGGACCAGGAACCTAGTATTGGAAATGGACATCACATCTGACCATGAATGCAAGCTTGCAGGGGGGTAAAACAAAAATGGAAAAAACGGAAAGTCTACAAACAGGATAAAGATGGAAAATCCATGGAAGAAAACCAGGAGAAAGGGAACGTCCAATGGTCAGATAAAAGAAAAGAGGGGTCAAGATACTAAAGGGAGGAAACAGACGGATGGTGCAACGAGGATTAACTATTAGACCAGGGCACAAAAGCTGGACAAAAGAAATGGGGGAACAGGGGGAGATATTAACAAATCACAAACAAGACCAGTAAAATATTGGCGGTGAGCCTAAAAAACACATGGGGGGAACACCAACAAAGTAGCCCCAAACACCCCACCCGACCACCAACGAACACCAAAAAAAGGCCTGGAACAACAACCCCCCACACACCCGGCCCCAAAACATAACCGTAAAGACAAAGAAAAAGACAAGTACGTGCGGAAAAGCAAGCTAAGTGCTTCGCGACAAGCGGCAGACTTGGGGGCGATGAGAAGTCTGTGGGGGGGGGGGGGCAAGGGGGAAGCGCGCGTGGGGCGTGATGCGTGTTTACACATAAGAGACAGACACTAACCGGGCAACCACAACGCGAAACCATGAGAAACCCTAGCGATTAACTCATAGATCCGGTTGGGAAATTACGCGGGAGGCTAGCAAAAAGGAACTCAACTAATAAGAATGAAAAAAATCTGGGGCGCGTGGAAACGGCAGGCCGGCTAAGTGGCATAGATTTCAAGGTTCACCGTGTCGCTAGGGGAATATTCGGGGCGGGTCAGGAAGGAGAATATCACTGTTGAAGGCAAAAAAATTCGAACATGTCCGCAGAAAGAGGAAAAGAAAAGAAGGAAAAAGGGGAAGGCGGTGCGAGAAAAAAGAGAGACCGGGGGGGGGGGGGGGATGGGAGAGGAGAATTGGGGAGGGAAAAGAAAAAAGGGGGTGGAAAAAGCGTCAAGGGAACCGGGAGGGAGAAGGTAAATAGGGGTGACACTTCTACTCTCTTCCCCCCCCGAAACGAACAATCGCGAAAAAAAGTCAAAAAAAGAAAGAAAGGGGGGGAAAGCGTCTGGGACCGAAAAGAGAAGTAGAAGGTACACTATATCCATCCGGTCCATCGAAAGGGAGAGTACTCAGCGTAAAATAGGACGTCGGGCAAACAGAGCCAATTAAAAGAAAAAAGAGTTCTGAGTGCTGACAAAAAGAAAGGAAAAGGGAAGAGAATCTCAAGACATACCCAAGGAAACATCAACCAAAAGAAGAGAAAGGAAGGGAAGCACGTGAGGGGAAATTCAAGGAAGGGCAAAGAGGGTCCGCAATATGGAACATTCAAAAGGTTTACGAGGGAAGGGGGAGGTGTAGAGAGATGGATCCTCTGAAGATGGGTCAATTGATGCTCAAACATTACACGGATAACTTCTCAGTTTGGGGGTCGACCGGACTATTTGTAACCGATCATTCACAGTCATTGGGCGCGGACGAAAAACAAGGTCAGGTCCATAATCTGCTTGGGAAATCAAATATTACGAGAAAAGGTTGACCAAAAAACAGCGACGATGAAGAGAAAAGAAAGCATAAGGGGCGAAAAGGACTCCCGAGGGGTCATGGAAAGGGGGAAACGAGTCGGACGCGAAACGGATGAAATTCCATATGAAGAGGGCGGGATGCGGAGAGCCTAGGGGGAAATAGACAATTGGACCTTGTAATATGGTACAAAAAAGGGGGGGAAAAGACAAAAAGGAAATCAGGTTAAATAAATAGGGGGAGGCGCCGTCCAGCACGCTCGGCCAGGCTGGGAAGCACAGAGCCAAGATGGGTCCAGAGGAAGAAAGACAGCCGGACCCAAGCCGGGCCACCGTGACAGTGGGGGGGAAAAAACCAGGAAAAAGGGAAGGGGGCGTTCACGTCGGATTTCAGGAAATAGAGGCCTGAGAGTATAAAGTCTAAAAGAAACTAGAAGAGAGTCAGGGGGGTCTGCGCAAGGACCGGCTTCCTACCTGCAAAGAAGTTGGGACCGGGGAAACAAAAAGGGGGGCGCGACGCTCAAGGTTCCCAGGGACAAACGAAAGGGTCGGCAGGAAAAGATGATACTCCTGAAAAAAATTCACATTCAAAAAAGAATTCTCTCCAGAAGAAGGGCCACGTTTTCAGGAAAAAGTTTCAAGGGAGCTCGCGCGAGCGCAGCATCGAAAATTCGAGCCAGATAGAGGGAGAGAAGAGGGGGGGGGAATAGAAAGCAAGAGTTCATCTCCCATGCACGAAACAAAGCCTGCACCGAAGCTATCGGCCGCGAAAAAAACGAGGAGGCAAGGATAGAGAAAAGCGTAAGAGTGGGAGAGGGGGGTGTGGGCGAGGTGTGGTGTGGAGACGGGGGGGGGGGAAAGTATCAAGTCGGTGGAAAAATTCGGGTGACTATGCCATGACGAGAGCTAATCGCTATAGAGGAGAGGGACTCTAAAAGAAAGGATATGAGAAACTATATACAACACAGGGGGCAACGTGTGTGAAGTCAAACCGCGGGGGAAGGGGGGGCCGGAGTAATGGGGGAGTGAGGGTAACTGCGATAAAGTTAAACTAAAAAAGAAAAGGTCAGTTGTTTTGAAATGGTAAAACTGTACTGCACGAACGATGGAGAGAAAAAGGCTTCAAAAAGCTGGAGGCTAGAAGGCAAATGCGCTTGCGACCGAAAAACGCCCGAAGTCACGCGGTCGACTCGAAGGCGCGACGGCTCTGTCAGGAAAAGATCGAAGAGCCAATCTTGCGGAGGGTGGCCACGAAGAAGGGCAACCTCTGGGGGAAGGCTGGCCCCCAAACCGGGCCGAGGAGGAAACCAACTGTCAGAGATTTGAAGCAAGAGACAGATCATGGGGAAAGACACCTGGAAGGGCGGGACCCCGGGGGGAACTTCAAGACTGAAAAAACCGCTGTACAGATAGAAGACTGGGTCGAGAAAGGGACTGCCCATTCCAAACCCAGGAACAATGAAGGACGGAAAAGCGGGGAAATCGGAAAAAAAGGACTCCGAGGTGGTCTGGGACAGACACTTAGGCACTGCCTAAAAAGTTCTGTATTCATCTTCAGGGCAACTCACGACGGTCCCACCAAAATAAGGGTCGGAAGGAAAAAGCGGTTAAGAAACAGTGGTGCAGGGGAAACGAAAATCTAGGAATACTTGCTGTTGGTGAAACTCGGCCGAAAAAGGGCCGAGTAAAAAAAATCCTGAAAAAAAAGGGAACAACAGGGGGAAGAGGGGGACGTACGCTCCTCGCAGTAAGGGAAACAGGTCAAGGTCAAGAAACGAAGGAAAGGAAAATGGTACTGGCCAACACGTGGGCGAAAAATTAATTATAACAGGGTGCCAAAAACACGACAAGGACAGGCTTTGGGGGGGTGGGGGGGCGGTGGAACGGTGATGGGAAATGGCGATCCTCGCACACGAGGGGCGACGTCGCTGCAGGGGGAAAAGACAGAACTCTCTTTCATAGAGGGGTCAGGCCAATGCGAATTAGAGGGATACCATACGGAATAGGGGGGAAAGAGATAAGAGAAAGTTCCCGCTGACCGAGCTGAAAAAGGATTTCGAAAATGCAATGCTACGCAGAGTGCGGGTGCAGCTTTAGGAGTGATGGTGTAGTCCAAGCGGAGGGTATCTTTGCTTGTTTTATGGTCTGGGGGGTAATGTCCAGGTCAGGGCCTGAGACAAACAGTGGGGTTTGCCAAGCAGCAGCTTGACGGAAGGCGAAAAGGGCATTAGGAAAACCGAGGATCATTGCAGGGCAATAGGCGACAGTAGGCCTGGGAAAGATTCTGTATCAGCACAGGTGTATTCTTACAAGTTCTTTGAAGGGAAAGTCGTCCATGGGAGGGGAAGGGGCATGCGAAATCAGGAGGTAAATATATCTTGCATAAAGAAAAAGGCGAAAAGAAAAGCGACGGAGGCGCTGGTTCTCAGGTTCAACTAAAGAGAATAATGGGGGGGGGGGTGGGGGCTCAGAGAAATCTGACTCAAGCACGAGCACGGGGAGTTGTCGCTGGGACATCTAGGCATAAGCTTGTTAAAGGGCGACAAACCAACAAATCTGGGGGGGGGGGGGGGTGCGAACCAACAAAAGTGGAAAAGCTATCACCAATGTAATGGTCGTTCTGTAGAAGAGGGAGGGGGGAAAGCTTGGGGAAGGGCGTCGGTCTATGGAAAAGAAAGTTTTTGGTCAGACAGGTTTTGGTGTTCATCCGGGGGCACAGGAATGGACGACGGTTAGCCCATAATGGTCACCGGAAATCAAAAACTTGCGGGGAGAAAGCATTGAGAAAAAAGGGACAAATAAAAATGGGAGCAAGATCTAGGGGTTTTCTTCAACGGTTGGACAGTGGGGGATGAAGCAAGTCGGGGGGTACTCTCTACAACAGATGGAAGCCAACCTGGGGCGTGCGGAGTCAGAGGGAGTGAGCTTCACTGTTGGGGCCAAGGTCCACTACAAGGGGTGGAAGGTTTTCAAAAACTGGCATGGGAAAGGAACAAGCACTCTTTAATCAGAGGAATCTTGGGGCGCGTTTGAATAGCGATTATTTTTCTAAAACTGTTGATGTATTCAGAAAAAAAAAAAACGCGAGGGCCCTTGAGATACCTTGGGGGGGGGGGAAGGAGAAATGACCAACCTCACAAAATTGGAGTGGACAAATTAGTGAGAAACGCGAAGGTCATCTAAACAAAGCAGTGAATACGTGCGGCAAGCGAAGGATGAGTGGGTAGGGCGGAAAAGAGGAGGTACGGGGGGGGCGATTCGCGAGAGTGGGGGAGGGGGGTGGTGCCTTAAGTTCACAAAGCAACATCAGCAGGGATTCGGAAATAACGAAAACAGGAGTAAGGACCAGCTCATAATGGCCACAAAAGAGGAAAACGGTATCTTGAAAAAGGGAAAATATGGGGGGACTTCAAACTGCACGACGAACAATCAGCGGTAGGAGGCCCAAAAAACATAAATTTAGGAGATCCCAGGGCCGGGGGACGGGAGAATCCCGAACATAAAAAAAAAATATCGAGCGACGTTTTGAGCGCAGGAACGGGGTGGGGCAAAGAGGGGGCAGATACTCTTTCTTAACCCGCGGTTCCTTCGAAGTTGGGGGGAGAAAAAAAAGATGGAGAAGAGTGTGACGTTATTCAAAAGGGGGAGGTAAATGGGGCAATCCAGGAAGTCAATTACAAGTAAAGGTAAAAGGGGGGAGAAGCCAAAAAAAGCGAGACACATCTGCAACAGAGGGAAAGGAAAACCGCAGAACCACGAACGCACTCGTTTCACTCACTTGAAAACATGGGAGGAAAGGGCTACGGAGTTGAGGAGGGACGGACTATCGAAGCTGGTAAGGAATTCTCCAAAAAGAAGGTCCCAATTAGGAAAGCCGGTGGGTTAAAAGGTGACGAGGGGTTATGGGCGGAACAAAAAGATGGCGTTTAGCGTACCAGGGCAATGTTCGCCAAAGAAGGGAGGGACTCTTGGGAAGCTCAAAACACAAACAGGAAATATATACCACAAACATAAAAAAAAGTTTGGCGGAACCAAGTCCAATTACGAAACTTCCCGATCGCGGTATTAAGAAAAGAAAAAGGGAGAATTCAAAAGGATACGAAAAAAACAGGACCAAGAGAAGACTTGAGAGAAGAAAGGGGAAAAAAAAGGACCGGGTTGACTACAACTCTCCGCTAGCCGCCTGATTAATTGAAAGGGAGGTGGGGGGGGAGGAGCGGGAGGAATCCTAAAAAACCCGGAAAAAAACTGGTCCGTGTTCGAGTCCGGGGGGGGCTAGGAAAACCTAGATTACCTTGGGGTAAGAGGAATGAAGGAGTAAAATCTAAATCAAAAGTGGCAGACCGGCAACGAGAAAGAGACAGGAGGTGGAAAAGAAATCAAAAGGTTCAAAACAGCCGTCCAAACGGGAATAAAAAAAAGATCAACCCCTGCGCCGTATATCAAATCTCAACGCTAGAGAGGGGGGAGGGGGGCGAGCCTGACCCCTCACCGGTAAAAAACAGTGGAAAAAGCCTATCTAAACGCGTTCGTTCTGTCGAAGTAAGAGGGAAATGGCAAAAGAAGCTTCCGAATGGCAATTAGGAGGGATTGTGGAAGGCAGTTCACGTGGGCTTGGAAAAATTCGAAGGAAAAAAATGGACTGATGCCTTCGGTGTTGAGAAAAAAAAGGGACCAAAAAAAACAACGCGAGAAAACCTCGCCAGAGTCATGGACCACGAAGAAAAGACGAAAAAAATGTAGGAGAAAGGGAAGGAAAAAAGGAAAAAAAGGCGCTTGGCGGGAAGGGGGACGCATAACGCAGAAAATATTTGAAATACGGGAAGGGACGTTGGAATGTCTAAGCCTCAAGTCGATAAAAAGGGGAAGAAGAGGAGCTTTAAAAGTAAGAACCGTGGGAAGAGAAGGGGGTAATAAAAAAACACACCAAGGCCAAGGAAGAAAAACTGGGATCCTTACGTGCGTTGGAGGTGACATCCAACAAATGCCAAAAGGGGAGGAGGGAAAAAAAGAAAAAAATAGAATTGCAGGATCCAATTCACAGAAAGAGGTGCGTAGGCGTGTCTAAGGACATTTGGCATTCAAACCAAAAGAAAGGAGCACTAAAAGCCACAAAAAAGGGGGAAAGGCAGAATTCTCAACGACGATAACAAAAAAAATGCAAGGTTCCGCTAGTCTCAAAAGGGAAAGCTACGGTGACCAGCAGTAAGCCGATTACGGGGAAGAGGGGAAACACTAACGTAAAAACAGGTAGGGAAACAAGGAAAAAGCAAAAAATCACAACAAAGAACCTATTGAGAAAGAATGAAACTTGCTGAAAAAGGGATTAAGATCGCACAGTGTAAAAACCAGAGACCGATCCGGAGAAAAAGAGCTAAAAAAACTCTGGTGAGGAATAGAAAAAGAATAGGAGCGAAGAATTTCACTAAAACCGAGAGAGCCCAAAGGAGAAAATAAAGTTGGACAAGAAAAAATGTTGGGGTTGGGGTCATAGGACGAAGACGCGTGACACGGGCATGAAGAAGAACAAACTACGGGGTGAAACAGAAAGGAAAAATATCCAGCCGGGGCAAAGGACAGGAACAAAAATGAGCGGGCGAGAAACGAATAAAACTTCAAGGTCGGGTGAAAATGCAATTCGTGAGAAGGAAGAACTAGGAAGCGAAGAAGACTTTCAAAGCAAGCGTGCCAACTGCGAATCCCTGCAAACCTCAAAAACAAAATCAGCGAGGAACGAAAAAGTTGACAAAAAAGCACAGTAAAAGAAAAAGATGGCTTAGGGAAGAAGCAGGTAAGTATCACGCGTAATCCAACCGAGAGCGATCTATGAGAGCAAGAGGGAGAAAGAGGGGGTAACTTCTGTATAAAAAAAGCAATTGAAAATTAGGGGAAAAAGCTCTTGCGTTTCGGCAGAAAGAGAAAAGAAGGAATTGAGAAACCAATTACATACCAAGTGCAAAGAAACCAAGAAAAAACCATTTCAGGGTCAGAATTTAGTTTCACGGGAGGAAGGGCAGAAGCGGCTGTACACGTTTTAAAAGGGGCGAGGCCGATTGGGGAATTAGAATTGAAATGAAAGAGACCAGTCATGTTGAAACTACAAACTAGTCCAGTCTCATCAGAGGGAGACGGAAAATGTAAAAAGGAAATGAACAGGCAAAGCAGGGAAGAGACACACATACATTAGTCCAAGAATTCGGGGTCGTATTGCCAGCGGATGCGCCAACACAGGGGGAAAAGGGCAAAAAAGTAGTTGCCGCGAAGGGGAAGAGATGCAAGGAGGAGAGGAAGACTGTGCCACGCACAAGGCGGCGCGAAGAGCGATGTTAGAGAAAAAAACTGTGAAGGCGGAAGGGGGGGAGGAAAATAAACGGAGAATATCCCTATGTTACTTGTTCACGAGGGACACCCCGGTGGACAAAACCGCCAAGGGGGAGGGTACAGGATAGGAAAGGGAAAAAGGATCTGAATCACACCGATGAAGGGGGGGAAGAGGAACAATAAGGACCCAAGCCGTGTCAAGGGAACCGCTTTTAAAACGAAAGGAAAAATGGAATAAAAGGGGAGAGCAGGGAGGGATGAACGAACTGCGAGGGAAGAAAGAGGGGAACACAAAAAGACATCGCTTCGGGGGGCGTGGCGAATCAGCCGGGAATAAGGAATACAAAATAAAGAAATGAAGGAATCGGGACAGACCGGTAAAAAGGGAAAACCAAATGATTATATTAAATCGAGTTCCTCTAAGGCAAGAAAGGGCTGGCAAAGGGAAGGCTAAGAGGAAAACGGCCAATTCATTATCAAGAAGAACGGGAAGATCTCTCATCAAAAGAGGAAGAGTCACGATAGCAGCGATAGAATAGCGCGCGGATGGCAAGAGAGGAAAAGAGACTAAGGACCACAAAAAAAACTCATCAGAAGAGGGACGGAAACAAAAAAAGAGGAGAAGGCAAGAAGGTGAAAAAAATGGCCGATCGAGAGTGTTAAGTGGAGGAAGCGTCAATCGCGAGTGTGAGGTCGGCGGAGGGCAAGCGTAGGGAAAGGAACGAGATGCTCTATTCAGGTAAGGAAATGACGCGCGCGAGAAAGACCCGCGCAGGGTAAAGTTAGAAGGGGAGGGAAGGAAGGCCGAGCAGGGGAGGGGATGGTGAAATAGAAAAAGTCAAGTACTTAAATGTTTGCAATTGGAAAAAAAAACTGCAACGGCATGTCTAAGAAAGGGAGGGAAACGGGCGATGTCGGATGAAGAGGGAAGGAGGATTTAAACCACGCAAGAAGAGGCCTAGGAAGAAATCATAGTCTAAGACCGTCCGAAGGTCGGGGCTCGACTGAAGTCCAGAAAAATAAACGGAGAACATCTTTGCGGTCGGGGGGGAAAAAAAGCTTCACGGAAATGGGGCACGGGCGGGGAAGGGGCCTACCATAAGTCGGAGCACAACAACTGGCCAAGAGCGGCGGCAGGCGCAGAACCGGAGGGGACAAGAACTAGGGGAACGGGGCTGAAAAGTTACCTGGCAATAGGGGGATCATAAACGTCTAATCTACGGTAAGGACCGGCTCGCCAAATATCCCGCCCATTAAGAGAACTGAATAGAAGAGGAGAGCTCTAAGAAGGAGGGGGGGAGCGGGAAACACCTTAAAAGGACCTTCGAAACGAAGTAGCGAAATCGGCGAGGGAAACTCACAAAAAGGGGGGAAAAAAAAGCAAGTCTTTGAAAAGAGCCACTAAGAAAGGAGGACGTAACGGAGGTGGGTGGTGTCGAGCCCTGAGGGGAAGGCGGGGGGTGAATAAAAAGAGGCAGGAACAAAAAAGACTCGAGCGTACTATGGGGGGGGAAGCTTTCCAAGGACTGAGGAAACAATTTTAATGAATGAAGATACACTAAAATAATAACACCTGGGACCGTTGCCACAATATTTCTTAAGCATGATGAGACAAAAGAAGGGAAGTTTAAAAAAAACCAGGACAGCAAGGTTTTGGGAAGGGGGTGAAAAGGGCAACGACTCGAAAGCAAGTGAGGAGAACGTAAGTGCTGAAGGAAGCCCGCAACTAGAGTGGCGCAATCTAGGAGAAAATCAAGGAGTATATGGGGCGCTTAGAAGCGCGCCAAATTCCGCGACAGGGATGGGCTTACAAGGAAGAGGTGCGCTGGAGGTTAAAAGCCGGACAACGGCTTTTTCACCCCTTCGTCGATGGGGTGTGGCATCAATAGGTGAGAGATTAAATTGTCGTTGGTCGTTTTGGGGCAGGGGGAAAAGAGTGTACCCTGAAAATACCTATGTTTTGCCGCAGGTTCATCTTGTTCAGGAAGTCCGGAATTTGAAAAGAGAAGGGAAGAAGAAGAGACTTACTTTATGGCCTCTAGGCGTAGGTATAACGCAGGTTTAGTCGGAAAGGATGGGGAGGGAAACGTCTTGACGGGGAGAGGGCCTTCGAAAATAACGGATCAGTGAATGAAAATCTTCAAAAGAAAGGTCGAAGGTCCTCCTGGGTGAGGGGAAGGGGTATAATTGAAAAAGGGGAAGATCATTCCTCGGAAGAGGGGAGAAAGAATACTGATATTGGAGAGTAAAACAGCAAAGAGATTTTTGGAGACTTAGAGACTCAAGGAGAAGAGGGTTTTAGAAAAGGTGCACTTGCACAGACAAGAGGGGGAGACTACAGGGGAAGAGGAGTCTGTCAGATCGTGAAGGTGTTAGCGTTTGTGCTGTCAGGCGTGATAGGCGGCGATGGATCCTCAGAAAGGGTTGGAGGCGTGATCAGGAAAAACTTCACAGGGAAGGTTCGGAAAAGCGACACCACGTTAGGAGAGGAAAGGGACAGGTCGAAAGAAATGTGGGGAGGCGTGGAGCGACGCGCAGATGAGGAAAGGGTTGGGAGGGCTCTCAAAGTTGGCAAAGGATGGATGGGGGGCGAGCACTTCTCGAAGAGAGAAAGAGGTAACAAATCTGTGATGGCCGAAGTAAAAATGAGCGATCAGAAAGTGTTTGGGCAAACGGGTTTGTCCGGGACAATACCCATTTGGGGAAGGGGGGGCACGAAAAAAAATTTCGACGGAGAAAAAGAGGGGACTGCTTAATGGGGGGGGCGAGGGCCTAAAAACTTCGGATAGACACGGTTGATTACGACGACCAGTATCCACGCGGTAAGGCCAAGGTAGGGGAGAGGGGAATTTTGAGAAAATGAAAACCCGAAAAAGTCGGAGGGGGGGGGAAAAAACATGAGGGGAGGAACCTGAAAATCCAACGGTCCCAAGACTACAAAACGCAGAGGCCAAGTTAAAACTAGCTAAAAGGGAGGCTGGTCTGGAGGGGGAAAGGAAGAATGCAAGTGAAAGGTTCTTCCTGCGAGGGGTTGGGGTCAAAACGTTCGAAAAAGAGCGAAGACAGTTGAAGCTGGGGATAAGAAAGGAACCAACTCAAGCCAAAGTTCCAAAAGGAAACGAGCATTGCACCCCACAAAAGGGGCCGAAAAAAATGATGTATCTGGCCAATTGGCCCGAAGGGAAAAAGTCCAGCCAAACGCCGGAAAGAATAGAAAGTTGGCAAAAAAAGAAAAGGGCTCAAAGGGGCGCGGTGGCTCTCGTCCCGCCAAAAAGAGTCGCCGTCAGATTTGGGGGGGACAAAGAGACGCCGAGGGAAAACACGGGGGGGGGGAGACGCGTTTGCGATCAAACACCAGAGTGGGGAGGAGTTCCTGGGAAGAAGGGTTCTAGGGACGCGGGGGGTTCTGCCAGTGTTGCTAAAGAGGGGCAACGCCTACAGGAAAGAATCAGGAAAAAATTCAAAGGGGGACTACGAACACACAGAAATCAACACTGCAAATCAGAGGGCGCGCAGGATGAGGGAGGGGAGATAGAATCCAAAAACAGTCAAAGAAATTGTGATGGAAGAAGGCGGAAGCGTAGGAAAAGGCGTTGAAAAGCTGGAGTAGCCTGCGACCAAAAGAGGAACATAAGTTGAAGGGGGGGGGGCATGCGTACGAGAATGGTGGGTGTTGCTTAAGACAGCGTAAAGGCTATTGGAAAAAGTGCGGCATTAAATTTGTGCGCCAACGCTGAGGTTGGGGCAATTTTGTATCCAGGATCGAGACAAAAAAAGTCTAGCACCTAAAAGACCAAAGCACTATTACAACGCCAAGCTGGGGCGAACACAGACGGAACAATCTAAGGGAGGGTAGAAGCAAAAATACCAAAGAAATCCATATCAAAACCCAAAAAAAAAGTCTCTAGAGTTGGGAAAGTTTTGGTTAACATCAATCTACTATAGAAGGGTATAAACTCCGAAAAAATTAAGTTAAATTAGTTGCTATGTTGAGAGTGGGGGGCGAAAAAGCCGAGCGCAGGCAGGGACAAGAGGGGTGGGGATGCCGCAACTAGTAGACGTAAACCAGGACTGAAGTTAATCGAGTGACCTTCCTGGATGTAGGGAAGATCCAATTGCAGACGGCAAAAAGCGTAAAAGGACATCGTTTGCAAACTCACCATCGAATGCAAAAGGAGGGGTTCAAGAAGCATCCAACGCGAAAAGCCACCCGCTGCGAAAAAAAACGGCGCTCGATTGGGAAGGAAATCGCCGGGCGCTAGTAGTTGAAGTCTTATCAAAGAAAAAAGAAGGGGAACCGAGAGGGGGGGGGCAAAAGGGGGGGAAGGGAGGCTGCGGGTCTTGCCCGTCAATCTGGAATCGTGGGGGCCAATAAAACTGGGGAGGCCAGAGTGTTTAAAAAAGGACGTAGGGAACTGTGGTGATTTTTAGGGAGGAAAAGAGTCTCAGGCAATAACACTAAAAGAAGATGGGGTGGGGTCCAAAAGGAATGCACCAAAAACGAAAAAAGCGACTCGGAACAAAAGGAACGGCATTTGACGACTCACAGAAAAAAACTACTAAAAGCTCAGGGGGGGAGAAAGGCACTCTTTCATCTTGAAAAGTGAGAACGAATATTCAGGTCGCGAAAGGGGTAAAGAAAAGTGAACGGGAGGGGGGCATGTAGGGGGAACTGAAAAAAGTCACGAGCTCGAAGTTCAAAAAAAGTTATGGGAGAAGAAAACACCTTCCAAGAGCTATTCCAATCTCGCCAAAAGAGGGAAGAAAGGGAAGAGTAAAAAGCCGATTTGACGTAATCTGGGTCGGACAGCGCACCAAGTCCTGAGAGGGAACCAGGACAACCGTCGACGCCGCTACTGACAAGGAGGAAAAATCGGCTGAAATATGTGTCGAAAAAAAGCTTACTAGAAGGGGAGAGCCAAAAAGCATAGCGAAAGAAAAAAACCTTATCAATCTTCACGCTCCAGAGAACCTTGCAATTGGCGGAATAAAAGGGAAAAAAAAGCGCCGGTCCATAACAGGAAAGGTGTCCATGGGAGAGGTCCCCCAGAAAACAAAGTTTAGGAAAGGAAAAGAAGAAGAATAAAAAGGACAAAGCTAACCGCCCCGATTTCGAGAACATCCTGAAGGGGGTATGAGGGCAAAATGGTGGGAGGAAACGGTCAAACGGTGAAAAAAAAAGAGCCCGCCTTAGCTCAAAGAGGAATGAAGAAGGGGGAAAAGAAACCAGAAATCTTCTATAGTTTGAGCCAGAAGATCGAGGGAAAATGCGAGAGATAAAGAAATTTAAACTATAACAACGTAGGTGGTGGCACCGTAGTTGTATGGCAGGGGGGGGGAAAGCGAGAAAAAGGGACGACGCAAGTTTAGAAGAAGAAGGAAAATACATCTCCGCCGCAAGGAACACAGGCCAAAAAATCCGGCGCGAGCACCGCCATGATTCCGGAATCTTAGTTGAAACAAGGCCTGGAGTGCGCGGAAAGAAAAAAGAATTCAACAAATGGGGCGGGGAAGAATCGTAACAAAAATGAAAAAAACGAACAAAAGGACATCGCGAAAAAGATCGAGGCAGGTCAAACCCAATCGAAGGAAAGGGAAAAAGCATCTGGAGGCGCATCGAGGGAGAAGGGAAAGGGGGACACGCGTAAGACAAGGAACACGAGAAATTAGAGAAAAGGAAAAAGAAGAGTAAGCTAAAAACACCCAAATCAGAGAAATCGCAAGCTCGTTAATGAGATCTTCAGAGGGCGGGCGCCACGCCTGAATGGAGGGATGAGGGGAAAATGAAACATAAAATGCACAGCACCAAAAAAAACTTTTCAAATGGAGGGTCCCATAAAGGTCCTCGCAGTCTTTCAGGGCAGTGTGCCCGTTTACAAAGGGTGAGGCTTGCCTGAGGTAAGTCAGGCGCGGGAAAGCGCTCTGAAAATGCAGGGGCATGAGATAGTCACAGGCGAACGTCAGAAGGTTCGGAACGGACGGAGGTCACGATCAGAAGACGGAGGAGAACGGACCCCCACATCAATTGAAACTGAAGTACGCTGATTGAGAGAGAAATCAGAAAAGGAAGGGGGGGACATGCAAACGACGAAGGTCTGGGGGGGCAGAGGGAAAAGGAAACGTGAAAAAAAGTGAGACGGGAAACCCACGAGGAGGAAGAAGAGCAACGATGGCTAGCCGTAGACTGAAAGGCGGGATTTGCGTCCGGAGCCAAGAGGGGGGGACCAGGATTTAACGAGGGAAAAGGGGGAAAACCTTTGGACATACACGGCCACCTTATGTGGAAGAGAGGGACGTCAGAAGAGAGAAAGCTTTTAAGACACCTAAGTTGCAAGGCTCACTAAAAGGGCCATCAAGGACCCAATAAAGACCCGTAAAAAGTGCAAAAATCAATAGTGGGCGATGAAAAGTTTAGGAAAAGGGGGTCTAGAAAACTACATAGTCTGACTTGCGATTAATAATATTTCGAAAAACCTCTATCTACTGAGGGATTTGTTCGGGCCGCAAGCGGATCGGCAAGCCCGGACAAAGGCCGGTATCGAATCGGATACGAAGAGAAAACATTCAAAAAAACTTTGCGGCAGTCATAGTCAGATACGAGATCAAGAAAATGCCTCAGGCCCGTAGCGGGGGGAAAGGATTTCAATGCCGAGAACAGTTCAATGTGAAAAAGTTTACGAGAAGGGGAGGAGCCTGAAAGAAAAAGAGCGGAGGAGTAAATAGCGGATAGCAAGATCAGACGACGGGAACTTCAAAACTAAAAAGACTAAAGGCACCTGCTCGTCGGCGCCGGCGCCGAATGGCTCAAAAAACAACGGAAATGGAAGGGGGATAGGTAAAAAACTAAGATCGGGAGGTGGCCGTTTATTCAAAACTGTCGTAGCGGTGACTTCAAGCACTCCATCGCGGCTCAGAGCGGAAGAAAGACTGCTCTCCGGGGCGAACGCGCGAGAGAATGGGGAGAAATATTGAAATGCCGTGGCGATAACTAGGCAGGTCGTAAAGGGAGTTTGCATTGCACGATGAAGGGGGAAGGAAAGAGTTGAAGACTGCCGCCATGTATGTTGGGAAACTTTTACAACGGGGGCCGAGACGTCAAAGACAAAGGGAGGAATCGGGCTGGTCATTAAGATGCACCGGAGCTTGCCGCCAGAAAAACAAAACGAGAGCTAGTGGGGGCAAC
>Ga0179591_1327880_pt1 | contig 15764 bp, 18 predicted proteins | sample CZOMad2_1_08_16f_FD_182891 | JGI IMG/M metagenome (GOLD analysis project Ga0179591, IMG submission 182891) | Vadose zone soil fungal communities from Angelo Coast Range Reserve, California, USA - CZOMad2_1_08_16fungal (PacBio error correction) | ecosystem: Environmental > Terrestrial > Soil >...
GAGTTCGACTTGTAGCTCAAGGGAGAAGTCAAACAATTTTAACTGGAAAGTCGTGAAGAATCGGGCAAACCTCAGGGTCAATTTCAGAGGGGCACCACGACTCGAACGAAAAGAGAGCTGGGATCGGGGACCGCAGGGGGAAGAAGCGACTCTAACGGAAAAATCATTGGCGAAGAAAAAGTGTGTTAAAGAACATAGGAGAAGGGACTCACCTGATTATGGGGGCCGCGGAAGATCTAATCACTTCAAAAGAAAAAAAGCTTGAGAAGACGTGAATTAAAAGGGGGGAGAACGAGCAATACCAGGTTGGACCGGAGCACGGCAGGGCAAAAAAAACAGAAAAGTACTTGAGCCCATCCACGAACAAAAAAGGAGGGAAAAAGGGTTCCATTTACATTCCAAACACTTCAAGAACTCAAGACCGTACGGGGGGGGGTGGGAAAGGGGGTTTCGTTATAGGGGTGAAAAGGATACGAAGGCTACGGTCAACGGAAAAATTAATATGCAAAGGACGGGGCGTGGGGGGATCAGACCCCAAATACATCTTTACAGCAAGGGGAAGGAAAAATGTCCCGGGTCGTGATCGGTACACTAAGACCGGTCATTGTAAAAGTCAATATATTCTAAAAGAAGGGAGGAGTAAGACTTTAGACCGCCAGAAAAAAAAATTGAGAGGGGATACGAACTCCTATCATCGCAAAATATCATAATATTTTCAAAATATGGGCCTAAAAAAAAACCTCAAAAAATCTAAATTGAGAGGGGTAAAGGAAAAAGGGAATCTCCTGCGCTTTGGAAGTATCAGTTGGGAATACCAACCCAAAGAAAAGCCTCAAGGTTTAAGGGCGCAAAAAAAGAATTGAGAGGCCATGTTGGCGATTAGCCCCCCAAGGTGAACGAGGGGTGTCGCTTGGATCAGGTCGACACGGGGAGCAAGCTCATGTTCTGAAATCTCAGAACCGGAAACAGGGAAACCGCAAGACAGTGATGCCCACGCGTATTCCAAAGGGTCCTATTGGCCGGATTGAGCGGGGGCGGACCGAGGACCGAAGTCTATTATAGACGACCTCTTTCCCGGGAAGGGGAACAAAAAGTGTATAGTCAACCGGTGAAACGAAATGATGATATTACGTGCAGATTGCCAATCAAGAGGGCAGAGCTTTAAAGCGAATGGGAGGAAGGGATGAGAAGGGGGCTTCCAGGGTCTCCCGCTCTAATCTCAGAGACGCTGGATATACGTTTTAGAGAGCATGGGGATATTCGCTGAACATGTGGGGGTTGGGAGGATTGGGAAATTCACAGAACCGGACCAGGAGAGGTCTCGGGTCATCTTAATGAAAAACGCATCTGACATTGGGGGTATCTTGGACAGGGAATTAAAAGGCCTTGGAGAAGCAACTAGAGTCAGCGACCACCTAGATCAACTGGTCGCATGGTCAGATCCGCAAATATCGTTCGTCCCCCACAGGGGGTGTGAAAAGTTAAGAAAAATAAGAATACAGAAAGTGAACTGTCCACCAAGAGGCAGGCATCAGCTCACAACAAAAAGTTGAGGGGACTGGCTGAGGACGTTTGCAACGACAAGACGGTTAAAAACGACTCGATTTCCGAAGGGAAGGACATGAAAAAAATGCCAGCCGTAGGGGGTCTCGGGGTTTACACTCCCAGGTGCCGAGGGGAAGTTAAAAGGGGTGGTGACCCTCAGGCCTTAAAGAATCCAGACTGGGCTCACGAGAGAAAACGAATCGGGGGGTTGGAGGGTTGACTCGCCGCGGCAATCTGCAGCGAGGAAGAATCAAGTCAAAGGAAAGGGCATCCAACCGCTATTCAAAAGCCATAAAAAGGAAAGAAAGGATGAGGGGGACCGCTCCACAACGGGAAGAGGAAGAAGGAATCAGGTTAACTGGCGGGGCGTTTATATGAGAGGGGGGGGTTGGGGGGAGGGGGACCCGATTGATTCGATTCTCGCTGTCAGAGAAAAGGGAGCGGCGGCAGAGAGGGGGAGTCCAGAATAGCCGCGGAAAGGGAAAAAGGCATTCCTTCTGGGTCGTGAATTCCTGGGAAGAGGGGGTCACAAGGACTTTATCAAGAGCCTCCGGGAGTGTCCACCGAGAAAACGTGAAGGGGTTGGGGGTGGAAATTTCCAAGAGGAAGAACACAAGAGGTGAAGACCTAAACGCCATCCCAGAAGGGGTTTTGTGGGCAAAAAACCGCGGGGTTGGACGGGAGTTGCCACTCTGAGATTTCGGAACAACAGGCTGAAGAGACTAAAGGGTGGTCCCGAACGCGAATTGGGCAAGAGGAGGGGAAGACCGAGAGGAAAAACCGTTAAATTGGGAGAAAAGCCAAGGAGGGTCCCTTGAAAACGTTTTCAGGGGGAAACTTGAAGGGATGAGGCTAGCGTGAGGGTCAAGGCCAGGGGTGGCCGGAGAAATGGTACGGCCGGAAATTTGAAGGAGGTCAAGGGATTTTGCGAAAAAGGGAAAAAATTCAGAGACGGTGTATTCCGTGGAGGATCAACGAGTAGGTATCGACTGTTCTAGCGGGGACCAAGGCAACAGAAGCCTTCCTGGAAATTCCCTCCAGTATCGCTAAAAAGATGGGGGGGGAAAAAAGGACAGTGGTCCTGCAGTTTAATCTCATCATGTTCAACAGAATACGCGTACAGGAAAAGAAAGGCATAGGGGGTCACTTGATCCAGGTACGAGGCCGTAGACATCATGAGAGGGGGACCTCAGAGGGAGGGGCCGTCAATCCGAAGAGGTTGACGGGGGAGGTGGAATCAAGGTCGGGAATTGGGGAAAGGTAGGCCACTGTAGAGAAGGGAGACCGGGATTTAGAATATCTAAGCTGAACGAGAACAACGTCGGTTGTTGGTGGGTGTAGCATCGTCCATACATGGGTCGAGAAGGGGGAGGTAAAAAAATTGGAGGGCTTCTCAGAAGTGGGCCGCCGTCCAGTGTTGGGCAACAAATTGGAATATCGACGGCGAAAAGGGGAGGAGGATCTTTTAGATTGGTGTCGAAGAACAAAGTGATAAGGATGGCGGGTGTTTTGGGGGGACGGACAACAATAAGTTTTGATGGCCATGGGGAGATGGTCAAAACCGGATCAGAGTCCAAAAAGGGGGGAGTTCTGGGAGGGAGCAAAAGGGAAGTCCAGCTGGCAATTGCTGGAAAGGGGGCAATACAGCTTATTTTCAATCACGGACGGGGTGAATGGGGGGGGAACGCGGCCGGAGTTGGGGCGCGGGAGATTATAAGTCGCAATCACCAGTCCATCTTCAGCGTTGGGGGAAGTGATTCGTAAAACTTGAAAATACGAAAACATCCTCCCCAATAAAAAAAACGGTGGCGTGCATGGGTTTGGGAGTACAGGGAACTCCAATTTGGATAAGAGGGGTTTGGGATGGGAGGCAAGTAAATGTGAGGGGGCAGGGGGCTAGTCAGGGGAGTGAGCGAGCTGGAAGTTGAGAAAGGTGAGTGAAAGGACGCAAAAGTTGAAGTCCAGGAGAAGGATCTTGGGGAAAGGGAAGGAGGGGGAGTTGCAAGACGGCCATAAGACACAGGTGCGGCCGCGAGAGGAATAACTGCGTCGATTCACAAGAAAAAAATTCAGAAAGGAATATGCGCGGTTCTAACAGGGATCACCTGGAGGGTAAAAAAGAGCGCATCCGTATATTCCGACATTGCTAATGATTTGGGCTAATGTGCGCCGAAAGAAAGGACAGGGGGTTCCATGAAAAGTTTTGCGAGAAAAAAAAAATCGATGTCTGCTCAGTTAACGAGTTTGCGGAAGAGGCTCCACCAGAAAGATAGGAAAAAACAAAACGGAGGAATAAAGGGCACATCCATCAGGTCCATACTTAGGGACAAGAAGAAGATTCGCTTGAGCACGGACGCCAAACCAAGTTTCAGGGCCAAGAGGGTACGGGACAAACCGGCGGGGGGCAAAGAAAAAAGAAGGTGAAAGGTCCGCAAAGGGGGGAATCTAAGAGGGCGAACTTGAATCACTTATGCGACAAGCGGAGAAGGCCCCACCCCCAAAACAAACCGCTCAACGGAAGGAAGAGAAGGAGAATAGGGAAACTCCATTAAATTCAAGGTCTTATACAAGGAGATTAAAAGGGAGTGGCGACAGATCCATCACTTCCCAGGAGGATAGGGCGACTAAGGCAGGTCAGTACGAATCGTCCGCAGGGGGGTTGGGGGGGAAAGCTAATAAAAGGGCAGCTGAAAAAAAAAGGGAGATCACTCTCCATCCACATACAACAAATTCGGACAAACAGTGGCGAATTGAAAGGTCCCAAAAACTTCAAGAAAGACCCAGTGTTTGGTATTGGGGGGGAGAGTATTGGGTTAGGAAGTAGTCAAACGATATACGGGTCACTTTACACAGTCGGGAGGGATGCGGGGGCGAATGCTACCGCCAACCATATGTTACGCGAAGGGAAAGCCGCTTGAAAGTGTATCGGGACCCTAAGAAAGATTGAGGGAAAGATACAAGTCCGGGGAAACTACATAACTGGGGGGGGGGTTAAAGGACTAACGCTCGGATCCATGAAGACTAGCGGCGAAACATCTCCACATCACTCCTAAGAAGGGGGGGGTGTTTCCGAAAAACACCTAAAAAATCGAAGCGAATCTACCTAATTCAGCGCTGCAAACGCTTGGCACGGTCAAATTTTTGATACCAAAAGAGAAAGGAACTCCTAATTTTTGAAAAACGGCAAAAAAAAGATCGAATGTATGGGATTTACAAAACAAGGGGGAATTTTGGGGTAGCAGCTTAATCGTCTACATCCACGGTGAGAGCTCATTCCACGCCTGGGCCTCCTAGCCCTAGAAAGAAAAAAAGTGGGAAAAGTCCCACTCGAGGAAAATACCTCAAGGGGGAAGGTTGTGGAAGGACGGCCAGTCTAACTCTGCGGCGATCTATGAGGTCTCCGACCGTACAGAAAAAAGGGGAAAAAAAGATGGTGAGGTGAGTGTACAGGAGAACGGTGAAAAAGAGGTTTAACTGGAAGGAGGGCCACCACTTATACTAATCAGAAGGGGGCTCTTTAGAAGGGTGGAGGGCCGGGATTCGCCTTCCCAACTGGGGTCGACGCCTGCGAAAGCGCTACTCGTGAAACCTACTCGGATCGAGAAAGTGAGTCCTGAAGCATGTGGGGGGGGGAAGGGGGGAATTGGGCAGGGCGAACCTTACCAACTAGTCTGCCGTCAAGGGAAGGACCAAAAACGTTGTGCCAACAAACACTTTTACCATACAGAAAGAGTCAAGGGAGACCCCGGGAGCCCTACTGGCTCGCCCACCGTATAAACGGTAGTCAAAAAAGGGGGAAGGATGCCCTCAGGATCAGGCAAACACCGGGTCTTTCAGATCGCTTCAGCGGTGGGGGGTTTCCGGGAACAAGAAGAAAACGTCCAACCCGCTGATTGCTATCCGTCACAAACAAAAAAAGAGGGTGCTTTAGAAAAAGACGTTTGTCACAAACTACAGGGGAGGTCCAGGGTGGGGGAGAATCAAAAAAAGGGCCAACCCAATTCCAGAGAGTGGAGCAGGGAAGCTAGACGAACCATTTAACTGGTGGTTGACCAAAAGATCAAACTCAACAGAATATTGAGTGGTTTCAAAAGGAAAAGATGAGAGGTACGGAGACAGGGGGTTTGGTTAGAAAAACGAGGGAAAGAGAGCAATAGCCGACCCTCGCCACCAGGGAGCAATCCAACAGTAATATCAACGAAAGCAGGACCTCGGTCTACGAGGCTCAACAACAAGGAGGGGAACCAAAGGGAAAGGGCCTGATGGCGTTTGCAAAGGGCTGGTTGGAGGGGAAGAAAGGGGGGGAGATTGTCCGCTGCAGATGGCCGCGGAGAAAAGTAACCCCCAACTAGGGCCATAGCTTGCAAGTTCGACGGTAATTCAAAGCAGGATGGGGAGGGCCTTGAGAGAGGTGTCCCACAAATTGGGAGGGAAGGGGGGCCTCCTTGTCCACAGCGATCCAAACTACGCTGCATTGGTTGAATGGTCGTTAGAGGGGAAAAAGGAGGAGAGAAACCGGCGCGGGAAAAACCTAAAAAAAGAGAAACGGTTTTGGGGGGGGGGCTGACTTATAATGAAAAGTGGACGTCGTTTTCACTGGATGTCGGAGAGGGGTTCGGGGGAAAACCGCGAGACTATTTGAAAAAAAAGACGCGGGGGGCCTCCAGGGCTAACCCGCAGAGGAGGGGAGACCATGGGACTCAGGTAGAGCCAGTAAATTAGAAACTTCCGGGTGAAAGGGTCAAAGGGGGGCGGAAGGATCGTATGGAAAAAGGCGGCCATGGGGGGGCCCAAAAGGGGTAAGAAGAAATGACAGGTAACGAAGGCCTTAAAGTGGGGGGGGAGAAGTGTCCAGAGAGGGGGGGCTCAAAAGAACTTCGGCTCTAAAGAGGGTAGCTCTAGCTCGATGACTATAATATTAGGGATCTAAGATACTATATCAGAAGGAGAAGAGGAGACCGGGGGAATCCACCGGGGGAAGGGAACGGCCTTACATAATTTAAAGACATGAGAAAGAAAAAAAAATGACCATCTGATTATTAGTACAATTGGGGCAACAAAAAAAAAAGTGAATCTCATCAGAAAAACCTGGAAGGGACAAGCACCGAACAGGGATCGTTTTGAAGGGATCCGGGGGTAAATCTTGGGAAAAATCCTCTAATCTAAAAAGCATAGGGAAGGAAACGCCGCTCATCTTAAAAATCGTACATATTGGCCGGGGAATTGTAAAATTGTCAAGGTGCGTTAAATGGGGGGGGGGGGTGAGGACGGAGGGCATCCAGAAAAAGTGATAATGGATTTAGACCTGAGCTAAGCTTACGATAACAAAATTTAGTTGGGGTGGCGAATGTCCCCGAAAACGAAAGGAAGGGTTTTACTTTTAAAAGGTAGGAGGGAGTGGCCACAGTGGGATGCACAACCCGAATGAAATAAAAAAAAAAACTGCGCGGGATTATCGGTTAAATTGAGGTCAAGGGGGCCGGGGAAATCGGTTTTGCGGTGGGGCGAGAAAAGTTTGGGGTTCCAGTGGGCTTTGGGAGTGATGGAGAAATATGAAAGTCGTATACCGAAAAACCCGGGAAGGGGGGGGGGGTCTGGGGAGTAAGTCCCCGGAGCAATTAATGGAAGGGGAAGGGGAACGAAAGGGGTAACCGAGTCACTAAGGATGGAAAAAGTAGGTCCGAAAAACGCTAACAGAGTTGGGAGGGGGAGCATCAGCTGAAAATCACCAGTCCGGCTCTCAGAGGGGAAAAGGGGGAGGAGTAGCGTTTAAATATAAAGAACCGCCAAGAAAATCTCCCCAATACAAAGAAGTTGAGGGAGGGGGAGTGAGTGTGGGAGTACAATTGACCGCAAATATAGAATGAGGGGGGGATCAGTAATTTTAGGGTTTGGAACAGGGTGGGGGGGGGAGTGAGAGGATGGGGGATTCGCTGCAAAACTTATGCTGGGAATCAAACCTCCGTGGGGGATATGAGAAAAGGTTGCAGGAGGGACGGGAAAATACAGGCCCATACTCAGGGTTCTTAAGCTTGAAAAAAAGGAATGCAGAACATCCCCAGGAGCCATTCTTGGGGGGGAAAAAAAATGAGTCTGCGTAAAAGAAGGATCAAAAGTAGTAGCATCTCTAGGGAGGAAGGGAAAGGGGGTTTGATATTACAGAGGGACAAGGGGCTGGGAAAGGAAGCGGTGCGCCGCGGTTCCAGGGACAGATTGGCATGAAACAATTGCCGTTATGCAATCGAACGGAGAAGAGGAGGAAACGAGGGTCTTGGAAGCTGCTTAAAAGCTATAAGAAAAAATAAGGAGAAAAAGATAGCGAGTCACCCCGTCACCCTCGGGGAAAGGGGACGCTAGATTCGGTGAGAAGAAAAAGAGAAAAATCTTGTCCCTACCCCGCTGGAGCACAGAGAGAATTCACCAGGGGCCATGAAACAAGCAAAGAGCCGGACGAACGCAGGGTAGGCAAGCGCTCTAGAACAAGCAGAGTGGGGGAACTAGGGACGTAAAATTCAGATTCTTAAGACTGATGGAAACCAATGAGGGGAAGACTCACTTCCAGGAAGCAGTCTTCCAAGAGAGGATTAGACCAGGGACAGAGAACCTTGAGCTCAGACAAAAACGAACAAAACATTACTCTCCTCATCCCGACAAAATTCAGAATTGTGCACTTGTACATACCACCAGTGCAGCAAGAACCAAAGCTTTTGGTATTGGGGGGGAGGAGGGGGAAGTTATTAAAAAGATACATCTACAGAAGGACAAAGGAGGATTTCAGCCGAAAATTGCTCAATAATCATACGCGCAGGAACCGCTGGGGAAAGGAGGCGTGTACAACTAATACCGATGGGGAAAAAGCAAGATAATTCCAGCTCGGGGAAAGCGACGACTTTTCGAAAAACGGGCAAAAAAGGGGAGAGATCAAAGGGAGAAAATGCTCCAATCAAAAAAGCACAAGAAGGGGCAAACTTTTGTTGTCATCCAAACACCCTCAAAACGCAGCGAGCGCCAAGTGATCATCTACCTATAGAAGAAGAAACTTTAGCAGGGATCAGGGGAAAATGTGGACCCACTGGACGAGGCACTGGAAACGCCGAAGGATAAAAACGTCCCAACCAGACGAGAAGAGATACCATTGATGGGAAACGCTTATTCCAAAAACTTGAAATAATGGGGGGGGAGATTGTCTACACCCGGTATCAATCGACGTGGAACGACACCGGTTGAATCAACTATCCCACAATGAAAGAAAAAAGTGGGGGCCCAGAGGTGTCCTACCGTAAAGGTCAACTCTTTGGGAAAAGGCCATCACTCTGCGGGTCCGATGAGGGATGTCCCGACGCGTTACAGGGGATCGGGTCGCTTTTGGAGTATTCGGGGAAAGTAAAAAGGAAGTCTTGCCCACTGGTTACTACTAATCAGAATGGGGGAGGATTGAAGAGAAGGGACGTAAGGGCGTCCGTGGCTGAATGGGGTCAAAGGCTGCGAACGCTCGACACTTCGTTAAGAGAAGGGGGGAAGATCAGGGAAAACCGGGAGAAACGGTTTTCGCTAGCATGGGGGAAACGATTGAAAAGTCAATGAGAATTACAAAACGCCTTGAAAGTAAATCGGTGAAAAAACGAGGAAACATTTCCCGAAGGGGGAAAAAGACTAGAGAAGCTGGAAAAGGGGCCGTGACCGACCCGCAGGCCTCAGCTGTCTCGCCCCGTAGAGAGGTCTCCTGGGTCCTGAGGAAGGTGGGGACCATTGAGGGAGGAACCAAAAGTCTCTTGCCGCGGTTTCCGAAAAACTACTCCGACATCCCTTGAAGATACGCCCAACGCTTGGTATTGCCTTCATCAAAAAGAATGAGGGGGGGGGGGTAGTTCTTCTAGGTTTTCTTCACTCGGCTCGGGGGGAGGAAAAAAGGGGCCTCGGGGAAATCCGCCATTACCGCAATTCCAGCGTAACGTGGGACGCTGTTTGAAACGGGCAGGGGGTTACGATCCGGGGGGTTCAGCAGATGGGAAAATTCCTTAAAAGCTCAGAAGAAGGGGAGGGGAAGTGAAAAAGAGAAAGCGAATTCTGGAATCATTCCTGTGGGGTAAGAAGCGTGCTGCAAGGAAACAATCAAACTACCTCGCCACCATAGCAAATGAAAAGAATACGGAAGGGAGGAGGTTCTATACTCTCTAAAACAACATCGGAGGGGGGGGGGGGGAAGGTAAGGAATAGAAAAACCGGTTGCTGGCGTTGAGCGGTTGGATTTGCCGCCGGTGGCGATGGGAACGGATGTCAGGATGGAGCTTCAGACAGGCCGAAGGAAGTAAAAACTTATAAGTGAATGGTCAAAGAAGGAGGCTTGAGAGGGTTGAAAAAGTGAAAAAACATCTTCTTTATTAGGGAATGTCCTTTCTCGGATTTGTCACAAAGGGGGGGGAGTCTCCGATTGTCCACCGCCAACTTACGCTGGATGGTTGGGGGATCCACAGGAAAAATAAGGGAGAGAAAAGGAGAAAAGAAAAAGAGTCCAGGAGCAATCAATACGGGGGGGTTTGTGGGGGGAGTATATAATGACAGAAGGGTTGGCACCCTGATGTCGTAGTGGTGCGGAACACGGGGAAGAGAGAACGAACAATTGGTGGCCTCCGCGCGAAAAGGGGATAAAAACAGGCGGGAAAAGAAAGAAGGTCAAATGTTTATCCGTTGATAATGGGGAGGCCCGGGGTCGATCGTCACGAAGTGCAGGATCGTAGAGACATTAAGGAAGGAGGGGCAATTGGGGGGGGGGAAAAAAGGGGGGAACTATGCCCTAGGCGAAGGAAGGGAAGGAAGGTCTGCCTGACTTGAAGACTCTGTGGGACAGTCCAAACAGGCTTCCGGATGTTTATGCTCTATTCCCTAGGGGGGGGAGAGTCAGGCGCGGCAGGCGGAAAATTTAAGCCCAAGAAGTCCCGAAGAAGGGGTGGCCCTCCATTAAATCGGGGACAGAGAAGGGGGGAAAATGATTTTAGTACAAGGGCAAGCCGCACGTTTAAGACAGAAGTGGCAACAACGGAATACTCGAAATCAAAGGGGAAGAACTTCAGGAGGGGGGGGACCTTTATAAGGGTAAGCTTTTCTGGAGAAAGATCGGAAAGGGGAAAATATGGAGCCGCTCAAATAAAAAGAGGACATTGTAGGTCGGAAATACTACGGGAACTTCTGGAGGAAAATGTAGGGGGGGGAAAGGTCAGGGGGTCCAGAAACTTAGCGATCCACCGATGGAGAAATTTCTAAGAAGAAAAAAACGTTCACCTTGGTGGGCCAACATGAGCGAATTATTCTGTGGAATTGACTGGGAGTCCTAAAAATTAGGGGGAATGAAGGAAAGTGGGGTTGGGGGGAGGCAAAAAATTTTGAATATCCTCTTCTAAAGAGGGAAAAATCGTGAGTTGATGGAGTGCCAAAGTATCCCTTGAAAAGGTGTGGCTTACAAAAAGTGGACCTTGGGGGGGAGGATTAGAAGGGTCGAAGGAGACTTTGGAAGAAGAATTCGGCGGCGGTCTAACCAGTCGTAGGATGTCCCCGTTATATGCCGGGAACAATAAGGGAGGAGGACGAGCAAGGGAAGGAAGGTTTTTGACCAAAGAGGGGCCGGGGACGTTGGAGGGGGTCTAGAATCGCTGAAATCACCATCCATATCAAAAGCGGTGGGAAAAAGGGAAGAGAAGGAGACGGAAATAACGAACCCCTCTCCAAAACTTTGTCTTGCTGTAATTGAAAGGGGGACTGAAAAAGGGTACCGCCAATGGTATCCACTGGGGTGGGGGAAAAGCAGTAAGGTCGTGTTGAGGGTGGGGGGAAGAAGTACACATTGGGGAAAAGAGAGGGAAAAAAAAACGGGGTATTCGTAACGCCTATGAAGTCAGGGGGAAGTATGAAGGAGAGGGTCAGGAGCCTAAAAAACTCCATGGGAGGGACGGTATAAAGTCTGAATTTGGCGTCGAGTACCACATCTCTGCGAATGCTTGTGCCCGCGTGTACGAGGGGGGAGCAGGTCAGAAGGGGGAAGCGCGGAGAAGTTGATATTCTCTTTACAAAAAAGTCTTAAATGGGGGGAAGGGGGAGGGGGGGAGAGAACGCCGTCAGGGACAGAAATTGACGGAAAAATTGGGGGGGGGGTTGAGGACGTTGAGATAAAGCGGGAGGACTCGGGGAGCTATTTCTGGACGGAGGCTAAAGAAGTAGAGAAAAAAAAAAAAAACAACGAGGAAAAGAGAGAATAGACGGATCATCCAAAATCCGGGCCATACCTATAAGAGCGATTCAGGCTTTAGCAAAGGAACGCAAGTGCATTTCCAACGGGTCCCTGTAAAAAAGGAGCTTGAAAGAAAGAACAGACAATTTAGCAGTCCTCTAAGATCATCGAAAACCCACAGAGAGATTGAGAAAATATTCGGGGCTTAGAAAACCCTAGTTGAAATTAAACGGAAACACTCCATTTTAGATGTACTCTACGAAGGTGGGGAAAGGTCTTAGTACGCACCTTAAGTATGGAATGTAGTACTCATCACCGAGGCACTTGAAGGTAGAGAAGGCTTCCCCTTACTCGGAGGAGGACGGAAGAAAATTTGGGCGAATCACTGGCAGCGCAACCCAACACCACGAACTTCTAAAAAAAAAAAAAAAAAAAAACAAGAAAAAAAAAAAAAACAAAAAAAAAAAAAAGAGAACAAAAAAAAAGAGAGGAGCACAGAACACAAAGCCGCCATTCGATACCAAGGGGCGGTCTTCACAACAAAATTCAAGAACATCACTACCTGTCTGGGGGGGTAGGGGGGGGGTTCGTGATACGTTCGGGAAGAAGGACTCAAGGGGAAGATTGCTTACGTGTTAGGGATTGGGGGGGGCTCCCCAATAATCAATATGTTACGACGCAAGGCGAACTGGGACGTCAGAGCGGGGACCCCTAAGAGGGGCCAAGATAATCCTCAAAAACCTTGTAGAGAGGAAGGGGACTAAAGAAAAATTCTGAACGACTATCCGGCCCCACAGCGATCAATGAATCAGTGTGGGGAAAATCAACACCCGAAAAAGCACAGAAGGTAGGGGGGGGGGAAGTCGACCCTATCATCATCGCGCTTTCTCCTCTGCATAAGGGGTTAGACACCACTGGTACGGAAAGGGGAAGACGAAAAAATTTTTTAAAAGGAACCAGAATAATTCTCTAGGGAGATGCCACCAAGTGAACGAAGTTTTTCGTCAGTACTAACATAACGGGGATCAGTCCATGGAGTGAAAGAAACACGTTTGCCCTAGGCCCTCCCTTGAAAGAAATAAAGAATCACGGTATTCCGACCGACAATATTCAGCTTTTTAAGGATTGAGCGCCCCAATCACTATGGGACTTAAACTGATATATGAGCTACGAGGGGAACAAAAAGGGAGTTCTTTTTCTTGTAAAGAATTCGCGGGGAAAACTCAGATTAAAGGAAGAAACTTGGATAATCAGCATGGCATCCTAGAGCGATAATGGGGGAATTATAGGGGGGCCGGGATTCCATGGGCGAGCGGCGAAGCTGAGAGAAAGGGAAATAAACTCGATATCGGCCGAATACACCGGGGGGGGGCTGAAAGGGAAGGTTCGCACAAGATTATTGGAAATTCAGGGCAACCCAGAATACGCCGAGGGTCGGAAGGTAACATCTCTGTGCAACCTGGCCAAGGGGAACCCGAAAAAAAATCCCTGGCCGGATCGACCCCGGCAAGGCCTCTTAACTGGCTCGCCCAAAGTCATAAAGGCATGGGGCCGTAAGTTTCCGGATTCCAATCCTCTGAGGAGGAGGGAAAAAAGGGGGGGCATTTCAATAGGAAGGGAAGACGCGGTTTTCAAGAAAACAAGCTCAAAGAAGGGGAACATCCAACCCGCGTTGGCATCCTATACAAAACCGGTGAGTGGCGGATGTAACTCTGGGGGTCAGCTACTCGATGGGGGGAATCGTTTGGGGGAAAAGAACAATTGAAAAAAAAACGGGTGTCGGTGGACAATCCGTAGAGGGACGGAAAGCCAGTCAATGGGGTGCAAATACAAGGCCGTGAAAATCGCAAAGGGACGGACCGTCTAACGCGAGAAGTCTTTAATGCACTTGAGACATTTTGGGGGGCGCGAGAGTCCGACATCTCACACGACCCTCGCCACAGGGAGAGCAAAGCTAATATAGAGCAAGTGGGAGTTAGTCTATATCTAATCTCAAAACAAATAGAATAAAAACGGGGGAAGGAACCTGGAAAGAAATGATATGAGGGAATTTGCATGGTGGGAGGGTGAAAAAGGGTATGAACGGAGCGGGGATTACAGGCCTTGCTAGAAAGGGAGGGGTAGAGGGAGGACCCGCATAGCTCTGGGAAAAAAGTTTTGAAAGGCAAAAGAAATGTCCGTAGGTAGTGGGCCTGGGAGTTTCAACCACCAAAACTGGATTCGTCCCCGACCTCCGGATGCCAAAACGTTATCGACTGTTTTTTAAGGTTATGGAAGGGGAAAGTAGAGGACGAAGGGGGGAGACTTAAAACTTCCTCCCCAAGAAAGAAATAGGGGGGTGTTGAGCTGATAGGATGCCACTCGGTTTGAGTCCCAGGATTGTCTAAAGTTTTTGGGCGGGGGAAAGAAGGGAAAAGGGGGAATATAAAGGGAACTCCAAGGGTTAGGGCCGCGCGGGGACCTGCAGAGGAGGGGAAGGACGGAATTACCATCAACTGAAGGGGGGGAAGTGTGGGGGGAGCCAGTAATGAGTGCAAAAGGGGGGGGCCATCCTTGGAGGATCGTTAAAAAGAGGGGTTCAAAAGGAGGAAGGAAAGAGCGAAGACGATGACCGCTGAAGGCCGTAGTTCAGGGGGTTATGCAATGACGCTTACGAATTACCAAAAAAGCCGCTAACTACTGGGGGGAGGGGGGGGGCAGAAAAGTATTTATTCGTCCCTATAGCAAAGGCGAAAAGGGAGAGCCCCGGGATCCCGGCCCCGTAGCCGTCGACATGATCAAAGCGAAAAAGGGAAAAAGGAAAGTCTTAAAAGGAGGACAAAGTGGCCAGAGGGAAAGTTAATATCCTAAAGGGGGAGTTGTTGAAGAACAAGGGGGGGGACCAAGCCCGAACTTCAGTGTGGTTACCCTTGATCCAGGGAAAGAGGGATCAGAAATAGACCCGCAGTTAGAAAACCTCCTCTCAAGAAACAGAGTACATAGGGGGGGGGGGTCTGGAGGGAAGCACTCTGGGAAAATGGGGATAAGTTGAGCCCGTCTAAAACAGCGGATCCACCGGATAAAGAGACGAGAACAAACCTTCAGGGGCACCTGGGGGGCTTCCGTCATATCGAGCGATTAGTCTGGTTGGGGGGATTAAATTCGGCTTCCGTCATTAGTGAAGGGAAGGGGGTGGGGGAGGAAAAAAAAAGAATATCCAGCTTCAAAGCGGGAGGATTAGGAGGCTGTCCGACGCCACCGTTACGGAAATGGTTGGAAGGTGCGGGGGGACAAAAATTTTGGTATGGAAGGGCGTGGGGATTTGGGGACGGAAGGGTCCGGGGAAGCGAGAACCGGAGGGTAAAAAATTCTCTTCGGGGATGGAAAGATTGACAATGGCATCCGGGATGGTCCACATCACGACTGAAATTTTGTGTGAATGCGACGAAATAGGTATTTGTGTCGATAGAATTCGTCGGGAAAAAGAACAAGTAAGAGGCGTTTGGGCCTTGACGTAATACATTGGGAGCAAGGACCCCCCTCATCTCCAATTGTCTTGCTGGTATTGAATGGTTGTAATTAGAGTGAAAAAAAAATGCTTTGTTGAGGTGGTATGATTGCGTTTGGCAAGGGCGTTGGCAAGGTCTTGACGGGGGTATGGCTTCAAAAACTTAGGTTGCTTACGTAGACGTAGCAGCACAAATCCCGAGAATAATTTGAAGGTAAGGTCTTTCCCCGAAATGCAGGTGCGTAAGAAGCGTTAAGAATCTGTCCTGTCGAGTCCACTACTCGCCGAACCAGGAGGGGGGAACTTTGAAGGAGACATTGCTAACTCTGGGGAAGAAAAAAGTCAGATTATCAAGCTCTTAGCGTTCTCGTCCAACTTTGAAGGTCGGGGAAATTTCGATGGAACTGATTTTTTCTGCTTCCGCAGGGAGGGATTGGACATTAAAATGGTTTCGTCCTTTTGGGCAATCGAAAGACTGCTCGCTTGGTAAGGGTTCATGGAAGGTAACGA
>Ga0179591_1302493_pt1 | contig 15763 bp, 18 predicted proteins | sample CZOMad2_1_08_16f_FD_182891 | JGI IMG/M metagenome (GOLD analysis project Ga0179591, IMG submission 182891) | Vadose zone soil fungal communities from Angelo Coast Range Reserve, California, USA - CZOMad2_1_08_16fungal (PacBio error correction) | ecosystem: Environmental > Terrestrial > Soil >...
AGGGTGCGTAAGAGGGCCGCCTGCTCTCGCGGCCAAGACTTTCACCTAGGACAACAGCTTCCAAAAATGACTGCGAAGGCAGTCGCGCTCACCGCTATGAAAGGGAGATTGCGGGTTGTGCGGGTGGTTCGAAGGCGGCCGGGTCGTAAATCAAAACGCTAGTCAGGGGAGGAAGATACGTCGATAGCGCGGGGACGGCTGTTACATAGGCGCCAAAGGTTCTAGTAAGTGAACCGCTTAGGAAGTCAACCGGGACTATTCAAAGCAGGCCGTCGTAGTGAGGAGGAACTCGAACCATGAGCTTAAGCCCCAATGTAACCTCTCAGCCCTGTGCCGCGTCCCTACAGGGGTCCAACCACAATACGCTGTGCTGACCTGTCCTCGCTCTGGTTGATACAAAATCAGCCCGGGGACAAGGGGGCTGTAATCTAGAATTGAACGGCATGGAAGTCGACCTTTTGGGAGAAGGGGGGAGGCGATGCCAGATTTACAGAAAAGACATGCCAGTACAAGACGCTGGCGTGTTTCACCAGAACTCACTAGTCTGGGGGTAGGGAGTGTAACTGTTGTGACCCTCCGAGCATCAGCGAGGGCCGTTCTCTCGGTCAGATCAACGAAGAAGATTAAAATCTCAACTGGCATGGGATGCTTCTTTTACAATCGATCCTAAACCTGGGAAGGATATAGTGACGTCGAGAAGATTTAGAGGCCCCTTTTGGAGAGCATGGGGAGAGAAATAATTGAGAACTCTCTAGAAAACGATGGGGAAAAGGAATTAGCGCAGACTTTCTTCCGAGAGGTCGAAAGGGTTTCCAGATAAGCACTGATTGGACAACTGATTCTTATTGGGGAGAGGGAAAGAATGATTTCGTCGAAGAAGAGAAGAAGAAAGAGCTTGGGATCTGGGTAACAGGAACGGATGCTACTAAATAGAGAGCGATATGAAACCTTCGCTGTCTACGAAGAAGAGGGCGCGAAGCATTGGAAAATCTTGAACAGGCAAGGGGGTGAAAGCTTCTCCAAAACCATGGGGGGTTACGTGGAAACGAAACGACGGGGAAAAGGGGAAAGGAAATCCCGCGATAGGGACGGGGGAATAGATAGTCTGGCGATGAGGGCGATGTCTGCCAACCTTAAAAACGGTGTCAGTGAAGAAGCCCAGGAGAGAGCGCTTCGACAGCGCACTAGGAAGAAGAGTGCACTTTAAGGAAGAAGGATCGAGGCGAGGATGATGTCTTTGGATTCTATTACTTACGCTCCGTTGAATCAGGGGAAAGAAAGAATAAGCTACTGGGGCTTGCGCACGGGGGGAAGGTCTAGGGGGACAGGCCGTCCACCAAACTAAGGATTTGATCAAAACAATTGTCAAAAGCTCAAAGAAGGTCGGGAAAGTATCAGGGAGGCGAGAGTTGTAACCTGTCCAGGGGGACCCTACGACGTGCAACAACGAGGAGAATGGCGAGTAAAAAAAAGCCGAAATTCGAAGGAAAGAGGTGAATTGATCGGGGGTAAGAACAGGGCTTCCGCGGAAAAGGGGCGGTGCAGTGGGAAAGGGAATTGAAAATTACACGCCGGGAAAAACCATCAGCCATTTCGTCGTCACCAAAAGAAATTACCTAGAAAAAGGTCTGGGAGAACCTATAGCTGTTCGAGAAAAAAAAAAAGACTTGACTCATGACGGCCTCCGGAAAGATTAAGCAGGGGGGGGGGGAGACGTCGGACGCCGAAGGACCATTCCCACGGAGGGGGAGGGTGAAGATGCAGAGGCCGACCAAACAGGAATCGTTGGGGACGACACAACGTGAGGAAAGAATCGGGGAAAGAAGCACAGTACCCATTTGCTATCTTCCAGCTTTGAAAGGGGGACCAGGAAGTGTGGGGCTGGGAAAGCGGGCTGAGTGGTCTGATGGGCTAGGGAATTAACACCGGGGAGGAAAAGCCCTTCAAAGAGTTATAGCCGCACCTCAACCGAAACTGCGTTTGACGGGACAGTAAAAAAGGAGCAATTCTAACTACCCGCCTCAGGAAAAAAAAAAACTAAAGAGATAATAATGCGAAGGATGAGGGGGGGAAGCTAGTTCCAGAAGGAAGTCGAAAGGGGTCTTGCAGGTGAGAAGTGGGTTCTGGGGGACGACGAATGGTACTGGGGGGGGAGAAACGTCTTGGGCATAGTTGAGATGGATAGCTACTGAAAAAAACCACTTAGTAGGATAGAAGCGATAGACTCTCCAGAAGAGAACAAAAGAACTTAGCCACGCTTACCAGTTGAAGAGGGTCGGCAATCCACACCCGATCAAGATAATGAGGAGTCATATCAGTTGGGGGTCGACGTCTATCCACTCTAAGAGCGGAAGTCTTTCGGGTTTGGGGAGGAGCTGTTGAAGTGTTTTGGGTTTCAAGGGGAAGGATCTACATAATACCTTGGGATTGTTCCGGAGATAGTAGGTGAGAAAAGGGCAGTCGGGAGGTGCAGTGCAAAGTGGTGGTTTCGTTGAGACAGGTCTCAATATCAGAGGTAAAAGAAAGGACCATAAAGGAGAAGTCAGGAAGCGAAAAGAAATCACTTTACCTATGTCAGGGCAAAGACAATTCATGCCAAATCAACTAATTGGGACCTTGATTGTGAGGGGAGTGCTGGGAGTCTCCTCCGCTTTAATGGAGTGCACGTATTCAACTGGAGAGGGATAATCAGGGAATTTCTAATATAGGGGAGAACAAATGGAAGGGGCGGAAGGCAGAAGGAAAAATAAGTTTAAAGGACGGACAAGGAAGGGACAGTAGCCCTTCTCTAATTTAAGGAAGAACCTTAACTATCGAACTACGGTGAAAGGACTGGGACCGCTGAAAGGAAGAATTAAAGTGATCAGGCAATACTGTAGAATATGGGGACAGGGAAAAAAAAACGATCATCTCAGCGGGGGACAGACTTGGGGGGGTTTTTCGACAGAAAGGAGAAAGAGAGAAAGGTCGTCCGACGGACTTTGATGACGGGGGAGATCTCTACCTACCCAGCCAGGGAGAGGAAATCATCGGTGGTAAAGCTGGATGAATGCTGATACTGTTTGAAGCTGCACAGATGCTGTGCCTAGCAGAATTCAGCTCAAAATATACTCCTATCTAAAAGGTATGGAAACCTTGGGTGGAAGACCAGGGTGGAGGGCAGTGCAGTTAAATAGTTTTTCAAAGGGCGAGAATTTATGACGCCTGTGAAAAAAAGTCTCCGTATTCAGAGCAGTATAGCGAGAAAGCGACGGTTGCTAGGCGCGCAGAAGCAAACTTAGTCATGAAGTGTTGGTAGTATCGGCAGCTCTCAATGCGAGAAAGGTGCGGGTTTGCCGGGGATAAACTCTGCTAAATTCGGCGTCGGCTACTGGAGGGTCATGGGGTTCTGGTAAGAAGATGAAAAGAAGCACAGGAAAGGGCAGTGGGGGCAGAAAGAGAACATTGTCTCAAGCAAAAAAAAAAAAAGCTACAAACTACGGTCGTGGCTTTACGCCACGGATGTGTCTAGTGTACTTTCAAATAAAAAAGTTAAAGGGAAACACAGGACTGGGGATGAAAAGCTGGTGGATAAAATCAGTTCAGCAGGGGATTTGATTGTCCAAATATCTAGACAGTTGACTATGGTTTATAACTTAGGAAAAATCCTAGTCATCGGTCTGGGTGTGTTGCACTTGTAGCGGACGCGAGAGGCAGAAATACTACCATATTTAACAGTCCCTCGAATCCGGGCGTATTCTGAAGGCTCCCGAAGAGGTCGAGGCCGTTAACTAAGATGAGCCGTTGTGGGGGGGGGGCGTTACGAACGGATCTCGGGACACTTGCAACGGTTATCACCTCAAACATCTGAGTCTTTCCAATAAGAGAAAAGGTACTCAAGACGCGTCGCCTTAATAAAAAAAAAGTGGGGGGGTATAAAAATGAAAAAAAAAACTGGGGGGGGAAAAAGTGGTTCTTGCGTCAAATGGTTCTAAGGGAAAACGAAGGGCAACCTAGCGGCGATCAGATAAAGGAATACAATCCCGGCGGGAAAATGAGCTTTCTTATAATCTCGTTTGGGGAAAAGCTGACCTCCGCCTAGAGGCAAGTGGCGATTCCCTCACTCCAAGGCAGAAGAGGGGTCTTCCTAAAATTAATACCTGCCGGAGGAATCGAATAGGGCTGACTTCAAAGAAATTTTACCGAAAAGAAATATCAAAAGAAACGGGGCCTCAGCCAATTAGCGACAACAAACAACGGGAGGAGAAAAGATCTTGCTGGAAATGGCTCGGACTGAGACTCTGCTTGTTACTGCGTTCAAAATTCAGATAAGGGTTGCCTAGATACCTATACAGGGAGGGGGAGCGAGAGTAAATTTTCCCGGCATAAAGACCCGAATCTTTTTTTGGGAATTCGGGGGAGAAGCCTCTCGAAGACTTTGTCTCAGAAAGGGAGGGGGGGAGAGCTCAAGCGGGGGCCCAGGCGAAAAATGCGCGCTTTTATCAGGGCCTCATTGTTCAGTCGGACTGTCCCGATCTTAATTCGGAAAAAGACAAATTCAATGGTACTGCAAGACCAGATAAATGGGCGACTTGGGCAGCGCGGACGAAGCACAAAAAGCCGCTGGGGGAAGGGGGGGACAAAGGGGATAATTTCTCCTGCAAGATCAGGGGAGGGGAGACCAAGGAGTCATCTCTCGGGGGGGGAGGGGGTGTTCAGGGGGGGGGGGGGGGGGGGGGGGGGGGGATAGCCGACGGGTATCACCCGGTAGTTGATTCAGTCACCGGTCGACGCGTGAGACCTCGGCCGAGAAAACCGCAGTACGGTGCTGGGGGGAGAGAAACTACTGGTGCTGGGGATGAGCCGAGACCTGTCTCGATCTGTGCCAAAGCCATCCTAGCAAAGATTAGGATTCAGCACTTGCCTTTGGGGAACTAGAGCAGGCTCTGAATGAAGCCCTGAAAGCCGCTGGTTAGAACAGCACGATTTTGTCCGGGGGTAGGGGCTTTCTTGGAAACGAAAGTGCAGTTTAGAGGCTGAAGGCACTAGCAACACGGGAACGGGGGCTTCGCTACCTCCCAAATCAATCGGTCGAAAGGGGGAAACAGAGATGTTCATAATGGCAGAGCGAAGGCTAGACCAGACCCTTGTGCAGATTAAAATGTGCGGCTAACTCTGGCACCCTGAATGCTTTCCAGAAAGATCGGTCAAGGAAAAAAACGGAAAACGACATCGTCGCAAGCCAGGGGCGGCGCCTCCGCACATTCTCTAGAAGTCATCACTCAAACGCGAAAAGGGGGACGGGAACGAACCTGCGATCTGCGACAAGAGCTGACGGCACGGCCACCAAACTTTTTTCCTTAAGAAAAGGGGCCAAAAGCTGAATCGCGATCGGCGAAACGCTCGAAAATGGTGCGCGCACGACAAGACCGGGCCCCCTCAAATAAGGAACAGAGGCAAAGGAAAGAGGGTGTACGACAGAGCTTCGGGGGACTTCGAAATCGTGTGAACGAAGGGCATCCGGTGAGGGAAAACGGCCTGATCGAACTATGCTTCGAACCAAATTTGTTTGGATCTCGGGTTTTTTCGCGGGGTTAGTGCCAGAGGGGGGGGTGAAAAAATGCAGAAGGGGAGAAGAGGCCTTGCGCGAGGTTCATCACGGGTTTTCTCTGGTACACACGCCCAACCCAAAAAAAACCAAAACTCACCAAAAAGCTAAAAAGACAGTTCAAGAGCGGCTGAGGAGTAAGGGTCGCCTGCCGATCGAATGCCGGAAGGGGCACGGGGTCAGGTGCTCCGGCGAAAACTTCTTCCGCGTTGGATCGTAAAGTAGGACGGGTCAACTTCTTTAAGGGGGGAAGGTCATTTACACCCAACGAACCTGAAATCATCCCGTTCGAATGGAATCGGCATACCGCGACGGGGGACGGGCAGAAGCTCCGACTCCATGACGTGAGTCGACGTTTACCAAATGACATTCCAAGGGGTCTGTCAGGAACTCGCTTCTAAAAGGGGAGAAAGGATGTGCTCGTGCTTCACTGTCCCTTTCTAGGGCTATCGGGGACTCCCTAGAGGGAAGCAAGGCAATCGGACCCTTAATGGGAGTGAGTTGTTTCTTGGTCGTTCGGGTCTATCGGCATGAGGGGGATCTAGAGTGGCGAACCTGGGAAAAGCACCCAGTGAACTACCAGATCAGCTTAGGCCGACACACTGAGGGAAAAATAAATGAAGACAACGAGAAACACCGACCCGGCGAAAATTATGCAGACACGAGAGATGGCACGGCGTCAGTATGAAGAGGATAAAGGGAATTGACCACTAAATTAAGGGTAAAGGACGACTTCCTGATTAGAAAAGTAAAGTATTCGAACCAAGGGGGAGGAGAGGAAAAAGAAGAAGCCGAGGGGGGAAAAAGAGCACATCAACATCACCCATTCGTACAGGAGTTTCAGGCTTATCCAATAGCGCAGGCCGCGCAGGAAAGTCTAGGCCCCGTCCGTCAGAGTTCTCGAGGGGTGGATCGGTCGTTCGGCGAGCTCATGATGGCGACCGAAGAGTTGGAGGGTGCGTCTTGCTCATAAAATTAAAAAGGAGGCTTGAAGGGAGAAATTACTGGTAAACCTCCGAAAAGAGACCAGACTTGAGAGAGACAGCCGGGGTGCACGCCGCCAAAACAGCCCAGTCAATTACCGAGAGATTCGAGGGATGGATTTGCTGGGGAAAAAGGGAGGAGGGAATAATTCAAGGGGTACAAAGAATGAGGACAGATCCAGCACGCGTACAAACACTGTTTTGGGATCGTATCCTTCGAAAGAAACTGTCCCCGAGAAGGGGGGGGAGGAAACTTGAAGAATTATATTATAAGTGTCGACGGGGATGATCCTGGTGACGAAAAATGGATGCGATCGCTTCAAGAAAGACAGAATTTTTTTCAAGAAAAGGAAGAGAACTAGAGGAGACGGGGGGGGGCCTAAAGCCGCGCTCAGTCAGGAGAAAAACGCAGAAAGCGTTGCACGGTCATAACAGCGAGAAGCTCGCAGGAGCAGAAGGGGTAAAAGAGTCGAAAGGGATTGAGGGGGCCACAGCGGAGCACCTCCTGCGGACCGCGTAGGACACGGACTTTGCGCAGCCCAAGGGGGAATAGGAGGGGAAAAAAGGCCAGGGCAAAACTCTAAAACAACAAAGATCCTAAGGCCCGCCGAGATCACTCTGCGGTAGGCTCTTAGAGAGGTGGAGGCAGAAAGTGCAAGTCGAGGGCGCAACGCGAAATCGAAACGATCAATCGCACTAGCGGGTTAAAAGGAGTTGGTACAGAAAAAAAAAATGGGAGAAGGGGGCGTTCCAAGGTACCAGAATTCGGACTTTCAACGCAGTTCGGATTTGAAACTAAAAACGCGTCGAATCGAAAAGGGAAAGAAACGAGCACAAAACGCGCCGGGCTTTTGGGGGGGGGGGGTGGGGGGGGTGGGAAAAGAGAAGACTGCTCGTGCGTCTGGATAAAGGCCGGTGGGGGGGGTGGATTCTGTCAGGATCCACTAAAAAAGGGAGGCGAAGACAGCGTGAGAGAAAGAAAGGAGGAACATTCAAAGAGAAAGGAAGTCAGCTCGCACCAGGCGTCGAACATCTCGGGCGTTCGGGGACAGGTTTGGTTCGGGGAAGTAGGAGGTCGAGGTGAGATGGGGAGAGTGATAGGAGGAAAAAGAGGGAGACGTGTCGGGGCACAGAAAATAACAAATCCGACTGCTTGGGAGGGAAGAAAAGACGAGGTTCGCACTTTAGGGATGTATCCTTGGAGGCCGCCAAGTATGTAGAGTACTACCAACTCTCAGAAAAAAAACGTATTAAGGGAAAGGGATTAGACGAATAACGACGGTTGTCCGGTTGAATCTCCGGCACAAAGGAAGTTATCGCAAGAGAGGTGGTCATGGTCAAAAAACAGTATTAGATAGAAAAGGAGATTTCAGTAGGGGTGGGCCATGCGAGAAATGGGGCGCCAAGCGTAGAAGGTCCGTAAAAACGACTAAGGAACAGGGTGAAACTTCCATGAAACGCCGTAAGGGATGTACATCAAAGAAGAAGTTTGCGCAAGTAACATCCGCTAGGAATAGAAGCGGGGTTGGGAGAATGAGATCATTCAAGCCGACCACACCGCAAAAAGGTATCCTATAGACAAAGGGAGGACTGGCTGGACAGAAGTACGTAAGATTCATGGGGGCCCCAGGGACGGGTCGCTTCACGGGGGAAGGACTTTAAAGCAGCGACCGATCGCTAGAAAGTAAAGGGGGGAAGGAGAAAGGGGAGAAGCTTATTCAATGGCTACTTTTTAGTATCTACCCCGCTATGCCCCGCCTAGGGATCATAACGCACTCAAAAGGGGGGGACAAAAGGGGGGATAAATGTAGGCGCCCACGACAACAGCAACGAAGGGCGATCTTTGCCCGGAGTGAAAGTAAACTAGACAACGCCCTCCCTCAAAGAAGAGAAATCACAGACTCTCTCAAAAGGGAAAATATAGATGTGCTGCCTAGAGGCCCGAAGAGGCGGGGTTTCGATTAGACTATAAGGGGGGGTCACCTTTTCCGGCAACCTCTGAAAAAGATCTTCCTGCGTAGACGTGAGAAGACATGGAGAGCAACAGACAAGCTTTGTTCAGTTGGGCTTGCCGGGTCGCCCAGTAAGTGCGGAAAGTATTCACGGCGAAAGATAAAAAGACACAGATTCGCAAGAGCCAAAGCAAAGCTGAAAGACCGCTGTCGAAAAGTTACTAGAGGAAGAGAGCGAGTAGGGAGGGAGGAAAGCTGGGACGAACCTAGGTACAGCAAAAAACGCTTCCGGACGTAAGTGGCACTACGTCTGAAGAAGTAGGATATGACCGATGGAGTAGGTGTGGAGAGGCGGACGCTGCGGATCCGTTGTCTCGACAACGTCGGCTAATCGGCATTGACGGACGAAGGGCACGATGGAGAGGAGTTAATAGCCCCTAAAAAAGGGGGTGGCCCGTCCGACTCCGGGTCCAAAAATTCTCGTCCAGTCAAAGCGCCTCTCGTTCAAGGGAGACTAAGTAAACAAAGAGATGGGAGAAGGTTAGGGAGAGAGGTCCCTAAGGTTATGGGGCATCAACTCTCAGGAAGACCGGCTCGCTCTGTTTCCGTAAAATCCGACAGATTCTTTGGGTACGGGGGACAAGGACTGGGGAAGGTGCTCGAAAAGTGGGGGCTAAAGTACATAAGCAGGGTTTTAGCCTAGGACATTCAAGACTGAGGACAAAGCAACGGACGGGAAGCACGTAGGGTTAGTGAATATTAATTCGGTGTACCGAAAAAACTATCACATCAGGATGTAGATAGAGGAGGAAAAGAAAACAATCTCACGTAGCTTCAAGGGTACAGATCCCAGAAAAAAAAGAAATCGCTACCCGTAGATAAGATGTTCTACCTGTGGGGAAGGCGAGACCGATTGTCATACGGGACGTCGATCAAAAAAGCACAGAAGTATTGCGGAAATGGTGGGAGGAAACGGGTCGGCCGTCACCACGTGATAACAACGGCCTTCAAGCGAAGCGAGCAATGATCGTTGAAGCAAAAACGGAAGAGGGTCTACCAGGCAAAGTGGTTTCTACTCTCGGCGAAGAAGGGGAGCCTGCTCACCACGACTAATAAGAGAAAAAAAGAAGCCTGGGGGAAAATGGGGAAAATGCACTGCATATCAAACCACCCTTGCGGTAAAGGCTTGTTGAACGGACCTCAAATCTGAGGAGATCGGTCCTGTCTCTAATTGAGATCGGCGTAGGAGAACAAACCTGCAGCGGGTCCTTATTCCTCTTCAACGGGGATAATTGAGAAAACTCAGACCGTACGCGGGAAGAAAAGAAGGAGGGGGAGGGAGTCTGTGTCTTTCTTTTTTCTACATGAAACGGCCAAAAAAAGGAAGGGGCAAATACCGGATTATCACTAGTTTTCTTCAGAAACGGGCAGGTCACTATCAGAAAAGGGGATCTAGAGGTTGGAGAGGGGAAGCGTGACCAAATCCATCTTCGGTCGAGAAATCCTCCTGGGGAAGGAGGGAATAGGGACTTGCTCTGCATCCTTCAAAAAGAGGAGAGATGCCAAGAGGCCCGAAATTCAGAAGGAAGGGGATAGGGGGGGAAAACTTCTGACCAGTCGTCTGAATTTATTGAGGTTCCAACGTCTGCTCTAGGGAGTGAACTCTTCCTGCAAGAGCGTTCGGAAAACCGAAAGGAACAGCAAAAAAAAGGAAAACACGTATAATCTGTTTATAAAAGCTAAGTGAAGCGGACGGGGGGGGAGGGGGGGGAGAACTTTCCTCAGAAGAGGAGGACGGTAACTAGAAAATCCAATATCCATTCTTTTAGTCTTCCTCTCTCGGGGGCAACTTGGGGGTACTTCACTAGGAGGGAGAGGAGAGGGTCTGGGGAAAAGTAACACATCGATCATGATATCTTCATTGGCTGAATCTGTGGGTGCTTGGGGCTTCTTGAGCGCAAAAAAGAGTTTTGAGGTGCGGACTAAACTCATGGTCGGAAGGAATACCATGGACCATCGCCGAGCCTCCCGCACCTCCCGACTGTAGAAAGAAGTAGCAAGAGGAGAAGATCTACCAAAAAAGAGGAATCCATCTATTCAACTGTCTCTCTGAGGATCTGGAAGGGGGTCTCATACAGCTTGATTGGCTCGGATCAAAGGCTTGGATAAATCAAGTAAAGAAGGTACGTTGACGTGAAAGGGAATCTTTTGTTGGGAGTGAGATCTGATCCCTCAACAAAAATTAGGAGGAGGAAAAATCGTGCTCAACAATAATCATCAGAAAGACTACCAACTTGGGACTCATTGTGCGGGGATCCAAGAAAAAGATCAGAGAGAAAAGCAGCATGAGTAGCAACCGGAGAAGAGGACGCATCTCAGGATTCGGGAGACGGGTGGTAAACGATCGTTAGTTGCGCGCTCATGGGAGGGGGACAAAAAAGGCTGGTGCAGGCTGAAGAGGGAGTTCAGCCCGCCGTGCGTGCTGGGGAAAAAAAAGGGGTCAATTGCCAGACAATAAAAGAGAGCAAGAAGAAATCAAAACCAGATGCACAGAGGGGGGAAAAGATTCCTACTTCTCTATAGTAATGGCGGAAAATATCTAAAGGAGGGACGCGGAGTTCATGAACGAGTAAATGAGGGGAAGGCATCTAAGCATCGCGATTCAGAAAGCCACGTGGGCCTTTCTTGGCTTTCTAGGCCTTCTCTCCTATGCGGGCAGGTGGCCGTATCTTCCGTCGCGGATAGGGGGGGGCGGGGAACGGATGAGGGAAAGTACGTGGAACAGAAAAAAAGGGGGGGGGAGGAGATTAAAAAACTCCTAATTTTTAAACCGGTAATAACTGCACGATCACTCGGAAGAGAGGCGAGTTCCAAGAAGGGAGGAAGAGAGGGGGGCTAAATAAAAAAACATTTCCGCCGCAAAAACGTGGAACGGGCCGGGGAAAGAAGCATTCAAGGGTATCTCTCGCAAGGCCTGAGAAACTCTGGGTATTTGGGAGGGGGAAAAACTCAGCTCTAGCAAGAAGAGCGACGTCACCGCTGGGGGGGGGCAAACCAATAGAAAAAACCTGCAGCAGCAATATGGAGATACGGGAGAGAGAGAAAGGGTTGTAAATGGGGGGGGGTTGGTGGTGTTTGGGGGGGGGTGGGGGGGGGGGGGGGGGGGGGGGGGGGGGGGGGGGGGGGGGTTGGGGTGGGTGTGGTGGGGGGGGGGGGGGGGGGGGGGGGGGGGGGGGTGGTTCTTCCACTTTGGGGGAACTTATGAATAAAAAAAAAAGAACGAAACACTCGCCAGAAGATGTCCCTAAAAAGGCGTTGAGATGGTCTAAGGGAGAGCTGGAGTGGCCTCCCACCTTCTTATTACTCCTCGACATCTCCGGGGGAATACGAATGAGAAGTCGAGAGGGGAGAACTGTCGGGAAAAAATGGTAAAGGGGAAACACCGGTTGTGTAATGGGATTTCAAAAGGGAATAGGGTTCCAATTATCTTGAGAACGTAGAAGGGGAGAAAGACAGGGAATACAGACGGGATACTCGTATTAGAAGAATAGAACTATTAGAAAACGATCAGAGAGGGGGGGGCGAGGCGTAGGAGAGTCTAAGAGGAGGAGCGCGCTATCCAAGTCTTTTTTTGATCATCAGTGGGGAGGAACTTCCTCGAAAAAAGGAACTAAAGCCAGAATGTCTAATTATCGGGGGGGGGGACGGGGACGCAAGGAAAGAGACTGCAAAACTAGAATTCGAGAGAAAAAAACTTGGGGGGTTTATCATCTCTACTTTCGGGTAGAGCATTTGGGGGGGGGGGGGGGGGGGGAAAGTCTATTAGAAAAAAACATCAGAAACATGGGATGGGGAATTCTTTGGGCTAGCCAAGAGACAGGGCAAGTGGAGGTCATACGGGGTCTTGAATACCAGGCATACTTAATAAGTCGTTGAGAACCCCAGCTTCGTGTAAGGGGGGAGGAATGTAATGTGGAAGCGCCGGAAAATAAACGAGACTGCGAGGGAAAGACTACAAGGCGGATCACTCCTTTGGTCGGGGTCATCGGGAGGGAAAGTAAACCTCGGTTTCTCGTTTGTATCGGGGGGGAGGCAAATGAGTCTACGAAAAAAAAACTCGGTTGTCTGGACACAAAAACGTATGTGAAAGAGAGAGAATTAAAGAGCGAAGGAGGAAATTTTTCCCTTGGCTCGGCTCGAGCATTGAAAAATACTACTAGGCCTCCGACAGAAAGAGGGGGGGAGAAAGGGACACAGTTCAGGTTAAACTCCCTAGAGGGGGGGACTAGAAGGAAAAACGTCATCGTATAATACAGTTTCGATAAGGGAAATGGGCGCATTTCAGAGGCCTGCAGTAAAAACAGGAAAAGGCCGCCGGTATGCTATGGAAAATCGTCACAAAGGGGAAGCTGGCGCCTTCCTAGAATCCTGCCCCAGGTTCTTCGGCGTCAATAGGTTAATCAGAAAAAAAAGCCGATCAGAAGGGGGCAGGGAAGATCTCGAAGACAGCAGCGGCAGCTCTAACAGGACGCGCCGGGTGCGCTCTTGTTCCTAGCTGACGACTCGACGGGCCGGATGAATAAAAACAGAGCATCAGGGGGATAGAGTCTGGCGGGAAAACTGCAAACTACATATCCACATATTTGTCGAAATTTAGTCGACATTCCAGCAGAAAAAAAAAGTCGGCGTAGGATATATTGTTAAGGGGGAGGGAGGGGTAAAGTCGAAACAAAAAAAAAAATCAAAAACGCCGTGGGAGCCCTAGAGATTACAGTCAAGGAAGGAAGAGTCAAACAGGAAGGAGGAAAGAGATAGATGGAAGGGAGGGGCCTTGGATCTGCCTTAGAAAGGGTGGTCTCGGATTTTGAAGTCACCTTGAAGGGCACACCTATCAGAAAAGAAGAAAAAAAGTGCTGCCAATTGCAGAATAAATTGAGGAAAAAACGATCTTCTCACTTGAAGGGGATCTCCAGTCTACGGAACTCGGTGAGCGCGTATTGAGTGAGGGAGATTACTATCTAAGATTCATCAGGGACATTCTCACAAGATCGTGGAAAGAACTCAGAGGAATTGGAGAAGAAAGAGGACACACTTCTATTTTCTGAGGTCCTCGAGGAGGTCAAATGGGAACCTACACGACTTCCCTGTTGGAAATGGCTGATGCTCGGGAGATCAGGGTTGGCAAGAAGAAGGGTGCAGACCGGCGGGTGGGTCGGGGTGGTGCGGCCGTTGGTTCTCCTCTGAATCGTGCTATCTACAAAGAAAGTCGGACAGTCCTCTTTCTCGGAGTAGAGGCAAAACTGGGAGGGGGGGGGATTGTCATCAACCCGACGAGGGGGGACCGCAGTTCACAATTTCCATATGCTGTCGCTTTGAGAGGAACTTCGGGGACGCTTGCGAATTATCGGTCCCGCGAAAACAAAGCTGCATAATCATTGGGACGCGTCCCTAAGTTGTGAGGGACAGAACTCACCGACTCTTTGCGAACCTGGCTCTCTCTGGGACGAAAAAAAGAAGACAAAAGCAAAAAAGAAACCGAGGGGTAAAAAGCGAGGGAAGGCAAGAGTTAGTTCTACTCTTTCAGAAAGACTCAAAAGAAAAAGGTGGGCGGCGCTGCAGATGACAGAGAGAAAAGAACGGACGACTCCGGTTCTTCCATACGCACTATTAGTCAAAGGACTGGAGGCGGTCTGTTCCCCACCAAGACAACGAACAAAAAAAGGGGGCGGCTGTGGGAAACGAACAATGGGAATCTCTACATGTCACTTTCGTTCTGCTGACGAGAATCACGGCCCCAACAAAGAAGCGAACCGGAGAGAATTTGTTCGAGGCCCGCTAAATCAGACTTAAACTCGCTGAAGGGAGGCAAGACGCTGCAATTCTCGACATTGAGGGCTGCAAGGAGCGGGAAGAGAGCGCCCAAGGAAAATAAAAAAACAACAGTCGATGCAAAGATAGATCTCGAGACAGGGAAGTTAGGGGGGGTCTTAAAAGGGAAATAGACGATCAAGGCGTATGTCGTACCTTCATTTAGTCTCAGCATGAAGGAGCGAGATGACCCGGACGAGGAGATCCCTCGACCCATTATTGGGGGGTGTAAAAATCAAGGGGAACTGCATAGAACCTGGGGTGACGGGTAAAAGGGGGCTGAACACGGGAAGATCGCGGGAGTCGGCTTCCAGGCCTCTAATGGGGATCTTAGGTCGGCAACAAATTCCACCCGGGGAAGTAAGTCCTAAACTCTCTCCAGGAACGGCCAGCAACGACCTCATCGTGTTTCCGACTATCCGGGAGGAGTCGAGGTGCGGGGAGTGTCTGGGAAAGGGGGGGCGAAGGTCTCCAACAATCCGGAAGAAAGAGAGAGAAAGAGGGAAGAAGGTGCTTCTCCCGAAGTCCTATATCTATTTTCCTCTCTTTGACTCGCGAGGAAGCCATCAGCTGAAGAAAGGACTGAAATGGAGTCATTGGGAGCAGGTTCTCGCTGCCAGACTGCAAAGTGAAAAAGGGAGGAGAAGCGGAATGCGAGTTTTTGCTTCAAAAATTCAGGCTTCCTGAAGGTAAAAACGTCTTCCGCTCTGGGAGACTCTGGGAGGGGGGGGACGTCAAATTATGCATGACGGGGAGGGGAGGAAAGACCGGCGCCATTTACCTACTGAAAGGATAAAAGGGAGGGGCAAATATAATAGGGAAAGGAGGGACGGGTAAGAAGAGAAGGGAAGCATGAAAGAAAGGAGGAAAAGTCATGGGAAGACCTGAAATCCCAATAAGGAAACTCGTCTTTCAAGGCTCGGCGCGTCGGGGGAGGGAAGAAAGGGAAATGTGAAAAGAGTCAAAGAAGGCGGACATCGGACTCTGTGTCATCCATTAAGCCCTATCATGGGGTCTTTGAAGGATGGGAGCTGGGGTGGGTCTGGAGGGCGTGAGGCGTCGGATAGAGTGAGCGGGGTAGACTTGAAAAGAGGGGGGGGAGGACTTGAACCCTCATGAAGGGGGGAAACAGCCTCTGGCACTCGATGGAGAGTGCAACCTCCTAAGAAAAGGGAGGTCTCCATAAATGAGACGATCTTAAGAGAAGGAGGAAAACGAACTAATCGAGAAAGGAGGGAGGTTGCATTAATCGCTCAGGTCGGGGTAGATCTCCATCATTCAGGCCTTTGATTCTTCTCATGTCATGGGGGGGAGTGTGGAAACAATGACGGGGAAGGAAAGGGGGCGTGATGACTTATTGGGAGGGGCTCGCT
>Ga0179591_1263607_pt1 | contig 15760 bp, 12 predicted proteins | sample CZOMad2_1_08_16f_FD_182891 | JGI IMG/M metagenome (GOLD analysis project Ga0179591, IMG submission 182891) | Vadose zone soil fungal communities from Angelo Coast Range Reserve, California, USA - CZOMad2_1_08_16fungal (PacBio error correction) | ecosystem: Environmental > Terrestrial > Soil >...
ACGTAGAGAGATGTGGGAGCATACGTTGCCGGCAAGGACGCAACCCCTCGGCACAACTCCGGAAAAATTCGGAAAAAAAACTTCAAATGCACACGTCGGTTGACTAAGAAAAAGGAGCAATGAATATCTGGCGTTAGATGTCACGGGGAATCACTCCTTCTTCAACGAGGAGTGCGGGGAAGGAGGGGAAACACTAATCGCTGAACTGGACTCGAGAGAAATAAAGGAGGAGATCTACCTGAGTCGAGCCCGAAAAGGAAGCGGGGGGTCAACCCCAGCGAACAGGGAGAAACTTTCGAAAAAAATAGCCGGGGCGCGGCGGCACATCTTCTGAAGTTGTCGAAGCAAAGGAGAAGAGAAAAAGATCAATCCGAAAGGACGAGCCGATTGTCCACAGATTCACAAGAGCAAAGAAAAAAATCATGCTTAAAATCCGGAAATATCTGCGTTCTTAAGCGAGATAGTGGGGCACCTCGACCTTTGTGGAGCCAGGCGGCAAGAATGAACAAGACGAGGGGCTCTTATTTGGAAAAAAGTTCCGGGGGGGCCCTTTATTCCTGAAGGAGAGAAGAGAGAGAGAGTGCCGACTATATAGAAAGACCGCGGGTCGTCTGACTAAAAATTCTTCTAAAGATCGACCAGCCGAGAACCCTATCGTCGAGGAAGTGTCTATGAGTTAAGAGAAACCCTCACCGCGAGAAAAGAGAGACGCGACACAGAATGACGCGGGAGTAAGAGCAAGGCCGGAGGATGTCTCACCATTCTGATTCTTCGCGAAAGAGATAGGGCACTATTGGGTCGCAATCAGGGGTGGAAACCGTTTCGCAACGGTCGTAGAGTCGTCAAAGGAGACCTCCCGGGGTAGTTCCTGCAGGGGTCTCTAAAGGAGGGGGGGAGTCCACGGGGGAACGCTGGGGGATAGGTATTTTGTGGGGGGGCGTCCCATTGGGCTTCATGGGAGGAAGTTTCCTTCCATCCTTAGGATGGCAGGGGACGAACACGCAAAAAGGGAAAAAGAGCGGTTCTCTACTCTTTAATGAGAGAACTCGATCGTCTTGAGAATACAGAAAAGAGAGGAGAGTCTGGGCGGGCTCGCGCTCACATGGGGGGGGCGGCCGTTTTCTCAGTAGGCCGGGGAAGGAGAGGCAAACGCAAAAGAAGACAGACGCCTCTCATCTAGGAAGAACTTGTAGCTTTACGAGATCGGAAGGTAAAGGTAGCACCTGTTGTTCCCTCGCAAATAGTGGGGAGAAATTCTACCTGAGGCCATTAAATGTTGCGACATCTGTCGTCACAGGTCGCGGAGAGTGCTCCACTCTCCATTGATCCTAGAAAAGGGGAAGCGACTTCAGGAAGTAGTGGGGAAAGCAACCTCAGAAATCGCGATTAAAAAGTCTGCGTCCGCTGGATCAGCCTTCGCGGCGAAAAAATGTGACCAGCGCCTGGGGGCAGGGTAACGCAGGTATCAAAAACCCTAGTGGTTGACGGGGCTTCGAGAATGAAGAATCAGGACGTCCGCGAACAAGTTACGATGTGGGAGCGAAGAGGACTCGACGGATCGGGGCGCTCGGCAAAAGGCTGGGTCTAGAAGCCAAGGTAGTAAGCCGCGCAGGTGGTAGTAGGGGGTTGGAAAGACGTCGCCTGCGGCGAGACTTGGATTCTCACTGGTCTCTCGTCTAAGAGAACCGAAGAGAAAAAAAGCGTACTGAGGCAAGGTCAGGAGGAAAAAGAAAGACGGGAGGAGCCTGCGTAAAGGGAAAAGAGGGGCATAGGAAATACCTTTGCTGAACATCTGGAAAAAAGGACAAAAGCTACCTAACCGGAATTGAAAATCTTGGCGTACGACTGGGATCTGAGGGAATCGCTAGCATCTGGGGGGACGATGGGGACGGGCACCGTCGGCGTACAGCAGGGCCAGTTCTATTCGGCGCCGAGGGACGCTTACGTCCAGGAAAACCGAGTGCTGGAGAGGCGAAGCTAAAAAAGAAGTAGGAACTCTCCACGGAGCCTATCAGAAGGCTAACTGTGCTGGTGCCGACGTCATGGACAGAGGGAAAGGGGGTGGCCCTAGCCTAATGGCTCCCTCACTGTCGCTTCGAGGGGTCAAAGACCAAAGCGAAGGAGTCGCGGGAAAAGCCTGACTAGTGAGGATCCGTTATTAATCCTCAGAACACAACAAAAGAGGGATGAAATATATACATCAGGAAGATATATGCAAGGGCGTCTTGGAAAAACGATCAAGACTCGGGTATTAACGCTCTACAGGCGCGGAATATTATTGCAAAGTCGCATCGGACCAGTTTACTCATGACCTGAAGAATATCCGGGGAAATATGAGCCCTAGATCGTAGGCGTGGCTATAGGTACTAGTGAGAATAAGCCAAGATGGACAACCTTTAAATTAACTTCTGGGATCTCCACTACCGGCACTCCACGTGTCTGATCTTCGGGAATAAGAATCTCAATAAACCTCTTCCCCGAAGGATCCTCGGGACTCCATCTTTCGCGAGTATGAGGTCATATCCTCTGAGGACTTGAGGAGTGTTATTGAAACATACATGAAGGCTTTCCCAACAGACCGGATGGAACCTTCATTCTTTAAGAACTGGCAAGCTTTCTGTTCCCTGTGCTAAATTGTGCGCATCGGGAAAAGACTTCGTTGAAATAATGGAGGGACCGCCTGGGGGGGGGGGAACGTCCGTGAGAGCAACAGCTTTCCAAGAGGAGACTCTCAGAGCCCCGACCGATAGTCGAATGGCCAAGAATAAGACGCCAGAACTCGGAAGCCCCGCATAAATCTATATCAGCAGCGATCACGTATATTAGGGTAAAGACAGGGGAGCAGTCTAATAAGAAATTCATAAACATATTTTATCTATATTCTCGGAAAGTCTTTTCGAAGGCACCCATCGAGCGAAGGCGATAGGGAACGCAGGGGAAGCAGCATCTCAGTTCATCGGCGCGTGAAACAGACTGGGTCGAAAAGGACCTTGGAGACGTGGTGGGTAAGGGGGGTGGATGGGGGGGGGGGGGGTGCGTGGGCTTGTTGTTCAATTACTTTTTTTTGGGCCCCCTCTCCGAGCCCCTTTGTGGCTGTGTTTTACCCCACCTGGTTTTGTTTTAGTTGATCTCACAAGATTGCGTGTTTGGTTTGTTTCTTGTGCGGGTGGTCTGGGGGTGGGGTTTGGAGTTTTGTCTGTTTGGTTTTAAGCCACTAGAGATTGGGGAGTGGTTGGGGGGGTCCATTTCCTGGAAGGTGTCCCGGCTTGAAGTTCCTCCAGCCAGTGGGTTGGGTTAGGTGAATCTCTTTGATTGAGGGTTTGTTCTTCGAGTTGTGGTGAGTTTCTTTGTAGATTGTTGATGGGGGCCACAACGGTGGTCTCTTGGTGTCTCGGCAGCTTGGCTGTTCTTGGGTGCGATGTTCTCTTTTTTGCCTTCCGGTTTTGTTCTCGGTCCAATCCGTGGTTGGGGGTTTGGGTGGTTCCCACTTGTTTTTCCTTTGGTTATTGGTGTTTGAGGGTTCCTTGGTTTTATTGTTCGGCCCAATTTCTCCGTTGTGGAACTTTTGACCTGTACAAAAAGTGGTGTCGCTTGGGGGGCTCCATATTTTGGGTTTCGTAATAGTTCTTGCCCGTTTTGTTGGCACATTGATCTTGTTGCGGTTTTGTGTTGTGGGGTTTTGGTGTGGGTCCCCCTGGAAATTTGTTTCCATGGGCCCTGGGGTCCCGTTGAGGGTCGGTGATTTTGGGCTTTGTTTCCGGGGGGTCTGTTTGAAACCAAAACTCAATGTGGCCTTTTGGCCATTTTTTGGAAACTGGTTGGGGTTTTCTTGTGACAAAGGCTTTGTGGGTCTTAAAGTGGGGTCCGGGGTTTGGTTTTTGGTGTCTGTGATCCCCAAGGTTGTTCGTGATCTAGTGTATGTTGGTGTGTTGAATTTTCCTTTATGGGGGGTGTTGGGTTGGTCCAGATTTTGCAATGTCGGTTCAATTTGGGGATCCCGGTGGAGCCACCTGCAAGACAGGTTAATATAACAGCATGCTCCACTGAAGGGGGGCGGAACGTCATCCGACCATAGAAAGAAAAAGGAATTCAGTAAACCAAGAAATTTGCGAATATAGTAATATGCGACGCCGTAGGATCGGCGAGATGGACTGAAGCAGAAAAGTGGAAACATCCTATAAAGACCAAAAGTGCACCAAGAAAAGCTTCTTCGCCACCACAGCCTTTCCGCGGGGGTCGCGGATAAAGACGCAGCCGAAGGCGAAGGAAAAGGGGGAAAAAATTTGTTCATAACGGAAAAAAGCCCAGAGGTGATGCCGGCCACCGTCGCAGCCGAGAAATGGTTCTCTAATTCGGGAAATTAAAAGGAGGTCCGGGAAGAAACCGCTGCCAGCACGCGATGGGGAGGTAATACTTATCGACAGAAGGTCATTTTCCCTCCACCACAGGAGGACCATATAAACAGAGAGGAAAAGTATCTCCTAAAAAGACTAGGGTGAAGCCTAGAATACAGTCATGCGGGTGAGCGCTGGGCAAGGTATCCTCGATTAATTTAGGCAGAACTCTAAAGGAAAGGAGAGACAGACTGCAATCGGGTGTCTCGGGATCGGTCCGCGCCGTTGGACTTCGATTTGAGGGAGCGGTGTAAAAAAGCGCCTGCGCAAGCGAAGAGACGAGTTCTACGCCGGCTTCACAAAACTGCGAAACTAATAAAAAGGGTTGGTATCCCATCCAAACCGCCTCTCGTTTTCCATCTTGAAAAGGGCCCACCACTAGGTTGATGCGAGGGCAAGAAACTAGACCTGGACCAAGAGGGGAACCGAGAAGGTTAACCGACTTTATGGATCAGTCCGCTCTAGGGAGAGTAGTCTCGCCTATGGAACGGGAAGGGGGGTGCGACGGGAGGGTTTGATCGACCCTATCTTTCTAAAGGCAGTTCTAACCAAAACGGATGGGACAGGAGGGTATACTCCAGGCGCGTGCCGACGATAATAACTTTAGAGGGGTGAAAACCCTAGATCAGCAGCACTAGGGAGGGGCTAGAAGTACCGAGGTCTCCCTAATCCTCGAAGAGAAGGCGCTCGCTTGAGCATTGCCTGGGTCCGTCCTCAGCGCGGATTAGGGAGGTCCGGCGAAACGCCATATGTTTCGCGTTTCCCGAAAAGGAGGAAAACTCAGGGACGGGCATGCCGCCCGACCGATCATGGGAGGAAAGGTTGTGCGAGAGAAGTCACCGAAAAAAGCGCTAGGGGAGAGGGGGGAGAAGGTCGAACTCACAACAAAGAAGGGAGAAAAAGAGATATGCTTTATCGCGCGGAACTCTAAGGATGCGAGAAAGTAACCGCCTTACGTCGCCCTCTCGCAACTACAAGAATCGTCGCCCGCCTGGGGAGAACCCCTTACGACGAGGGCAGGCAAAGACGACAGAGGGGGACGGTGTGACGGTCGAAAGGCGAACGTCATCAACTGGAGCCCGCATTTGTCTTTGACCGGAGCAAGCAAGGCGAAGCGTCGAGAGGGAGGCACTCAAGGAAAGAAAATCCTACCTTCGGAGTGACCGCAACACTGTATGCTTGAAATCGGGGTCAACCCAAGCGACCCGCTTCGTCGTCGCGCAAGAAGGACTAGAAGCGCGGCAGGCGAAAGACCGTTGGCAAAAAGGCAAACGAGCGGCGAAGATCAACCTAAAAAGTCTAAAAGGTCTGGGAGAAAGGGCACGCGTATTAAAGCTCGAGCGATCCCAAAATAGGAGGAAACTCGTCGGACAAGAGAAGGCTGTCGTCTGGGAACACAAGAAAAGGGTTTTGGGAGAAGCGGCACGATTAACAGGCTTCTAGAGGGGGGGGAAAAAACTATTCACGGAAAAAAGCCACTGCTGTCAGAAGAGAAGAGACTCGAGCGCGAAGGGAAACGACTCCCTCGAGCATAAGAGATGAAGGGGGGGAAAGCTACCAATCTATCGACCCATCAACTAAGTAGGCGAGAAGGGGGATTCGTTCAGTAGTCCCTCACCTATCAGAGAGCTAACCTGGAGCGAGCAAAAGAAGAGACAGCTGAGACTCGGTAAGGACTTGGACGCGACCCCTAGCAGGAGGTGCTACATAAGAGGGGTGTGAAAAAAAAGGCGCTTGGAGGGCTCCCTCTTGTTTCGAAAGCGCAACGGTCTCTCTGAGTAGACGCTATAGTCACTCTCTAAGTGGGACGCGCTCTCTTCTTTGATATGCGTAAAGATGGAATCTAGAGGTCTCATCCTCATGGCGACCTGCTTTTCTGAAAAGCAATCAACACGTCGTCGTTCAAGATTGGCTAACTTACGACTAAGAGAGACCGCCTTCTTACTTGTGCTCTGAGGCGAGCGGCTGAGCTACAGCCAGCAAAGAAGACGGAACTCGTGGCTTTGCTCGGGCGAAAAAAAGCTGGTGAGCTTTGGAGGTGTCCGATGCAAACAGCGGAACCTACTAAAAAAGGTCGATATAAGGCCTGAGACTTCTACTGGAGCGCGCAATCAGGGGGCTTCAAGATTTGCTTATATTGGGCTGATCGCAGCGTCCTTTAAAGGTGGCTCCAATTTTTCCGGTAAGGAGTAGAAAGTGCGAAAAAAAGCTAGCGTTTGGAAAAACTTCTAAAAAAAAGTGAAACGAAAGTCGAATTCTTCGAGATACGGCAAAGGAAAAGATATTATCTTGCGTGGTCTCCGTAGCGAGAGGTAACTAGCGAGAAGCTTGGCAAGAGAGCGCACCAGGGGGTGACTGACGCGAGTCTAATGTCTAACCTGGTTGTAAGGTCACTTTCTATCTGTGGCTCTCACCGGGCTGAGAGCGGGAGAAAGGCAGCTGCGGAGAGAGCGCCGTAATTCGGGGCACACTCTCGCTGGGGGGGGGGGAAAGGAGGGGAGCGTCGCAAGGGAACGTCATCTTCGTTTCGGAGTAACTGGGTGGTTGGAGAGACGTGATAGTTTCGTCCCAGACGCAAAACTACGGGTAGAATGTGGGCCAGACACGGGAAGCTAAACCGCCGACCAGGGAGGGGGAGAGCAAGGAGTGAAATCGGGGGAATTTGTCGAGAACACAGACCTACCTTATAGGGAACCTATTAAAGAAAATTCTCGATCCGAACACGGAGACGCGATGCTTGGGAGAAGGGACGAGGGGCTGGTCGGCTCAGTGAAGAAAGTTGGCGGCCAGGGCATTGGTCCTATCTGACTATAAGGAGTCGTCCAGTACGGAGGGGAGCGGTATCTTATCTTCGCAGGCGGCAATCGATTACAAGAACACGCTCTCGAGGCTCGGCTCCTCGTGCTCGCTAAGGCGCGTCCTGCGTCACTGACGCCGTCCGAATGCGAGCTCCGCACTAGGAAGCTGATGTCTCGACAGAGCGAGGGAATTGGCTGCCAAGAAGAATATGCTGACTACCTAAGAGTCCTTCTAGATGAACGCAACAAAAAACTGAAAAGGAAATAAAAGAAGGGCGAAAAAGGCGCCTCGGCAGAATGCAGCATATGCTTAGGCGCCGCACACTCGCTCTGGGGCGATTAAACCTCAGCGGCGGGAGAATGCTGGCCACTTCAGGTCCTGAACATGACTCTATCATCTCGTATCACTATTAGCCTTAGAAACTCTGAGGTGGCCGAGCGACATTTACATCGCAGACCTCAACGTAACTGGATAAAAAGAAGAAGCTATTCTTATCATGAGACCATAACGAAAAAAAGGGGAATGTACGAGGAAGGCTACATGCCTGGAAAAAAATGTCTCACGAATTCAGCGATCCGTATATCAAGGGGATATCGGCCTCGAAGAAGATCGGGGAATATTTGTGAAAAGGACCACAATGCGGAACACATAGCATGGCCAATCTCTATTGGAATGTACGCATTCGGCCGAACGTTTAAGGGCCGACCCACCGAGTTGACGTAGGGCTATAAGGTCTGGAATCTTGGCCCGATATCCGGTGACGAAAGCACTCCGCCTCTAATCGATCAGAGAAATACCAAAGCGAGTCGGGGGAGGGGATATGGGTCCGAGAACTGAGCTCAGCCACGGAGACGCTTCTCCCAATAGCTAGAGAAGGCTCTGAAAAACTTGATACAGTTCGACAGTCAGAAAGAGAGGGTTTGGGATCGACTCGGGGGCTGCAAAATTCTGAAAAGCCCAAAAGAGCATGCGCTATAGGGAAAAAAAAAAGAATGCAAGCTTAATGACTTCGGCGTATGCCGAAAGGATCGACGAAATTTTGAAAATGGGGGATAAAAACAGAAAACTTGTAGCACGCTCAGGTCCGAGCAGAATCTCAAGGAAGGGAAAAGGGCTATACTAAAGAGCAGAAGTATGCAAAAATCCCACTAGGTGCAGTAGGGAAAAAAATCCGAAGGATCGGGGAACGGATCGGCGATGGGTTCCATTTCTTTGCATAAAAAAATCGCACCATCCTAAACGACCCAGAGCAGGATCTCCGGATGAAAAAATGGGATGAGTCGGGTACGCGTAATCAAAGACCAATCAGAATAAACGACTACCGAGAGAAGAGATCGGCCGAGGAAGTTGCTGGTCTTCCGCCTGGCCGCGGGGGGTATGGCTTCACTCCTGTGAAAATTAATAGAACGGGAAGAGAAGAAGCCACTTCATCTGCCGCCTATCACAGCCGCGAGCGAACGCCAAATCCGTGGAGGTAAAAACGGCGACCCCGCGTCCGACCGTTTGAAAATGTCGCCAAAAACGAGTGGAAAAGAAAACAGCGGAACCGTCAGCGCCCTAAGGGGGGGGAGACGCCGAAGGGACGTATTCCTGCGTAGAGCGGGGTGGAAGGGGGGCTGGCCTCTATTAACTACTCTAAAAGACGCCATCGGGAAGAGCTCGGCGGTCGATCAGGTCCGAGAATCTGGGTGCAGCGTAAAAGGAGGCTCGGCGATACGGTTGGGAAAAAAAAGGGTTCAATCGTATCTCTTAGAACTCCGAGGATCACCAGGAAAAAGGGGGTTGGGTAGCCCATCTTCCCGTGTCGAAGGGACCTCAAAAACGATTCCGGTACAAGAAAATCCTAGTCTACAGAGGTCTCGGGGACACGGGTCCGACTTAAGGACAGATTGCGCCGCGCGCTACTCGAATCGCGGAGGGGGGGCACTATTTCTCTCTGTTTTAAATGCTAAGAGAGATGACGGGCCTCTTCGAAATTTCCTAATCCTTGAGACCGCGCGCTCGGGGGGGCCTCCAGGGAAAGAGGAGATGGGGTTGAAAGAGACAAGAACGTCAGGTTCTTTCTCGGGGAACAAAGACGAGTGAAGTCTCCTCCTTTACGCCTCGTTAGACACGACTTGCGCCTGTGCAGCGTTAACATGATGCGATAAGGAAACTTATGTTTCTCTTTGGTCATCGGTAAGCGCCAGTTAACGGAGGAAACGAGCACCCGGAGGGGAGTTCGTATGGAAATTTGGAAAGGGCGACGTCAGGAGGAAGCCTGGTAGCTACAGAGCGATCAAGGAGAGATCAACAAAACGGAGGGAAGGGGAGATGCTTTATCGGGGAGAGGGGAAAGATCAAAACTAAAGGCGCTGGGGCGAAGAAAACGTGACTCCCTGACGTGGAATCTCGCACAACTCCTAAAAACAGAGGCCCGGGGGCTCGGCATCTAACTGACAGAGGGACAAACCTCTACAAAATGGAAGGGGGAAGGCCAGCACGCGTACAGGAAAAAGTCGTGTGTACCGGTTTCGCGCGCACGCGAATCGATGCGCGCTTCTAAAACCGGCCTCAAGGAGGGAAAGAAAATAAAACTCGGGTGAAGGTAGAGAAAAGACCCTTAAGTAGAGGCGAAGCGTTCAAAACAACGACGCGACGAGAGGGTGCGCGCACGCCAGGAGCGCTTAGTAGTAAATAAAAGGGGGGTCGAACCTCAGACAGTCGAAAAGATCAAAACCTCAGAAAACGTCCGTGCTACCGATTTCCATCTATGCGGAGAGGAGAACTAGAAAGCTGGGAGGGAGTACCGGTAGAATCGGGGAGAAGAGGTGAAAGAAAATCGCGACCTCGTGGTTGGGCCGCTCACTATGCAAGGCGCTTATGGGGGGGGAAAAGATTCAGAATAAAAGGCGGTCGATCATATCTAGGGCGATTCGCCTACAAGATCTCCTCAATAACCTTGCCGCCTGAACTGCGAAAAAGCTTGGCTCAGGAAAGGGAAAGCAGGAGGAACGAATCGGCCGTATCAGGGTCGTGTCGTTCGGGAGGTGCCGAAAGCAACAGAAAATCGCGCTCTAAGATTGCATGAAGAAGAGGAAATGCCGGCGAATAGAGTCGCGGCGAAGAAACTCAAAACTGAAAACCAGTCGCCGGGTGGAGGGTAGAAAGCAGTTGTCGACACTGTTCGCAAAGGGACGCGTCTTCCCTGACATCGCCTTCTGCTCGGAGGCATTAGGTCTTTCCGCTGATCGAGGCGGTCTCGGGCCGGAAAAGGGATCTCCTTGGGGTTATGCGTGCCGCCATCACAACCGTACGGGTCCAACACGCCAATTCTCGCAGATCTCCTTCTTAGGGTTCAGCGCTGAGGGAGGGGATCGCGTGAACCAGCGCCGACAGTATCGGGCCGCCGAAGTGAGGGGGGCGCGCGAATTTCCGGGGGGGGCCCGTGGGAAGCTGCACCCGGAAAACACCGGACATGCACTAACATGCAGCGACTTAGACTTAGTCTTACAGTCGCAAATAGTGGGAAGAAAGACGTTATCGGTCGGATTCGCCCGTATTCCTGGATTTGGGTCTCCATTCTGGGGATCATCGAGACATGGAGAAGAAAAGGGTTCAAAAAACAGCGCAGCGGGGGTAAAATTTTGGTCAAGGGAGTCCAATCATATACTCTAGACTAGCGGATCGGGAGGCAACATAAGTCCTCGTGGATGGGGGAAGGGCAAAAGGGCAACGAGACAAGAGGTTGGTTCTGACGGAATTTCTCGATAAAGAGGACTCGGTCGTCGCTCCTGTCACGTTAGTGGTGTGCTCTGATCGGTGGGGCAACACATCTTCTTTCTAGCAAGTATCGGGGCACTGTGAAGAAGCGCTCGCGGCAGGTGGTTGACTTTGATCGTCGCCGGAGGGGCAGCGCTTTGCGAGGGAGCTTACTCAGGGGGGGCAGAGGAGCCCGATCGCACTCGGGACTTGATCAATTTAAAGGCAAACTGACGTGAGGAGACCCGCCTGGACGTCACTCGCGCGTAAGGATCGGGCCAATGCCGGGCTGGTCTGGGGGGGAGATATACCGTTTCCCAAGGTCTGAGGGATAATACGATAATCTGGATCGCCAATCGTGAATGGAAAGAAGGGGGGGGGGAACCCCCTGAAATCGCCGTCGGAGGGCAACGTTGGGACGGGACGGGAGTCATCCTCACGCTGGGGCGTGACAGGACTGAAGGCGCCGAGTTAGAGGGAAAAAATCACACTCTGTCAAGAGTACCAGACTCTCTCGGAGCGTCTCACAGGCTACTCAGTGAGACTATAGGGGGAGGTCACCGCGTCACGCAAATTCAGCATCCTTGCGTCTCTCAGGCGAAAAGGGAAACGCTCGATTGAGCGCCCCGCGGCCAACAGGAAAATATAAACCGAGGGACGCGACTTAGGGAAAATATCTCAACACAAAAAGGGAGGTATAGTGAAAATATAATCTCAACGCTACAGGGCGGGGCATTGGCGCCAGCGCTGTGGGGGCTAGCATCGAAGGGGACTTCTCGGAAGCATTCTGTCCTCTGTCATACGCGTACTCGATAATACGAAAGAACGAGAGAAAGACGCACTAGATCTTTGCTGGGTATAGGGAGCCGACGATGGCGACGGGCAGATACACGCTTCCGGAGCAGTGAGAAGGACATAAAAAAAACTCAAAACACACTATGTTAATAGTTCAGAGATCAAAAAGAGGGGGGAAGCTCAGCGAAGAATCGTATCTAGAGAAGAATCGGGGAAGTACGGGGAAGGTGGTGGAAGCGAAAAAAACAACATTTCCCAGAACTTAAGACTCGAGGGTTGACCCTGACGCATGCGGTAACTTGTCTTGCATGCTCAGTAACGGAGTTCTCCAACTAAATTGAGAGGGGGGGAGAGAACTGAAGGTTCGATCGATCATCTTCCAAGACGGGAGAAGGACTCAAACCTACTAACAACCAATGCCTCGAGAGCGAGAGTATTGCCACGAATTCAAGCGCTCAGACGCTTCCTGCTCGATAGGAAATAGGCAGGAGGCACGACCAGGCTGTGCTAACGGATCGGACGAAAAAAACCATCATAAACGATCGCGTCGAGACACCCTTGCAGAGAGCCGCGAAAGTGTAACTCTCGATAAGCAGATTGAAGCGCGGCGATATAAGAACGCCTAGAATTCGCTTGGAACCGTTTACGGGACTGGATCACCAAGGGAACTTGAGATCACCTGAAAACCTCAAAAAAATCCGGCTATACAGAATGGCGAAAAGGCGCGACGGGGAGAAAGAGAAAGTCAGAACGTGGCGATCCCACTAGGCGACAGAAGGAGAGCGCGAATATCGAGTCTGAAGTAGCTGATGAGGGAGCTGTCTTTTACTCGGGGGGTGATGGCACAACAGAATCACGGCCCACCATAAAACAGCCTCCAAAGATCAGGGAGCCCGCCACGCGAGCCCTGTAGAGAGGTACTGGCGAGAGAAAGCAGAATCGTCATACTACCTAATAGTGGCTATATATTAGGGGAAAGTGAGTGCGTTGAAAAATATAATCGGTGTCCAGCCCAGTTACAGAACAATCAAATAGTCATATAAGCTATAAGGGAAGGGGGTGCCAGGCTCGAAACAATCTCTCGAAAAAACAGAGCAAAGAGCTTTAATAGGCGTGAATACTCGACCGCTCCGATTTCGCACTTGTCAGCAACACTAGGGCGACCAAGAACCATCGAGTCACCAGGGTCAATCAAATCCGCCTAAGGTCCGATCTAAGAAGGATCATGCGCGCTCCCTTATGAGGAAGGTGGTGCTGCCTCAGATACGGCTAGGCCTCGAGATCGGGGCGGAAGCGCCGAGCGTTTCGCGGTCAGACGGACCAAAGGTCCGTCCGCGCGGGGGACGTTTATAGCACCCTGCGCGCACGCGCTCTCGATCAGATTCTGCATCAAGAGGGATGGGTTGGGACCCCAATACATCAGACTAAGGGGGGTCCTAGTGAAGCGGAGCCCAACACGAGGTCTGCGCGGTGCCTATCTAGTCAGAAACAACGAAGAGGTTCAGCACGTGGCAGATCGATAGACTCGAAAAAAGTGAAAAACAGGTTTAATCGCCCCGAGCGGGACCAGGGGAAGCTTCGACAATGGAAGGCCGGGATAGAAGGAGAGGCTCTGGCGACGCCACTACACTAGATGGGTGACCAATATTAACAGAATCAGTTTGAAAACGTTGAAGCAGTCACCGATGATAGAGAACCTCAAAGTGAAGAATCGATAAACGTCTATCTCGGGAAACTTGCGCAACTCGGAACACACGATTACAAAACGACCAAGATGGTTCGAGACTACCTCTTAAGTCCATCGAGTGACGGCATGGACAGAGAAAGGGGGGCGGAAGACGATGGTCTTAATTTCACTCAGGGGAGAGTCCTGGGGACCCCAGGGGAACCCGAGCTAGCCAACAAACAACGATTGAGGAAATATATAGATTCTTTTGAGCGTGACGAATAGATCTAATGAAATGGGAGAGACGGGGTTTCCGCCCCTGAAGTCCAATGCACACTCCACGAAGAGGATGGGTGCGAACGGCATAATCATGGTGAAAAGCCCTCGAAAATCTGCAATTCGCAGGAAAAGTACTGAAACCCTATGGGAAGTGAGGGGAAAAAGCGGGAGGAAAACACTTCGCGATCGACGTGCACCGAAGGATTAGATCTTACCTGGGGACTTCGACCAACAAAGGAAAAAGGATTCGGGAAGCTGGGTCAAAAAAGCGACCGCGCTCGGAGGGGAGGAAAAGAGAGCCTGCGCGGCGGGGGCACCACCAGGCTGCAAAGGTTGTTCTAAGAGGCAAAAACTTCGGCTCGGCGCCGACAGCTCAACGACGTTCTGGAGGAGGGGGGGGAATTCCGAGTCAGCGAGATGAAGCTTCTCCAAAAAAGCGGAGGAAAACACTCGTAGCTACATGTCTAGAGAAGTTGATGCACCGCAGAACCTCGTGTGTATGACACTAGATTGGATAAACAAAACCTATCCTTTTCAGTGGGGAAAACTTTTATTGTCACCGTCTGACGAGAGAGATCTCGGGAGGGAGAATTCGCTAGACACTTGAGCTCTCTTACGACTCGTGAGAGACAACGGCTAGGCCATGGGGTGGGGAAGGACTCTGTCTCAAGAGAGGCGATTGGAGGTCTATTGTCGTTCACAAAATTCCGACCACCGGATGCGCTCTCGAACTTAAGAGAAAACACAAGCATTACTCCGGCTTAGATCGAAAATGCGCGGATCTTGACGCGAACCAAGTCTCTAGCACGGCTGGGGAATGAGTGTTGGCTCTTTGGGCAACTCGGGGGGTGGCTACAACGGTTCGCAAAGGTACACTCGAGTTCGCCGTCCTTCGCCGAGTATCGCCGGAAGTGGCGGCAGGGATTGAATGGATGAATCGAGGCTGTATCCAACAGACGCAGTCCGCTTCTTTCAACGGGCGTGCACCGGAAACTACGTGGTACTCGGGGGAGGAAACGGTTCCCGCCATCTCGGCTGACGGCGATGAGGCCTGGAAGCAGATAGATCCGAAGTACGCCAAGCGCGAGGACTGGTGTTCGCCCGGTCATAGCTTGGGAGGAACGTTTCTCGGATTGGCCTTTAAATTCTCTTGCGACACCCGGCGTCCAAGAGCCCAGAGCGGGAATCTACATTGAGGAAGTGGGAAAATATACTCGCCGTTCTCCAGGGGAGGACGCAGACTCGTTGATGGTTCGACGAGTCCTGTGAATTTTGCTGGGGTAAAAGCTTCGACAGGAGCGGATGCAGTCAGCCCACCCCACTGGGTTGACGGAGGGGGGCCCTCGGAGGGAAGTCGCACGACGTGATGACCGAGAGGACTGATCGAGCTCCCTCTCAGGGCGCGGATTTGAATATCGTCGGGACGGGGACAGCGAAAAAAGCGTTCCCGCTCGGTCTTACTGGGTCGGAGCCTCCTAACGGTAGTGGCCCGGAGAAGGGAGTACAGTTTTTCTATAACTGCCCCAGAAAGAGGGGGGGGGGAGAACGTGCTGGCGAAGAGCCGCCGTGGGTCCCGCGAAGAGGGGGTGTTCCGTCGGCGGAAAAAGCCTCTCTGTCGAGGAAGCTCGGCAGTGAAAAAGGTAAAATCCCTAGCTCAGAGGGGAGAAAAGGAAAGGGGACGACGGTTTCGGCTAGAATGCTTCAGGGCCATTGCGTAGAGAAGTGCTTCGGGGGCAAGACGTGGCTGGAGGGGGGAGGACAATCAACCCTAGAAAAGGAACGGGAAAACTAAGGTGTCTATTCTTCGAATCTGATCTAGGGGAGCTTAGGTCAGCTGGAGAGGTGGCTGATCATGATCCTCGCGTCCCTTTTGCGGAACAGGGGGGGTCTATCAATCGTCTCCGAGACCGTCTCCGTGACTCGGTTATCTAAAGTCAAAAAAATCTCCTTCGCGAGGACCAGCTAAAGAGAGAATAAGGGAGAAATGGCTCTCGGACGCATGATTGCGTCAAGGGCACTGTGCCGGCGAAGGGGTGCTAGGTTCAAAAAGAAGATCGAAACGCCCTAATATTACTCTCTCCAGGGA
>Ga0179591_1252798_pt1 | contig 15759 bp, 14 predicted proteins | sample CZOMad2_1_08_16f_FD_182891 | JGI IMG/M metagenome (GOLD analysis project Ga0179591, IMG submission 182891) | Vadose zone soil fungal communities from Angelo Coast Range Reserve, California, USA - CZOMad2_1_08_16fungal (PacBio error correction) | ecosystem: Environmental > Terrestrial > Soil >...
GGACAATAAGACTCCAATGAACGAAGAAGGCATTTAAGGCGGAAGGAGAAACAAGGAGGGGCAGTGAGACCGTGAAAGAAAAAGGTCGGTCAACCCCCGAGAAAGGGAAACGCACTATGAGGGGAAGAAAAAGCGAAAATGAAAACGATTTGAAAAAAAAGGAATGGTTCAAAAGAAGAGAAAAAAACAGAAGGGAGAGAGAGGTCGTCTAACAGGGAAAAGGAAGGAAATCACACCACCCCTTCTTCCAGAGATAGCTGGCTCTGACAAGGTTGCTCCGGAAGTAAGCGTCCTAAACAACTGAACAACAAGTGGAAGAGAAAAGAAACGGCTGGAAAAGAAAAAAAAACCCGACTTCTCCACGAGGCAAGGTAAGCAAGAAGTCCTGCTCCGCTTTGTCACTAGAACGGGCGAGGGAGTTCACGGGAAATGATTCGACCCAACTGGCATCGCTCACTCGGGAAACCACAGAGGAAAGAACAACAGGAGATGGGAGGAATGAAGAAGGGGAGGGAGAAGCTGAGTAGAATGCATCATAATAGGCTGAATTTCACGAAGAAAGACGAACTCAGAAAGAAAGCATCGACCTAGAAAAGAAGGCGACGGGGAAGAAAAAAGACTAAAAACGTTCCTCTGGGGAAAATAAAAATAACATTCCGAAGTGACGGGGAGAACTGCCGAAGTCAGACTTATCACGAATGGTATCACTCTGCCTCGCAACGTCGCAGAATCTAGAAGGGGAATTCATTGAACGCACGGCAATCGAAGAAAAAAAAACGGGGAGAAAGAGGAACCGAATGTATATGTCTGCACCTAGCAAGCCGATTGCACACAATAGCGGGGAAAGGGGGAATTCGATGAACTGTGGAGAGATAATTATCCGATTCAGAAAGGAAAAAACATAAGGAAAATATGTATCGAGTACGAGGGTAGAAGAAAGATTAACTTTCTGAAGAGAGTAGGGAGAATAATAAGATTTCTCATCAGGTATTAAGTTGAAAAAAACAAAGAAACCGAAGGAGGGAGGGGAGGGACTAAGCAGCGTAACGATCTACCTGCCCTCACGGCCGCGAAGGGGAACGCTGTCGGGAGAAAACTTATTTCACAAAAGGAAGTGCCCGGAAAAAGGCGCACAAGAACACGAGCATGCCCTACGCTCGGACCCTCGCTCAAAAACAGTCTCCAATGTTCCGACCAGCATGTCCAGTCAACCGCTCCTACCCGCCCATCTGTCTTCAACCTACTAGAAAAACTGCCATTCAAGACTAGTGGTTATTCCTAAAAGAGTTAAAATAAAAGGGGGGGGGATAAGAAGGAGGTGGAAATGTTCTTCGGAACTAGCTAGCCATATCATCCTCAACTTCACCTTGATCGAAGATAATCTAACCGGGGGACCAACCTAAAAAAAAGGAGAATCGTTTGGGATCTCACACTCAAGATTATACTCTCGAAGGGCAGAGGGGAAGACGGAAGAAAGGAGGAGGAGAGGAAAGTCTACCTCAATTCTAGACGTAGAAAGCTTCAGGAAAAGTGAGAAGAAAGCAAGAACCTTTCTGCGGTCCGTCCGTTGACAAAAATCCAAACCTAAAAATTCGGGAGGCAGAGACCGATCGAAGAAAAGAAAGGAGAGCTTGGCTCATTCCTCGACTAAGACTATGGGCCTTCTCAGAACCGAAAAACGAAACCTGGAACGGCTTCAAAACCAGGGAAACCAATCCTTTTCGGGGTGAAAGGATGTCCTGGACGAGGGAGGAAACAGGGAGAGGAGTAGAAAGGGAGGGGAGAGAATCGGGAATTACTCACGATGGGGAATCGGGACAGGATGGTACACTCCAGGATATAATAGTAAGTACATAAAAATTATCAAGTCGGAGAGAAAAAAAAGTACGATGGCGCATAGGGAAAAGGGAAATTTCCGAGTGTTTCAGGCAAACCCCTCCAAAATGAAATCGTTATTGGGTCTCATGACCACAGAAACGGGAGACAATCATCAGTCGAATCTTTGAATACAGAAGAAGGGGACACGTCAAGTTAAAATTGGGAGAGAAAAAGACAAAAAAAATCGCCTGGGCAGGAAGAGAAAAGAAAGCAAACAGACTACCCCAACAAATAATCTCTCTTGGAACGGTTCCATTGAGGTACCGGGGCCATTGGTTGGGGAAAAAGAAAGAGCGAGTACGAGATTACAGAGCTGAGAAAAAGCTTTAGGGGGAGCAAAGTTTTGGGGGGGGGGGGTGGGGGTGGGGGGGGGGGGGGGGGTGGTTGGGGGGGGGGGGGGGGGGGGGGGGGGGGGGGGGGGGGGGGGGGGGGGGGGGGGGGGGGGGGGGGGGGGGGGGGGGGGGCTTCTGTATCGTCTTCAAAGCTCTTCCTTAACACAAAGATTTTTTACATGCTTGTAAAGCTAAAAAGGAGGAAAAGGTAAACCCCAACTCCATAAGGCTCGCGTCGGGACTGCCCGTTAGATAAAACTAAGCGCTTAGGGCCGGAAGAGAGAGGGAAGCTAATACCTTTGCATCTCCCTAGGTACAGAAACAGATAAAGGGGAAGATGTCAATCGGTAGGCGTGAATTGGGAAATTACAGTGGTGGGTGCCACAAGATCTTCGCTCAATAGTAACTTAGGAAGATAGCGGGGAAGAGAGTCCGGCTCTTAAACTAAGAGCTGGAATAAAGGTATAAGAAATCTCTGGAGTTCAATAGTCAGGAGAGGGCCAGGGGAAAAAGAAGGGTGTTTGCGAGGAGAGAGTTCTCAAAACAACGTAGGGTAACTTCAGGTAGACTAAAACGCAACAAAAAAAAACGCTTCTGGAGCAAACTCTTTCGGAACAGTCTAGAAAAAAATTTACACAAAGCGAGAAGACGAGGAAGGAATCGCATTCAAGGGGAACCGGCAATAGAATTGGCAGCGTTATAACAGCTGAGGGACTCGGAGAGGCTGAAAAATTCCTACATGGCCGCCGCCTAGCCACGCGCACACCCGGTCAGAGGTCTATAAGTCAGGGAGTCTAATCTTCCCGGCGTAGGCGGAATGTGAAAAAGGGAAAGTGCTATATCATCGGGAAATAGGAAGGGCTATAGAGAAAAAGTCTTTCATAGTTTTGCGACCTTAGAGAAAGGAGGAAAAATAGCGTGGGGGCATTAACTCTACGCAGTAGGAAGGAGCCTGTTTTTACTCAAATCTTTGTAGGACCAGATCATCCGGACTATTAAAAGTTTCTAACACATTGAGCGGGCCTATATATAAGTTGAAAGCAGGATCATAGGGTGAGGGGGTGTGAGGAGGAGATTCTCATCGGATCTTGGTCATAGAGGAAGGGAGGGCAGAGTACTAAATCTCCAAGCAATTTAATAAAAAGAAAGACGGTAAGGGGAGAAAGAGGTGAAGACTTTCTCTCCAAAGCCGGGGTGCTCTTGAGGAGCCGGAAGAAAAGAATCCGACGTTTTAGGGGACTCGGCAAAATTAAAAAAAAAAAAAAAAAAGGAGAAAAAATGGGGTTCTCGTGTAAATTACGAGCCTTTCCTCGAAGATGTAAAGGGCTTTGAACATTAAAGAGGAAAGGCAGTCTTCTTTCAATTCTGAGGACGCGGAAAAACGAAGACGGAGGGGCAAGGCAAAGAGGAAACCGAAAAGAGGAAAGGGAGGAAGGGAAGACGCAAACGGCGGCCTTCAACGGGGCGTTACGGGTGAAACGTCCCTCGTAGGTTACGGCCATGCTCAAAGATACATATCTGGATTAGTGAAACATTCAGGTAAATACGAAAAAAGAAAGGAGGGGGGGGGATGGTACGAGGGAGCAAAAAGAAAGCTGCGAACGATCATCAGCGACGCTCTACCAGGGGGGAGGTCTTCAAAAATGGAAAAAGTTTCGGAAAACTTTAGGCCGAAAACGAAGAAACGATCTCTCCAGTGAAAGCGCCGGTACCCAGGGCGAAAGTGCCGCCGTGCTAGGAAGATAGTACGGCCGTTTGAAATAAGGGGGACAGTGAGACGAATCACGAAAAGAGGAAAGTGCCTGACTGGACTCTCTGGGCCGCCGTATTTACGACACAGAAAAATGGCTCTGACCGCATAAGATGAAGAGGTAGTCTCCATGCCTAAAACTAAAACGAAAAAATGGATGGGGAAGAAAGGGGAGAAATCGTCAACGGTGAGGCTGGCGAGGTGTCTGGAACGATGATTCTGTACGTCGGGTATCAAGTGGGCGAGGAGGGAAACGTGTCGGAGGGGAGTGGCGTGGGGGTCATTTCGGGGGGGGGGAGGCATGGGATTCCTTAAAAGGGGGGTTAACTTGAAGGCTGGGGAGAGCAAAGAGGAAGGAGGGTCTGGCAGACTGTGTAGGGAAGAGTTTGGCCTCGAGGAAAGAGGGGAAGTCTAAAAGGAGAGGGGGGGAGAGAAAAGGAAGAAAAATTTCGACGTTAAGGGCTATCACTTCTGAAATCAATTAGCTAGAGCAACAGAAGCTAAATCTAAAGTAGACTATGCGGGGGGTTATTTAGTTTAGGACGACTAGGAAAGAGGCTGGACTCAGAAGGAATCGAGCCGAAGCATAATGAGGAGAAGTTAAAACCCTGGTCGACATAGTATCTCGCCTGCTCCACTTTTCCGGGAAACTATTCCATGTGAAGGAGACAGTGGAGAAACTAAACCTTTTTTCGTTAGTAGGGATTGGTTTATGAAGGTCAAAAAAGAAGAGGAGAGAAAGGATCGAGTCGGACCTGACTATTAGAGACAATAGCTAAGGGAGTTAAAGGAGCACTGAGGGGATCAAAACTTCGAATCTTGATAAAAGGGAATTTGGGTTGAGTCTGGATAAGTCATAAACGGCGGGGAGGAGGAGGATGGATCTTGACGATTCTAGTAGCGGCCGCGCTCGTCGTCTATGGGGACCGACGCCCTCTTGAGTGCCGAAGCAGCTCCTCAAAAAGAGTAAATAGCATCGTGGGGAGGAGGGAGAGCGCACAGGTTGTCCGTAGAATCAGTCTTAAAAGGACTCAAGCAGGTTGATGTCTCGAAGGCACCGAGGAAGGAATTCGGCTCACAAAAAAAGGTCGAATTCGGATACAGATTGGGAGTCAGAATAAAGGAGGCGGGGCGATCCACGTTTGTGCCTTGGGTGGGATCCTGGGAAACAAAAGTAACTTATCACTCCATGCCGACTAATACCATTGGAAACACGGTCTCGGTCTATGGGAAAGGAAGGGGGGGAGTGTGGGGAGAAAAGGATTATTCGCGGAGGCGACTGAAGGGCCTGCAATCTGAGTTTTCTTTGGGGATTAGGTTGTTCAAGACCCTAGGTGAATACGGTGGCCTTGCGAAGAGCGGTCCCCCATAGATGTGGGCTTGCGAACTTCCCGAGGTTTGCCTGGAATATTATGGAGGTCAGGGAAAATTGGGAAGACTTGGGATGGCCACGGAGAAGGCATCCATTACATTCCAATTCTGGATAAGGGTTATAAAACTGAGACATCCTCGCTCTCAAACCCAAAGATGGGTAGGGAATAGAATTTGGCGGGGGGGAGTACGGGGATAATAGCGCCGAAGGAATGGAAAGGGCTGGGAGAGGGAATATCGTCAAGTACCGGAGCAGGCAATAAGCGGCCAGGCATGTCGTAAAATGGAGAACATCACGATAGGACAAAAAATCGACGAGCCACGCATGGACCCACTAGGTTATTTGAATAGGGAGAAAACACAAACCAGAAATCGGGCAAAAGTTTATAGAGATGAGAAGAGACGACCTCGTTCTAGAACAAGAAACCACGTCCCAGAGAGAAGAGAAGTTCCGAAAAAATTGCCAGGACTGAGGACTAAAAGGAATGAAAAACGAAAAAGCAGGTGGGGGGGGAGGACTACGCCTACTTTCTGAAGAAAGAACAATCCTTCGCGTCAACTGTCGAGGGCTCATAAGCTTCACCTTTCGGGAAACTACAAAAAAAAAAAAAGAGCAAGGGGTTCAGTCCTCCTTTCGCTACCAAAAAGACTAGCTCCATTCTGAAAAGGAAGACAAAGGTGGAATAGGGGGGACTTAAAAAGCACCATTGTAGAGTCAGTGGTATCCTCAATACAAGAGAAGGAGAAGACTAAGAAGAATCGTCAAAATACAAGCGGTCCGAACAATAAGTTCTAACTGAACCGACGAAAAATCTACTCTCGGGAAAAGAAGAAAAAAGTGCCGGTCATCCTGGAGAAGAACGAAGTAGACGCGGACCCGGATAGGGAGGATCGGAAATCTAATCTCAAATGACAGTGGTACCATGAACAAATAGAATACTAGAAAAGAAGGAGAGCTAGATTCCCAGGTGCCGGAAAGGTGCTCGTGGCGGAACCGTGGGGCATAGATGATCTGAAAATCGGGACGCGTGGTCTAAAACGAGACAGAGAGGAGGAACGTGCGTCGGCCAGGGACTGCGAGGCTGATCGGATTGGAGAGGGAGTCAAAAAAAGATACAAAAAAAACTGGATGGGGCTAGAAAGTCTTCTAAATGTTCAGGTTATCTACGACGGGAGAAGAAGGGATAGAAAAATCAGCCGGCCCCATTGCGGGCAAGCGGTCAAGCAAGGATCCTAACTGTCGAAGTCATATTCTTACACTCTACCTTAACAGGACGACGAGAGAAAAGGAGAGGGCCAAAGGACCTTAATTAAAGAAAGTCCACTCAAAGAAAGCGCAAAATACACGGCTCAACCGGACACTACTATAATGCCCTAAGAGGTAAGGATGGAGTCAGGGGAAGAGCCAATGAAAGTGTGCCCCATCTCAACAGAAGGGACTCAGTCATCGAGACGGGAGAAAACAAAAAAGCCATCCGAGGATTGTGATGTGGGTGGTCATCGGCTATCAAACAAAGTGGTCTCTATGGTTCTTTGAGGATAATCCTTGAGTGGCAAAAACGGGGAGGTCGGCAAACTGTCTGCACGAAAAAAACCCGGAATAAGATTTCTCAGAAAAAAATCTCCCAACGAAGAAAAGACTTCCGTCTAGAGGTAGGCGCGCATTCTGCATATTATAGGAGGGTTCAAAGGGGAGCGGAAGCACGGGGAAAGTAGGATTCCTTAATCGGCGTAAAGTCGAATCAAAAAGGTCGAAAATCAGTAGTCAATGAAGGGATCATCATGAGAACGATCGTCAGCAGAGCAGGCGGGATTCTTCTTCCTGCCGCTAAAGAACTCCAACACCCGGAGGAACTTCGGGCTTCGGGAAGGCCGTAAGACTCCTTCACTACTCCAGTATCCCATCATTAGTTCACGAGGGCCGGCGAACTACGAGGGGCAAGGTCTCACCGAATCCGTGAATGGGCAAGGGGGATGCTTGCTAAAATTAAAAAAGGGGACAAGGCTGAATCCTTTAGGAATAATTTTCACGGATCTAACATAAAATGCGGGGCAGTCCGCGGAGAATAATCGACCGGACTCGACCAGCCAGAGGGGGAATCGCAGGGACAAAATTGATACAATAGGTAATAGGAAGAGAATAAATTGAGAGAGGAAACCTGATCGAGAGAGCTGCATTAAAACGGACACGGAGGAGTTTCTCAACCTCCGACGGAGACTAGAATCTTGGGGGGAGGTTTGATGAGGTAAACCAGAACTTCTAATCGTAATAAAGGAGAACAGCGGCAGGAAGACGGCGGGTGAAATCGCACGTCCTTAGGCATAATGCGAGGTGAACTACGCGCGATTAGAAAAGAACATTAATCAAGACCCAAGAGAGCCTCGTCAATTGAGAAACAAGATCGGACGGACCAAGGGGGTTTCGAAGGCGAACATCTCATACGGATATCTGGGTGGCTCAAAGAGTAGAGCAAAAGAGGGTCGCGGACTGCGGCGGCGCGTTCAATGGAACGCACGGAGCGGCCAATATTCGACGAATGAGACAAAGACAATCGATCTCGCTTCGTCCAAAGACGACCGGGGTAAGATTCCACTCGCATTAGCCGGCTCCGAAGCTGCCTAGGACGGAAAAGGAGCTACTAGCGTGACCAGTTAAGAGTGGAAGAGGGGGGAGGGGAGGGAGAAGGGTAGGAGCCCGAACGCAATACGTACTCAGGGGGGAGGTATGCAGGAGAGCTGGGGACTTGTCAGGCGGGCTTTCAGAGAAGAGGACCAAGGAGAAAGTGAACGCGTCGATTCGAAAATTAGTCGGCTGGTTCCGGCTGTTTTGTTGACTAGGAAACGAAAAAGCAAAGACATGTAAACAGAGTAGAAGGTGCCGAGAAAAAAGATTCGAAAAGGGGGGCTCCTACTAAGTTGAGAGACATCGACGAAGAGTAAAAACGGTACATGTAAAGAAGGACTTATATTCCTCGATAACAGGGGGGAAGGTGCAAGGAGGACGAAGGAGTAGACCGTCTTATCGCGGGGCCTTCCGCCCTTCCGCCGAAATCTTACAATCTTCAACCAAATGGGTCGGAAGTCTTCGATCGTCCATCTGCGAGGAAGAGAAGGCGGAAGGCAGGCGAGCGGAAAAGAATACCCGTTACCGAGACTACGCCGCAACTCTATCTTTAGTCTAGGCTTACCGCAGCTACATCGGGGGAGGTAAGAAAGAAGGGAAGAAAGACGCGGCGCTTTGACGAAAGCGTTGGAGCAAGACTAGGCCGCTCGTAGAGCGCGTGCGCTGGAAGCACCTTGGTTCTCGCCTATATGCTGAAAAGTGGGAAGAGGAGTCTCGGGGGGCTCTTGGTTTGGAAGAATGCTTTGAGCGGGTGGGGAAGATGGCTCTCAAGTAGTAAGAGGAAAAGAGACCGCTCTGAAAGGAGGGATTTCGACTAAAAATGATATTGGACGAAATCTTATGTTTCTCCCAAGCAAAAGATTAGAGTAGCTCGGTGCCGGGGGCCACCTCGAAAGGCATGGATGAACTCCTCGGGATCTATCCTAGGGAATCAGCTCTCCTATTTGAAAAGGTAGTGGGGGACATGATCGTCCCCCGAAAAAGATGGGGACGTCCGTCTAGGATGGCCAGAAGAGCAACGCATTAAATAGGACTCAGAACAATACACACGCGGCAAAGACGGGAAATTCGGTAAAACAGGTACGACAAAACGAGGTCTTAAGATGCTCTTTATCGGTTCACGGGCCCAGGTCGCTCCATAATACCACCTCAATCTTGGCGTAGCGATCGCATGCAAAAGCATCCAAAAACCTAATTCCGGGGGTGGGAGTGTGAGAGGAAGAGGGGACAGGGAAAGAGCAGCTGCTCGCGGAGATCAGGATGAGGGCGCTCGACTACCTCTGGAGACTAATTATAGTTCCTCCAGATGTCGGCACGAGCAGAAGCCGAGCTCCGGAAAAACGCGCGTAACACAGAAAGACTCTGCAGCCGGGGGAGGAATTAAAGAAGCGTGGTGAGAGGGAGCGAGGTCAAGGCGCATCAGGACGCTGACAGGAAACTGATGCTGGGCATCCATAAGGGGGTTAGAAAAAGGGTTCGGGAGGCGTCTTCTGACACAAAATCGAAGAAGAGTAGGGGGACCTACCGCAAAACTAAAACACTAATAGGATGGAAGGGCGTTCGGAATCGTCGAGCTGGAAAGTTGGTCTGCGTCGATGTCCTGGCAATCTTAGTCCTAGGTCAGCTGCGAAGGAGGTAGTTTCGGCGGATTGGGGCGTATTTGAAAGGGGCTGTTAGAATGGTTTTGGTTGAAGGTGACGTGGGGGGGGGTGAACTTGTAAGGTCGGGGACTTCCAGCCGGCGCGCCGGATGAAGGAGAGATTAAAGGTGAAAAACTTTCCAGAAGCAGCAGAGGTCGAAATACTCCGATGGGTTAAATCTCATAAGTCTAATCCCGCGAATACGTAGTAAAGAGCAACTAAAAATAAGAACGAATCTAGTAGGAGACCCTGACAGAGCTGGGGGGACTATAAAAAGTCTAAGAGCTCTGGGCTACGGGGGGGATGGTGGCGTCGAAGAGGTAAGCTCCAGTCCAAATAACGGAAATCTGAACGACTGGCCAATACCAAATGCAATAAAAGGAGAATACGGTCAGAATCGATCACGGTAGAGAAGAACGGTGGGATGGAAAACTAAATGACTGTCAGACAACGAAACTTATGTGCAGAGCGGGTGGGCCAGGGAGGGGGGTGGGTCATTGAGAGGATTTCACAATGAGCTCTCTCCTCGGAGTCTCTAGGGAGCATCATGGACTTTCGGCCGGCGGCAATGGCCAGCTAGAGGATAAATTCTTACTCTAGGGGAGAGGTCTAAACGTCTGAGGGAGTGATAGAGGCCGGTTATTCTTGACGAGACTCTGATTCTTCTTCATCTTCGCTTCTCGAGATACAACTCGTGAGCCCGAGAGAACATTGTACAGAATCAGAACCTTCCCAGGCCAATTTTTTACACTCGCGTTGTTAGAGCTGGAAAGAACTGGTGGGGCGGAGGAAAGCAGTGCCTTACGCACCTCCTGCTATACTCACGCACGCCCTTACGGGAACCTGGACGAAGGAAGGAGAAAGGCGGGGCTTTATGCACCAGGCGGAGTTGGACGAGCACCGTGTTGGCCGGCGTTAAAAAATGGGACAGGCGTAACCTGAACCAGAGGAACAATGTCTTCGAAGAAGGATAGGCGGTCTATTTTGTTGTGTGAAAAGAGTCGCGGCAGATCGAGGAGCTTCAGAAGAACGAGATCATTGGAGGGGGGGAAAAGGGGTGGTTACCAATGGTCAAAATAAGGGGTTGGTGGAAGGGTGAAGGTTGAATTGGATGAGAGCTTCCGTCGTTCTGGCTTAAAGTAGGCCTTTTGGGTCGGAATATGGAAATTGCGGCGAGGTGACCGGGGGACCGACTTTAGCCACTAGCTCTTCAATACATTAAGGGCCCTATCGAAGGGGGGGGTGAATACAGTTTAAGGAGATAACGATTCTAAACAACAACTTAGTATGGAAAGTGGATTACGGCTTCAAAGGAGAAGAAGAAATTCATGCCTGGATGGCTTTCGAGGGGAATAAAAGCTTTGGGAAACTGACCCACTAGATATAGGACAACACGACGTCGACTTAGCACTCACACGGGGGCCTCACGAGGAGAAGAAAGGAAGGCCGGAAACCTCTTGGACTCAAAACAGCAAGCCAACTCAAACTTCGCGCGCTGAAAGGAGAAGCTAGAGAAGCGGGGGAAAAGAAAACTTCGACGGGATCCAAACAGCACCAAAGTGGTCTCTCTACGCAACTGGCTTAGGTCGCCAAAGGACGCCGGCCCAAACAACGTGAAAACGGGGAATATTCAACTGAACTAGTTTAAGTCAAGTAAGTCGAAATGACTGAAAGGGTCGATTAACCTGGTCATTTAAAAGGAAGACCGCGGGGGAAGAGTGCGTGCAGTCGCTGATCGACGCAACGCGAAAATATACAACCGAGGGAAAACCAACTTGGGTTGAGTTGTTCGGAGCTGAAAAATGCGCGACAAGTGTACCGACGTAGGGTCTGAAACGCTTTGCATCACGAAAGAAGAACAGCAGTCGGGGGGGCCTCATTGAGCGCCTGGACACGAAGTGCAGGGGAGGAAGCCAAAAAAGTTCCACGAGGATATGGTGAAATAAAAAAAAATCGAGTGGCTGTACGGACTACTTTCAAACCTGTACTCAATCCTCCCGGCCCCGGAAGATAAGGTCTAGCCGCTCAGGAGGACATTGTACAATCGAAAAAGAAATCCTCCAAACACCCGTCTTCTATCAAGTACCAGTGGGCCGGAAATGGCTCGGGTGGCGGAAACCGTCTTAAGGGGAAAATGGAGAGGTCGCGAAACAGGTATTCCTCGAGGAAGATATCTCTCGTCAATGTGCAAGTATGAGAAGAAAGGGAAAGCTGTCAAAAGCAAAGATACCACGGATGAGATTACTGAGGGAAATGAAGGGGGAGTGGCTCATGATCGAATCGCCTAAGGTGAAAAGGGAGCGAGGGAGGGCATCCGCCAGCCGCTCGTGCGGGAGAGCTAAATCAGAGGGAAAGAGAAGGTACACGAGGCTTCCAAAAGCGAGATTTGAAAAAAGACTCAAAGTTAACCTAAAAAGGCCCAAAGGCCTACGAAAAGAAATGCAAAGCCACTACGGCCTAGGGTGAATAACGATACCCCTCTCCGAAAACACTACTCCGTAATTCCGACGAAAAGAGAGGCAGGCAAAGCGCTCCGAAAGGTAAGATTCGACAGGCGAACCTGCCGCAGACGAGATTGGGTATTTGAGTCATCTTACCAGGCTAAAGTGCGTTGAAAAGAGACAGAGAAGGACTGTGCACCTTGAGTCGTCAACGGAAAGCGGCAAGAGCTCTCGCGGGGAAACCTCGGAGGGACTTATTCCAGTGGGAACGAACTCTCCTGACAAGTAGCCGAGGGGAGCGTCGAACGGCCGCGACAAAAAGGATACGGAGTGGTCAAATGAGAGGAAAACTTAATCTTGACGGGGTCCTAGGAGTCGTCGAAAAAAAAATCAAGCGAAAGAAATCGAAAATCTGGGGGGGGCAACTCTGTCCGCGTATCCACGCAGAGAAGATGAAGAGGAGAGTCCTCTTCGGAAAATACAAACCCCGAATAGGTGAGCTGCTTGGGAGCTGAAATCTCACCCATCTAAGTACGAAGTCTGCTAAGGCTACCTCTAGAGAAGGGGATAAAAGGTAAAAGGAGAAGTGAGGTCCGACAAGGCTTAACTGTCAAGGGAAAGGATCCGCTGGTTTCCGGGAGGAAAAAATCAACCGGGAGTCGAAAAGACTTCAGGTCCAAGAGAAGGACGCACGAGGGGCCAACGGGGGGGGAAGAGAAGGTCAACGGCTACATCGTCGAGACATAGAGATCATGACGAAGAACCAACATGGCGCTGGAGGAAAAAAAGCCTTTACAATGTTCAACGCACGAAAAAATGAGGGGAGGGGGAGGGCTGAGGAGGGACCGTCAAAAAAGGTGCGACCTCTTCGAGAGTAATGGACATCGCCTTTGCAGGGGGAAGGCCTGGAGAAGAGAGATTTCAAGAACTCCGATGCGAGAACAGACAAAACCACGCGACCAACCGGGGGATCCAAATTTAACATCTCTGCTCTAACCAAGGAAGCTAAGACGATCACGAATGATCAAGAGGGAGAAACTCTAGCTTGCTCTCAAACTTTCTCTTGAGGTTGGGAATAGGACCTTGAACACCCGATGTCCTCGGCTGGGCAGATATAAGAAAAAGTGGAAGAAACAACAGAGGGGTGAGTCTCAAAAAGTAGTTACCGTTTCCATTGTCCCGCTACAGCAACTTCCGGCCGCCCTTCTCTCAAAACCTTGCCCATGCCAGGGAGAGGGAAGAAGTCACTCACCCTTGGGAAGGGGGATACCGAGTGCGGCAGGAAAGGGGAAGAAGGCTCAGAACGGATACGCCTGGGTAGACGCCGTCTAAAACCGCTAAAAGGAAGAAAAGAAATTGAGGGATTTCATACAGGCACAGGGGCGCTGAGACTCGATCTTGGACAAGGAACAAGTGATCTTCGCTTCGAATAGGAAAAAAGTACGGCGACGGGTAAGGGAAGCGGTTGGTGACCGAGGAATCAAGACTCAAACAAAACAACGGTAGTGGAAATAATCGAGCAGGGGGGGGACAAAAAGATTTCGACCTTCGGAACGACTTTGAGGTACCGGAGCAGGCTCGTACTTGAAACTGGATCTTGCAGCGCAGGAAGAGGATGCACGTCCGCCGAGAGTGCACTCGTTTAGAAGGCGGAGGGATGGAGGAGGTCGTTAAAACGTCCACTGGGGAAGAATCCAATCGAAAACCTATGCAAAAGGGAGATGAAGCATTCCTTAGAGAGCGGGCTCAGGTCTTGAAGCGGAAATAGAAGTCTCCTTCCAGAAAGTCAAAACTTCACCCTTCGGGCCGAGCGAGCTAAGGGGATGAGAAGGGTGTCGAAGGAAGTCCCGTTCTGCAGAAGACATCTTCGTGTTCAGAACTCTCTGTAAGCACTCAACATTGGGATCGAGATAAGGGAGCACCGACTAGCAAGGGGAGACGGTAGAACAAATTGGGGGGGGGGGAGGAGCCGCCGGGGGGTGACGCGGATTCGCTTGCACTGGGGTTGTGGGGGGGGAAGAGCGATTGCTCAGAGGGTTCATCTCTCTATAGTCCTTCATACAACGATAACAGGAAGCTCATTCAGGAAGGGAGGGAACAGATGACGAGGTGCGAAATCCTGGGAGGCGGGTCTCGACAGCACAAACTCCTGGTTCGAGAGCGTGAGTATGGTCAAACAGTCGAAAGGTAGGGGGGTGAAATGAAAGACTCGACATCATGAGAGGGGCCGGGAATCGACTAGGTAGAGACTGGCGTTGAAAATTAGGACATGAACCAAGAAGGGAAAGGCTGCTTAAAAGTCTGGACTACAGAGGACTCAGCAGAAGCTGGAAAACGACAGCACAGAGGGAACGAAAGGATTCAAGGGGGGGTGTGTGGGGGGAGATACTTCCGACGCTAGCAAAAGCAAAGGAAAGAAATTTAACGTGAAACGCCAGCAAACGGGGAAGGGGGAGGGCAAAGTATCTAGTCTAGAGTCAAACAAAAGAAGCCTGGGTGGGGGGAAGGAAGGAAAGGAGCACAGGAAAGGATTCTCGCGCGCTCGATCTAATCTCGACGCTGAGTTTCGTGAAGGGGGGAGGGAAGTGAATTTACTACTAAACGGTCACTGAGTCCTATCTCACGGATGAAGACGAAGTAAAACGCGATCAAGCGGTCGGGAGTTGCATCAAGACGGGACAGAAAATTTATCTCTTCAAGGGGGGGCGAATCCAAGGATGACAAGTTGGAATTTTATAAGGGGCGTGAAAGAATTAGTTGCCGAATCAACATGGCTGCATTAAAAGGAGCCGTCACACGGACGACGATGGGGGGGGAATTACCAAAGAGAAGCCCATAAAGCCTCGGGATGGCATTAATTTTCGCCTCGTCGAAGAGATGGGAAATCGAAGGGACCCTGAAATGATAGAGGATTACGTCAAAGGACTAGGTTGCGGGACGGTATGCGGTTGAAGGCGTAGGGCGGTGGAAGAAGTGTCGTGAGAGAATGTGGGGGAAGGTGAAGGTGGAACTTGATCTGGTGGTGTCTGTAAAATCTACGGGGCTAGGAGAGAGGGCCAGGGAAGAAAAAAGGAAGCTACTATAAAGCTCGTCCGTAGAACGAAACGAGGCTTCAGCGGGAAGCGCTCCCATAAAGTACATTAATCAACTTAGTATGGGTAACTTCATCTCTCGAACGAAAGCAAGGGCAGGGGGAGAAAGCTCGGGGAATACAGTGGTGGAGGCTTTTTTACGTCAAGAGGGTACAGCTCGCCTTCTGGGCCGAAGTAAAAGAAACGTCAACCGAAAAAAATTCTGGAGAATGACGCCCAGTGGTCGCATGAGTCGAAAGGCGCACGAAGGTGACTCACAAGAGATAAGGCACGGGGCAATCCGAATTTTGGGCGACGACTTTGAAAAAAGGTTAAAGGATCTTCAAAAATGCCTGCGCATTCAGTCCGCTTCATTGAAGAGGAAGATCCTTAGAGGAAGATAGAGGAGGAAGTGTCACGTTGGGAGCACGGGGGAGCAAGGCGTCATCTGATCGGCGTGGTCTGACTCGGGTTCTTGACTTAACTTGGAGACTTTCTCCGTGTAGTCGTGAGAGCGCGTAGACGGAGGCAATGGGATAGCTGAGAGTATGGTTGCAATCTCGACTCACCATCAGTGGGAAAGGTCGAGAAAGTCCACCTGGGTCAGCCTTCCAGTGGGTTCGCAGAGGTTGCGATCTTTAGAAACTTGGGAG
>Ga0179591_1359136_pt1 | contig 15759 bp, 14 predicted proteins | sample CZOMad2_1_08_16f_FD_182891 | JGI IMG/M metagenome (GOLD analysis project Ga0179591, IMG submission 182891) | Vadose zone soil fungal communities from Angelo Coast Range Reserve, California, USA - CZOMad2_1_08_16fungal (PacBio error correction) | ecosystem: Environmental > Terrestrial > Soil >...
CTCCTAAAGAGGGGACGGCCTGCTGCCAAACGGGGGCCAGGGAAAACTGGAGGATAATTGGGGGGAAAGGGAATCGACAGCCTCGTCGAGGAAATGTCCTGGGGAAAGCTCTAAGTGGTTCAAAATACGGGAGCTTCTGGAAAGTGATCGTGGGTGTCGGAGAAAACATGGAGGAGTCCTATGAAAGAAGGAGGTTCCTTATATAGGGGAAATTGATCAGCAGATTACTGTGTTACGAAGCTCTTTGGAGGAGGTCGAGTTTCCTGCGGGATTTAGATCCTGCCGTCACAGTCGTCGGCGCGGCGTTTACTGAGATTGAAGGAGGGGAAGAAAGTAAAGGGGTTGATACCGCGATGGGTGTAGGGGGCGCTTCGGTCATAAGGTCGGAGTTGAGCGGGGTTCGTAGCCGCTCGTGTTACACTTGACTCCGGAAGGTACCGAGGGGCCAGTAGGAAAAAGAGACCGTCCGAAGAGAACTAACTCTCCGCTTGGTCGTGAGTCGGGCGGATCCATGGGAGAGCGGAAAAGAACTTAAACAGGGTATAATCTGAAGGAAAACATCCCAATTAGATGCTCAGTGCTCAAAGAAGGAAAGGAATTCATCAAGAGTGACATTAGCTTTTCAGGGCCCGGAAAAGGACGTTAGTCATGAGGGTAGATTGAATGTGGGAGACATGCCTTAAGTGACTACGTCTACTAAGGATCCTCACGGCGCTGCTCCTAAGTTGGGAGAGGAGCCGAGAGTGTTGGTGGCTTCATCCTTAGATTATGAGAAGAGAGAGCATACGTTAGGAGGAACCGTACTTATGGGAGCATCTGAGAATAGGTACCCTGGCACCGGACGCGCAAGTCTGTGGGTGACTAGGACAAGAGGCATATAAGGACTACACCACCTGGGTACGCGCATTTGGAGGACGAGAGATTAACTTTCAAAGGAGATACAACTGTCAATAAAAGAGCCTTTCAAGCAATTTGCGAACTTCACGAAGGAAGAGAGCAGAAGACAGGGATGTCATTAACTACTTAAGACATCCGACAAGTGCAGGTCTATGCGCGGAGGAAGCGCCTGGGAAGCAGTCAGACAACCAAGACCGAGAGTGAGATTTCTAACTCTGAGGTACTCTAAACGGAGGGTGCTTTTGTCGGGTTGGTCCTGGTCATTCATCATCTTACTAGAGAGTGCTTAAAATTCCTTCTTTGGATTACCGGATGGAGTCTTCTTGGACAGGATTCTGCTGGAGATTCGGGTCTGTAGACTCACTAGTTCACAATAAGAAGAGTCGGAAGACTAAGGCATCACTTGGTCTAGGGGGTTCTTCTACCAAACAGGGTTTAATGGTTCACTTCCTATAGAAAGAAAATGAGAGTGTAAGGGAGATCTCATCCTAGAACGGCATAAAAACTGACCGAAAGACTCTAAAGTTAGGGTAAGGGGGGGGGGGTAAGCCGAGTGCATCCGAAACTCCGTCAGGACGGAGTCGAGAAGATGCGTGAGTTCGAGAGGAGTGTGCATGAAGGGTCAGCTAGTGAAGAAGCAAACTTTCGAGAGTCATCGCCTCGGGGGAGGGTACTGCATTCAGATAGACACTACTTTCACCGGACTTGTCCATTCCACACGGTAAGGGCGATACGCATGGAGAGGAAGAACCAACGGTCGAAGGTGGGACGATCTGGCCTGAACCTCTTATTATCCACAGGAGCGGCCGCTAACGATTGGGGTCCAGACGGAAAACAATCGACAATTGATGGAGAAATAGAGGAGGAAAAATGTGCCGGCAAACTCAGGAGGTATATCGTCATCATCCCGAAGGCGCGAAGTAAACCTCGTCAGGACGAGGAATGCCTACATAGCCCGGCGCGGGAAGGATGGGACTCTCGGAGTTCGCCGAAAAGAAGAAGGCGTCCGCGACTGGACATTCAACTGTCAGGCTTAAAACTAGAGCCAAGGGGGAAAGGGAAGGGCCGATGCAGGGAGGCTGGGGAAATAAATTGGTTGTATAAAGGCTTTAGGGTTCGGTTTGGTAAATGAGGCGGGAGGGAACTCAAGAAAGGGAACGGACATCCTAAGTAACACCTGCAAATCACGCGCCGATTGAGGATTGAGCGACGCCAGGGAGCAGGGAGGAGAGGGCGCAACCTGCACGGCTACGAGAGAGGAGAAGACGATGAAAAGATACTTCTGCACTTTATCTCAGTACAACAAAACACAAGGATTGAGGGGGGAGAAAGTGCATGCACCGCCGGGGGGTCATCTCTTATAAGAGTGAGCTGTCTTAGAGTCGGAGCTTGTGCCTCTTGAAGTGTTGTTCGTCGCGCAGCAGTACTAAAAGAAGAGAAGGAAAAAAGTCTTCTCTGGGCTTAACGTTTCTTCAAGATGTAGATTTGAGTTCTTCAACGGAACAGAAAGGGCGGATAAAGACAAAAATTGTTACCAGAAATCCGGACGCAGTATATATTAAAAAAAAGGGGGTCTACCATCCCTGGGAAATATTGCTGCCGGTGGCGGAGAAGTTGAACTGACGGGTACTGAGAAGGACGGGAAATACTCGCTTTCTTAGAAACGGGAGAGGAACGCCGAAGAGCCGCAAGCCCGGAAAAGTCTAAGGGAAGAATACCTAGTCATTAGTACTTTAACTAGTGAGTTCCTTTGGGAGTACGGTGATGACGAGGATGCGAGAACGAACGCCGAGGGAATCTCGTTCAGTGTTTTAAAAAGTGGACTGAGAAGTGGGGGGGGAGAGGGCCTCGGTACTCTATACTCATGACTTTCATTCAAGAGCATGATACCTCTGGTAGAACCCATCTGGTCGTTCTCTTCGGCCGGGGGTTGGGAGGCTGCATGACCTTTTACCTGTCGTGTGGATATCATTGAAATCGCTTCAGCTTTTTCTGGGAGCAAGAGTGGTAGTTTGGGGAGGCGGATTCTCGCGCAAGAGGAGATCCGATCCGAAAGGAGGTATCCGTACCCCGAGGAAGGAATCCGGCCAAGGAACACACCACACGTCAGAACGGGGGAGCTGGTCAGGCGGGAAGGTGCTCGCAAGGCTAATTCTTCTCATAAAAAAAGAAAGGGCCTTGATCCTTCGCGGATACGGCGACAGAAGACGGGGGGACGAAGTCAGACGGGGTATGGTCCGGAAGCCGTCTAACTAAGGGGGGGAGTCTCCAATCGGAAAGCAGACGATGAAGGAGGATAACGTAACTTCTCATTTCCAAGAATGAATAGGTGCAGATCTCGTACTAACGATGTCCTTCGGGTAAGAAAAACACAGACACGGTTAAGCCGGCGGAGAGGACAAATCAAAGGCTAGAGGATCATTTTGGGGAGTGTGGAGTGGTGGGGTGAAAACCGGGTCAGATGAGAGGACCCGAGACAGAACGAACTGGAACTCGGGGTCCCTCGAGGAGTTAAAAGCGCAGAGTAACGGCCGGGAGCGAGGGGGTCCACGAGATTTGCCGGGAAGCGAAAGTGCGGGGGAACGCGGTGAGGCGAGAAGTTCGGAAAAGAGGGGCGCGTTAAAGGGAGGGGAACGGAGGCTAAGAAGAGGGCTTTGTAGAGAATGGGTTAGAGATGCCAAGGAACTGAGCTGCTTTCCATAGTCAGGGGATAAAGGGCGGGGAAAGTCTAAGGAAAAGATCCGGGGTGAAAACTCAAAAAGTTAATGCGTTCATGGAATAACCACGTCTCACAACTTAGGACGAGATTAACGTCGTTATTACTCCGAGGTCAGTAGGCCCACCGGATCAACGGGAAAAGAAACGAAGCTAACGAATCAGAAGATCATCAAGAGAAAAGGAAAAGAAAAAATAGTTGCTGTAGGGGACACTTCATTGACGAAAGATATCTCCTTAATCTCGTCGCGAGATCTCGATCGTGCAAGTCGAAAGTGCTCAATTAGCCTTTTTCCGCCATCAAGACGATAGAAAAGTAAATCTGATGACACGGTCCCATGTACTGCCTTGGGAGAGGTCCTTCCTGGGGGGAGGGAACATAAGATCTTCTTCATTCTCACAATAGGGGTGAAGAGTGCCTTTGGTAGAAGAGTTAAGGGAGCACACATTCTGGGTCAAACCAATCTTCATTAGTATATGAACTTCCCTAATAGAGCGACTTGTCATCAAGCTTTGCCGCTTTGTCCGAAAGGAGAGGAGAAATGGCTCATTCTTAAACGCGGGAGAAAAGCCGAAAAGAACCCTGCTCCATTTGCCGAAGGTGGACAAGAGATCCGGGCCTGTAAAGCGCGGGAGGGGGGCTCCCCCTCTGGGCTCTCGACAGGGCACCAGAAGAGAAATTAATCCTTCTTAGTGAAGGTACTTCACGGAAGTAAGTGCCGGCTTTAAAGAAAACAGGGTTCTATCAGAGGGGAGTCTATTATTTCTATTAGGGAGAGGGCTGAGGGCAATATTCGACCATTGACTCGGGGACATCAAGAATCTTGAGTAAAGGGAATCTCAAAAAAAAAAACAAAGGAGGAGGAAGAGAAGAGAGTCCTCCGGCGCGACGACTGTATGAACGTCGTAGTGTCTTCCACTGAGCTTAAACTCAAGGGGGGAGGACCCTAGCACCTACAAAAGGTCGCAAGGGTCTGTCTAAGAAAGCGCGGGCATGAGGGACTGACTTCCGGGGGCTCGACAAGGGGAGCGGGATGGCGAGGGGCAAAAAGTCGCATGGGGTGGAGTCACGGAGGCCTTCCTTAGAGCTTGATGGCGAGAAGAGTCTTGTCGTCGACGGCCGGAGGGGGGTGGTTTGGGGCTTCGTCAAAATGCCGCCAAGCGAAGAGTACGTGTGTAGGAGGGGACGGTTTTAAAAGAAAGGTGACCGTCCGGGGGGGGGGAGTTGGCAAGATCGGTACGTTCGTTAGCGCTACGGTTTTCCAAGGACATGCTCACTTTCCGCGAGGGGACTTTCTGATCACGTCTAGGGGGAATCCTAAATTCTGTGGACGAGTGCTTAAGGGGGGAGATGCTGGAGACAAGTCCGGCGTTACGCGAAAAGTGAAAAAAGATCGGAGCGCGAGGGGGGGGGGGGTTTGGGGGGGGGGGGGGGTTTGGTTGGGGGGGTGGGGGGGGGGGGGGGGGGTGGGGGGGGGGGGGGGGGGGGACTAAACTCCCGGCGAGCTGGGAACGTCCGGGAGAGGACTCTCATAACGAGGGTTCGGATCGTCCTCAATGGCCCCGTTGAGGAAACTTTCCCGACTCTCTGGGACAGAAAGTTAGGAGGAAAATTCCGTAGGCTAGATACTTGTGTGCGCCCAGCTGGGTGTTTCGAATGGTCTCTTAATCCACGCTAAGGTGGTAAGGAAGAACTTCGGCTTCGCAGTCGGATAGCTTCCAAACTGACTTATGGCATCATCTCTATGGCTATCTGGGCCGGCGCTTCAGCGAAAAGGTGGAAGACCGAAGACGCGCGCAAAAATCAGCGCCGGGAAACGCGAAGTGAATTTCTTAAGAGAAGCCGAAATTCGGGTAGAAATGTGGAGGCGGACGCCGGGGAAGAGAGGAAGTCGCCGGAAGGTAGGAAATGAGGCAGATAATAACGACGTCGGGGAAATCCCAAAACTTCATTAGTGCGGGCTGCGCGAGAGGGGGGTACGCGTACTAGAACACTAAAAACCCACGGGAGATGAGGGTTACTCACTCATTTAGTTCTAAGAAAGGGAGGTTTCCGGGAGCGGCATGGGGCCTGGGCATGTCGAAAAGTAAGACAAAAAAAGGTCCTAGTCGAGGGTACCGATTTCAAGGACGGGCTTCATCTGGTTCAGAAAAATCCGGGCGGAATAAAAAAAAAACCCGAGGAGGGAAGGAGGAAGGACTACGTCGGATCATCTCTAACGAAGGCAGGGGCCCTCTAAAGAGCGGAAGAGGGGGCCCTTAAGGATGAACTCCTCATAGAGATAGAAAAAAAAGGAAGAAAATACACACCGGGACTATGAATTTTTTTAACCGTGCATCCTTAAGATAGGCAACGGAGAAGTACGATCGGGGGGGGAAACAGTCGCGAGTCAGAATTAAAAAGGGGTCAAACGACGTCACAACCGCTACGCGGGGGTTACGCTGCGAGGGATAAGCAAAGGTGCATCGAAAGTTGCAGGAAGGAAAGAAGCAGGGTGCTGACAAAAATGGCGAGGACACTAGTCACAATGATTAAAAGAGGTCCTAGCAAAAGGGGTGGTAAACGAAGGAGATGGGTCGAGAGTCTCTCCGTTGGGGACGAGCGAGTCTGGTAGTGGTTCCGATGACGGCAGATAAAAGAAGCAAGAAGGCGCGAAGGAATAGGAGATTTTCAAGGCTAATTCGCCATGGAAGAAACGCTCTCAGGCGGGATGAGGGGAAGAGGGAGTTGAAAACCTACTACACACAGCAGCGCGGCGCAGGGGGCCTGCTCAGGAAAAGGAAGGGAAAAAAAAGATCAGGGCTCTAGAACTTCATGGTGGAAAGTCAAGGAGAGTGTCACACGAAAGTTGTGGGTACTGGGCGTGACGGGTTCGGGGGGGGGGGAAAGGTTCGTTTATGATAGACCCTTACAAGGGGGAATATTATATTAAATACGACTGTCCAGCCAGGGACCGACTTAAAGAGTCCCGATGGCGATGGAGAGCTCCAGACTAACTTCATCATCCTCAGAGAGGCCACCATACAAAGGAAACGGAGAAAAATCTTAAAACGCGGGGGAATGCCGTTTCATCTGAGAGACAACTACGGGATACTAGTAAAAGATATAACAATGAGATACCGCGACTATCTGTGGTTCTCCTGGGAGGAAGTCGGTTAAAGGCTCTCGTTCCTTCTTCCTTCGTTGCTGGGAGGGAGGGACGAATCCTACGCCATAGGCGATAGCGCGTTTGGGGGGTCTTGTCCCGGAAGCTTCGAAGGAAGGGCAAGACATGGAATTTCTTTCTAATCCCCAGCTGGGAAGAAATACCCCGTCATAACTATGAAAACTTTCTGGTGTAAGAAATAAAGCTCGCACTAGGGAATCGCGCCTTGGGCGTCCGGTGTCACGAAGCCCCTGGCGACCGAATCTTCCACTTCTCACTGGAAAAGAACTCCGAGATTAAATCACGAAGGGAGGAAGGGGTTTAGAATCAAGGGGGGGGCAGGAGAGGCGCAGGGTCCTGACTTCCTTGCTTAGGAGAGAAAAAGCATGCAAAGAAAAACAAGGTCCTCTAGAAAATCCGGAAGGAAATCACAGACGATGAAGTAGGGCGTCAGGATCAAAGTTGGCCTAAAAGCGGATTTTCGAGCAGGGGGCCGTCCAAGGAGGACTCTTGGGAGAGCCAAGCGCGTGTGGTCGCCGTAAAAAAAGGGGAGGCTCAAGTTAACCTCGGGGGAAAGGTCGTGTAACTATCTCAGACCACCAGTCCGCGGTGGAAGATGGAAAGGGGTAAACTCAGTGAAAGGAACCGGAAGGGGCTCGCGCGACTCGGCCCGATAATGAGTTCGTCAGGAGGGGGACGCCTTCCACATGAAGATGAAGGGGAAGGGGGGATAGGTAAGTTACGCAGAACAAGGGATGCGAAGGCCCCTTCTCTGTTAAAGACGGAGCGAAGGAGAGCTCGGAAAGACGAAAGGGGGCCGTAGTCCTAGAAGGAGGAGAACTAGGGAAGGCAAGCAAATTCTCGACGTAGAGAAGAAGGGATGCTGGAGACCAGTCCAGAATCAACAAACAGAGGAAAAGGATCGCGACGCGTCCTGGGGGGAGGAAGAGGAACATACCGCCACAGCAGGACCCACGGGCCTTTAACTAGATGCGTCAGGGAGGAGGGGGATTTTGTGGGGGTGCCGGGGGGGGGTTGTCATGGAAAGAGTAGCATGCGGCAATCCTAATTGGCGTCAAGAACTACGGGGAGAAAATCCACATCCTTGAGTGTCCTTACCTGATAGTAAGGAGAGGTTACTCTCGTACTAGCCGTGCCCTCTACTGTTGGGGGGGTAGGGGACGAGAATTCGGGAGGTAGGGGAGAGGAGGAAATCGAGTCCACCAAAGTACATGGTTCTATGAGTCTCTTTCTTGCGTTCTTTTAAAAAGTTTTAGGGAGTATCTGCCAGGGGAAAGAGATGAAAATCGAGGTTTTCCAAAGCTGAGCGATCGTCTTTCATAGGAGACGAAAAGACTTTAGGGGGCCCAAGAGCCTACCGGAAAGTAGTCCTGAGAAAAATTGCTCCGATCTTGGTTACTAAGCTTCCTGGTATGAAGCAGTATTAAGCCACGTCACTTACAGGGAACTCTAACTATAAAAGTGAAAGGTTAAATTAGGGGAAGGGCAGACTAGTTGATAGGTGGCGCACTATTCTCTGATGGGAACTCAGAGGAGAGGCCTGGGTAGCTGTGGTTTAAAATGGGGGAAGGGGGGGGATCGCTTAAAGCCTATAACTACGGGGAAATCTTCCAGGAAGTTAGAGTGAATCTAGTCCGGCCGCACCGTCTAAGCTTGGGAACACGACCTAAACGGATCGGACAGGAGGACTACTGGGTTCGAGGATCGGCGCATAAGGGGCTTTGCAGTCACGACCCTGAGGGATACAACCGTGAAGATTTCAGCCTGGAAAGGAAATCTTTGGATTCCTAAAGGAATGCAATTAACGACAAAGAGGGGGGACTGAAGAAGGCTTCTAAAAATACTAGGAAAAAAGGGACCGGTCCATATAGCAATTTCGTGAGATTGGGACGCAACATCGGGGGGCGGCCAAGATCTACCATACAGCCATAAATCAAAGTCGAGCGGGGGTAACGGTGAATCCTTATGGAACTGATCTTTATAATGCTTGTGGGGAAGGAGGCTCTTGATAGGAGTGTCGCCAGACGGTCTTCCACTAGGTGAGACCATTTAGGTTCAAAAGGAAGGGGGTGCCGATTATTGAAATACAAATATCAAAAACAAGAGAGGATGAAATAGTAGATCTTACTCAGAGAAATCTGTCGACGAAGTTGGAGGAACTTTGTACTAAGGCAACTCTGAAATCAATTGCCGACAGAACCTCCTGACGCCTCAGAGAAAGGTCCAGGAGTTCCAAGCTACAGTCCTTTCCGTCACGGGAAAGGGACATGAGAGATGGGAGCGTTGTTGCTATAAAAAATATGCGAGCGTCTCAGCTGGAGCTTCATCTGGAGGAAAAAATCGTAGAGGAAGTTTGGATCTCTTTTGGAGAGCAGTTGTCCTTGGGGGGATATTCATGGAAGAACTACCTCTTCCTTCTTGCGAAAATGGTTCGGATTTACGGGGATCCCTAACTTCGGGTTTCCTCCTAGGGGGGATGTAGGCTCCTTAGCATCACAAAATGGAGTATGCGCCGTTGAAAAGTAACCTACTCCTGGGGAGGAAGGGGACGCATGAGATCTCGGAGGTATAAACCTGGTACGAGAGAGACGAAAATTAATAGGTCTTATCGACAGGAGAGGGTTATCCGGAAAAAGAGGGGAGCGGATAGAGACATCCCTGCGAGTCTAAAAGAGAATATTAAAGAAAAATAGGGTTGAACTGTAGCCTGCTATGGAAGGTACGGCGCTTGGAAGGGATAGAGTGCCTATGTAGGGTGACCAGTTCTACGGAGGGCGAATGGCGGTAACAGCGATCCAAGTGGTAGAAAGAAAGAGACATTTAGGTGAGGGGGGGGGCTAATCCTTCTCCGGCAGAAAGGGGGGAAGGTCTAACTTCTAGACGAGGGGATGGACAGGAAAGAGATCTTTCATGTTTCCCGAGAGAAAAAACTGCCTTCTAAAAAAAAACCACTCTCCGAAGACAGAATCGGTGCAAGCAGAGGAAAAAGTCCATAGATACGGGCATGAGCACGTTCTACAAACAAGGGGAGGAGGGGGACTAATAGAATACGAATCTGGACTCGGAAGACCGCTGGTGAGGAAAGGACATCGGGGCAAAGGGGAGTGTCCTTCAGAGGAAAACGCGTAAAACCGGCACAAAAAGAAAAGCCGGCGTCTGGGGTCACTAATGCCTTGGTCCGGAAAGTGGGGGGGAGTGTGGGTGAAATGTGAAGGACTAATTCGAGGGATCAGACGGTCGGAAAGAGGTACCGGTATTGTCATAGGGAAAGGAAAAGAGGGATGTTCACGGGAGGACCCCTCCCACCCCTCCCAATGATTTAGAAAAGAAAGGGGGGGAGTAATGAAAGGGGGAATTTGAGTATGGAAAACCCTTCAGTGTCTCTAGAAAGGGAGGATCGGGGAAAAGGTAAATAAAGACAAGAGGGAGCAGAACTTCTAGACCTTACCTAAGACGAGGCGCAAGGAGGGGAGGGGAAGTTGAATTCTTTAATGAGATAAAGGGGGAAGCTTCGGCCACCACTCTGAGTCGCTCTATAATACAGAGGTAGGAATCCTTTGAAAAAAAGCTGGTAATCCAACAAAGGGAAGGGTACGGGCAGATACATCAAAAAGAAACGTAGGTACGCTCATGTACAGGACGGAGAATCACGCGCGGGCAGAACAGCTGCAAAATGAAAAAGGCCCTTCTGATCGGAAAAAGTGCTGAGCAGCAAAAGAGGTAGACTAAACGGAGGGGTGGGCAAAATGGAAGGTATTCTACGATCTGAGTGGGGAGGTAAGGTCACGAGAATGGCAGAGAATCGTGAGAAAGTTAATTCATTACCGAGTTCACTTCTAATTCCGTACGAAATAAGCAGGGTACCGTTATGCTGTCCATCCAGCAGTTTAGAGGACGTCGCGGGGGAAGACCCTAGTCAAAGATCACATCCAAATTCTCTAGAAGGGAGGGGGGCCCAATTCCGAGGGTTTTGTGCGGGCTTACGTTAGGGGGGGTTGGAAAAGGGCTGTACCTGCCCTGACGGGGGCAGGGATGAAAACTTGAACCGAAGTTAGGAAATATTTGGTGTGGTTGGTGTTGTTGTTGGTGGGTGTGTCGGGGTGGGTGTTTGTGGTTTTAATGTGTGTGTGGGTTTGGTGGAGGTGTGGTTGGTTTTTGGGGTAGTGGGAGGGTTCATGGGAGTGGGGGGGTGTTGATGATTAGGGTGGAGGTTGGTTGGAAATGAAAGTTGGAGAGAGTTGGTTGTGGTTATGTTGATGTGGAGGAGTGGTCCCCCCCCCGTGGAGTTGGGATGGGGGGTGTGCGGGGAGACACACATTGACACACCAACCGGTAGAAAAGAGCAAAGGACTGGAACTTTGGTGGTGGGTCCTGGTTGGGAGTTTGGGGTGTTTTTTTGTGTCGGTTGGGGTGTTTCCCAACCCGGTGGTGTTGGGTAATGGGGGGTTTGTTCATTGGAGATTGGGGTGGTTTGGTGGAGAGGGGAGGGTGTTGGGGTTTGGGGGTTTGGTTTTGGGTTGGGTGTAGTTGGTTCGTTAGTGGGGAGTTGGGTGGGAAAAGTATGTTGGGTCATAAGTGGGTGAGAGGGGTTGTTTGGGGGGAATTTTGTGTGGTTGGGGAATGGGGTGGGGGGGGTGGGGGGGGATTTTGGGGTTTGGGGGTAAGCCGGGGGTGGGGGTGTGTGGTAGTGGCTGGTAGAGATTGGTTGGATTCCAGTTGTTTTGTGATCTGGTGGGGGGTGGGGGGAGTGGCCCCGGGGGTTTTAGGGAGTTTTGTGTGGGGGGGGGGGGGTTCGGTTTTTTGTGGTTTGGGGTGTGATTGGGTGTTGGGGTTGTTTGGGATGTGTTTGGTTGTAGTAGGGGGGTTGTGGGGGTGTTTGGGTTGGGTTGAGGGTCAAGGGGTTTGGGGGGGTTTTGGGGGGTATTTTGGTTGAGGTGGGTTTGAGGGAGGGGGTATTTGATGGAATGTTGGGGGGTGGGGTACGTTTTGGGGTGTATTGGAGTTGAGAGTGGTTGTTGATTGTTGGGGGGGGTGGTTGGGGGGGGGGGGTTTGGGGTGTATTGGGGTGGTGTGGTTGGGATGGGATGTAGGTGTGGATTTTGGGGGACAAATCCTCAGAAGAGCCTAGAGGCTAAAAGAAGATCGAGAACCAAAGGCCACGACGGCAGCCACCTATACAGGAAAAAAAAAAAAATACCCTCGTATAAGAAATTATCGTCTCCCAGGGATCGCTCAAAAAAAAAACACTGTTTGAAAAGAGATAACTGACCTGAAGAGAAATCGCGCTAAGATTTGTCTTCTTTCTTTGGCACAGAAGAAGGGAGGGAACGGAGGCTGCATGGAGGGAAGTCGCTAGTGAACGAACTGCAGAGAGGAGAGAGCTCGGGTTCTAAGTAATTTTTACAGGAGGGGAAAAGAAAGTCTGGGGCCTTCTTAGCGTGTATCAAAAAGCAGAAATGGGGGGACAACAGGGACCGTAAGGGTAATCGGATTTCTTGGTGTCAGAACACGTGCATCGGCGGACATCCGGAGAGGGAAGCCTATCGTTTTCAAAAAAGCCCTATGTCTACAGAAGAGTCTCAGGGAAAGGGAAGGAACGAGACAGACCAAAGGGTCCTGACCTCGGAGGGCACGTAAACTAGTAAGCGCATCCTTCCTGGCTGGAGGACGAAGCCATGAAAGAAGAGAGGGAAATCGTCGAGCATCCAAAAGATTGGCGGGGATCCAACTCGTGGAAGAAAGGAACTAGGGAGCGCGGAGAAAAATGCGTGGTGATCTGGGGAGACCAAGGACCGGGTGAGGGCAGGAACGGGAGTGGAGAAAAATCGGAAAGACCCAGCCGGAGAGTTGGAGGAATCCTAGGGTGAAACTCTTGAGGGGGGGATCCCATCGGAGCCTAAGACCAGGAGCTAAAGAGGCTTCCGTCTGGGGAAAGAAGGAGGAAGGCCAACTTCCTGCAGATTTCGCGCCCCGAGGAGGGGCAGGTTCGAGGTTCTGGATCAGCGGCCGGGGCCCGGGAAAGAGGACTGAGTACGAGGGGAAGAAAGAATCAAAGAAAGGGTACCGTCACCTTTAGCCTTAAGGAGACCTGAGAGAAAAGAGGTGGGCTCCTCTACTGAAAGCAAAGGACTGCTCACTGACTAAAACCGTGAAAAGGACACATAAGAATATCAAAAAGCTCTAGAAGAAAGGGTTCCCAGAGGGGGGGACAGCCCGGCCCCATCAAAACTAAACGGAGTCGTAACACTGGGGGGGAACGCGCTGAGTGGGTGTGTATTTGGGCCGGGGAGAGATGGTATCAGAGAGGCGCAAGAATAAAAAGACGTTGGCGCAAAGGGAAAGACCGGAGGAGAAATCTCGAGGTCAACGAACTCAGAAGGCAAAGCGTCGATGCCGGGACGAGAAATTTGCGTGGAAAAAAAGCGATTGGTATATCTAATGACGAGGAGGGGGGAGGACGCTAACATGCGGATAGGGCGGGCGGGTTAACCCAAACAGGCCGGGTGGCCACAAAGTTAACAGAGAGGAAAGGGGGCCATACGTCAAACGATCGAGGGACCGGCTAAGCGAGCAGATCCGAGAAAAGGAAAGCTGGCATGGCAAAACATATACCACTGGCGAAGAGGAAGGGGGGGGTATCGCCTTAGAGTAGCCGGAAGTCTAAAGTGACGGAACCACTGAAGACAACTATACTAAAATCTCACGGAGGAACTAGATCAGCATCGGCCTTCAAATGGGAAGAAGCTCTGTTAGGCTAAGTCTCCTACTTTGGTCATAATCAAAATGGGGAAGTCACGAATATTGAATATTATCCCGAAAAGGAGGAAAGACGAAAAAAAAAAAGCGCTTGGAAGTTCCCCCGTTCTCATTCCTGGGAAGAAGGAAGCGAAGGAATCTAGAGGTCGTCCGTAACTAGGCGCGAGAACTACCTGAAAGAAGGTGAAATCTGAAAGGAAAATCAGCTTGTAGTCAAAAGGTCATGTGGGAAAGACTGGTAACGCCCTAGGTAAGAAAGTATCCCGGAATTTTTCCTTCTTACGGAAAGAAGAGAAATACACTCTTAGTAGGAATATTATTTGTCAAAGATCGAAAGGGGTACGGACTTATCTTCGTATCAAAACATGATGCCGGCGGACGCCAAAAGTCAAAGAAGAAAAAAAGAAAAACTCCGCCGTCCTTCTTCCGGGAGTTACACGGGAATTTCAAGGGCGTATGATTGCCAGAAAAGGAAGGAGTGGCTGGGGTGCCCCATTTTACAGGGGAGGATACAGGAGTGTCCTAAATTGCGCCTTAACCGGCCTCACTTCTTGGCCGGAGGAGGAGAAGTGAGACTCAGTGAAACAGAAAAAAAAATTCTTGAAAAGAGGATATCTAGCGGGAGGCGACTGAGGCAAGGAGGACTGCAAAAAGCAAAAGGGGACAGAGGACAAGTCAATCAAAGAAATCTACGTTTCTCACTCAGTTAGGGGGGATCTGTCGACTCAGGGGACTGCCGTCTGGCTTGGGTGTTTTGGCAGCCAGGGTGTTCCTACGGCGTGACCTGATAGCGTTAGAAGTCAACTAATCTTCTGGGGGAAAAGATGTTCTCTCTGGGGAACCTTTTCCCTGTGAGAAGGAGGTCCGTACGGCAACCGCCTAGAGGGAACATCGCGGTTTAGGGGACAAAATTAATTTAAAGCTCTCTGTGGGGTGGGGTCTGCCGAGGGGAGAAACAGAGTAGATTTCGGACCTATTGACGTACTGAGGGCTCAGGTCCAGGGGAAGGAGCTCAACCTGGCCGGTACATTATAAGGAGGGGGGGGAATCTTTGTAAGTTTCGCGCTCGGCGACATGGAGGTCTCTCTGATGAAAACCTAGAGGGAGAGTGCGAGACATAAATCGCGAGTCGTTCGAAGCCGGCGTAAAAGGAAGAAAGGGTTGAAGGATACTTCCTGCTCGGAGGGGGGGGAGTTATCTTGTCTCGTTCTGGGCGAGGGTTGGGACGACAAAGATCCGGCGAAAGAATCTTTCGTTCCTCACCGGGGAAATGGGGGGGAGGTTTACGAATACTCATACAAGTCGGGGCCGGCAAGAGGAAAAAGTAATCGCCGAAGAGAAGAGGACGTCCCTGGAAGGGGACCTCATTCGATGAGGGAGGTGTCCGGTCATCTAGCCAGCTTTTCTACACTACAGACCGACAGAGCATAGCTGCAAAGGAAAAGGCATGGGGGACCACTCGGGACCATAGATACCAATACATCTAAGGATGGGGCTACAAAACAGGGGAGCTTCGAAGCCGTAATATCGCGCGGGGGAAAACGGGAAGACCGACTTCGTTAATTCGGAAAAGAGGATCCAAGTCAGGAGTTCTGGGAGAGAGGTCTGCGAATCCCACCTCACAAATCCAACCCAAGAGCTGATAAAAGCATTGTTCCTCAAAAAGGTTGCAAATCCCTTTTTTGTGGGGGGAAACTGATAGCCGAACCTCTTCTCTATGCAGGAGACTGAGGGTCATGAGGGGGACCGGTATTGTAGAAAGAAGGGGAAAGAGCTTTCCATCGACCACCCCTCGTATTCAGACCGGGAGGGGGAATCTCACTGTGCGTCGAAACGGAGGCGGGAAGCATCTCCTAGTCTGAAAGGGAGGAGGTAGGTAAATTGAATCCTCATCTAAGGAAAAGGGAGAAAAATTAAAGATACTCTAGAAAATGGACGGGGGTGTTAAGTCGAGAACGATACGTCGACGAAGCCTATAAAGGGTTCGGGGGGGGGGGGGGGTGGAAGAAGATCGTCGAGAGAGAATGTACTTCGGGGTTGGCGGAGAAGCATCAACCGTCTACATGGGGGGTACTGTCTAGCTCGTCAAAAAAAGTCTTTCATGACCGGATACAAATGGCCTGCAAAACGCTGGCTCCACAGGAAAAGGACTGGCCGGAAAGTTAGAGAAAACTGCGAGAGGGGAAGCTCTGGGTCCCAAGAGGGGGAAGCGCGACCTTGATTG
>Ga0179591_1212187_pt1 | contig 15758 bp, 20 predicted proteins | sample CZOMad2_1_08_16f_FD_182891 | JGI IMG/M metagenome (GOLD analysis project Ga0179591, IMG submission 182891) | Vadose zone soil fungal communities from Angelo Coast Range Reserve, California, USA - CZOMad2_1_08_16fungal (PacBio error correction) | ecosystem: Environmental > Terrestrial > Soil >...
GGTGCGAGGGCAAAAACTGCTACCGAGGAAGGACTGTCAAACTAGCATGGGCAAATAGTCCACGCGAAATGGGCCAGACCCGATCCGGGTGCCGAGAATACCAAACAAAAAAAGGGAAAACACGCTGATCCAAAATCAACTTTGATTAACGGGACCTCACACACAATAAATCGCTCGCATGGGGTCCCTGCGAGCTCCACACAGAACCAAGGAGTCTTTCCAACGGAACTCAGAGAAATGGCGCCTCTTCGACTCCACGGAAGGAACGCGGGACAACCACGGAGGCCTCTAACTAAAAACACGGGGGGAATCGGACATCATGTCCTCTGGGTGCACCAAATAGGGACTCAGGAGCACCGAAGGGGAAACAAAAAAAGGAAGGGCGCGGAGGGGCGCTCCAATACGTCCTCGGGAAAAAAAAAACAAAGCGAAGCGTCGCTAAACAACAAAGCGAAGCCGGTGAGCTCATCTCTGACGCCGGGAGGACTCGTCGCTCATAAGAGGAAGATCTCACCACAAAGCCTCGTTGCTACACCGACAAATTCACTCACCGCTGAACGGTTTAGTCACACCTCAATCAAGTCTCTCAGAGAGGGCCGTAAAGAGATCGAACACCACGGCAGACTCGAAGGAAAAAAAAAGCGGCGCAAACAACGCAATCGGAGATCAGCGGATTGTGACGCGTCCGGGGCGACGTGTGTCACATGGGGTATGGGAAAAATAGGGGGGGGGGGACACTACACCCAATGAAAAAGCAGGGGGGGGAAGGGGTCTAAAAAAGCCGCGGCGCAAGGGGGGGGAAAAAACCAAAAAGGGATGATAACGTAAAAAGAAGCGAAAGCAAAAAAATAAAGAAGGCCGCCTCGTAACAATCCTGCTCCAGTAAGCGCCGGCGGGATAAAGGGAGACCAGGAAGTAACACGACGAAAACTAGCTTCATGCCGTGTGCGAAAAACGATACAAGTCCACTAACTAAGTAACTGCTGGCGCTCATAGAAATTTTCAGGGGGAGAGCCGGGCGAGCGACCGGGGGGGGGTTTGGAAAATTCATAAAAAAAGAAAATAGAAAGGAAGCCGGAAGGTCGGCGACGATTAGCTCAGGAGTGTCAAGCTCCGATTGCAGCCCGCGAAAACCAGCGAGCTCAGGCAGTAGGATGAAAGGATAAGCGTCTCGCCCGGAATCGTATGGGCAAAGTTCATAAAAGGCCTCAAGACGTGAAAAAAAAAAAGTGGAGAGGGAAGCTCTCTCAACAAACAAAAAAAAGGGGAGAGAGAGGGGGGACAACCCTTGAGGCTGAACGTCGCCATCTGCTTACCATCGAAAACGAGAGAGCCCATCAGCGACGAATATGCTGCTTATCAGAGGAAGGAGCTAGAGGAAGGGCGTCCGCGGCTGGAAGACCCGAAGAGGGGGAAGAACTCGACTCGCTGCCGATCTCCGGATTATAAAAAGAATTCTCAAACCCAAAAAAAAAGAAGCAGGGCGATCCCAGTACTTCTCTTAGGACTCCAAGTTGACGACAGAAGAAGGGAGAGGTACGGCGGATGAGAAAGAAAGAGGGGAGTTAGATCTTCCCCCGTGTAACTGGTTGCCGAAAAGAGAAAACTGCAAGCAGCAAGAGTGATCGCGATTGACCCGAAAATAGTGCTGGGATTGGAGGCGAATGGTAGGTTATTGTGCCTAGCAGCCTCATGTAGCGGGGGGGTCAAAACCGGCAAAAAAACGGGGGACCGGAGGGAGCACCTTGCATGGGCACCGGAGGTTAGAGGGTTCAACTTCACAACACTAGACCGGTGAAAATGATAAAACAGTAAAGTTGAAGAGATCTAGACGATGGGGGGAGTTTGGGTAGATTCAAGGATGGACATGTTGTGGGGTGGGACGCAGCGGCGAGAGGAGAGTGAAAAAAGAGCACGAAAGGGGGGCGGTGTGGAGGAAAAAGTTGTTCACTAAAGGGGGAAGGGGGGAGGGAGAGAAGGACGCTCCCAAGTGAGCTCATACCGGGGTAAAAAAAAAGGTGGGCGACGATTACGCCGGGTGGGAGAAAATATGTAAAATGCTGGGAAAGGAGAGAAACTACGGCACGTTAAGTGAGTAAAATTCAGTTTTTTAAACCAGATTAAAGGGGGGTCAGGATGGGACGCGGAAGGGAGATCTACGATACTTAAGTAGGAAAGTACTGGCCTCAATTTAAGAGGGAAAAATGTAAGATACTATGGAGCCCATTGCGAGCTTCGAGTTACTCCTTTTTAGAGACGGAACGCAGGGTTGATCGTAACAGCTTCTGAATGGTACGGGGAAGGGAGAACGTGAAAATTTAAGCCGGAAGTCCGTTCGTGGTGGAAGGCGGGGGTTTCCCTAGTGGGCACAAGCTTGAGTTGGATGGCTAACGCGTGCTGACATGGGATCAATTACGGTAGACCGGGTCCTCAGGAATGGTCTGGTGTAATCAACGGATAGGAAAGACACACACAGGGGGGGGAGGAAAAGAAGAGAGATAAGGTGCTCTGCAACAATCAACCGCGGGGAAAAGGGCTAACCGTGGGACATAGTCCCAATTCGCAACGACATCGCTGGGACCGGAGAAATGATAACAAAACAACACGAACTGATAGACCCAGGGGCTTTTAACACTGCCCGTCGTCCTATGTCTCTACACCCAAAAGCTCGCTCCCAAGCCAGCCTCGAGGATCCCAATGTCGCCTCGGCCGAGATCACTGGGAGCTGCGCCCACTGAGCCGCCCCGTCTGTGGTACTCTACTGCCAAGGAGCAGAATCGGGCTCTCAACAAGAAGTGTCGGGCTCAAAAAAGCCGAATCAGGTTCACGCTCCTCGTCGCGACGCGGACAGTGAAACCGTCGCTCGCGACTTCTATTTTTCAAAACGAAACGGAAGAGTAAGCCCCCGATAAGAAGCTAAACTCATATCCCGTGAGAGTCCGGTCGCCCGGCCGTCAAACTCAGTAGACAGGACCAGAGTTGCTACCAAAGAAGACTAGGGAGAGAAGCTGCCGGGTTTCGTACAAGCGACCAGACAGACTCGGGAAGAGACGCGACGTCCTGTCGCTCCCACGTCCTCACCCAAAGACAATCAGGCGACAACATCCCGTTAGAGGGGGGAGTCTTGTTAGCTCCGTTGGGCCTACGTTTGTCCGGTCGCAGGGAGGTGGATGTGGGTGCAGGTAAGTGAACAGGTGTTACGGCCCGAAAAAACTACCTGGGGACCACGGGGAAGGGGAGGAACAGGCACATACGCAGGGGACCGGAGGAGACAATACCAGGACGGGAGAGCAATACGTCAGGAAAGGAAAAATTAAGAAGGGGGGAAGGGACTATCGCTAGGCAAGGGAAGAGAGAGGGAGAGACGGCAGAACGACTTGCTCAGGGGGGCTTCACGAGGAAACGGATTCATGGAGGCTACGCGCAACGGCTCCCGAAATCGCATAAGAACGGCGCTCTCAGCGAAGGGGACGGGGGAAAAGGGAAAAGAGCCGGGGGGCGGAAACAGTTCGGGAGAGCACACGCAAGGACGCCAAAGGGAAACGCTTGTCGCTCTGCGCTCGCCTCTTGCTCAAAGCGCGGAAAGAACCAAAAAAGGGAGCTGACGCAAAGAAGCAGATCAAGAGATCAAGGGGCGAAAATCGCGAAAAGATGGGAAGGGAAAGAAGAAGTCAGTCCAAGGCGAAAGGGGGAGCGAACGGGCGGTCTCTCAACAACACCAAGAGAGAGTACGAGAGAGCGGGAGAAACTCATGGAAAAGCTCGGGGGGGGCAGAATGAGGGGCTTCTTGCAAATCGGGGAGCTATACCGGAACAAAGAAATACGTAGCTTAGAGATGGGCGGCCGCTAGAGAAGGAGTCCGCGCTTGAAGGAGGCTAATATCGAGCAGACGAAGGCGGCGCGACGCTGCGGGTGATGGAAAAAGAAACGGCAGGCAAAGGCGCCTCGCCTGCGAACCCCGGCTTCTCGATGAGACAACCGCGGTGACAACGGAAGAGTAGGGGCGATGGGGAAATCGAAAAAGGCAATGGTCGAAGGGACAGGAAAAGTCCAAAAAGGACCAACGGCGAGCACCTTCGAGCGCCAGAGAAAGGGGAGGAGGGGGGAAATCGAGGTACGGGCTGGAGTGTAGGGGAATCGCTGTTCCCGGGACCCCCTTGGGTTCTTTAGGGGGGGTCCCCACGGTCTCCGCCCGGAAGGGAAAAAGGAACAAGGGACAAACAAGAGTGCGTCGGTGGAATTCACTGGGGGAAAAAAGGGAAAAAAGGAGGAAAAAAAGCGAGTGGCACAACGAGCCGAAGAGTGGTAAAGGGTGTTGGGGGGACGGAAGGATGGTGGATAAAGGCAGAGGGGGACCCGCGGCATATGGAGGACAAAGGGGGAGAAAGAGGGGCGGAGCAAAAGAGAGTGGACAGGAAACGAAGGGGAAAACGAGATTGGCCGGGATTTCTACCCGGGGGGAAAGGACTCCGGTGATAGGGGGACCAAGGAAGCGAGGAAGGTCAGAAGAATCATCCACTCTAAATGAAAGGCGTGGAACTTGAGTTTTCAAAAAGAGAATGAACTCCGAAAAGGGAGGAATATTCTTAAAAGACTGGGGGTAAAGAGGCGACCTTGTACGAGGAGGCAGACGCCCTGTAAAGCGAAGAGTGCGTTTTTCAAGGACTCAGTGGGGAAGGGGAGGGCTGGACGTGGAAACGTGAAAAGGAACCGGGCGTCCTGGACTAGATTTGAAGTTCCGTAGAAGGGAACTGCTGTAGTGCAAAAGAGGGAAAGGGCCCGTCTACGCGTTAGGATATTCTCAAAAACTGGGTGAGCAGAGTAGAATGGAGGGGGGTTCGACACTCTCTCACTCAAACAAACTATTATGAGAGAATAAGAAACAGCACAAGAAAAAGTCAAAACGGGAGCATAGAGAGGGGACTGGACTACAAAAAGCGTCGGGCCGCAGAAGAAAAAGGATAGGGGGGACAACCCCGAACGGATTGACTAGTTCAAGTACTCCCGTCAACACTCACTAAGCCTGCGTCCAGAAAACAACGGAAAGCCATCGTATCACCACGATAGACTCCGATCAGAAATGTGGGCTTCCTCGCGAAAGCTGATTGAAAACACCTCCTACAGGCCCTAACGGGGGGGTGCAGATAGGCTCTCGCAATTAAAGCTGAGAAAAACGAAGGACTAGACAGCAAATCCTCGTCGCGCTCCGTGCCTCCTAGTCGCGGCCATAACTCGTGGGCAAAAAAAGGGAGTCTGGAGAAAACCGGCTGAAGAGTTTACAACCAGGTAACGTCAGCAAAGGGAGACGAGTCTCTCAGTCCAAGGGTCAATCGTTGCACAGCAAAAGACTCTTTCTCAAAAGCAGAAGACGGCTAAAATCGAAGGTTTCGTCGAAAAAGCAATCAACAGTCGCCTCGGCGGGGAGCTTTCTCAAAAAAAGTCCGCCATCGGCCGTACCCCAACGCGAAAAAAAAAAGCCCAGGAGGAGCAGGGCTTGTGCCTGTCTCCGGGTTTACGGGTCTGGGGGGGGTGGGAGAATGGTGTGAAGGGGTGGAGGGGGCAGTGTTAGAAGTGGGGGGGAGGTTAGGAGAGGGGGAGGGGGTGGGCAAAAACTTGTGATAGGGGGAGGGTGATGGGTGGAAGAAAGGGGGAGGAGGGGGGGGAGGGGAGGGGTGTGTGAAAGGGGGGGAATAAAAGAGTAGGAGGAGGTCTGGATGTAAGAGTGAGGGGGGAAATGGCATGGGTGAGGAGTAGTAAGGGGTGAAGTGAGAGTGAGGGGTGGGGATGAGTGGAGGGGTTATGTTTGGTGGGATGGGAGAGATTGTGGGGAGTTCCCCTCTTTGGGTGATGAGTCCGCCATGGGTCGCACTACACATGGGCCTCCTTCGCGAAAAAGGCACTTGCTATAAAGAGATATCCTACCCGTACAAGGGGGGGTTGAACAAGAACGACAAAAAAAGTGTCGGAACGAGCGAAAAAAACAATCCCTAATGTAATCAGAGAGGAAATAAAGAATGCGAAGCGCAAATTGATCGTCCGAAGAATTATCCTAGTTGAATTCATACTACGAAACAGCTGCATAGGGTGGAGACTGGGACACTCGAGCCAGTACTAAAAAGTCGGTAAACGGCGTAGGGAGAAAGAGGGGGGGGACTGCTAATTCACTTTTCGGGCAGTGGAGAAATCTCACGCACGCCGCAAGGGGAGGCACAAGGGGACTCTGATCTGACTAAAGAAGAGGAGGAAAAAAAGAAGGAAATAAGTAGGAATGAAAGACGCGAGCGTAGCGCCCATAAGGGGGGGGGGAAGAAGGTCACTGGCTACTGAACTCCACGGGTGGGTAAGATCAGTCTCTAACAAAAAATAGGGAAGATAGCGCTAAGGAATCAGGACGTACGCCTGAATCAGAGGCTTGGGCAAGAGTATGAAAGGGGAGGACGCGGCGCGAGATAGAGTTAGAGTCTAGCAAGAGCGTTGAAAAATTCCTGGCGGAAAAAAAGGAGAATCTCTCAATAGGAAGGCCGCTAAGGGAATTGATGAGACGCATCAACGAAAAAAAAACGGAGGAGAAAGGAGAGACAAAAGTACCCTTAGCGATATCGAGCAACATTAACGGGGAGAGTCAGAGAAGCAGAACCCCGAATGAAAGAGATGAGTCGGTGGGGGACCAAAATAAAGCGGAGGGCCTCATACAAGTCGGTGGGGAGAGGGGAAGTCCGAGCGGTCTGCGGGCTTTTCGGGTCATCTTAACTCACCTTGTGGGGATCTAACCGCCAGGAAAAGGAGAGGGCAGACGAGGGTCTCGAAAGGGGGACACCGTGTAAAGGAGGGGTTCGTCGTGTACTCACCAACTATTGAATGGCCCTGGGAACGAGAACCTTACTCGGGCCCAGCTACTGACAGAAGGGGGGGGGGAGCGAGGGTCGTTGGGGGTATAGAGGGGGTGGGGTAAAAGAAGAAAAAGAAGGCAGAAGGACTATTCTTTCGTTTGTAGACGAAAACGAAAAGGGATAAAATTTTTTTCTAAGATGGCTTGGGGACAAAAAGGGGAAAAAAGGCATTGATAGCGACATGACTTCGAGGGGATATAAGGGGGGGAACACTAACGCCTGTTGAGCGACTATTAAAGCCGGTGGCTGACCGAACGCATGGAGCTCGACGCGTCAAGGAGCTGAGGGAGAAGGGGTGGGGAACTATTACTCGGTGGGAGAAAATATTAAAAGGTCTGAAGAGGAGTGGAGGGCGCGAGGAAAAGAAGTTGTAACGAGAAAGAATGGGGAGGGACAGTGAATCGCGAACAAGTGGGAGAAACTGAGAAGGCGAAGAAGCGAGCAGGGTGAAAAGGAAGAGGGAACTGAAAAGGAGAAAGGAGGGTGGAAGGGGAAGGTCTCCTTTAACTGGGAGAGTGCAAAAAGCGAGGGACCCGAAAGAAGCCCAGGGCTGACTAATCTCCGCTCGGTCCTGGGGCCTCGGAGGACTGTGAGAAGAGAAAAACGGGAGAGATAAAACAAAACAATTAAAAAGAGATATCGGCATTCACCACTGAACCTCTAGCACAGCAAAAGAGGGGAAATTCGTAACATACGTATTTATACAAGGGAAAAGAGCGTGAAATCATTTTCGCCCAGGAAAAAAACAACGGTAAAGAAGAAAGGTGAGGGTCACGAATCACGAAGAGACTCAAGACTCGCCTTTCGCAGAAAAGTGCAGATCGTCGGATTCGAAGCTCAAAGGAGGAGCCATCGCTCCCACTGGCGTTCGTTACAACCCGCGGATATGAAAAAATCCGCTGCTCCTACGGAGGAGAAGGCAACGGACTCGTTGAGCAAAAAAAACATACGTCGAAATAGAGCAACGGGGAAGGCCTAGTCGCGGCTTTCCGTTCGCAGTCTCGCCTCAGACTTTGAGAACCGGATGTCTGCGCTCCAACCGGGGGGTAATAGGGGGGGGAACAAAAAAGGGAGGTGGAAGAGAAGAATCAGGAGACAACAGATCTGAAGACGTCCTCGACTCCAAGAAAGAAAGCGTTGAAAAAAAAAAGGAAATCCTAGGGACGCTCCCATCGGCACTTTTCTCAGATAAAAAAAAAGAAAGAGACTCGACTCTGCAGTCCACAAGTCAGAAAAGCACGACAACAAAAAAACTACTCGATACCCAATCGTAGAGCAGAGGGGGCAAAAGAGTCATTTTGAAGAAGTTGTTTGCAGAAGAGGGGAAACGGGGGGGGGGTTAGGACAGAAGAACCAAGGCCACGTGGGAGTAAAGAAAACCGTAGAAGACGGCGGAAAAGGGAGGGGGACCAGAAGACAAGGGCGGAGAATACCCAGCGACACCCAAAAAAAAGGAAATCCACCGCTCCAGCAGGGGGGACGAGTCCGGCGGGGGAATACTGTTGAGAATCGGGGGGGAATTCAAAGAAAAAAGGAAAGAAGGGGTAGAAGCGTAAAAACTAGATCAACAGTAGGTGACACGGGCAGGAGAAATCTAGGGGACGTGGAGAAGTTCAGTCGCGGATGAGTCTAAAAGCACGCACGGCCGCCTTAGCAGAAAAAAAAGCTCTGAGAGGAGGAAAGAAGGAGAAGGCCCAGAGTGAGACGAAAGAGCAACATTCGAAACTCTAGAAAAATTCAAAGAGCAAAAAAAACAGAAGGCCGTCATTCTACTAGAAACCCGTGTTGTAGCGGGGCAGCAACAAGAGGAAAAGACTAAAACTTTGAGAACACTTCCGCCAAAAAAAGGGGGAGTTCTGAGGACACTGGAACAAGCGTATGACGGGCAGACGCAGTCGACGGCAGGGAGGATGCTTAATGCTCTGTCGTCAAAATCTCGCGAACACTAGGGAAGCCTAGAGAAGAAGCTCGAAGGGCGCTGCCGCTGCAGGTTTAGAACGAAACTAAAAGAGGCCCCACGGAGACTGAGGGAGAAACAAGTCCCCGGACCTTGTCTCGGGAGGTATCTCGAAGGACGGGAAACGAGTAGGTAGCGTTCGACGAAAAACCTTCGAAGAGGTAGAGAGACGGACCCCCGAAGTATAACTTATGAGCTACATTCTCGCGCCAGGGCTTGGATAGGAGGGAAAGAATTCTTTCAGTTCGAATATGGGGAATTTCTTCTCATCGCATACCAGGTCAGGTTGCTCATAATGTCCGCCGGAGTTAGCCGGGGGCTTCTAGACCGTAATGGAACGGGGGGTAGGGGGGGAGGGGGGTCCGTCCAAAAACAGAAAGGTAAAACCAGGTAAAAGAAACACAGGGGAAAGACGAGTCGAAAGGAGTTGTGGGGATCAGGTGTTGGTTTCAGGGGGAAAAGGGGGGGAGAGAGAGACGGCATCTATAGCGATAGTATGGAGTGGGAGAGACAAAAGCAAAAACGTACGACGGAGGGAGTGGGAAGCACAGTGGGAAGCCGAGGACGCGAGGACGAGCCGTCGTCGAGGACGCCGGGGGAAGACAAGGAAGAGGAAAGACGACGGGGATCAAAAAAGGACGGCGGAAACGAATAAAGACAAGGACGCTTGGTGTCGCAGATTACGGCAGGGGGAGCAACGAGGAGGGAGGTAAACGAGTTGAAGGGGTGAGAGTCGAGTACCGACGGCCGGCGAAGCAGGGGTGCGACCAGACGCCAGTGCGAGCGGCGGAGAGCAAGTGGGAACGAAACCGGGGATCTGGCCCAACAAAAAAAAAGACAAGGGAGAAGATAAAAGGAAGGGGGGGATGAACGAACAGCAGACGGGGGAAAAAGGGTGTAGTGTCACGTCCGTCACGGATCAAAAGCGAGAGGGAAAATTGGCCCTTCTACCGAGTTCTTACTAGAGACAAAAAGATGTGGCCTAGGAGAGAGGGGGGCTTTGTGCAGCACTTAAGAGACTCTCAGGAGGGTAGAAAAATGTAAGAGGATGCTATCAAAAAATGAAGACATGCCGCAAAGCTCAAGAGCATAGTAAAAAGAAAAGTAACAGGGCCACGTTAAAAAGATCCCTAGAAGGGACAAGAGAAGGAAAATTCCACACAAAGGGTCCTCCTAAAGGTGATGAAATTTAAAAAAGACCTCTCACGCAATGAAACTGAGGATTCCACAGACTAAGGGAGGGAACCCAAAAGGTAGCCGCGCCTCTCGAAGGGTCCCACGGGCTCACACTGGCGAAGGGGTAAAAACAACGGCGGCCCCGTCAACCAGAATCGGGGAGCGATGCAAGGACGTCCTCGTTGATCCCACCGAATTACCTAGAACAAAGCCGTATCAGGGGAGGGGATCAAAAAACGTCCGCCGCGCTCCAACGTACCTCAGAAAGAGAGAGGCGCTCCACAGGGCACTCGGTTTAAAAAGGAAAGAATCCCGAAAGAAAGAAAAGAGGACAGTGCAGCACACACCGCCATCCGAGGGGGGCTACCAAGCCCGCTCGAGCAGAAGAGAGGCCAAAAACCTCTTCCGGCAATCGGACTCAAAAAAAAAAACTAAAGAGCCACCAACGAAAAAGATCAACAAGGAAAATAGGAGAGCCTTCCGTGAAAGCGTCATTTGGTCCTCTTTGTCACCACAAGGCAATGGGGGTTAAAGGGAAAATAAAGAACCTCCGACAAGTTCCAGGAATTCCTCCTTATTCGTGAACGGGAAAAAGACCGACCCAATGTTTACTATTAACTAAGAGAAGAAGATCGACACCAAGAAACCGGGATAACCTCCTCGAAGATCAAAAGGGGGCAAGGGAAAAGGGTTAGAGACTAGGACGACGTTCACTCGCGATAAAAGAGCTTCGGAAGGTTGTAGAAAACAACGACCTACTCAATAAACTGCGGAATAGTCGGACGGGGCCTCCTTTAAAAGGAGGCATGAAAAGAGAATCACAAGAAGGCCGCCACTCCAAAGAGAGAGGAGCGACCTAGCAAACCTCTTAATAATCATCTGAACTACCCAGAAAACTAGATGGGATGGAAGGGAACGAGGTCATAAAAAGTGGGCAAAGAAGCAGAAAGCGAAAGTAGTGGTAGCGAGCTCACAAAAGGAAGAGGGAAAGGGGGGGAATCGAGAAAAAACCCGTGGAGACACGTCGCAAACTGAATATGTCTTACGGGAAGAGAAAAAGCGAACATCCGCGCGAAGCGAGGAGCGCTTCTCGAGGCTCTAGGCGCTGTGGAAGCCAGAGTAACTCGAGCGAATCCATCGCCGGGGCGGCGAAAAGAAGGGTATAAAACACAAAAAAAGGACTTCAAAAAAGCGCAGTGCGCCCTGCTATCCTCCCCTTCTCTATGAAGACGAATTTGAGCGTGCGGGAGGGCGGCGGAAACAGCGACTTGCTTCGTATGGGGCCCAGGAGAAAAAAGGGAAACGGAAGGAGGAAACTCGACTGCGAAATGCGGATAGAATGACGGGTCTTGTTGCTGCTTGTCTCTCTGGTCAGTGCGAGCTCCGAAAACTTGGTCGGTCTGGTCCCAGCCAAACGTGTCCCGCAAGGGAGGAAACAAAAGGGAACACGAAAAGGAAAAGGAGGGGGGTGGAGGCGTTTCCGAATCAAAACAAGGTCAAGAGAAAAGGGACACGGATTAAACCTAACTTCGGTGGGAATCGGGAATGTATTTGTTATTAAACAAGAGGGGGGGGGTCGAGGGGAGGACGGGGGTTGGAGAGACGAGGAGAAGAATATGGCGGGGAAAGAAGACAAAGCAGGGGATCTGTCTGAGGGTGGATCAACATGGATTGACAACGACTACATGGGAGTTACTAAACTAAAAGAAAAAAAATATTTGACGAGAAGGGTGTACAAACGATGGACACGGGGATCAGAAGGGGGGAAACGAGGGACGCCTGGCTCTCGAAATACTCTTTCTGGGGGGGGGGGGGGTGGGGGGGGGACAGGAGGTGGAACGAAGGAAGGATGTGGAGACTAGTGGACTTGAATGATAGGGGCCAAATCTTACCTACGAAATTTTTAAAGGGGGCTATGCTCCATTAGTCGGAGATAGAAATTAATCATTTACAGAAAAATCGGAGAAGAAAAAAAGGAAGAGATTAGAAGGTGACGGTTATAACGGGAAACCCACCACTTTCGGGTGGGAATTTTGCCTTCAAGGGTAATAGTTCAAAACCAAAAAGTGTCAAAGCAAACGTTCTATAAATGGCTTGCTCTATCCCATTTTTGAAGAAGGAACGAGCGGGGAGAAGTGGGAGGGGACGGAAATGAGATCCAAGGATAGAACAGATAGAGGATACTAAACAATGACACTCATTCAAAGAGAAACGAGCTGGAACAAGCAAGGACGGGAAAACCGTCTTTGGCCAGCAGTGCCGGGGAAAGGGGGGGGGAAAAAAAAGAGGCAGGGAGCAAGTTGAAGTGAAGGTTAAGGGGCAGAACGCTCGCACTTGATCCTCCGCCGCCCGTCTTCCCTCGCTACAAGCAACGATAAAAAAAATGGCGGCAGTCACCCACTTCTCTCCAAAAGGTAAGGAGTAGCGGACGATGACCGGAAAAGGAGAAATAGAGGTCACATGCCGTCTCTTTCAACCAGAACGCCTCTAAGGACCAAGCCTCGCTACCGGCCGGAAAGACAGAGCTAGTGCTCCACTCTCAGGGGGGAGAAAAAGAGGGTCGAGGGAAAAAAAAACGTAGCGTCAACGAAGGAGGTAAGAGGGACGAGACCCACCGCCATAAGAAAAAAACGTTAGCCGAAAACTTCAGACCCAGCGCCGAGATCCCAAGAAATCCTCGTCTCATATCGTCTCAGAGAGCAAAAAAAGTCTCAAGAGAACAGAAACCAAGACTACTCCACAGTCTCGCAATATTAAGCGTCAGGGGGGTTCAAAAAAAGAAGTCAAATGGCTGGACAGGGGGGTGGAAAGGGGACAACGAAGCCCGCAAGGGGGAATCGTAATCATAAATAGCGGGAAACACGGATGAAAAGGAGACAGGGAGAAGCAGGGAAAACCCAGAAAGAAAGGGAGGGAAATCAGAGGAGAGAGACAGGGCGGCGCATGTTCAAATAAGGAGTAAGACGTGAGAAGCGGGAAGTCCTGAAGGAAACGCTCATTGAGGTTCACAGGATCAAGGACGAACGGTCCGTCAACGAGGTTCGAAAAAAAAGGGTTAAGAGAACGGGGCGAAAGAGCAGGGGCTGAGCCATCGGGAGTCTCAGCATCAGGCCTGACTGAAGATCGCGGTCTCTCTCCGCGGCGTCAAAAGAGGACAAGGGGCTTAACCGAGCAAAAAAAAAAAAAACAGACAGAAGGCGAGTGCGCGATAGGAGAAGCCCTAAAAAAAAAAAAAAAAAAAAAAAAAAAAAAAAAGTACGCCCACCGTGGTTCCATACGAAAAGCGTCAATGCGAAGGGAGTCCATTGACGATCGACTCACAAGAGGAGAGATAAGAAAGAAGCAACAGATGCGACAAAAAAAGGTCATCTTGAGGAGGGACCAAGAGTATGACGGACGGAGAGAGCTCCGAGAGAATCAGCAAGATTCTCGGCTTGAACTGTCCTGAGCGCGGACATTGGGAAGGAGAACTCGAGCTAAGAAATCCTGCGGGAGGCAAAGTTGGAGAAAAAGGAAAGGATACCCCTGCTCTGTCGAAACTTTACCCCGTCGGAGGGAGAGCTGCAAAAGGGCGGAGTTTAGAGCGCACAGGTAGTTCAGAAACCAGGAAAGAATCGCGTCAGAGTGCACCCAGAAGTTGAAGGAAGGGAGAGCAAGGAGCGCCACCAGGATGGAGGGGGCGGGAGCCCTCGAGGATGGTAACGCTGGGTACAAATCGTTTTTCCACGACCGAGGGAAAACTGTCCCTCAGTGCCCAGAAGGTAAAGGGAGGAGGATCGAACGAGGGGGAACCTTGGCCCGTGCGGGTCAAAGTCAACAAAAAAATAGGGGAAAAACGAGGACACTGGGAAATAACGGGAAAAAGTGACAAGAAACTAGCCGAGTTGTGGCGGTCGTGGTCTATTGACGTTTGTGGGGACGGGGCAGCAGGAAAAAAAGTATGTCGGGGTGGATAAAACACTTGCTCGGACGAAGAGAAAAAGGAGGGCGGTGTGAGAAAGAGCTCTGTGAAGAGACGCTCCAAAGAGAAAGGATTAGGGGTTACACAGACGCCTTTGGGGAAAAGGAAAAGGAAGGGGTGGGAAAAGCGGGGACGTCAGGAGGCGACGGACCTCGCGAACGCTCGTAGGGAACCCAAAACGTCGGTGGAGAAACATACGTGAATGGGGAGAGGAGGGGGCCGGGGATCGTCAAGACTAATCCTTTTATCGGAGGAGGAAGAAAGATGACTCCAGGAAGGACGTGCAGGATACGGGACTCGGTTTGGGAGCGCGAGAGCCTCACGAGCGATGAGGGGACATTCCTAACTTTAAAAAAACAGTAGGCATGGGAATAAGGGACGTGAGGGGAATTTGAAGGCTCAGTTTACTTGAAAAAGAGGATGATGGTAACTTGTGAAAGGCTACCCGTTGATGATCTCTCCAATTGGTTAGAGTGAACTCGGGAGCGGGGGAGTGCCGCACGGATCGATGCGCAACACCAAAACAAAGATAGAGAAAATACAGAGAGGAAACATAAACGCGACGCTCCGATCAAAACGAGCTGGTACGGATCATCACGTTTATAAAAAAAATAGCGCAGCTGGTGCAGAAACCCACACACTCAGGGGAAAAACTAGACACACTTCCAAAGACGAGACCAGCAAAGGGTGGGAGGGGGGGGGAAGTTCCGCCGTATCAAAATGCGAAACTAGGCCTAAACAAGAGGGGACCAAAGAAGCAAATGGCGTACTAAAATCGAAAAACTGGAAGAGGGAGAGTAAAAAACGGGAGTTACGCGTAAAAACAAAAAAAGAGGTAAAAGAAACTAACCGTCCCCGGACTCGGGCGCGAAAAGCACTCTGACTTGAAACCAACGCGTAATCAAAGAAAAAACCCGGGAAGAGTAGGGCGAGCCGGGGCCGGCGCAGTCGCGGGGATTCGTTTCAAAAATCGTAACGTACGAGGCGTCCTACAAAAGCTCCGAAAGAGCGTCCTCGAGAAACTCAACGTCCTCGTTTGAACCAGACGAAAATCAAAGCGTTTGCTGCTCTCCAAATATCACCGGAGCGAGCTAGGCGTTAAAAGCCCACCGCATCTCGGAGGAGAGACGGCGCTAGTAGCAGAAAAAAAAGGAATCCAGCGCCGACCAAACAAAAATACCATCGCACAAAACCCTCGTAGGAGCGCGTACTGAGCGTCCGGTGTTAATTTGGTCAAAGGGGTCATATGAAGTGGGGAGCGGAAAGGACGACACTACGTTCATGGGAAAGCTAGCGGAAACGCGTCGGGACGTGGTGGGGGCCAAGCCGAAAAAGGCAAAGGGAACGAGACACGAATCAAAAAAAAACACAGAGAGGGACCTCCAGACAAGGCACTGCGTAAAAAGCAGGTTCTCGACTGCAAAAATAGGATACATCCTTCGTCAAGACAAAATTCTGGATGGGAAAAAAAGCCAGAGGGGATCACACGAGAAGACGGACGCGTGTAGCTCTGTGACGTCGGGGGCAAAATTGCTAATAGGACGGGATATAAAGGGGCGTATCTCACAGCACCTCAGAAAAACGCAGCGCTATTATTCTATTACTAAAGAGGGGAGAAAAAAAGAGGAATAAAGGAAATCTCTGGGGACACAAAATCAAGCTAATCCTAAAAGAGAGCATACTCATCCTCTGCGACAGAATAGTAAGAAGAAAGGGAAAAGACGTCAAGGGCGACTTGAGCAACGGGTTGTAAAAACACACGTTAAGAGGAAGA
>Ga0179591_1252188_pt1 | contig 15758 bp, 21 predicted proteins | sample CZOMad2_1_08_16f_FD_182891 | JGI IMG/M metagenome (GOLD analysis project Ga0179591, IMG submission 182891) | Vadose zone soil fungal communities from Angelo Coast Range Reserve, California, USA - CZOMad2_1_08_16fungal (PacBio error correction) | ecosystem: Environmental > Terrestrial > Soil >...
GATGGGGGGGTTCTGTGTTAAAAAGGTGGGGGGGAAGGCTACTGCGCACATATTAACGAGATCTAAAAAAGAGAGATGGAAGGAGGGAGGTGGGGAAAGACGTAGACAGAATACGGAAAGAGGATGACAAGTGAAGGGGAAAACAACAAAAAATGTAAGGGAGACAGCGTGAAGGCTCAGGAGTTGCGGCTACATGAAGAATTGACGAGAATAAGGAATCACTGGGGAGATCACCATGAGACAACGTAACACCATAGTGCTTTGAAAGGGGAAAACACATGGAAATCACGGGAAAGCGGTGGAAGAAGACAGTCGAAGTGTTCTGCCAAAGAAGGAGCAGGATTGCACAAGCAAGTTGGGTGGAAGAACTAATGGTCAACGATTGGAAGGTCTCGGGGAAGTTTATGAAGGGTGCAATATACCGATAAAAGACGCCGGATTGGGATAGATTGTTTGGTTCTACGCACGCTGAGGAAAAGAAGCTGGGGAGGGATTGAAGTACCGCGCGTAAGACTTTTCGGGGGAAAAGAGGCTAAAAGACAAAAATCTGGAGAAAAAGCGAAGGGGGTGTATCTTAAAGCCTGACTTGGTGGTCAATGGATAATGCATAGTCAAAAAGGAAATACGGTTTTTATTTGGAGTGCTTCCAAGCATGTTAATTGGGAAGCACGATTGGCTGGAAAACTTTGTTCAGGAAGATAACGTCCTCCGTACGTTCTGTTAGGCATAAAAGGAAAAGACCCAATGCTTTAAGGAGGGGGGAATCATTAATACTATTAGTCGTCCAAACCAGGTATCGTGAGAGGGGGGGGACTACGGAAGCAAGGCTTCCCTTTGCTGGGGTAAGGAAGGAAAAGTAATATCGCTTGAGGCCAGGATACATCGGCGAAGACAAACCAGTGGGAAGATTTGGCACGGGGAGGGATGTGCACAGCACTTTACATACAAGAAGGAGTCATCAGGAGGGACCAGTGGGTGAAAGGGGAAGGAGACTACTAAACTGAAGAGGGTAGAAGGGGTATTCAAACATCGGGAACTCCACCTTAAACAGGGAATGCAAAGGCCTTTCCAGGAAAGGTTTAAATTCTGTAGGAATCGGTACGAAGCTGAATCAGACTGGGCAGATTAGCGGGGGAATCGGGGGGAGAAGAATAAAAACACGGAGGAGAAAAGGGCTTCTTGGTCTGCAGTGCAGTGCCCGAATGGTTAGAAGGGGGGGGCTGACAGAAGGAAGACCGAGGATCCATTGACATCTCGGAGAGAGAGGTCACAGAAAGTAATGTTGACGAGGGGAAGTCAATTTCAATCAGAGACGAGGTTCTGACGGGGAAGCCGACAAAGTGCGGGAGGAAAGAGGGGCTAAATAGGGGAATCCGGGAGTTCTGGTGAACCCACCGAAGACTTTTTGGTCCTATCTCTTCTGTTGAAACGTTCTCAAGGATCAAGCTGAGCGTCAACAGTTTTTAGGGAATCGGACATGGTAATAAAAGAACTGGAGAGAGGGTGATAAGAAGAAATGGGTCTTTATGATCGCGAAGGAGCCCTCTCTGCTATCACCTCGCAAGACCGTGGTGAAAGGAGTGGAAGTGGGAAGAAGTAAAGTTAGGGAAAAAACAATTTTATGAGAAAGCCGTGGTCCAACAGTCTTGCAGACCACCGGGTGGAGAGAAACGTGATGGGGGCGAAAAAAAGAAAAGACATCATATCGAAAGAGGAGGGTAAAGCTGTTTTACAGAAGGGGGAATGGTGGTGAAAAATTCCCCCATCACGCGCGTTAAGAACTTTAAAGCCAAGAGTCAATTTCTTGCATATGTGGATTCGTCCGAAAAGGGTCGTGGGAAAAAAGAGAAGAAAAAATTACCGTCGAGATTGTATCCGGGTCTATGTTGGGGGTCCTGCCAGAAACAACGCCTGATGGGAGCTATTTCAAAGGGGACAGAGGGGGGAGGAAAGGGGGGTCAGGGAATAGAGATAAGGGACGTAATAGGGGACACAGCCAGTCCATACGTCATCGGGCAAGGGTCCACAACGAGAACTATAATTGCCGAAGGGTAAGAAAAAAAAACTTTTCCACTAGGGAAAGAGTTTTGAAAAAATGAGAGGGGGGAGACAAACCCCTCGGGGCCCCACAGGTAAATAGAAACGGAGGAAGAAATTGTTGGGTTGGGCAAGTGGCGAAAATGGGGGATATTTTGACCAGAGCAAAAGGGAGGGAGTAACGAACAAGTCCAAAAGGCCGTTTATCTAGAGAAAACAAGGCAATTTGGAAAGCCCCACTAAGTTGTGAGGAGAAAGTAGGATTGGGTCGTGATGAAGGGGGTATTCTAATGTTTATGAAGGAGGGGTTCTACGTAGGATGTCAGACCAGAAGAGGGATGTTCAACGATGGCCCGATTACGAATGAAATCACCGCAGCCTCGTGACAGTATCAGGAAGGAAGAAAAAATTTTAGGGATAGGTGAGAGCATGGCGTCTAGTGAGGGCGCGTGTAGGGAAGTTGATCCGGAAAAGAAATGGAAAAATCCTTCGGCGAGGAAAGGACCGAGCCAAGGTGGTTGAGTTGGATTTTGGGGGGACCGTGACCCAGGTGGCGATTTGTGACGGGCAAGTTGTGAATGTCAAGAAAAGGTGTGGGTTCGGTAACTGACGCAAGTCGGTTTGTATGGACTGGAAGCATTAAGGCGAGCGCCGTTGGAAAACGCGACTCGGGAGCTGCTGCTGTTCATTGCGGAGTGGTTGGGAAGAGTCGCGAATGGGTAAACGCATGGAGGCCAGAGGCATGGAGCAAGGAGGGGCGTCAAAACCGCTATTTCAAGACTCGGAATAAGAGACATCGGGAAAAAAATTAGTTTGGTTTAGACGAAAAAGGTCCGGGGGAAACGGCAGGAAAACACTTAGTTTGACTCAGCTTGAGGGACTCAGGCCTGACACTTTTGTTGATAAACAGTTTAAAATAGGAAATTCCCAGGTTCAAGGGAATCAATGAAGAAACGATGGAACCTCAGATCAAGAGCGGCAAATCGGTGCAATTTTTGGACGAGCCCACTCCCGAAACGATTTCTTCCAAAAAGAAACACACAAACTCGGGAGTATTTGGGCCTAGAACAGTCATGGGGTGGGGAAAAAATAGCGGTGAAGAAGAAGGTGGAAAGATTAATCCACTTTGTGAGAGGAAATTTTAAGGGAGTGGAGAAAGGTTAACCGACAGAAGGCCAAGAATTTCGTCAGTCTTCGGGTAATCTTACACTTAAGAAGAAGAAAAGTAACGAATCTCACAACGAGGAAAAAGGGGGGGCAATTGTTTTGGGGGGGGGGGTTCTACGGAGGACAAAAGAAAGTAGTGCTTTGCGGGGGGAAGCCGACCAAAGTTGGGCGAATTAATGGGGTAATTGAGGAAATCCAATGGGAGACTTATAGAGGATGCGAGCTGAAGAATAACCGAAAAAAGTAGAATGGTTTAAGGAGTTTCCGAGTTACTTCTCAGGGTGGTCCAAATATAAACAGACTAAGAAGACGAAGAATGAAACAAAAGAAAAACCATAAGGGGAATAAGCTCCTATGTAAGGGAGATAAAAAAACACCTTTAATTAAGGTGTGAAGGGGAAAAGGGAGGACGTATTGGACCGGCAAAAGTAAAACAAACCTCTCCTCTTCTAAGAGATTGCAATAAAAGAGTTAACGGATTGACTGAGAAAATCAAGAAGAGACGGGGCCAGGGCATTTTCTTTCCAATGATGGGGGGGGGAGAAAACAGAGAAAAAGGTGAAGTGGACCTGTCATCCCAGGGGGATTTGAGTAATCGAAGGGTCGAAGGGGGCCGAAAAACTTTAAGCAAGGCCTGTAGTAGAGAAGGAGATCCAGTCCGAATGCCTAAAAATAAAAAAATAGGAGTGACAGACGTTTTGGTAGACATCTTCACAACGGGGGGGAAGGAAAAGAAAAAGAGAAAATGTCTGAACCGGGTACATATTTGGGTAAACTGAATGTTTAGTTCTGAGGGGGAGTATAGAAGCCCAGTACACTGCCCTTTGGTCAGCAAAGTACAGTGGGTTGAAAATAGTCTTTTCAGAAGGGGAAAAATGAACTCAGGGCAATGCAAAAGGGAGGGGACTGAAATTGGGAGGAAAAGGGCGAACCTCGAAGGCACCGAAAAGGGGAGGAGGCTGCTGTAAGGGGAGAGAGGAGGGCGGAAAGCTTAAGAAGGAAGAAGATATCGTTTGGCGATTGTGTTTTGGGTTCTTCCATCCAAGGAGGAAAATTTCCAAGTCACGGAAACAGTCAATTAGGGTATTCTCTAACTGAGAATCGGGAGGGGGAAAATAGGTTTCTTTGGGGAGCTAGACTGATTTTATAAAGGCGCAAACCGCTTACTCGTAAAGAGGAAGAAAAAGACTTTCTGGGGAGTGTACAAATGAAAGGGATCGACTAATAGAAAAAATGAAGAAAGACCATGACCCCATTAATAGAAGTCTTTGGGGGGTGCGGCTCCAAAAACACGCACGCCCGGCGCTTTGAGGAGACACAAAGGGAAAGCCCGTGGAAGAGGAGGAGTCTTGTGGGGAAGGATGGAGTAAGGAATCCGGTCAAGGCGCCGAAATGTAAAAGAAGGAGGAGGCCACTGTCCAAGAAATTAAACTGACGAAAATGGATTACTAGAGGGGAAAGGAAGGGAATGTCCAAGGGCCGCTCCCACGTGATTTGAAAAAAAATAATGTGGAAGAACATGTTTTTGGCTTTAACAGAAAAACGAGGAGGGCGTAAAGATTGGGGCCAACTTGAAGGAGCGAATGGCCTGGGTGATCGTGGAAGACGAGGGAAATTCAAAGATCAAAAAGATTCCTAGGGAAAACGTGGCTGGGCAAAGAAGGTGAATATTCCGACGAAGGAGAAAGCAAGTCTTGAGGCAAACTAATAAAACTTCAAGTGGAACTTAGAGCCAAAAAAATCAAGTGAGTGGTAGATTTTGGATCCTTTGGACTTTTTAAAACAAAGGGTAACCCAACGAGAAGGAAAAGAATCCAGGAAGACTTAGGGGGAAGAAAAATTCTGCCGGAGAATAGCTCACCTAAGAAACCCCGAGAAGCCTGAAAGATACAAGAGAAGGGATGGGCCAAAGGGCACTAAGGGGAAAGGATGAAAAGACACAATCAAACCGCGGTGATGCCGTCAACACGGGGCTCAGTAGCAGGAAAATCACACACTAGGTTCGAAAGTGCCCATCTCAGGGAACCAAAAAAAAAGAAACTCCTCGGAGACCATGTAGTTCTAGGGAGCGAAACGAAAGGAAATTGGGAAAATTAGGGCATGACGAGAAGGAGAGGGAAAAGAGCCGGGCCATGGGATGGCTATCCGAGGGGAAATTTTTAAGATTTCCGGGAAAGGCAGGGAGTTGCCTAAAGACCTTTTATTAGGCTTGGGACCTGAGCTGTGAAAAGTCTACGTCCCGAAAAACAAAAAAGAGCCTCTAAAAAAAAATAATACGATTGCCTGACAAAGAAAGTAAGAAGTAAAGGACGTATTCCTGCGTTGATGGCCCACGAAATTTGGATACTACTGGAGAAAAAATTACTTTTGGAATTGGGTGAAGTCCGGAAACGTATTGATGAGGCACCAGACGGGGACGGGAAGGGAGGTATGCATTTTCCAGAGGTAAATTGAAGGTATGTGTCAGGGAAAGAGGTCTTCTGGTGGAGGAAACAGATAGGCAAAAAAACGGCAGTCAACAGGTGAATGGAGGGGCAGAATGTTTTGAAAAAAAAGAGCGAAAGATGGGCTCTGCTCAGTGTTTGTGGGAAAGGGTAATATGAAAGGAGGATGGAATTTTGTTTGAAAAATGAAAAAAGGAATTAAGAAGAAACTGAAGGATGGATATTACATCATAAGGGGGGGGGGGGGGGGGGGGATTTAAATTTGGGAACGGAACGCAGGCAAGTAGGAGATACATAAAATTAATATGGGAATAGATTCACAAACAGGTCTTAAGAATACAGAGGTACCGGAAATGGAATTTTGAAAGGATGTAACCTTCAAGCGGGATGAAAAAAGAGCATGGAGGTCGGAAAGGAGTCCTCGTTAGATGAAGGAGGCTTGGTGGGGTAAGTGAAAACAGGAAAAGCCATATCATTGGTATTTGGAAGACATTTAAACAGGTGGGGCTTGGCTGCCAAATGAGGACGGAGAAAATCAAAGCATGAAACGTCAGAGGGAGCATGGTGATCGAAAAGGAGGCTCTAGAGATCTTTGGACTGAAATGGGGGAAAGGGGAGGTGAAGCAATCTTCAAAGGGCGCATTCTGGGGGGGGGAGAAAAATGTCTCCAAACAGAGACTTGAGACCTGAAGGCTTGAGAGACAAAATACTCGATCGGATGCAAAGTATTAACGGCAGAGGGCACCTCAAGATAAAGAGGAGGAATATTTATATGGAAAAGAAGGTGGCGGAAGAAGATAAAAGAAAAAAAAATAGAAGATTTAGGGGAAACCTGTCCAAAGGAAGTAAACCGTGACGGGGTCATGTCCGAGAACGCACCGGGATGAAGATCAAAAGCGAAACGTAAGAAATAAGAAAAAGAATGATACTCAATGGGGTGAAGTAAGGTCCTACATGAGGGAGATTATCAGAGAGGTTACCGCGCAAAAGGGAAGGGGGGCTTCCACCAAAGTGTTGAGTTTCCTTGAAGGGAGGCGAGTCTGGGGGAGAGTGAAGTAAAAACCGTCTTTGTGGAGCAAGGATATCGGGGGATCCCTTTAGAGAAAGGCCCTGGAAGGGAGGAAGTGCTCATGGCTGGCGAAACCTCCACGCACGGAAAGTATTCATAACGTAAAAGAATTTTGGGAAGGACGAGACGGTATTGATCCTGAGAAGAGAAAAAAAGTTCTATTCCTTACTAGCCCCATGACAGCAGAGGAGAAAAATACCCCACTTGACAGGTTTAGGGGTAATATAGTACGGCAGTTGAACACCTGAAGAGGCACGATGAATGGGAAAGGACCAAGGGTTGGGAATAGCATACGTCGGAGTCACTCTTAGAACAAGGTACCATCCAATCAAAAAATCTGCGGAAGGACAAGAAAGGGATTTCCAAAAGAAAAACAAAGGAGGTAACCTTCTCAAAGAAATGGAAGAGAAAGATTGATCGACCAACATTCCAGGATGGAGCTTAGGTGTCCTCGCGAAATGGTTTCGTTGGTGAGAATATAAACAAGCCGCTTACGCTTAGGGCAATGAAGAAGAGATACTGGGGCATGAAAGAGGGGGGAGGAACCCCACCACTTTGTCCGAGAAAAAGAAACTTTCACTAGGGGTACCCTATCCGGGGGGGGGGGGATAACAGTATTAACAAGAAACAGGAGGGGTTGCCGATGTGGAGGGGGGAAGCAGTTGAAAGAAAAGGCACTTCGGGGAGGAGGAAAGGGAAAAAGGCCTGTTCCAAGGAGGAAAAAAAATAGTGCCAGATGAAAAAGTTCCTTTGTTGTCCGGAGAAGGGGGGGGGGGTGAGCTTTTCAAGAGGAAAGGGATCAGGGACTTAGAAATAAGAATGAATTTGGAGCAAGAAAAGAGGAGGAAGATGCATTTCCGAGGGAGAGAAAAAAGGGAACCTTTGTGAACTTGTTCATATCAACTTCCTAGAAGATCAAGCCCGAAAGGGGACAAGGCGAGCTGGTCTGCGATAGAGGTAGGGGAGAGGTGTATTTAGGGAGGAATTAAAACATGACACCATCAGCCCATAGAGACCAGGCACGCGATGAAAAAAAAAAGGGAGGGAGAAGGGGAAAATATATAAACGAGGGGGGAGATGGTCTGGAAAAAACGGAGATCACAAGGGGGACATTCGAAGGAAAATCCTGGAAGAAGAATGAAGAGTAGTTCTCCTTTTGAGGACGCATAAGGAAGAATGATCTAACAAGGAAAAGGGAAAAGGTTCAGAGAAGGTGAATCTCGAGGTGGCAGAAAGAAATGCGGACTGGAAAACATCTTACTGAGAGTCGATCCCGATTAGAGGAAAAACAAATAGAGACCTTAACAAGAAATGTTGAAATCACACATAAGAAGGTTGTTGAAAGAATCAAGAAAATGATGAAGGTGAAAAATCGAAAATACAAGCATGGGAGACGTGACAAAAGGATTCTAGACGTCAGGGTACTGACAAGGGGAATTGGGGGAGCGTTCTACTGGGAATGGAGGGGACGAGCATTTACTTATAAGAGGGAGGAAAGAGTCTAAGACGAAGATTGGGTTAGGAAATTTTGTTGGGGAGACTCAACTCTCTCTAGAGGGGGGGAAGTTAAATTCTCCTTAAAGGGGGGGGAGCAAAACAGAGCCAACGCTCTCTATCGGGGGGGCGACATTTTGTATAGAAGGAAGGGAAGTGGTAAATTATAAAGATGGAGAAGGAAAATTGCTACTTTCGACGAGGGTGTGGTGGCGGCCAAACGCCTCAAGGGGGGGGGAAGGAGAATGTTCAACCCAGAGGGAGGGATGGTACCTGGGTCAGGAGGGAAAGATTAAGTAACGTGCATGTGACGGGCGATGTACAACCAGGGAAGGAAAAACTCCATCAAGGTGAAGTAAGGTTAAAAAGCTTAAAGAGGTAACCTGGAGCGGGGTAGATTGTCTCTACTTAATGATGGGGGGGGGACCACATTGTTGTAGCTATAAGAAGTGTAAAAAGTAATCGACCTGACGACTGGAAGACACCTCAAAAAATTTCAAGCTTGATGATACTTGGGTAGTTAGGGCGCGTTACTCCAAAAAGAAGTCGAGGAGGAAAAAGGGAATGTGGAAAAGGTACACACATATATAAGGAGGAAAACAGTGGTAAACGCCAGAACTCTCCGAAAAGGAACGGGGAATGAAGGTTGGCCGGGAAAAAAAAATTTGAAATAGCTTGCAAACGAGGTGAGAACTGATCAGATCCAAGGGTCTCGAAATAAAATAACAAAGTAGAGGCTTTGTCGACAAGGAAAGGGGGGTAGTGTTAACTGAAAAAGGGAAAGTCGTCACGGGGAAAAGAGGAGAGCAAGGCGCGTTGAATCAGGAGGGGAAAATAAAGTTCAGGGAGGGAAAATTAAAGGGCAGTCGAACGGGGAGGGGGGGGCTGGGGAAAAACTAAGGACCTGAGACGGGACGTAAATCTGTATCTGGGAATAAATAAAGTCGGAGGAAAAAACCAGTCTCTTCTGAAGAAGAATTAGAGAGGGGTCTCAGATCAGCGTCTTTTGGGACAGTTGAAAGGGTAAAAAAGAACTTGATCAAGAAAATTTCTTTTTATTGCGAAGACATTCTGAAGAAGCGAACGGGGTGGGAATCTAATTTGGCGGAAGAAGCAGGGGCGTCAGGGGAGGAGAAGGACAGGGTGGCACTAAAAGAAAGGGGGGGCAAATGGGGAAGTAAGGAAATTTTATCCTAAAGGTGGCAGAAAAGTTGATGAATGTGATCCTAAAGCCAAAGGGACATTCTTGACAATTTGGTACTGAAGGGGGGGTTGGTACAAAATCACTCAATCGATAAATCCCAGTGGAAAAGAAGAAAAGGATGGTGTGTGTCGCTAAATTCAATTCTTACTTGGAAAGAGGGGTAACTTCTGCGTAATGGTCCACATGTTGTGGGTAGTAAATTGAGGTGAGTAACTCTTCCTTCGCAGAAGGGGGGGAAATCTCAACGAATGGCGCCCATTATTCCTGGGAGGGGGACATCCACTGGAGAACCCCTGGGCGGATTATTTCCACCTAATGCCATCGTGGCGGAAGTGATATATATGAGAAACGGAATAATGCAAAAGGACAGCAGCCGTTCAAGAGGGAAATGTGAAAAAAAAAAATGTGGACTAGCCCGAATTAAAACAGGGGGGATTGGCCGTACAATCGGGACGGTCGCCGGTGTTGTGAAAAAACTTATAGGGGTATAAGTACCAATCTTCCCGACAGCAATGAAAAACGAGGAACTTTCATAAATGGGGGGGAAGTTGGTTCGGAGGGGAGGATTACAATAGCAAAAAAAATTTTGAACCTGGAACTAAAAAGTCAGATAGTCGGGATAGGGTAGATAACAGAAAAGGTCGGTGTATGTGTAAATCCCACCCAGCATAAATCGGGAAGGGGCGGGTACGTCTGTGAACGTGGGAGGAAATTGGTGTGCAAAGTAGTTTAAGGGGGAAGACAGCGTTCAAGAGTCAGGCGATGCCACACCGAAAAAAATAAGCTCCTAAAAGGGAGTGACTCTCGAAAAAATCGGGTGGTTTTCACACAAGCAAGACGCGCGAGGCGCGCTGCTTGCGAGCAATTTCTCTAAGGTAAAGGTAAGGTAACAGAAAAACGACGTCTAGTAAGGAGAGGAATCTACTGGAAAGCCAAAGGGCGAAGTGTATTTGGGGGGGGGGTACCGCTCGGGAAGAAATTGTCGAGAAAGAGGGGTTTATTGCAGAGAAAAAAGATGGTTGGCAACAAGAAGAAGGTTCGTGGTGTGAGACACTTCAACAGTGTCGTTACCAGCACGTAAACCCTAAGATGGAGACTGGCTTCTTGACCTGATTTCGTGTTTGGGGGGGAAGTTTGGCTGTACGAATGTGGTAACATGGAACCACACCGCCGGAATGGACTCAAATCTTGGGTCATGGTACAAGAGGGGCTCGAAGAAACTCTCATCGGGAAAGAAAAGAGAACACTCGATGGACACAAAAAAATGATGGTGTTGTCGCTAACATTTCCTTGTGAAAGTTCTGAGGTGGATGCGCGGGAAGCTGGTTTGGGAGAGGGGATCGGAACGCCTTAGTGGAAGACGGCCAACTTCAGAGGGACAGGGGGAGGTGAAAGGCCTCGCTAAGAAAAAGGAGTCAACAGGTCTGCAAATCGCTCATAAAAGTTTGGGCTGAATCCCCAAGGAGCCGACACCAAGCCTCGTTGTCTTCTGGAAAAAATAACAAATCGGATTAAGAGAGAGAATGCATTTTTGAAAAACTGGCGCTGCATGAAAGGGACAGGATGACCAGAGAGGGGGAAAATGGTTTGTGACCTATTGGGGAAAGTGAAGTGGGAAAAAAGAGAAGTCAAGACTTTTCTCGGGCAGGTACACAATGTTGACGGGAAAATCCGAAAAATCAAATGAGATCATCTAACGGTACGAATACAAGGGTTCAGTAGGGGGTGTTTCTACTTATTCTAAGGAAAGAGTTATTTTTTTTTTGCGGTTGGTCCTGGCCACCAAGGATGCATGGTTCCTGGAGTAATGGGGGAAAAGGTGTATCCTGGAAATAAATTGTCGATAGTACATCTTACTAAAGAGCCAAGCAAACTGAAAGGGTTCTTAATTCACTCGTTACGTTCTATTGGTGAGATGAATCGAGGAGGAAAGTCCATAAGAGGGAAACCATACTACTCCAGTTACAGCATATGACTGAAGTTGAGGAATCGCTTCCACAATTGAAAAAAAAAACGGGTGGTTTGCAAGGGCCACTTTCCAAGGGGGCCGGCAAAGGTGAACCGATCTAAATCCTTGACGCGGCGGGATCGTCACAGGACTCAAAACAACATGAGATAAATCTACCTCGCCTTTCCGGGTCTTTCCTAATTAGGAGGCACCTCAAATAACATTGGAAGTTCTCATGGTAAGTTATAAAGGAGTGGTCAGTCGAGAGAAATTGGTTACTTATATAGGGTCCAAAAAGGGAATTTCGGAAAGTGGCAAAGGTATTTAGGTAGATCCAAGTTTACGGAATCCTAAAGACTCGGAAGGAAAAAAAGAGATAGTATTGAGGGGGAGGGGAGAAACTCAGCAAAAAAAAAACACAACAGGAAATAGAGAGATTAGAACATTAACGAAAAGGCAAGCAATTTGTACTTACGAGTTTGTTAAGGCCTTGAAAGGGGAGAGAGAAAGGAGATTCCCATTCAAAGGACCAGATTGCGCAGCCAAGGGGCGCAAACTTCACGGAAGTTTGCAGATGGGAAGAGTACAAACTAAAGGGCAAATGCACCTCAATAGGAAACGTCCCTGTTTGTAGGGTCCACCTCAGTCGGACCGCCCTGACCCTGCGCTGTATGCTGGCTTCTTGGAGAGACGGTTATGAAAGGATTAAGATAGGAAAAATCTGCAAGAGATAGGGGGCCGGAAGGTATGGTAACTGCCGTCAAGCCGAGGCCAAGTTAGGCAAAAAAAAGGAAGACAGAACTTGGGTGGATAGATTCAAATCCGAGGCAAGAGAGTAAGGAGGTCGTATGAAAGGGTCCGCGGCGGCGGAAATTTCCGGCGAGGAGTTGGGGGGGGGTAGGGCGGGGAGACCCTCTCATGAAAAATCTAAAAAATAAAACAGTACTGGGGAGGGTGGCTTATCAGCAATGCCATCTAAAAGCAAAACCGTGGAAGCCTCGTCAATACCAATGGGACAACATGAAAAGCTCATACGTGGGTTAGGGGGTTCACAGAAAAAAAAAAAGGCACGAACATAGGACCGGAATAAGTCCGAAAACGAAAGTACTCAAGCGGGGGGAGGGGGTCTCTATTAAAGTGCATGAGGAAGAGAATATGAAAGGTACAGAAGGTAGAAAAAAGAGGGAATGTCTTGTAGGTGGAGCACCTTACTCAAAAAAAAAATTATTAGCGGGGGGGGGGGGGTCCAACTCAAGGGTCTTCAAAATGCAGGACGTGGAAGAGTAAAAAAAATGAAAAGGGACGAGAGGGTACCATTTGGGGTTTTTTTCTAACAACGCGCGGGTGATAGAAATTTTCCGCGTAGAAAAAATACTCTCGTGGAAAAATGAGAGTGGCGGGTGTGTGAAGTCAGTGTAGTTGCCTGGCAGGATGTTGAAGTTTCTAGGGGAAGGGTCCAAATGCTGCAACTCAGGTGGTTCGATATTACCAATCTATACGAAGTTAAACGAGGCTTACGGGGACAGGAACAGGTTAGTCCACCACCCAAGCATTGATGTTATCTAGTGGAATAGACTGGGGTAGGGACCCAAAGGAAATTGCATCGGGGAAAGGACTTTTGAACTGGCCGTGATCTTTTTATCTAAATTGACCGAGACATAGCGAATACTTCAAAGGAAACCAAGAGAAATCAAAGAAAGAGAAGCCATCTCCAGGGAGGTGACGGAGAGGGGGCCCTCAGTCTTTTAAAGGATTCAATAAAATCACCGGAGGAGGGAAAGTAGTACTAAACAACCAATCTTGTTAACTACACAAAGAGGGCAGGGAAGAGCAATTCGACATCGCGATACTAACACAAAAAAGAAAACATCGGGCATCAGGGGGGGACTCATCCAGAGAAGAATAACGAATGGTTTACGGGAAAAAAGATAGCCTTCGAAGAAGTTGAGTCCGCGGACTATGATTCTGAAGAGAAGCGAAGGGTAAAGGGGATGTGACAGGAAAAATTAGGGTGGAAAGAGAGGTCCCCACGGGGAATGCGGGGGGGTAGACTCTAGAAGCAGGGGAATGACATAGCTGTGCCTGGAAAAAATCAGAATATAGAATATAAATATGAAAATCACCGCTTAGAAGTAAAAGATCGGATTCAGTATAAACCGAATTGGGAGACATCAACTTCCTTTTGGATTGTGTGAAATGGAAAGGATACGTAAAATTTATAATCCCGCAACAGGGCCTTTCAAAGCAAAAAGTCCTCCGGGGGAGCATGTATTATGTGATGGGGGCAAAAAGGGGCATTAACAAGAGAATTTTTTCACAAAAAGGAGAAGGCACGGAGTGGGTGCGTTTGCTCAAAGGGGGAGCAGAATATTGAGCACGGTTTGGTACATTTATAGGACGGATGACGGTTGTCGGTGGGAAAAAAGGGAGGAAGGCCTGACTACTAAGAAGAGGCAAAGAGGAAAAAGATGCATCAGATTAGTTTTTTCTGGGTTAAGGGGGAGGGCGGGGGAAGTAACATGCTTGCAGAAGAGGAGGATCGAGAAAAAGGAGAAAAGTTGTGGGATATAGGAAACCACACATTGGAGGAAATTTACAGGAGGGGAGTGGAACGGGGAAAAGGCCAGCGACTTTTAACAATCGTTACGTGGGGAAAAGATGGCCTCGTTAGGAAAGAAATGGAAGTTCGTAAATTTGGGTCATTCCAAGGAAACGGATAGCCAAAGGGGATGGAGGGGAAAAAGGGGCGTGGTGAAACGGGGTAGTTCACGAAGGAGAAAAAGGACCAGTTGAAAGAATGAAAATTGCAGTTTAGGGGGGAGGAACTCGGAAGGGTTGGGACTTCCACATATTTGGAAAGGGAGAGAGGTTCCAACCGCTCTGTCAGTGAGCGCAGCAGTAACAAAACCTTACTCCATCTGAAAAGAGGGGGGGGGGCGAAAAGTTCAAAAAGGGAGAGAGGAGCAAAAAGGTACCTTCGTCTTTAGGAGGACTAAAGAGAATGCATCAGTCGGAGGAAGCTGTAGCCTCCAGGGGACGCCCGGAAGTGTTTCTTAAAGAGACAGAAAAATGGAGTGAACATTCTGTCCCATCGGACGGAAAAAGACGGGATGGGGAATAGGGAGAGCAATCTCGATCAGGTAGCTTTCATCTGAAAGGGGGCAACATTTACACACCCGCAAAATACACTGCAGAAAGGATAAACATTTGGGGTTCGTGATTCACGAACATCAGGCCGGAGGAGCTTAGAAGAGGGACTTAAAGCCGTATAGTGGCCGTCCCGAGGTGGGACGTTCATGAGGTCCTGGGGACAGGGCGGGAAGGGTCAACTTAGGGGGGGAGAAGATTCACTGGGAATCGTAGCTACTCAATAAGGGGAACAACTTGTCGAGGTGAATGTAATCTAGGGGGGGGAAGAAATCATAGCCAGAACCTTGCAAGGAAATGAAGAACGTCCCTCATGACCTTGGTGGGGCCGTAGGACCGCGCGAAGGAGTAGTAAACGTCGTAGGCTCAGCCCCCCAAAAGGAAAAGCTGCCTCAGGAGAGATGAAAAGAAACCGGTTTGGGAAGAAGGGGTCTGGTTTAGAAGTCCGGAAGGGGGACCCGCGAGGCCGAAGGAATTTGAAAACGGGTTGTATCCGAACAGCACGGACGTCCGAATTACCATAGCAATACAGGAAGAGCGGAAAACACTCGTAAAAAAAAGGGGAGAGGTTCCAAGTCAAAAAGGGGGAAAAACAGTTCGGGAGAAAAAAGTAAGAAAGGACAAAAAAGGTACCATTCTGGGGACACCCATATTTCTCCCTCAGAGGAGAGAAAGGTTTTTAGTTTGAGAAGAGAACAGAACCACCGACCTCTTTAAAGCGCGGATTCATGAACGCGAAGGTGGGGGAAATGAGGTCTTCTCATTTGGGGAGATCCCAATCCTGGGAGGAGAGGGAATAGGAAGAAAGCGTAAAGTAACTGAGAGAAAGAAAATAAAATCGGGGGTTCCTTCTTATTCGAAAAAAAAGACCGGTGTGCAGGGGGGGGGCCAGGGGAACTTAGGGAGCATTTTGGGCGGCGACCGGGATATTCGATGGAAAAGGAAAGCAGGCCATGGATTCTTCAACAATGAGGGATGAGGGAACGAGGGAAATAAATGAAGGGTGGTCCGGAGAAGGGAGGACCGCGGAAAGAGGGAAAAGAGGTAAATGGGGGCTGACTTAGGAATTATTAGGGCGCACCCGGGGGCACTTATACCTGAAACTGGATCAAGTGGTTCCGATAAGGATGTACGTGGAAGGACGCAACTGGCAGAGAGAGATCCAAAAGGAAGAAAGGGAAAGCGGCTCTCTTCAGTCAGGAAAAAGAGACTTTTTCGGATCTCAAGAACAAAACCCATCCCAAGGAA
>Ga0179591_1315329_pt1 | contig 15758 bp, 20 predicted proteins | sample CZOMad2_1_08_16f_FD_182891 | JGI IMG/M metagenome (GOLD analysis project Ga0179591, IMG submission 182891) | Vadose zone soil fungal communities from Angelo Coast Range Reserve, California, USA - CZOMad2_1_08_16fungal (PacBio error correction) | ecosystem: Environmental > Terrestrial > Soil >...
TCAAAAGGTTTCAAAAATCCTTTTGTAGAAGGCGTCTCCTATGCTCGACTGTCAAAACAGGTTGCGCTCAAAAGGCGGATAGGCGTGGGTGATGCAGTCAACGAAGTCACGCAAAGCATGCGGTGATCGGTTGGGGACTGTTGCCACTAGAGATTGCTGGGAAGGGGCAAAACTGAACGATACATTTGTCGGGTGAAAATTCCGCTTGTGTCCTCTTTGAAAAAAGCAGGGTTCGTGTCAGCCTTGGAAAAGCTATCGCATCGGCGAACCGGGCATTCCTGAAACACAACGAACTCGCCGTTACCTTGAAAGGAGATGGTGTCGGCGGAAAAGCAATCAATACGTGCGGCGAAAGGCGTCGGCAGGCCCGTGCAATAACGCTTACCCTGGTAGGGGATCGATTCAAAGGTAACCTGTAATGTGGAACTGGCGCGCTGGTCGCAGCCCGGGATTTTCGAGACTAACTCGAAAGTGAGGCATTGTCGTGGGAAAAGACAGCGGATTCAGAGGCGTTTTTGGAAAAACAAGATTTCGTCGGGGGACTAAGATGTGAGGCCGTGTCGGTCTAGGGGGAATGGGAGGTGCTTAGGAATGGTCTCTAAGACCCGGTCCAAGCCTGCGGGGGGAAGCGAAGCGCTCAAAAAAGCTCTGAAGGAACTGTTCGGATGCGACACTCCAGGGAGGCGCCCTCAAACAACAGCGCCACTTCAGCTCTCGGGTGCGGGATGCTCTACAAGCGTGCACGAGGGCAAACTTTGGATGAGGGCGTGCGCTACGAGAAAGATAAAGATGTTCCCACTAAGGACGAGTAAAGTGAAAAACGAAGATTTCCACATTATGACAAGTGCTTTCAGGAGGGGATGAAGATGACTAAGTAAGAGAAGGGATCCTATCTCTCAAAAAATCAAAAACACGATGGCGGGAGAAACTCGATCGGAAGCCTTGAGTTAAGAAGCTTCCTCGCGGCAGCCCCTCGAATCTATTGCTTCTTTTAAAAGTTTTTTCTAAAGAGAAAATGGGGGGGTCCTCAGTGTGACTCTCGTCCCACAAGGACGGCGTGCCCATTCGCGTATCTGTTTGTTACGAACGGTAGACGCACCGGGAAGCCAGGTCCCCAAAAAGCCAGGCACGCATTAGTGGAGGGCAGAAAAAACACGAGCAGAATCCTTGTTTGTCGGTGGAGAGCAACTCGAGCGAAAAAAGATCTTGACACAAAGAACGGAAGCGGCAGAATAGTAAGCAAGCCCCCCCCCCCAGTCGAAAACGACCGAGAACCATCAAAGGTCGAAACGAAGCAAAAAAAATTGCCGGAAGCACAAACGCCGTCCTAAGGAGGGGAAGGGGCGTCCCGCCATAGACACAGTGAATCGTGTCTATGGAAATTGTACACTTCGTGTGTGTGGGAAAAGAAAGCCGCCGCAAAAGGGGATCAATACACAAGGACGAATTTTGACGCGACGACAGGTCCAACAAGGGGGAAAAGATCATCTTCGGGGTCACGGCCACCCGCGAATAACATGGAGCGCGGAGAGGGGACCACCGAAAATAAGAGAAGCTAGAGTAGCGGCGATGGATGTGCCGGGGAGAGATATGGTAGGAAACTTCAGACAGACAAAAGTAGAGAAGCCCCGGAAAGCGGAGAACCGACAAGCAAGAGCAGCGGAAGTACAACAGGATCCAGAAAACCCTAGACGTGTAAGGAGGCAATCTTGAATGGAGGATGATGCACCACAGCCATCGAAAAGGAAAGGGGGGCAACCGAGTTATTAATCGGGCAGCTGGTACGGAAGGGATATAGAGGGGGCAAAGCGAGACACTAATAACATGATTTAAGTGGCAAAAAGAAGAGTCTAACAGAGAAAAAAACATTCCCATCTAGGACCCAAAAAAACAGAGAGAGAACGATAATAGAGACGAGAGGTTGACTGGCAGACACTTCCGCTAAAGACAGCGCCAGGTCTTAAGAAAATGCCAAAAAAAAAGACGTTGAGTCTCCGTAAGGACCAATTTTGTCGGACCCACTTACACGCCCATTCAAAATAACAGGCGATTAAAGCGGACCCACAAAAGGAGATTTGGGTGACCAAAAGACAAGGGAACTGAAATGAGAAAAAGGAACTGCAGCCGCGACTGACGCCGCGGTAACGATAACTGGGAGGAGGGGAAACAAAACATTTTGGAAAGATTGAGCCCGCAATTCCCAGAACAACAGGCGCGGAGTGTCCTAGGGGGATAGCTAGCCATCCTCGGCATTCGCTCCGCAACTGAAACGGTCCCGGGAGGGACGAAGAAGCGAGCCAAACACAAAGGTAAAGGAAAAAAAACATAAATATCAAATCACCACGGCAACCAGGTACAAAGAGCGCACCTCGATCGCGGGAGGAGATATAAGTAAAAATGGTGCCGGCTTGAGGATGGGGGGGGGGGGGTCCATTTTTCTTGAAGGAGAAATAAAAAAAAGGGAAAGCGAAGTCCGAACACCACGATGGGGGTGATCGGAAAGAGAGATGTTGCTTCTCCACTTTCCGCCTAAAAGTGCGGCAAAGGATAGGGAAGAATGGCTGTTCGACAGGAGCGTGGACGAACTCAAAGCTAAAGTCCCATTTGAATAGTTCTAAAAGGAAACAGTTTGAAGTACGGTGTAAGGGGGGGAAATTATCGGCGGAAGGGGGGGGGAAAAACTCCACAATCCCAAGGGGGTGCTTAAAGTTAAGGAAGGGCGGAGACAATAGGAAAGTAAGATATCCGCTTGGGAGGTCACACAACATAGGGTCCTGGCGCACTGAGATATGAACATACTGATTAATTGTTCTGAGTCCGTATAGCACAAATAGGGGGAACGGAAGGGGAAGGAACCAGACTTCAAGGGGACATGTTCGAATCCACTGGATTGAAAGGGAGGGAGTATCTTGGAGCTTAAAGATACCAATTTGAAATGGGAGAAAGTAGGCGGACATGAGGCCGAAGTGACCTTCTTGACCGCTATCTGTCCAAAAAAAATCAGGTTGTAAAAAAAAAACGGGGAGTAAGGAGATAGAAAAGTGAGCCCGCCTTGTGAAGGAGAGCATCCTTGTCTGTACTGGAGTCGGCGGGACATTAGCGGTGTTGTGAAAGGGGATTCCCGAACGACGGGACGCAGGAAATCCGAGGATGTAGGTGCGATGGAAGAATGCTTCCAGCAAAGAGGGGAGGCGCGAAGCATGGGCAGGGAGGAGAATTTTAGGGGGACATGACAACAACGAGAGAGAGGTCCAGAAAGGGCCTTTCGTCAGGGGGCGGGTATAAAAAGGGAGGCGAAAAACAATAGCAGAGAACAAGAAGAGAAGAGTGTAGGACAAAGATAAAAAAGCCTCTAACTAAGAGAGCACATCTCCTCCGCAAAGAGCGGGAGGCTCCGGAAAAAAAGAAACTTCAAAAGAAGGTTCCACACTGGAAATGTCCCAGGGAGTGGCACACCCAGGGACAGCCCGGAGATCTTTTAGGAGGCTCAGTCACGACAAAGAAAATGTATATTCGAAGAAAGAAAAAGGACACCAGTGGGGACGGACCGGAGGGAGAATAGCAGCAAAAAATCGCAGGGGAACTCTACCTCAACTACTCAAAACTTCAGCCACAGGGAAGGGGAAACAGGGGGTGACGCGTTCATCTTGGAAGGGGAACTATGTGAAGAACAAAGAGCGGTAGAAGGCGAGAGAAGTCATCCTAAAGGGGATTATTTAACCTAAGACGCCGTCGCCTGGGAGCCCAGTTGCTTCTGGGAAATGGAATGCCAATCGGTCGGCAATGGACTGGTGCCGGGAGGAGGAAAAATGTAACATGGCAAGACACGGCCATACCCGTAAATGGGGACGTTCTGGAAAGGAGCTTCCGGGGACAGGGAACATATTTGAAAGGAAGACTGGGAAATTAGGTGCGCTTGTCGGGGGAGTGGAAGAAAGACGAAGAATAGAACTAGAAACAACAACGAAATAGAAAGATGCATGCGGACGTTTACGACGCCTCGAAAAAGAAGGGGCAAACAACCTCGATGAAGAGGTGGACTAAAGCGGGAGGATCAAGTTGTAGGAATTACTCGTGGGGGGATTTACAGGGGTCCCAATGTCCAGACGTAGCGCTGGCAAAGATGAGATGGAGATTCTGGAGGAAGCAGTGGGGAGGCAAAGAAGCAAGGGATGTTGGCACGTCATTCTACAAGGTCGAGTGGAATAAGGGGAAAGTAAAGTGAATTAGAAAAGAGGGCTCAGTACGCTGACGGTGACGTCCATCCGTCATTCACTTCTAGAGAGGAGCAGACTCATAAGGAACAATTTATGGTTTGAATGGAGGAAGCTCGGGGGGGAGAAGATTAGGGTAGGATTTTGATGGCTTCGATAAAAAAAAACGGTAGCGACTGATACGTGCTGCAGGGGGGGGATTGGGGTAATGGAAAGGAGTGGCCGTGACAGGAAAGCATAAACAAAAAAAGAACGTGCCCCGTGCGTCAACAAGGGCACAAAACCAGGACATCCTTTCACACTTCCTTGAAAAAAGAAACAGGGGGGAGGGGTGGGACGACTTTAGAGGAAGTTGCGCTGGTGGGGGGGAGTTGAAAGAAACTCTCGAGTTCGCGGGGGAGGAAGAATAGAGAATGTCAGCAAGTACGTTTTCTTCTAAGCTGGAGATTAGAGGGGGGGGGGGGATCAGTGATCGAACGGCTAAAAAAGAAGCGGATGGAAAGATAGACGCGAAGGACGAAGAAAGGCAGTCCCGAGAGAATATAAGCGAGGGACGCGAATGAAATAAAATCAATGACACCTGCACATCTATCCTTCACCAGGGTTTCCGTCGGAGTGATTAGAACAAAAAAAAGTTAATGGCCGGGCAGGAGCGAAAGTCCAGAGAAAGAGGAAAATGGGAAAGGAAAATCCAAAGCGGCTATCATGTGGACGCAGAACAAGAGGAAAAATACGATAGAATGAAGGAAAAAAATAATGCAGACCGTAGGGGAAGGGGGAAGGCAGAATCCAATAAAGACGGGCGATCCTTTCAACTTTGCGAGGGCATAACCGATAAGGACTACACCGGTCCCCGCATGTCATCAGAGGGATTCGAAGGAAAAGATCTGATGCCGTGGAAAGGACAAACGGCCAGAAGGCTGAGATATAACAACGAGCCAACAGATAGGTTATCGGAACGTCGCGCGACGGAGGGGGGGGGAGAAGCCTGAAACGGGGGGAGAAAGAATTGAAAAAGGAAAGAGTGATGAAAGGGGAAGTACAAGGGGGTGGAGGGGGGGGTGTCAGGTCAGATTCCGACGTAATTCATTGAATTACTAAAGTTGAAACAGACTCTCCAAGAGGAAGGGGGGAGAGACAACAGAAGGGGAGGGGCAAAAAAAGCAAGCTTGCGCGAGAGAGCCCGCCGGCCAATTTGACATGTAAAGCGGGGAAAATCTGATGTGAAGGAGGGAACGCCCGATCAAGAAAACATGAATGGCGACGAAAGGCGATTGAATGTGGGTGGGGGGGACTTAACAACACACAGGTGGAAACACCCAAATAATCCGCAACGGCACAAAGTCTCGGAAGAGATAAAGAAGGGAGGTTTCCGGATCTCAAAAGTTGGGCCTGGGGGACCTGGGGTGAGAGGGGGGGGGATCGGTGGTGTTTCTCTGAATTAGGAGGGGGGGGGGGGATGGGGGAATATATTCAAGAAAAGGGGGAATTCATGGAAGGGGAGGGGGAGATTGGGAGGTAGAGTGTCAAAGAAAGGGGTCGGGTCTTGGGTAGCTGGGGGAACAACTACACCGAAACGGGAGAAGGGAGGTCCTTTGCGAGGGGTTAAACTTTGTTGACAAAAATTTTGGTGTTGGGAAACAGACTCTATGACTACGTTACCGGAGGGGAACCAGTGGGGGGAGAGAGGAAGCGTAGACTTTTTGGGGGGGGGGATAGGAAGTGTGGTGTCTGTTTTTACAGGACAAATTTGCTCTTTGGGGAAACGGGTCGTCCAATATTACTGAAGGGGGCGGGGGGAGTGTGTGAAAAAAGAGTGGGAGGGGGGGGGGATTGGGAATTTCCGGATTTTTCTGCGTGGGAGAGACGTGGGGAGAAAAAGGGGGGTGGTCCGAGCATTGGGAGGAAAGAAAATCGAAAGGAAGGGGGTCCGCACTCCATAATCGGGATCGTATGCTTGGGGGGGGGTGCTCTGAGGGGGGAGGTAAGGGATGAGGGGAGGGAAAAAGGCGGGGAAAAAAGGGTTAAAAAAAAAAAAAAAACAAAAGCAAAGGGGGGAAGTAACTCTTAAGAGGCTGGCAGATCTCCTAGGGGGGGGGGGGGGAGATAAAGAAAGAAAAAGCCGCGTTTCAACAAGAGGGTAGATGCTGGGCAAGGGGTGCAGATATATAAGGGGTTAATGTTCGTCCTCTTGGTTGGGGGGAGGGGGATGGCCACGGGGAGAGTAGGAGGAAGGGCTCGGGGAGGGACGAACCGATGGGGGGGGGCTTGACTCGTATTGTTCAAGGGAAGTGAACTTTAAAGGAAGGAGGGAACAGAGGGAACAAAAATCCGCGCTACAGAAAAAAAGGAAGTGAGTGATCTGTGCGTTTTCTCGAAGTAAAGAAGCGAATGAGTGGATGAGCCGTTGAAGAGGATTCTCACCTGGGGCCGGAAGGGGAAAAAAAGGAAGAACGGAGTTCGTAACGGATCTGTTCGCATCCCTGAAGGGGGGAAGGAGTTCGCAGGGGCAAAGGGGGTTACTTACCGAGCCCGAGGTGGGGAATGGGCAACAGCACGGAGGATTCCTCAAGGGAAAGGGAGGGGGCCGAAAAGGCAGGAGGCGGGGGGGTCGCGGGAAGGTCGCAAGAAATCTGGAGTACGTTGTGGAGAGGGAGAGTGTGGGTACAGGTGGGTACTCTTTAAGGAGCGATTCGGCCAGGAGATCTGAGCTCCTAGAGAAGCAAAATGGGGAATCGAGATCGATTTTGAAAATAAGGGGGGGAAGGATCTTCGCCTTCTAGTCAAAGAAAAGAAGGAAGGGTTAAAGTGCAAAAAGCTTTTTACAGGAAGGGGGATTTCGCTCTTAACGCAATTTCAACAGGAGAAAAAAACACCAAGAGAAGGGTTCCAGAAGAAAAGAGAGAAATATACTCGTAAAGGAACAGGAGACGAAGGAAGGGCGAAGGCAAAAGATGTCATTTTGTTCTGCTCGTGGGTGCGAAGGGAAAGAGAAAAGGAAAACCTATGGGATCGGAGCTAGAAAAACAACAAACTTAAGGGAAGGGAAGAGACGAAAGAGATCGAGAAGAAAAGAAGTCTACCAGCGAAACGAATCGCAAGGATGAGCCAATTCGGCTCCGTCTGTCGCGTCACTCGTTGGAAGAGTAACTAGCTATACGCACTCGCGATGCTTCGCGACCCGTCCACAGGGACGAAGTTGTTGTATCCATTCGCCAAAGCTCCCGCTGGGGGAGAACGTCACGGAAAGGGTGCTTGAGAGAGGAAGCCGTCAGGGTGGGGACACACCTGAACATTAAGGGGGGCCACAAATACTAGCGCCAGTCCTTACCAAAAAAACGGCCTTATAGGAGGAGAAAATAAGAGAAAGGTAACGCAGAAACCAGTCAAAGAATAACCGAAAAAGGACCAGACTTTAGGCGAACGACGCAAGATAAATCGGAAGGTGGAAACTCCTTTTAATATATTTCATTGGGGGGGGGAAGCTGACGCCAACAATGCAGGGGGGGGACGGGAGAAAAGTAAACCGGAGGGAGTGGCGACGAAAGCGCGCCAAAAAAGACGGAATAACAGAAGGAAGGACGGTAGAAACGCTAAAAGACAAAACAAAACAAGGGAAGAGAGAAAGAGTGGCTGGCACCCGAGAACCAATAATGGCTCGGCGGGGGGAGTGGGTCGCGCACAAAAAAGGAAGCGAAAAGGGAAGAAGAGCCGAAGGGACAGGGGAGGTCAAAAAAAAGGACCGCTTAGGAAAGATCAAGAAAGACAAGAACAAAAAGGCGTCTCCAAAAAAGGAAAATCGCGTCGAAATACAAATGGCATAAATAAGAGAAAAAGGGGCAAGGGGATCCGACGACCCCAGGGAAATGATAATAATTGTAATTCCTCAGTCGCGTCACTTCCAAAAAAAAAAGGAAAAAGGCGATGAATGGCGAGAAAACGGTCTAGGAGTGGAAGAAAGAGGGAGCCAAAACAGAGGGAAAAAATCTCAAATATCGTTCAAGCCTAAAAGGGGGCCGAAACGCCTCGTATCTAGACCGAAAAAAAAGGAAGCGGCTCGATCAAAAAAAAAATCAAGAATACTACCAGATAAGGAAAGGGAGGACAGCTGCACAGAGGGAAGGCATAGTGAAAAAAGAACATGGGAAAAAAAAAATTCGAGGGAAAAGCGAGAGCGAAAACGTGCCAGCAAGGCAAGAAACTATTTAAAAAGATGGAAAAACGCCCACCTAAAGAATTGGTCACCAGACCCCAAGCACCATTCCTGAAAGGTCCTGAAGGGTGACCCCAACACAGCACAAGGGGTGAAGAACTAAGAGTGCGAAGGAACGACAAACAAATCAGAGCCTCCCGAAAAAGAAAGGTAGTGGGGGGAGGAGGTCAAAAAAAAAAAAAGGGGAGTCTCTGACCTTTTAAAAGAAGGAATGACAAAGGAAGCGGGGAAAAAAACAAGGGGGGGGGCAAAAATGTGAAGCACAAAAATACAGCTACGCCAGGAAAAGCGAGGGGGTGGTTTTCCAAAGATTAGAGAAAAAGGGAAGTCCCGTCAAGGACAGTAACAAAAATAAGAGGAAAGTAGGCCCGATTAGGGAAAGGTAATCGTCCTATCCAACTAAGGGCGACTTCAAATAAAAAAAAAAAAGCCTAAGAAAAAAGGGAAGTAAACACGTCAACCAGGGTACAAGAAAAGGATCTGGGTGCCCAGGATACAGTACGATCAGAAGGGTGGGGGAAGGGGTTCTGGGACCGGAGTGTTGGGGGGAGGAAGGGGTTCTGGGACGCTTAACGAATAATCTTCAAGTAATCTCCGCCCAAAAAGGGGGGGCGGGGGATCACTCCAGCAGAGGGATCAGAGAGAGGAAGGGGTAGGAACTTTCGGGGCGAGAAAAAGGCGAAGAGGAAAGCGGACGGAAAAGAATTGGCGATGAAAAAAAGGAAGAAAGTTCACAATGTTCATGGAGAGAAGCTCGTACTGGGAGGGAAAGGAGTAAGAAAGGAAACTAACCGGGAAAAGAATAACACCAAAAGGAACCGATGTTGGAAAGAAGGTTACGGGAAAGAGAACTGTGGGAAAATCAGTTGGGCAAAAGTCATCGAAAGGCGCTGGACAGATGATAAAGGGAAAAAAAAAAAAAACAGGGGTGAGGGAAGTTCAGAACCTATAAGAGGGGCAGCGTTGGATATGCAAGCTAAGTACTGTCGACCAGACAAAAAAGACAGCTTGTAAGGGGGGGGGAGATCCATTAGAAGAAAAGAGGGGAGGGCGGTTAAAAGAGGGGAAATGCACTAATGCTTTCTGTGTGTACTCAGTCAAGGTGTCAACTGGGACGGGAAGCGGCCGCATGCCTTAAGTGTGACCAGAAGCTAAGGATTCGAGCAGGAAGGGAGGTGCGGGGCGGGGGGAAAGGGACTTGGTAAGCTTTCGGAAAAACACTCTATGCAACATGGGTCCTCGCCTTTTGGACGCGCTGTAAACGGGCAACATTGGATTGGACTGAAGGGAGAGGACAGTTAGAATAGTTGGATCATTGGAAGCCGTAAAACGAAGTAGGAAAAGCAGAGGGGGAAGGATCAGGGGGGGAAGGGGGTAGGTCTAGAGGGGGCATGGCGAGTACCTAGATTATCGGAGCGTAGAAACCCGAGGCCCAAATTTTCGGAAAAAAGGACCGTAGGGAAAAGATGACAAACTTAGCACCGCCTGGTTACAGGAAGGAGAAATAAAAGAAATCGGGCGCAAACCAAACGCGGGAAGAAACCGGTGCGAAATCTTCGTGAACCAGCACCCGAAGGGGGTGACAATGCTCACCGGATAACCCAAATAAATGCATCGGGGAGGGGAGGACCGAAACCGACGCGTGAACCAGCCACCAGGGGGGGAGAAATGACTGTTTTTCCCCCAGGAGGGGAACCCTAGAGATTATTTTAAAGAAGAAGGGGCCACAAGGAGGACATGATACCGATCCGCCTAAGCTAATGGGGGGGGTAGGTATGGGGAAAGCACCATAAATCTACATTACTTATCATATAAAGAAAAATGGGGCAACAACCTTCACTCCATGTTACGAACTTGAAGGGAAGGAAAAGAAGGGGAGGGATTGCGTGGAAATCAGACATAGAGGGCCGGTCAGGACTCCATCCGGAATAAAAACCCTAGATATGCCCTGAAAGAGTTGACCAGAAAAGGGAGAAGCGCCTCCCTTTCGGAGGGGAAAGAAGAGAAGGGACAAAAGAGCTTACATAGGAAAATAAGGGAAGGAGAAGGGCACAAGTCCAAAAAAGGGAAAGTACGTACATGTCCGATCAAGGACCGGAAGTTGATCTTTCAAATTTTGAGAGGGAAGGAACGGGACTTCCAATAATGCTACGTGGGGCAGAGAAAGTCTGATGTAGAAGAGAACACACAAAAGCAATAGGGGGGGGGGAATGGAGAGAGATGACAGAAAAAAGTTGACAGCCTGTAAATGCAAAAAATTATTGGAAGAATGGGGGTAGAAAAACACTGTTCGGGGGAAGGGGGGAACTGTGATCCGGTCAAAAATGAAAAAGGGAAATGGGAAATTGGTGCCAGTGCCTAGAAGAAGGCCATTGGGTCATTAAGGGATGAAGGAAAATGGGCGTTCCACGAAGAAAGGTGCGGAAAAGGCGTCAGGCGGCTTCGTTAGTGTCTAAATGGGAAGCGCGGGGAAAGGGGGGAATGACGGTGCGCGCGGAAAAAAGAAAGAGAGGGGGTTGTTGCCGGGGCCCGCAGGCTGGGAAACGACAAAAAAAGGGAAGACTTCCGAAAGACAGGGAGGGAATTTTTGGAAAAAGCTCTATCAGTTCATTGGGCGTTGAGGGACTTAGACGGAAGAAAGTGAACTAGGAGTAAACAAAGAATGTTGAAATATCGGGGGGTTTCATTGACCAAAGCAGAGGACGGTCGGCGTCAATTCTTTTTTGCCACGAAAACACTTGCCTGTAATGGGGGGGGAGGCAACGCGACCGGGCAAGGGAAAAAAAGAACTCGGTATCAGGGTTTTACGGGAGTAGATTCTAATTTCTCTTTCTTTGAGCCACGAAAGCGACGTTCTGGCGGGGGGAGGAACTCGAGCCTGGGTTCGGCTAAAGGGGAGTTCGACCTCGTTGTAAGCTTCGAGAAAGGAAGGAGGGGAGTGAGATAGAAAACGCGGGGGGGAAAGGAATAAGACGACGGCCGAAAATGGGAAATGACCCTCTGAATCTAAGTAGACTGAATTCCAATACTGCTACCGAACTTCAAAAGGAAGGAGGGCGTCCTTCGGGAGGTGTTAGTAAAAACGAGGTTAATGGGAAGGGAAAGAGACGGACACTACAAGGGACTTCACCCGAAAGAAAGCACACAAATCCCCAATGAGGAGGAGAGGGACAATGTAAAGAGGAAACCTCCGACGAGACAACTTAAGAGGAAAAAGGGGGGGGGGAACCTGAAAGGAAAGGTTGGCTGCAAGAAAGAAGGGGACAGTCCTTCATCATTACAGTGCGTAGAGGAAGACCAGCGTTTAACGGCTCAAAGAAAAAGGGGGACAAGGAACCTTTTATTCAAAAAGGAAAAAAAAAATTCAATTCAAGCTCGTTTGTGAGGGGTGGACAACTGCCGGGGACGTCGTCAATTCGAGAGAGAGAGAACGAGCACAAAGCTGAGGAAGAGGAACGTACGCCGAAAGATGGTGGACTAATGCATCCGTGAAAAAAAACGGAAAAACTACAAACGAATCATATTACTGTATCTAACGTACGGCTTACAAAGGAATAAAGGGTCAGGGGGGGGGGTGTGGGTGAGTGGGTTCCCGAGGAAAGACTTCATCCCACGGAGGGGGAGATTACGGGGGGGGGGGATGGAGATGTAAATGAGAGGACAGATGGGAGGGTGGAGACCCCGAACCAGGAAAGGAAAAAGCAAGCGATTTACGTTCAGAGGGGATCTGATAAGGGGGGTCCTGGGAATTCGCCGGAGTAAAAATAGGGGGTCCGATAACACAAAGAGAGGTTCGGGGTAAGGAAAGGGTTTAAGGCGGAGTTGAATTCCATAAAAACGGGGATAACCAAGAAGAAAAAAGGGGAAACACAAAAAACGATGCATCTCTAAAAGAGAAAGGGGGCCTATCAAAAAGTTAGGGAAGGGGGGGAAGGGGGGTTTTAGGGGGAATATTGAGGGGTGGGTGTCCGGGGAGGGGTAAAGGGAAACGTTTCTGTGGTGGGAGTAGGGGGGGGGCAGATCTGATACTGGGGTAATTCCTAAAGAGGACGAGTCGATACGTAGGGTGTTCAGACACACCTGCTGAAGCGGGAAGATATTTTGGAAAAATCAAAAAAAAAAGAAAAGGGGGGAGGGGGGGAATGGCTTCCTTAATAAAATGGGGCCTGGGGGGAAAAACATTTTTTGGGGGTAAACTGGGGTCACCGCTCGTGGGAAACGGCTTCAACCGGCGTTCTCAGAAGAGACGGGTGAGGAGGAATCCGGGGGTCTTTTGGAAGAAGGAAAAAAAGGGTAGGGAGTTGGGGGAACCTTTGGGAGAAGAAGGAAGCATGAGGGGGGCGGTTACTTGGGGTTGGACCCCCAGACTAGCTTCTGGGTGTGTTTTGCGTTGGGGAAGAAGGGAAGAGACAATAGAATTGCTTTTTAAAGGGAAGGGTCAAGTGGGACGGCACAGAACAAACTGGAGGAGAACATTGGGTTCGGTCATCCTGGAGCTCCGGGGAAGGCCAAACTCTTCAAGAAGCAAGTCTAGCAATGAAAAAAAGATCGGGCTCGACTATTTCTAAGTTTTTTTGGTGGATATATTCGTTGAATGGGACTTCGGAGGATGTTAAGAGGGAGAGAATGTAGTTGGGAAAAGCCGGCGAAATACTGATGAGGGAGGAACTCTTTCGAGAGAGCCATGATTAAGATACAGAGGGCGAACAGGTCGCGGGGGGCGCCCCTCCATAGGATCTGTCTGTGGGTTGAAGGAAAGAATTCGTATCGCGCAACATATGAAGATGGGCCCTGAGGGCGTTTGGTTGTGTTCGTTACGTAAGGGTTTAAGCCCTTACGGGGAGCGCTAGAGTCGTCAAATGGAGCTGGTCTGCTAGAAGGGTGGCCGGTTAAAAAAGGTCCGCGGGGGGGAGGGCACGGCGGACGGTTTTGGGGGGAGGGAGGGGTTACGTGGGGTCTTTGGACGGTTCGGGAAGAGGGAAAGCCCAGGCGCTAAAGGGAGAGACGGACGCATATGATCCAGTGCAGGGGGACAGAAAGAGCAACATCTATTATGGGCGGACAAGGGGATCCGTGCAAACATGGAGTAAAAATTGGGGGGGGGAATCAATTGGGAAGTTGTCGGGCGGAAAGAGGGGAGTAATGAAATCAGTGCGCACCAAAAAAAGGGAGGACCGCCCGAGGGGTTCTAAAATCAAAAAAAAGCCACGTAAACGTCCTGTCCTTGGATCCTAAAGAGCGAACAATCGGAGGGAAACAGTTGGGGGAAACGAAAAAAAGCATGACAATGGAAGAAAAAGGATTCATCAGATACAGTGGGGATTATCGGAAAGCACCGGCTCAGGATTGGCGTCTGGGGCGACGGCGGGAAGAACAGGTTAGTGGAAAAAAGGTGGGAGCGGGGATATGGGGGAGGGGGGATTTTGTACTTATTAGGAGAGAAACGAAGGAATGAGAGCTGCGTTTGGGGGGGACAGCTAAAGGGGCTCGCATGTTTGCACCTCCCCGGGGTGACCGGTCTTCTTGAAGGAGGGAAAGTGGTCTCTGCAACGCAAAGCAGCTTGGAAAATGTCCCCATCTTTGTCACTTTGGGCACATGGGGCGGATGGGGCATACACGCACGGCGCAGTTGGGCAGGAAAACCGGTCAGGGGAGTAAGAGGTCCAAGCTAAGCATGAGTAACCGATTGGACCCCTGCAAGATTGAAAATGCTAGACCAGGAACGCTTTCTTAGGGGGGAGCTCGTGGGCTTCGGTAAAGGAGGAAGTCATCTAGCAAAGCGATCTCAAACAAAAATAGGGGCTGGGGGCGGGTAAAATAAAAAGAGAATGTGTTACGTGGATGGGCGAGGAGGGAGAAGGACTAGATCAGAGGCCGGAGGACACCCGATCGACACATAATTGGCAAGGGGGGGAACTTAGACCGTCATAATAGAAAGCCTCGGTGGGAGAGGTATAGAGTAAGCACAGAAAAGAAAAAAGGGAAGGGCCCGGTACACGAGGGCGAAAGCGGTTCCGTTCAGACAAACTTCCCAACAATATGGGTAGAGGGGGAAAGGTTTCTGCTAAAATCGCAACTCACTGCATTGGGGACTTGGGGGGGAAAGACGAGCAACGCTGAAGGGGGACAACCAAAACATTCTTAAGGGGGACTATAATATAGATGAAGAAGAAAACCCGTCCATAAGACCTAAGGAACCGTTTGAGGAAAAAAAAATAGGGGACGCAACTATAACTTTAACGTAAAAATGCTTGAAGCCTGGGATTGAAAGGGAGTGGGGGAGAATCCGGAACCAGGCGCAAAAAGTCAGAATTTTACTGCGGACATAGAAAAATCTTTAAAAGCAGGTGCGAAAAAATCGACGCCGCAGCAGGGAATGCCAGAAAAAGGAAAGAACGCTAAGCAGTGGGAAATCAGGACAAAGAAATAGGGTATAAGAGAATGGAACTGAGAACCGAAACAAAAAGAGGGGGCGGGTGCGAGGGAACGAGACTAACCTGGAAAACAAGCGTCAACGGCGCTGGAGAGCAGGTAGACATGGATGGGGTCCTGGCAGTCGAATCGATCATGTAAGAGGAGGAAAACTAAAAAGGGGGGGCGAGGCCGCGTACAAAAAAAAGAGGGACGGAGACCGGAGAGAGTCAAAGAGAATGAAATTGCCCCATATAGACGAAAACCTACAGGGACGGGGGAGTGAGGAAAATTTTTCTCTATAAGGGTCATGTCCAGAAAACCAACTCACGGCTAACGCGCTGAACTCGGATTTTATTGACGCGTCGACCACCGAAGGCGAGGATGCGACGCTTCTGTTCCCTAAGAGGAGGAACTTTGTGAACGTCAATGACGCTAAAGAGATGGGGACACGACCAAAATTACACTTCCCGCAGAGAGAGAAAGCCCCCTACAAAGAGGGGAGAATAAAGAATAGGGGAAAAGGGGATACTTGGAATCTATTGCTTTATGAAACCTCTCATGGGAAAATGGCTTGTCGGGCAGCGGGGCCATCACAGCAAAATAATCAAAAAGTTTACTCTCGTCAAAAAAAACGGTTTCCTACCGCGATGTTTGTCACAACTTACCACCCAAAAGGAAATTTTGTGTTTCTGGGGAGAGGGTGACACCAATCAGCAGACAGGTGGGTGCTCCAGGAAATGAAAAGAAAAATGGCTCTCGCCACCCAGAGAAGGGGGGGAACGCAGCAAAGCGCGGTGACCAGGGGAACTACATGAGAGAAGACCAGGGGAGGGGGGGGGAAACCACAAAAGAAAAAGAAAGAAAAAATGAAAAAATCGACCGTAGGGTCTTTTGTCAAAAAGTAATCCCTGAAAGCA
>Ga0179591_1223923_pt1 | contig 15757 bp, 27 predicted proteins | sample CZOMad2_1_08_16f_FD_182891 | JGI IMG/M metagenome (GOLD analysis project Ga0179591, IMG submission 182891) | Vadose zone soil fungal communities from Angelo Coast Range Reserve, California, USA - CZOMad2_1_08_16fungal (PacBio error correction) | ecosystem: Environmental > Terrestrial > Soil >...
GCACGACACTCGAAGGAAATCCTGTCGGAGACCCAAAAAACATGCCCCCTCTGGCAAAACGAGACATAGATGACGCGGGCCTCGCGGGTGGTTTGCAAGGAAAGATCAAGGAACCGGACGCTTTTTTTGTACACTCACCACATGGCTTCCCATACAGGTGCGTTCAAGACAGTCTTCTTAAAGAAAGAACCAAACCACGAAAAGGAGAAGAAAGGTATTATCTCAGGGAACACTGACTGAAAGGTCGCCGGTAAGAATTGGAATTTGACAAAACTGGACGCAATGGGGGGGAACCGGAAAACGGAAACATTGACCTTGGGAGGCGGACCAGTGCCCTTCTGTCGAGGAAAAGTAAAGAAAAATTGGCCACAACATAACCGAGGAGGGGGGGGGCCGGTGTTTTTGGGGGTCGCAAATTACGGAACGTAAGTCCTGAAACATGACGGAAATGTCAGGGACGGTTTCCGTGTCAAGGAGCAACAGCGAGGGGCATATCGGGGAGTGAAAAAAACAGGCCCCGAAAAGGTCACAGACACGTTTCGGGCATTGTCCGACACAAAACCACAAAACCCGCACTGTCAGGACAGGCGACATGTACTAGAAGCCAAAAAAAAAGGTGGTGGCTTGGTTATTTTCTGCCAGCGGCTGGGAAAGTTCGGTGATCTCAACCTAACCAATAGGTGGGACACAAAATCGTTTGGCGTGCGCTTGTGCAATGGAGCCCTTCGACGATTGAAGGAAACGGGACGATTGGCGGATTGGCCCGGTTCTGGTATTCGAAGACGCACCAACCCCCGGATCAAAGTTTCTTGTGAAGGACCAGTTTAAGGGAACCACGTACAAAAGGAGATACGTGCACGGAAAAGCCAGGGCCCCGTTCGGGCAACCTTCTTGGTTCAAGTTCATGAACGGGCACCAAAGAAATTGTCTCAGGGAGGGAGGAATCACTGATATGAACCAAAGTCGCGCATTGGGGGAAGCCCGCGAGACACTGCTTACAGAACTCAGCGAAATGTTGAGAAAGTTATTGCGTCGCAAGGGGTCTTCTGCCAAGGGTTCAAGGGGGGCTCTGAACGAAAGAAAAACCGCGTTGATGCGGGTCGGAAGGGTACCTTCTGGGACAAGGGAAAAAGGTTTTAGGGGTCGAAAAGCTTCCCGTCGTCAAGCCGCACTGGCTTGAAAAGATCGAACAAGGGTGCTGGACATCTGGCTTTGGTCACTGGGAGAACGGGGGAAAAACTCAAGTGTGCACACACGGCTACCTGAATTCCTTGAAATCAAGGGAAACAATATCATGACAGGGGCGCAGGAGAGACCAAAGGGGGGGTAAAACGAACCTGACGGACATCAGGAGGAACAAGAAGAGCCGACGCTGCAACAACAGTTCGCGGTGCAACACAAACTGCAGAGTGGTTGGGGCTAGAGGGGGAAAAAAAAGCCCGCCGGAAGGTTTGGCGGTCGCAATCGCAACCCCCGGTGGGGGGGATCCGGGCGACGAAAGTTTGTCCTGAAGTTCAACAATGCACGGGAAAAAGAAAGTCCGGAACGAAAAACTTGGGAAAACTTACCAATAGACGGTTTCTTCGGAGAGGGAAAAAAGTGAAAAAAACCCGAAAAGAAAACCGCTTTGGTATAAAAAGGAGGAATAAAAAAACCAACCGGTGGGAATTTCACTCTCAGAAAGGAAGGGCAAGGAGCCGCCCGTGCACCCGGAGTCCCGATCATGGTACGGGCGGGTTACCCAACCTACAGGGGGTCACCAAAAAAAAAGGACTTTGAGAACGGGGGAAGGTAACGAACGAGTCCACTTTTGACCAAAACGAAGGGTCGTAAAGGGGAGTGGAAAAACTTACAATTTCCGCAAAAAGGTGACTCTTGGGATAAAATAAAACACAAAAAAGTGGCATCAAGGGGAATAAACATGAAAAAAAAAAACACCCGAAAAGGCAGCAAGCAAGACCAAAGGCCAAAACCCACCTCACGTCCCGGTGCCTAAAACGAAAAAAAGGAGTGGGAAAAACTAAACAATGTACCAAAATAAACCCCCTGCCGCTGAAAAGGGGACAGAAAGGCCGAGACTTCAGGTCAATCACGGACTTCACGGGACACTTTGTAGGGGCAAAAAAAACTTACATCAAGCAAGACAAAAAAAAAAAAACTCCACAAACAAACAAAACAACCGCCACGAAGAGTCCCCCCTGTACGGGTGGGAAGGGGGGGAACCAGCCCCACGATCGAGGCCACCGTAGTTGGTCACGGAAGAATGGAGTCTTGGGAAACGAACCGACCCTTCAACGTCGACGACCTTTTTCAAACTTCATCCTTGCCGAGGGTCCGCCCAAACCAGAAATACTCACACTTGCATGCGATTCCTGTTTGAGAATGAACCATGAACCAAAAAAATAGGTTAGGTCCAACCTCCCCTACTGCTTGAAGACACCACAAACCCGTCTGAAGCTGAGCGAGCTTCTGTGGGGAGAGAGAGACTATTCCCTCAGCAAACAATGGCTTGATCAAAAAAAAAAAAAAGTGTACCGGGTTCGGGTCGGGTATCTCCGATTGACCATTTATAAGGAGAAACTTTTCATTCCTCTGAAAAAAAAAGACAAACAATGTCATGAGGGACGAGGTTTCCGCTGAGATTTGAACCATGGCCGCCCAGTGTGGGAAAGCAAAAAAGGAAACGGCAGGGAGGCAGGGGGGGTCAAGGGGGTAAAAGCAGTGAAACTCATTGAGTATGGGGGGGTCAAGCATCCGCGCAGTGAGGCTCCGAGACACCAGAAAAGACATAAGAAAAGGCGGTGGCGGAGGTGTTTCCTGGTCGTATATTGGAAACCGTAAATAAAGCAAAGGACCGTTGAATCCCCTCGACCAGGAAAGGCAAAAGGTCCAGCCTTGTTGGTCGAGTGAAACAAGATGGGAAAAAAAACTTTCCAGTGAATCCCGGGGAGACCGGGGTACTCAAAAAAAAAAAAAAAAACGGTTGGATTAAAACGGGTTTGGGGGTACCCAAACTTCAGTGGGGGGGTGTACTGGGTTTCGTTTTGGAGTGTAGTCCATTTTGTTGGGGAGGGGGAAACCGGTGTGCCACACCCCGGAAACACAGGAACCCGGCAAATTAAACCCTGGGGACTGAGGGACTAAGGTATAGGACCAAACAAAACCGAGAAAAAAAGCGCCCAAAAGCATATGGGAAGGGGAAAAAACGCAGCGCTTTCTTTGAATGGATTAAGATGGGGCAACCCGGGGAGGTTTAACAACTTGTGGAATGAAAAAGTGGAACAAAGGTTCAAAATCGAACACAGGAAGGGGGGAGAAGGAAGGTCCCGGGAAGGCAGGCGAAAGGCCAGGGGGGAGAAAAGGTTGGCTTTGTCCACACCACTCCAAGGCGAATGACCTTAGGTCACTAAGAAGCCCCATAGGGGGGAAAAGCAGTGGTCTAAACCTGAGGGGAAGTGGAAGAAAGTCCCTGTCTCTACAAAGAGAAAGGAGATGTTATTAAAGGCGGGTCCTTCAGACCGATCAGGGAGAAAAAATTCGACCACCCCCCCAAAGAGGAAACATGTGTGCGAAAACAGGTAATGTGGGGACGTAGTAGGAAAAGAATGGGCCAACTTCGGAAAGACACTCAACCTGCAACTAGGAGAAAAAACTCTACCTCACGTCAAGGTGCAAGAAATAGCGCTCGTGGAGTGAAAAAAAGGAGGGACAAAAGTTGTCGCCAAGGTTGGTCAAATGCCTGGCTAAACAGGGAGGGGGAAAACCTAACGTCCCAGCACTTGCATCATTGGTTCTGAAAAAACTCCGAAGAAAGAGTGGTGACCCAGACAGTTACTTCAGGACAAAGAAAGAGGGATTTAAAGGGACTTGGGTCACAGGGTAGTGAAGGTAAAGTAGGGCAAACCACGGACTCATCCTTGGATGAGAAACTGGGGGTAAAAATAAAAACACAAGGTCAGACACCATGGAAGGGGGGTTTGCCCGGGGGTCAGGAGGGTAAATAAGGGGGGACACCGTGCAGGAACAAAAGGTGTTCAGAAGGGAGAAGGGCACGGGTTTGGGTGGGAGGTTTGGGGGAGGATTCGGCACAATGATGTGACGTCGGAACAAAGTTGGGGGGGGTTCTTGTGTGGTGGGGGACGTGGGTCAGGTGTCCGTTTGACAACAGGGACGAAAAGGGACCACCTGGAGGATTACAACGTGGGAACCGGGAAAAGGAGTAAAAGTGGAAAATGAACGGGCCCCGACAGGTGGAGGGTCATGCTGAGGGGGGGAAAACACTTTTCTAAACGCAGGTTCCTTGGCAAAACAAGGTGCACAGGGGGGTTGAGAATCAAAGGGTTAGAGGCCACGACCCGGGATTAAGAAGAAACCTGATGACGAAGCCGTTGTGGAGAATTGAAAAAACCCAACAAGTGGGCAAAAAACCCCAGGCCTGGGGTTGGATACAGCCCCCTTGGGAGAGGGGGGGTGAAGGGGGGTCTTATTGCCAAGATTGGGAACCCGAAGCGCAAACCTTTCAAGAATCTCACGGGGTGAATCAAGACCAAAGTGGGTTCCGGTTAAAAATAAGAGGCCCAGTCCGGGATACCGGACAGGGTGGGAAACTGGTAGCGAAAGCGTCAGCATGACTAGAACCCTGAGGATGTAGGAAAAATAAAGTAAAAACACTCGAAAAGGGGAGCGACAAGTGAGGGGGAAAAGAACTAGCTGTCCAAAATCCCCAACGGCCAAAAAAGCGAATAAAATATTCCGGTCAAGGGAAGGGTGGGATGTTGGGAGGGTTGGTGGGGGGTGGTGAGGGGGGGTTACAAAACCCATGTGATTTCGGAGGACCAGGGGGAGGGGTGAAAAATGTTCGCAAAGGGGAAAGAGGTGAAACATTCAGGGGGGAAGGCGGAAGTTGGCCAGGTCATGGAGAAAATGGTAGCATTCGGTGGCATGGGACAACTTTCGAACCGTGTTGGGTTGGAAGGATTGTGAGGAACCTCCGAGCCATCCTGAGGGGAGAAACCAGGTGGGACGATGGGTAAAAAGGAAAGAGGTTTGGTGTGTTAGAGAAAAGAGGTGAACCTGGGATGCAAGTGGCCTTCAGTGGAAACGGGGGAGGGAATTAGGGGGATTCGATTATGCAGGGAAAAAACTTTGGTTGTGGAAGCAAAAAAAGAAGATCCTGGAGGGGACCGAGAAACAACGCCGTGGAGGTGGGAGGAATATTTGTAAAGGAGGGTGGGATTTAAAGGGCCGAAATAATCCGAAACCTCTTCTCAAAAAAAACAGGAAGGAAGGGGGAAGATCGCTGACGGTGGAAGAAGAAACACTCAAAAACAGGACAACCCAAAACATCACTGCGGTTAAACTGGGGTCAAGAGAGGGGGGGGAGTCCTGCAAAATTTGGAAGGGGAATAATAAAAAGGAAAACGCTCAGTACGGGGAATGAGGCCAAGTAAGAGAGAGGAAAATACTATAAACAACCCGTGTCAGGGGCCTTAAACAGCAAGAAAGTTACCAAGGAAAAGGAAGGGAGAGAAAGCAACAATCCGAAAGGACAAAAAGATGAAAGGTTTTCCAGAAGAAGAAAATTAACTAAAAGATTCGCCCCCGAAGGTGGGGGAAAAAACTGCCTGACCAGTCAGTTGGCGAAAAAAAGAAAAGGGGGGCCCTCTAAACTCAAAAAAAAGGGGTTATGAAAAACAATGGAAATGTCAAAACGGAAATTCCTCAGAGGAGGGGGGGGGAACGTGTTCCGGCAGAGGGTGAAAAAAAGGAGGTAGAGTGGGGGGGGAAAGGTCCCTTCCCGTCGGGGACAGTTCGCCCGTAGGAGACAAGAAGAACGGGCGAAACAAAAATCGGCAAGACGGAAAACCTGGAAAGTAGAAAAGTGAATACATCGGGCAAAGAAGCCGCTAATCAGAAAAAATGGGGGGGGCATCCAGCCCGCAAACACGGGCAAAAGGGGGGAGGGAGGAACCCGAGCGGTACAAGAAAAGGGTGGTCACACAGGTGAAGAAGTGGAAGAGAGAAAGTAAAGGCTGTCATCAGTTCGAGTGGAGAAACAGAACGGGCCCTCGTAAAGGGAGGTATCAACAAAAAAAAGAAACTAGAGACACTGAGAAAAAGAGGGATAAAAGAAAGCCGAGCAAGTTCGGGACACTAAAATAAAAGGGGGGCAAAGGAGGGCCACAAAGCCAAACGACAACGGGGGTAACGAAAAAACAATCACATATACGGCCAGGGGAAGAAAGCGTAAAGCAAAGAAAGACACAAAGGAATAACCTAAGACACGGAACGACAATAAAGCGAACGGGCGATTGGAGTACTGAAGATTAGGGCAGTAGACGAAAAAGAGGTGCGAGGAAGAATCATGGGGGGCGCGGGAAAAAGGCAAGGCGAGGGCGAAGGGACCTCACAGAGGCCCAAGAGGAAAGAACAGCCCGAGACTGGAAGACCCGAGAAAGAGGACGGACCAGGGGAGGGCCGAGAACAGGGCAAAAGGAAACGAGAAAGTTCACAAGACAGACAGCAAGGAGGAGCGGAGGCAAGATGACAAACCAGAAGAAAAGCCACCAAATCCATGCCGGAGAGCAGGCCCAGCCGGCACAATCTGGGCGACAGACAAACTGGAGGAACTGCATAGGACCTCCTACGCGGATCAGCATGCGTATTACAACAAACAAACGGAAACATATCCAAAAGTCACGGTACCCACTGTAAGAAGTTCAGTGGGTTGGAGTCGACATTCCCTTCCCCTTTTTTTGAAAAAGGAACAACTTTGAACAACGGTACCAAAGAAAAAGAAAAGAAAGGTCAACTGATAAGGAACAAAAAAAAAAGCTGGTTTAATAACGAGAAGGGGGTGGAACCTCCAATGGGTTTCCAAAAAGACAAGAAAAGACAAGACTGACCATGAGTAAAATGGAGGCTTGAAAGGTGACAAAAGGGCAACCCGGTCCGTGGCCGAATTGAGAGGGTAACAAGGAACAAGTTTTCGTCACTACCAAATGTGAAAGTGAGGGGGAAGAAATTTTCTTGAAACAAAAAGAGCGGAGAGTTGAAGGGGACGATACGTTTGAAGGAAAAAGGACGTGCAAGAAGGGAGGAAAGACCAGGGGGGTCTCACAAAGGGCCAACCTCAGTCAAGGTACCCTCACGAAAAAGCAGGTCTTTGGAACCAAGGGAGGGGGTCGCAGTTCGTTGAAAAAAAACAAAAGCAGGTCAAGGGGAGGGCGCAATAAGTTGCAAGAAAACACTAAACGGGGTAAGGGGAGGTAATCAAACATGACGCAGGAGAAGAAAAAAAAATCTCTCCTCCGGAAAGGCAGTAAAAGGGAAAACTAAGGGGAGGGGTCTCTGGTAAGGAGAAGGGGGAACTCCTCGAAACCGAAACCCTAACAGTTTCGCCAAATCAGCAAACGGAAAAAAGAGGGAAGAAAGATGTTCTTACGACTCCGGTGCGGTGGAAACAGAACAAACGCGCGCAACGGGGGGAAAGGAGGGGACGCTTGAAACGCAAAACAATGGGGGGGGAGAAAGTCCACGTTCAAAACGTTATCAGCTGTGGGGGACAAACCCAAGGAACGAGGAGGGGAGGGGTCAACAATCAGAAATGCGACAAGAACAAGAGGGGAGTTGGGGGCCGCCTGGCTAAAAAAAGAGTAAACAGGGGGGAAGGGGGACAATTTTGCCCTTGTCAAATGTGGGGAAACCCGACAACATAAAACTGACAAAAGACAAAGAAAAAAAAAAAAAAAAAAAGCAAAGGATTAAAAAAAAATGGGTAAGAAAAAAAAAAGGGGTTGTTCTCTGGCGGGATCACAGAGGGACGAAGTCCCCCACCGCAAAAAATGGGTAAGCCTAAAAAGGAACACCGGGGCAAACCTGGAATTCAACAGGGAAGGAAACTTCAGGAGAGGAAATTTCCGAAACGGAAAAAGAGACCCGCCCCGCCGTGTTGAGAGGGGGGGGCAGGGTACTAGAGAAAACAGTAAGCAGAAGGGAGAACACACGGCGACTATTTCCCGAATCAGGAAAGGACCTCCCCCGACGCGGGAATCGGATCTGCCAACAAAAGGGCAGACGAAGTTTAACCAAAAGCTCCTCAAATATAGATCGAGACAAAAAATACTTATCAAGAGTGGAAAATGAGGGGGGACCGGATCAAGGTCATGACAGCGGGAAAATCATAAACCCGGAACCTGAAAAGGGAAACAGCATTTGGCAAGGGGGATCCGCCGAAGAAAGCTCAGAGTAATCACTCCAGCCTTTAAAAAGAAGGGGAGATTCAAAAAAGCTGGGAGTAAGAAAAACATGTCAAACGGATCCAAAAGTAAGAAGCAATCAGCTTTAAAAAAAGAGGTAAGTCGGGGGTGTGGTCTTAAAGCACACGGGAAGAAGTCACCAAAGTAAAAAAGGGGGAGGTCATCTACCAAGCCAAAGGGGAAGGGAAACTAAGGGGGGGAGACTATATCTGGAACAAAAAGGGACGGGAAACGAAAGGAGTGAATTTTTTTAGCTTGAACTCAGTGAAAGGGGAAGGCAGAATATGGCAGTAACACGGTAATTTCGGAGAAAAGACGGATTACCTGAAGAGGATCTCTGTAAGACGTTAAAAAAGAAGATTTATGAAATACTTGAAAGTGTAATAAACGACGGACTGTTGGTGGACCGGGAACCCCGGGATTGAACTTGATCTTTGGACTATGGGTAAAGGGGGGAAAAAGTGTTGAGGAGGAACCCCAGGGGGGGGGATCCCCCAAGATTGGGTATGAGAGGAAAGAATAAGGGGAAAGGGCAGGCAAAACAGGCAAGGGCAGGGGGCCATGGGAAAAAGATGACGGGGAGGCCATGATGAAAGTAGGGGGTGGTAAGAAACCTGAAGAGGGGTCTCAGGGAAAAGACAGGTCCCTCAGGGTTCATGATACGGGGCTGCTCCGGAAAGTACCGGGGGGGGGGTTACATCCAGCATCTGTCAAGGCACAACAGACGGTGGAAGCTTGAAGAAGGAGCAACGAGGTTTATTTTGTTAAGGACAACAAGTCGAAAAAAAAGAAGTGTATTTGGTGGGGGGACGCCCTTGGTGAAGCCACGGCAAACGGGAATGGGAACGAGATCACCGTGTGTTTGGCCTAAGAAAAAGCAAAGAAAAGGTCGAGTGGCAGAAACGAGCACCAAAGATGGACAGGGGGGGGACAGGACTCAGGCTGTTCGGGGAACGGAGAAAAGGGGTAAAACAGGAGCTAAAAAATCAAAAAAAAGAGGAAGACGGGGTATAACTTTTACAACATGAAAAAGGAAAAGGGGAGGATAAATTATAAGTCCCGGGACAAACAGGGGAAAGGGATCATAAATGAAGAAGAAAGGAACCATGGGTCTATCTTTCTCATGACAGGCGGTGAAAACAGGGGAGAAAGATTTAATAAACACAAGAAAAAAAGGGAGAAAAAATCAGGGGCACAATAAAAAACAATAAGAGCGGGGTATAAGGGGAAGCGGCAAATTTGAAATGGGAAAAGGAAACGACACCTTCGAAGGAAGTAGTAAGAGGCGCTGAGAACGGGCTCTCTGGTGGAAACGGGAAAAAAAAAGAAAAAGACACCACTTATTTGCACGAGGAAAAAAAGAAAAAAAAAAAAAAGAAAAGCCCGACCGCCGCAATAAGTCAAGAGGGGGCCCGGGTTTGTTTGACCCAGAGGGAAGAAGGGGGTCAAAACTACCTGTTGAGGGAGAAGCAGACCCCTCCAAAAACCGAAGGGAACTGGCAAGGGTAAATTAATCGGAGGACGGGGTCTCCTTGAAACCACTAAGGGAAAAAAGATGAAAAAAAGGAGTTCCTATAACGGTGGGGAAGATCAACCGAAGGAAAACGCCGCCCTCTGGGTGAAAAAAGGGGAAAAAAAAAAACCGTCAAATTCAAAGAGGAAAAGGCGCACGTCCTCCCGGAAAAAGAGGGGGTTTTGGGTGAAAAGGGGAAGAAAAAAAAGAGGATTACTGCAAAAGAAATCTTTATAATCGAAAAGAAGAGAAGGATAAAGTGACAACGTGAAAAAGGACGGAGGGGAATCAAAAATACTTCGTATAACCCAAAAAAAAAAGAAGGGAAAAACAGCGATTTTGCAGACAAGGGGGGGGAGAAACGTAGAGCCCCAAGGAAAAGCAGAAAAGGGGCAGAAACAACAAGCCTCCGTGAAATCGCCTCCGTGAGAAAAGCAAGCCCGAGAGAGTTATCACGGGCGAGGACAGAAGGCTTGTTGGTTCGAAAAGGAAGCAGGAAAGGGACAGGGAAGCCCCGATGTGTATCTAACGGTGTAGGGGACAACGACGGGGAGGGAAAATAGAACAAGGGAAAACAACAAGAGACGGGGGGGGCCAACTCTCATCTTCATAGGGGCAACCAAAAAAGCTGAAGTGGAAAACGACAGAATGGAAATGAGAGAGGTGGAAGGGAGACCTCAGCTCAACACACAAAGGAGGCGGGGGATCCAAACGAAAAGAAAAAAAACGAAGAGGCATGGAAAAAATTCTGTGTAAAAACTGGAGGGAAAAGAAGGGGGGGCAACCGCTCACGACTGGAGGAGTGGAAGCGCAGGGGGGGTGGGAACTTGGGAGATCAAACGAACAGTCTTGGCCAGGGGGGTGGGAGAAAAAGAACAATAAGGAGAACAAAAAAGCTGGCAACGCGGAGGAGGAAGGACTGCGTCTAACCACCAACGTTAAAATGAAGGAAAAAAAAAACAAAAAAAAACTCCGCCCTTGGAAGGACCTAGGAAAGACCTGGGCAGTTACTGAAAACGGACGAAGAGGGAGAAAAACGGGTCCTACTTTGTTGGGGGGGCAAACCCGGGTAGCAAAAAAAAAAAACGGGAAAAGGGCCCCTTCTGCAACAAGGGAAGCAAAACCCTTTGATGCCACAAGAGGGACTGCTTGGGGAAAAAGGGGTGTTGTTCGGGTCGGGGGAGAGAAGTGGTGCCTTCTGAATCAGGAGGGGGGGTGGGTAAGTTTTTTCAGAAAAAAGCGATGATGGAAAAATCTTTCTTTCAAAAGAGGGAGGACAAGTGGGACAGACATCCCATATGAGGGAGACAGACAAAAAAAAAGAAACGTGAAACAGGCAAAGCGGCCCAATTGTAAGGAAAAGAGCTAAACGTGGTGATTGGGTTCTTGAAACAAGAGGAGGACGGGGTATCGAAAAAGGAGAGTAACTTTGTCATCGGGGGGGGGAAGGTAAAGGGTCGTCACAAGTGCCGTAAGAACGGAAAAACGCGTGTCAGGGAAACTGGCAACCGTAATTGCAGGGGATGGCGTGTCTGGTGAAGGCGAAAAAAACAAAATCGTCCTTTTAGGCAAAAGGGTTCACAGAGGGGGAACGCAAACAGAGATCAGTGCGAAAAAGGGGACTCGTTCGGGGTCTTTGGAGGGTGTGGTGTTTGCCGACGTCAGAGGGGGGAAAAACAAAAAAAAACGCCTTTCGGCGGGGAGGGGGAGAAAAAACCCCTGCAGCGAAGTGGGCGTCGACCAAGCAGAACATTAAAAGAGTACAAAGACTTAAAAGTCGGCAAAAAGGAACCCACACGTCAAATGGGAGAGGGGAGCAAAGTCCTTGGGTTGAGGGGAAACACGATGAAACGGGCGGGCACTGGGGGGAAAAAATGGTGGGCAGGGGGGGTGTCCTTCCAAACAGTCGGAAACGGGGGGAAAACCGCCGGCGTCAGGGGAAAGAAAGACGAACGGTGAGGGCACGGGGGGAAGGTTGAGAAACCGGGGCGGGAAAAAAAAAATGTTTTCCCTCGTGAAGGAAGTGGATAAAGCCTGTTTCAAGGGCAGAGGAGAATTGGGGGCTCAGGATCGGAATCTTGGGGTTGTGGGGTCCGAAAACTGCGGAGGAAAAATCGAAAAGCAGAGACAGGATGAAGAAGAGGGAGTCTGCCCACAGAATCGGGGTGGGGCGGACCAGGAAACCAGGCGCATTCAGAGGGTGGCGGTCTGGTAACGAAAAAACACAACACTGGGAAATCCTCAGGAAAAAGATCACTGAACTTTAAAAGTAAAAAAAAGGGGCCACCAATATTCCAGGAAGTCGGACGGGGAAATCTAAACACATGATACTCAGGGGGGGACTGAAAAAGGAGGGCTGGGAAACTAAAAGAAAAGTGGTGAAGAAATATGCAATATGAAAAAAAACACAACGGAAATCTCACCATTAAGACCCCTCACACTCATTAATTGACATGGACAGGAGAACGCTTGCCTTCTGGCAAAAAATGCAAAAGGACCTGGAAGGGGGTTACAACACTAAAGCTTGCAGACAGAATAAAACAGGGAAAAACTTTACCACATGGAGGCAAGGGCAACGCTGTTGTTGGCCTCCGTTGTGCAGAGGGAATGAAACCACCAGATGTGGCAAGCGAGTGAAGTACAGGGCGGAACTTTTCAAACCAAACCACCCTTGGGCATAAAATGGAAGAAAAAGGCAACGGGAAAAATCTAGGAAGAAGAAACAACCGGAACAAAAAGGGAAAAGGGGCGGGTGCACGACCGCCAGATTCAATCACTTCAAGGGCGATTGAACGAAAAACCAAGCGCCCGAGTCCGTGTCCAAAACTCCGCACGTACGGGGGACAACTGCACTTCTTCAGGCCGGCAATAGCCCAACAGCGGTAAAAGATCCACCACCTTTGCCGAGCCGAAGAGCCAAGGTGACATTTGTTGTAAAGGGGAGGAAAAGAATAGAGGGAAAACCAAAAGTTGACACAAAAAAACGGAGGCAGGGGGGGGGAAAACGGAAACCGACCCGGTCCACTGAAAAACTTTGGTAAAAAAAACCACTGCCGTGGCAAGGGGAAAAAAGGGACGCCCACAAAAAGAGAAACGAAACACAAACGAAACGGAATGGCCTGTGGTGGGGTCTCTCAAGAAGGAAGCGTGGGGGCTTTCAAAAGTACACTGTCTTTGAGCAAAGGAAGAAACAACAATGGGCTAGACAGGAGGTGGGGAAACTCGGCGATCCCAGGTATCCCCAAGAAAGAGGACGGAGGGGTTTCAGGCACGGGTTGTGGGGGGCTCGATGACCAGGAAGAGGAGCGACATTTCCAAGAGCCGCTTGAATCGACCAGCAGGGACAGATAGGAGTGAGAAGGGGACTTGTGCAACAAAAAAAAAAAATACACAGGGCGCCCAGGGGGGGGGGGCAAGTATCACGCGCCCCTGGAGGTCTCCAGGTAGAGGGGAAAAAAAATCGTGGACCACAAAAACCCATCTGGTCGCGGGTTGTAAAAAACTCGCGAGAAAAGGATCGATCTCACAAACAAGAAGAGAAACGGAGGTCCCAGGGCGGGGGGCAATCTGAAGGAGAAAGGAACTTACGGACTTGAAAATAACACCAGGGAGTTTTTCCCGTGAGAAGCATTGGGTAGCTTTACAACGCAGGGGGTAATTTCCCAGCACTCAAAAAAACAACAGTGATCCCGACAGAGAAAAAAAAAAAAAAGGTTGGGAGGAAACTGGGGGAAACCAAACCTAAAGGTCACACTGGGGTGCACGGGGTTGTTCAAAAACGGTTTGAGGTTGGTATTGGGGAAAGGGTAGTTTTGGGGCTCGGGGGAAACAAGAAAAAAAGGGGACAAAAACCTTGTCAAACTCTTCTACTGATTAAGACAAGCCCCAACAAAGACGATGGCTCGGCAAGGACTTTGATTGGGGGAATACAAGGGTTGGGGAAGGACGGAGGGGGCAATGAAAACGCTTGGAAAAAATCAAAAGGGAAACCCATCGACCCATAAAAGGTGGGCGAAAAAGGAAACAGACAGACCACCAGAGAGGGGAAGAAAAAAACTGAAAACGAAGAGGTGTGCCGTTTGGGGGAACACACAGAACCTCGAATGAGGAAAATTATCTATCATGACAATGCCCAAGATTCTGGGGTGCTAACCTGGATGAGTGGGAAAAAGAGCGGTCAAACAAAAACAAAGGGGTAAACACACAGACGCACCATAGGCAAGGAGAGGCAGAAAGGGTCCATTCCAAGGTAAGAGGCGCAAGTAACTTTTGCGCGCCAACGGTCAATTTTCTTTAAAAAAATCTGGAAATCGTCCTGCTTTCTCCCAGAACTCTCCCCTGCCTCTTAAAGAAAAAGAAAGAGAACTCAGTGCCAAAGAAAGCGATGAGGTTGCTGGGGAACAAAAAATGACTAGGGGCCTGGGGTATCAAAGGGGGGAAGTTGAAATGCCTGGGCACGACCAGCTTTGGGGGGGTTTTCCACCGGAAAGGGCCCTGCGTCTGCTACAAAATAGACGGATGGGGACCCCTGAACATGGAAGTTGACCTGCAAGAAACAGGAGGGGGACATGAAACTTTTTTGAACCAAGGGTTGGGAGACAAACGTAATGGGAAACGAAATTCCAATTGGGAAGTTATCAGTCAAGGGCAAACATAAGTAAACAAACAAGACCAAAAGGTCAAGAATTTGGCGGAATTGGGGGTGCACCAACGGTCCAGCAGGGGGGAAAGCTTGGACACCATTGCTGTAAAAAAATGACCTGGTAAGTGAACAAAAGGGAGCCCTTGGTGGTTTGCAGGGAGGAAAATATGAAAAGGGACTGGATCAGTCCTTGTGGGGTTGAGGGGGGGTAATTGACCAGGGGTTTTGACGTGGTCAACACAAATGGACCGAAAAAAGAAAGGGACTTACTTGGAGGGGGTAAAACGGGGAAACCGTCTTCAGGGGGGCCCGGCAACTGACTGCTGTGGCCCGACAGGTGAGGCGGCGGACGAATCATCTTTACTGAGACGGGACTTACCGGGATTTGCTTAAGGTGGATAAAAAAAAAAAGCCCTTTCGAGGTTCAAAAACCCGGATGGTCCGAATACCGTTAAAAAGGGAAAAAAATAAACATGCCGTGTATTTGTCTGCTGCATGGAAAAAGCAACAAAAAGAAAACAAGCGGGGGGGTACCGATCGGGGAAATACGCATAGGGGCAACGTAGTGGTGTGGGCGGGCACGGGGGAAAAAGGGTTTTTTCCGCATGGATGAAAGGGGACCTTGGGGACCTATTCTCAAACATTGGGAATTGACACAGAACATGTTTTTCCGAATCTGGCAAGAATCAGTGACGACGACCCTGCGCACGCAAGGACCATGAAGACTCGCCGAAAGGAAAAACGAAGTATATCAAAACGGACAAAAAATCTCCCTGTCAAAAGAGGTGAAAAGAGAAAGGGGAAACCACAAGCCAAAACCAGTAAAGCGAGCAAGGGACCCCATGGGGACGGGAAAGTGTTACACAGATGTGGGAGGTAGGGAGGAAAACCGTCGGCGCCAAGGGAAGGCAGGGTTGCAAAAAAAACAGCCGGGTGGCGAAGGAAGGCATTTTCAGAAGATGCACTGGCCAACTTGTTTCAAAAAGAACGGGGGGGGGGGGGGGGCAGCAAAAAGGATGTTGAAAGGAAGCCACCACTCACGTCCAGGACCATGGCAGATGGAAGCAAGAACGGTGGGGGAAAAATCGTTAGGCCGATACTATTGGAGTGGCCGAAGAAGTGAAACCTTAGCAGCGTGAGGTCAAGGATGAGGTTACACAACTTGTGGGGGTTGGCACGACCGCCACGAGGGGGGGCGTTACACGGAAAGAAGTTGGGTTTAGAGGCCGTGGTGCCGGATTATAAGGAGGTAAAGAAAAGGAAAGAGACCTCGATCTCAAAAACAAAAAAACAGGAAGTATTATTAAAAGAAAGGGATGAGCTGTAAAGGCTTTCAAAGAAAAG